>JGI12210J13797_10003389_pt1 | contig 10000 bp, 9 predicted proteins | sample ElkSlonscriptome_3_FD_13797 | JGI IMG/M metagenome (IMG submission 13797) | reverse complement strand
TTTCGCGGTGCTGTTCGTGCTCTCTTCGATCGCGCGGATGGCGGTGTCGAGCTTCTCGAGCCGGGTACGGACCTCGTCGGCCGTGGCGCGCGCCGCGCGCACGCCTTGATCGGCCTTCTCGTTCGCGGTGCGGCTGAGCGTATCGGCTTCGCGGGCATGCTCGGCGTTCTGGCGCGTCCCGGCGGCCATCTCCTCGACGCTCGAGCTGGTCTCCTCGAGACTGCTGGCCTGTTCACCGGCGCCTTCGGCCATCTGCTGGCTGCTGATATTGACGTGCCCGCTGACGGTCGCGACCTGCTCGCTGCCTTCTTGCAGGTCTTTGACGACGCGGTTGATCGGGCCGACGATCGATCGCGTGATCAGCAATGCGAGCGCGATGCCAACGGTCAATGCGACGAGTAACCCGATGCCGACGATCAGGCTGCTGATGGTCATGTTCTGCATGGATTCATCAGCGATCTTCTGCGTATTCTCCATGCCCGCATCGGCGGTGACCTTACAGGCCTCGATCAGCTCTCGGCCGGCCTGTTCGCGCTCGAGGGCCAGCTTGTCGTTGGCCTTCCAGTTCGCCACCAAGGACGTCATTGCATCCTTGTAGTTGGTTGCGGCGGTGCTCGTCTGCTGGATCTCCTCCACCAGTTCGGGATCGTCGTTATTTTGCTCGAGCTGGGAGAGGATCTCCTGGATCGCCGGGAGATTGTTGGCCACGGCGTCTTCGATGTAGCTCAGATCATTGACGGCTTGCGCCTTGAACGCCTTGATGCGTGTGTCGTTGCCAAGGTCGATGACGTCGTTGGCCAGTGTGATGTCACGATGGCGGGCGCTCAAATAGGCGGCCATCGCCGTGATCTGATTCTCGAGAACGGTATCGGTGGCCGTGACGAACTGATTGGCAGCGGCGTCCATGGCGTTGCGAAGCTCCGCAAGGCGTTGCTCATCGGCGGCGAAGACCGACACGCCGGTTTCCGCCCCGAAGGCCTCGATCGCCGCCATGTACGCCTGCTGGCTTTCGCTGATGGCCTCGAGCTGTTCGATGTCTTCCTGCTTCCGCGTCCCGCGGATCGAATCGATCTCGGCCGGGATCTTGCTCAGATGATCAAGCGCTTCCTGTCGCAGCAGGTTCGAGCCGATGGCCTGGGACTTGAAGTTGGCGACCCGGGCGCTGCTGCCGAAATCGGCGATGTTGGTGAGCGCTCGGATCTTCGCGATGCTCTCGTCCAGCGCTCGCTCGAACCGCTGGTTCTGTATATCAAGAAACCCCATGCTCGCCTGCATGTAGTTCGCCGCGCTTTGATCCAGCTGGCTCCGATTGGCTTCGACCTGCTCCTGGAGCGCTCGGGTCTCGTCCATTAGCCGGAAGTAGGTATTGCGGGCCTCCTCAGCCTGCTGTAACTGTGCGGCCAACGCTTCTAGATGGACGGCGTTCTCCTCGAGCGCTTTGGCGTCGTCCAGGGCCTCGTCGAGCAGGACTGCTTCGGCCTCGGCGTCGCGCCAATAGCTGTCGATGCCCGTCAGGCTGTAGCCGCGCATCGCGTACATGAGCCGGTTGGCCGCCCCGCGCAAGCGTGTTGCCACCGCGACCTCGGGCACGTATTCCTCGGCCAGGATCACGGATTTGCTCTTCACAGTGAGCATGTTGATGGTCGCGATGCCGCCAAGGATCGCTGTGATTACGATTAAGGCGGCAAACCCGAAGATGATCTTGTTACTGAGCTTCAAGTCTTGAAACATTGTAGTCCTCAGCCTTCAGGGTGATGAGGTCGGCGTTAGCGTGCAGGGAAAGGGGGTAAAACCGTCAACTTTGCGACACGGGAAGGACTCAGGACCGGACCGTATCGGAAATGTCTTTCTGCTCCAATGAAAGGCTAGCCAGCAAATGGCGCTGACACCGGAACTATATCGCAGAATAGGAGAGCGCCTCAGCGAGATGCACCAACCGTAATCGTATCGAAATTGACTTTTTCGAAAGCAGCGTATTTTTGCCTCTATTCCGCGTGCTGGGCGGAACAATCCCGCGCGCTTACGGTCGGACCTCGACTGCGCGTTTCAAAGGTGCGCAGCGCGGCTTGGACAGGACGGGCTGTCTTCGCGTGTCGAATGGGGTTTTTTAGGAATGATTGCCAATCGTTCCGGCATCCGGTTGATGCCGGAACGGGCTTGTCGGTGGATCGCTGAAGCGACCCACCGGCGGGAAGGTACGGTGGATGGGTGAGGGGCGTGGTTGGGGCGTCTCGAGACCCGCAGCAGGTGCCCGAAAGCCGCTGCGCCAAGGCGTCGTCAGACGCCGTTCAACGGCGCGCTGGGATCGAGCCAGAGGACCCCGTCAGCCAGCTCGACCCGGTAGGTCCGGATCGGCTCGTCCGCGGGCTCGTTGGCCGGCTGGCCCGTTTCGAGACTGAAGCGGCTGCCGTGCAGAGAGCATTTGATCCGGGCGCCGTCGAGGCAGCCGTAAGACAGTGGGTAGTCCTCATGGCTGCAGTTGTCCTCCACCGCATAAAAGCGTTCGCCGACGTGGGCGATGATGTAGGGACGCTCGGCGACCTGGACGCGGATGAACTTTCCGCGCTCGACCTCGTGGGCCTTGGCGACTTCGACGAAAGGCGGTTGCATCACGACGTTCCTTCCCTCAACGCAGGCGTTGCGCGGCAGCGGCGGAGTCGAGCACGGCTCGGATGCGGTCAGCGCCGGCGGCAACGGTCTGTTCGCGCCCCAGGTGCCAGAGGATCAGCGCGCCGGCGAACACCAGGCTGTCGTAGGTCGGGCCGCGCTGGCCTTCGAGCGCGGCCATGCCGGCCAGTGCGGCGGCCTTTGCGGTGGCGGCGACATCAACGGCCACGGCGATATCGTCGCTTGGGCGGCTGGTCGTTGGGAGTTCTTCGGGCAGCGGCACGGCGCGCACGTTCTGTTCGATGCCGATCTCGGACGGATCGATATCGAACGGCTGTTCTTCGCCCATGTGCTGGTAGTTGAAGCAGACGCCTTTCTGGCGCAATGACGGCACGATGCTGCCCTCGACGCCGCGAACCAGCAGCGCGGAGTCGAAGCCGGCGTGGCGGGCGAGGAGGGCGTAGATTCGCGGGTATGGCTTGTGTACATACCCGGTGACCAAGTGGGTCTTGTTGCGGCCATGGACCGGGCGCGCCATCACCTCGACCGTCGTGATCGCCTGGCGTTTGACGATGGTGCCGCGCAGCGGAACCAGTTCATGGAGCTTCGGCGCGAAGGCGCGTTGGTCGATGTAGCTCCAGCCGATGGCAGGGTCCGAGAGCCGAGCGGCGGCGTCGGCGGGGCTGCGATCGACATCGATCCCTGCGGCTTCGAGCACGTGTCGATGGGTGATGCCGAATTTCGGGCCGACCGCGTCGACCCCATGCGAGACGGCTGGCACACCGCATTCGGCGAGCACCGGGGCAAGGAAGGGTGAGGCGGGCAGGCAGCGGTTGTAGCCGTCATAGGGGTCGCCGATGTCGACGACTTCGTCGACGTCGGCGACGGCATGGTTGGTCGCGTCGCGCACCGCGTCAAGGATGCCGCGTTGCTCGTCGTCTGTCTCGCGCTTCATCCGCAGCGCGATCAGGAAGATGCCGGCCTGAACCGGGTCGACGGCGCTGTCCAGGATCGCATTCATGCCGAGCCGCGCTTCATTCATCGAGATGTCCTTCGACAGCTCCGGTCCGGTCGCAATGCGCTGGAGGATGGATCGCATCGTGCGATGGGTTTCGTTCATGGGTGACGGCATCTCATCTGAAGCTGGGGAGGAGCGCCGAGCTCCGCTCGGCGCTTGAATCCCGCCAAATCTCGGGGTTGCCGCGGCGGTGTTCAACCCGCGGCCGATCAAGTCGGAACTCTTCGTGCGATCGGCAATACCCGCGCTCGTCACGAGACCGGGTGCGTTCAATCGCGCCAGCGCTTGAGCAGGTCACCGTAGGCGTCGATCCGCCGGTCTCGAAAGAAGGGCCAGATCCGGCGTACCTGCTCGCTGCGCCTGGGGTCGATCTCGGCGACCAAGAGCTCTTCTTGGTGTTCGGATGCCTGCGCCAGGATTTCGCCCTGAGGTCCGCAGACGAAAGAATTGCCCCAGAACTGGATGCCGTCCTCCGCGCTCGCCGCAGCCGGTGTCGGCTCGAAGCCGATACGGTTGCAGGCCAACAGCGGGATGCCGTTTGCGATCGCGTGACCGCGCTGCACCGTCATCCAGGCATCGAGCTGGCGCGCCTGCTCGTCGGCGTCGTCGCGAGGGTCCCAGCCAATCGCAGTCGGATAGAGCAGTAGCTCCGCTCCGGCCAGTGCCATCAATCGCGCCGCTTCCGGGAACCACTGGTCCCAGCAGACCAACACGCCGAGCCGCCCGACAGCCGTGTCGACCGGCGTGAAACCGAGGTCGCCTGGCGTGAAGTAGAACTTCTCGTAGAAGCCGGGATCATCCGGGATGTGCATCTTTCGATAAACGCCGGCCAAACTGCCGTCGGCATCCAGCACGACGGCCGTATTGTGGTAAACGCCCGCGCCGCGACGCTCGAAGACCGACCCAACGATGACGATGTTGTGCTCGACTGCAAGCCCCGCGAGCCATTCCGTCGTCGGTCCAGGGATCGGCTCCGCGACGTCAAACGCCTTCACATCCTCGGACTGGCAGAAGTATGGGCCGTTGTGGAGCTCAGGGAGCAAGGTGAGTTGGCAGCCGCTCGCTGCGGCGCGCTTGATCAGCTCTTGGTAGGCGTCGAGATGAGTAGGAGCCGCGAGTGCAGCGTTCGCTTGGAGGACCGAGGTTCGTATCATCGCAGAGGGTCAGCTATAGCAGGGGTCCGCGCGCCGATGATGACGCCGCCGACGCTGTTCGTGAAGTAAAGGCTCCCTTCAACGTTCCTGGCCGCCTTGTTTGATCACTAGCCGTGGGCGTGTGCGCCATGTCGCTCAGAGCAACCTGCCCACCTTGTGAGGATTGGTTTCTGCGATTTCTGTTACCAGGTTCACTTTTTGCTCGTATCCATCTGCATCAATCCAGCTGACCTCGACCGCTACAATCGCTCGATCGGGATCGGTTCTCGGGACGATTTCCCAGCTAACCTGATATTTAGCATACGCTCTAACGGTTTCTTCGGTCCCAGTGACAGCTACTCCTAGCTTCGCTGCGAAATCAGCCTCGTTTCTAATGCTGCGAAAGCTTTCAATCTTTTCCTCGGCGAGGTGAAGCGCTTCGCTTCGAGAGCGACTGACAGAGTTGGCCTGGAGCACCGCTGTTTGAAATTGCGTAATGGCCAGCAAGCCCAGCGCCACAATAGCGAATGCTATCATTGCCTCGACCAGCGAGAAGCCAGACTCGCCCCTTTTTGCAACCTTGGAGTAGATGCTCACGTGGCTGCTAATTACCACAATTTAGTTTCTTTTCTTTACCAATCTTTCCAGGAGCCTGGGAGTCTAATTGCATCATCAATCGAAAAAAGTGACCGCGCAGGCGGATTTCCACTCAGATTCTCCATGTCGTAAAATCCAGTGTTTGCGGTAAATTTCTCTGCGCTCTCTTCAAGGAGCATTGTGCCGACTACCTCGGCGCCGCCCCAGCCATTGCAGGCCCCATCGGTCTGAGCATAGTAAACAACTCCGTACACGCGCGCGCCACCATTGAACTTCGGACAGCCAGGATCTGTTAGTATGAGTACCACCGGTCGCTCGGCACTTCCGTAAGTGGCGCCCCCATTTAGGGCGTTGCTACCAGTATAAACGAGAAAAGGAAAAGCGGGCGCATCCCCGGTCGGTACATCCTGCTTTTTGTCGTAAACTTGACCAGCCGCTGTTGCCTGCGACTTTGCATCCGAAAGCGAGATTTCGAAGACATAGTTCCAAGCTGTCGGCTCCGCTAGAGAAGATGCTTCCCCATCCATATATCCGCAACTCCAACCAGGGCATGCGGGGGAAACGTCGGTACCGGCCCCGACGCCTTCGGCGGGCCTGCAGGACCGATTGTCACCTCCGTCATTGCAAAGGCGCACGTCGAAATGTCCAAGTTCGAGGCAGTCACCCCCGAAACCTTTCCCGGGGTTGTCTGTTGCTAGCGTCTTGACTGCAATACCATTCGGGCTTGGGAAAATGTCAGGGGTGCCTTTGACGTCCGTGAGGCAACCATCGACGATGATCGGCGGAGCACTTGCTCCGCTCGGGGTAAGGTAAGGATAAATCTGACGCACAACCTGTCGTGCTGTGCTTCGTATTGCCCCGTCTTCAGCCTCAATGGTTGATGCGATATGAAGATATCCATTCGGTAAAGTCGTAAACGATAGTGTCGGTACTAGCGAATACCCGGAGTGCAAATCAGGTAATTCGTCGTTTGGAAACGTTTCTTCGCAACCGCCGCATGGATTTCGACGTAGCCAAGCCAGCGCATACTCGAGGCCAGCTTCTGCCGCTTCTCTTGCTTCTCTCGTTCGGTAATCGATGGCTGACGCTACTTCTTGGTTTGTGCCGATCCGGCCAACGGTTAGAGTCGTGGCGGTAACGAGCATCATTAAGATGGTCGTTACCAGGATCGTCACGGCGCCTGACTGCTGGCGGGGAAGTTGGTATTGGGGCTCGCTAGACAATTTATGACTCCGAAGCAGTATTCTCCGAATCTCAAGACTTGTGCCATCTAAGGGTCACGGCAAGGTTTAGCGGGGTCGAATGCGGTCAGGTACTTGTCGTTCCGAACGCGTACGCTGCTGCTTAGGGTTTGCTCTATTTCCTGCATGGATGCGGACCTTACGCGACCTGACAGGACGACTTCGACGTTCCGAATGCAAAGGCAGGGGTTGCCGGCGGAGCACAGGTCGTCGGTTTCGCCAGAAAACGCTCCGGTATTCGTGATTTCGTCCTCGAGGATCTCGACTTGGGTGTGGTTAAGATTAAAAGTGAGATCGGTGATTTCAATATCTGCCTCTGTCAGGTCTTCCCATGATCCCAGCTCGCAATCGGCTGCGTCGTCGGTGTCGGGTATGCCAGTGCGGGTTTCGATAGCGTGTTGGTGTAGGCGAAAGCCGAATTTTTCATTATTGTCCCCGCTGCTCGCATCGTAGTTATCCACGTGAGGAGGGGAGTCCTCGTCGAGATTATAGGATAGAACAATGCAGCTGTTTGGGGCTTCACCATCGGCATTGCCGGTTCGGATATCGTAGCTTCCGCTCAGAAATGGGTTCCATGGTACTTGAGAAGAGTCTGTGATCGCTGCATATCCTGCCCGACGAATATCTGCGACGATTAATGCCATGGTTGCTCGAAGATTTTGGCTGAGTTCGGCAGAACGCAGGTTGACGACTCCGTACCGCGCGGAGTCGGCAAGGAGATAAAAGGCGCCGCTTACGACGATGGTCCCTATAGTGATGCCAATGAGAAGTTCGGTCAGGGATAACCCGTAGCAAAGGTAGGCACGCTTCAGCATGCTGCGTATCCCGGAACGTTGCCAGATGGTGAGCAGATACGAATGCGACCGCGTCCACTCAGGATGACTTTCAGGTCATAGCCGGATGGAGTCGCAAGCGTGAGGCTCCCATTTGTAGCGCTCCCGCGTATCTGGTCGAAAACGAGTGGCGAGCTTGAAGAGTACGTCGAACTTAGCGTTATATGGGGGGAAAGTTCGCCGCCAGAGAAGCGCTCGATATTACAGTCGTTTGGCACTGAGCAGTCGCAGTCGGCTGCGACCTTAACGCCAAAGCACCAGTTTGTTCCGGTCACGAAACTCACAGTGAGGCGTGCGCTCCGTCTGACAGTCTCCATGCGGACCAAGTCAAGCTGTGAGGAAAGTGCCTCGGCTGCGTGCTTCAACCGCGTCCGCTCGATGGACTCGCCGAACTGCGGCGCGCCAATCGCTAGCAAGATACCTAGGATTGTTACAGTCGCCAGGGTCCCGACGAGACTGAATCCTCGGAAATCCAGACCCGAGTTGCGATGCCAATGCAGCACCGGTCTGGGCACGTTACGAACCTCTCTGCTAAGCTCCCCCGTCTGCAGCAGGATAGTTGGCTCTTGGCAATGCGGCCTTGACGGGTTTCCCAGTTCGCCTCGCTGGTAGTGGTGGCAGGGGATTGGTAGCACGGAGTTTGGCCGATAAGCTTGCATGCATGCGACTCGAATGATCTGCGCCCGGTTGTATCCCATACCTGTTGGCAAACTTGAATGGTCGGCGCTGACCTTTGCGGGTGGCGGTAGTATCGTTCAGAGTTGCGTTGTGGGCGGCCGGGCTTATTCTTCGAGAATGCAAGAGGTTACTGCGCTTCTATGTCTTTGTCTATTCGACGCTTGTGCGCTTTCACGCTGATTGAGCTTCTCGTGGTGCTGGCGATCGTCGCGGTTCTCGCCACGATAGCATTGCCAAGCTACCAGAACTATATCGAGAAGAGTCGACGCGCCGATGCCATGACTACGCTGCTAAAGCTTCAGCTTGAGCAAGAGCGGTATCGTGCAAACCACACGAGTTATGGCGAGCTTTCGGACGTGTGGGCCGGCTCAGATTCGACGGACGGCTATTATCAGCTTGCCGTCTCTGGTGTCAGTGCTACAGGCTATACTGCCATGGCAACTCCAAAAGCAAACGGCCGCCAGGCTGGGGATAGTTGTATTTTCGCACTGGACCAAGATGGTCCCGACGTGAGCACGGACGGGAAAAAGCGTTGCTGGAATCAATTATGATTTTCGGGGGTCGGATGATGACCGCGGAGTTCTACGAAATCGATCGCCTGTGCTGGTCTGAAGAGCAGGCACAGCGGCTGCGGGCCGGCCGGTTAGGCGAGCTGGAAATCGTCCGTCTTCTTGAGGAGCTGGGGGACATAGGGCGGGAGCAGAAGGTCGCCTTGCAGTCGGTGCTGCGCCAGATCCTCATTCATCTTCGAAAGCTCGAACTCTCGCCGGCGACGGCTTCGCGAGGAAAGGGGGTGGAGGAGCTGGTCAAGTTTCGGGCTCAGGCACAGACGCCGCTTGAAGAGGCTCCAAGCCTGAAGCATAACGCCGATGATCTGTTGGACAGAGCTTGGCACCAGGCGCATCGCTGAGCGGCGAAGTCGTTCGATGCCTGGGGCGAAACCGTTGACATCCCTGAGGTTTCTCCATAGCCGCTGGGCCAATGCCTCGATGATGACTCCATCCCGTCCAATCGCTGAATAGCGGACAAACGAAAAAGCCGCACCCGAGGGTACGGCTTCAGTCGACCGCCTTGCGAGCGGTCGGGCAAGACCGCTCGGAGGTTGGCCGATCAGTTCATGCTCAGCGACTTCTCCGACTCGGCGATCATGACCGGGTCGGTGAGGTCGGTTGGCAGGTGGTCGAACTTTTTCACCAGGCCGGGCCAGAGCAGGTTGTAGAACAGCTCGCCGCGGACCAGGACGACGCCGTCGGCCGGGATCTCATAGGTGATCTCCCGCTCCTCGTGCGGCCGCAGGCGGGTGTCGTCCCCAGGCTTGGTGGCGGTGGGCGGCGGGGCCGGCATGCCTTCGTCGTCAGTGAGGGCATAGGAGAGGAACGCTTGCGGGTCTTCCTTCGCCGGATGTCCTTCGGCGTTCTGCCAGACCACATTGCCCTCTTCATCGTAGGCCGTGAGCTTGATGAACAGGTTGCGGAAGGGTGCGCCAGTGGGCATCGAGTGCGGCAGCTGGTTCTTCAGATAGACCGTGGTGTTGAGGTTGTCGCCCTCTTTCTCGGTGTCGATGTCAAAGACGACTGCGCGCGCCAGCATGGCGGGGTCATGGCCGCCGCCCATGCTGTGATCGGCCATGCCGCCGGCGATCGGCATGTGGCAGGAGAGGCAGTTTACCTTGGACGCGCTCTCCATGTACTCGTTACCGGTCTGACAAAGCGGCACGCCGTGCGGATTGTTGCGCTGGTCGTGACAGCCCATGCAGGCGTCCGAGCTCTTCATCAGACGCGGGTTCGACTCCATTGGCAGCGCCTGAATCTCCTCGCCCTCGTATTCGACCGGCTCGCCGAGGTGCGGATTGGGCTTCTGGGAATCGTCGCTGAGCCCGGCCCCGCCGAACAG
>JGI12210J13797_10493698_pt1 | contig 10004 bp, 7 predicted proteins | sample ElkSlonscriptome_3_FD_13797 | JGI IMG/M metagenome (IMG submission 13797) | reverse complement strand
ACCAAGAAAGAGGCAAAAGGCGGAGTAAATGTGGTGCAGTCTCGCCCAGAGGACGTAGCGTCACCTGCCAAGGAAAACCGTAGCGTGATGGCTAAGTCACGGGATGAGATGTTAAATAATGTGCTTCAGACATTATTCAAAGGGGCTAATACTAATAGTGACTCAGTTGAGTTTTGTATACCCCAGCTACAGGACGAGTCTCAGCTAATAGCTGTTGCACCAGCAGTAGTCATCCCTATAGGAATAGGAGCTTACAAACTAGGCTCTATTGTACTTGTTTCTGTAGGTGCGGCTGGAACTATCATTTATTGGGAGGATATTAGTGGGGCATCGATAGAGATTGCGACAATTGCTATTGATTGGGCAACTGATACAGTTAGTGAAATTACCGATCAGATTATTAATGCAGTCAGTCAGGCGGGAGTCGTCGCTGGTAATATCCTTGAAAGAGCGAGGGGAGTTATAGAAGGTGCTATCCGGAATGTATTGGAAGCTAGACGCGGTAACACTCCCGGAAATAATGAAGCTCAAAATAAACAGTTTAAGGATGCTGTTAGAGAAATAGAACGCCGAATTGGTAGAAGACTTGATAGAGATGAAAAACAATTGCTGCATCAGGAAATTAGTGGACAAGGGTATGGTTTTTGGCAGATAGTCGCAATAGGGATAGAAATGTTTGGTGATACTGATGCACAAGAGCAAATAGATGATCTTGTTGACTGGGACGATGATTAATTTACCCTAGACACGATAGCGTTTATCGTTTAATTAAAGTATCCCAAAAATGTTAAAGCTATTGTATTATAGATATTCAACGTCTCTCATCCAAATGAAAACTACTCTATAGGGACTATACCAGCAGCATGAACAGTGTTGATAATTTTTAAATTGAAGAACTATTAAAAAAAGCAATGTCTATTAATCCAACCGACAGAAATTTAATTGAGGCTAAAATATCACCGTTATTGGGATATAAAGCCTGGGGTGTTTCCTTAGGACATGGTAGTTTTATTACCCTAGAGTTTGGCAATCCAGTCAAGCAAGTTGTAGAGTACCGTAATCCAGTCAAGCGAAAGCATGGTAATTTAGTTAAGCGATCAGAATATACTCGTGGAGAGTGGCATCTATGGATTTATCTGTGTGCTTGGCGTTTAGAACAGAATCTTGAAGTGCTAGTCGCTTGTGAAGATTCGCGCTCAAAGATAGCCTTAGAATTGCAAAAAATAGAGGGGATGAATTTAAAAAGTGTGAAATTCATTCCTCCCCTTTGGGATACCCTTTTCACTTTTGATAATCAATTAGCATTGCGAACATTTTCCCTCTATTCAGATCCGTCAGATCCGGAGGAAGAGGGTGCTGAAGATTGGATGCTATTTATGCCTGATGGCAATGTATTGGCTGTCGGACCGGGTAGTCAATGGTGTTGCGAAAAAAGTTCAAAGAGCAGATAAAATTTGGCTATTTCTGGAAATTCTCATAGTTGCACAGGACACAAGAACAACTCAAAAGAATGCAACAGCGGACAAAACTGTCAAAATTTGGCATCGGGAAACTGGGGAATTAGTTCGTACCCTTTCCCAGTTTGAAAAACCGGTTTACTCTGTCACCATCAGCCCAGATGGACAAACTCTGATTGCAGGTAGTGGTGACCCAGCGCTGACTATTTGGAATCTGGAAACTGGTGAATTAGTCAATACCCTTGAAGGACATCCAGAGGGTGTCGCTGCTGTAGCAATGAGTGCTGATGGAGAAACGATGGTTAGTCGCAGTCTAACTGGTCAAGTCAAAATTTGGCAGTCTGGTTAGCCTGAACTGTGGGAACGGGGAACGGGGAACGGGAAACGGGGAACAGGGGAGATGGGGAAGATGAGGCAGGTGATGGAGAATTTTTCCAATCGCCAATCCTCAATCGCCAGTCCCTAATCCCTGACTCTTGCTGATCAGCGTGCAGATTGACTATCATGCTATTAGTGTATTACGTGTTTTACGCTATATTACGGTTAAGTACGTTTTCAGGGTCATCGCAATGGCATAGAAAAGAAACCCGACCTTTGAGAAAAACTCAAGCTAGGGAAAGCTCTCTGATCTATTCCGTTGTCGGTAAGTGCATCTACGACACCAAATTGAAGAGTTCAATCGTGACTACGCCAATTGGGTGTATGACTTAACCTTTTTATGTAGGGTTTTTTTTGACAAAACAGTTATTGAATTATCTGTGCGAGGAGTTTATCTTGGCATTCATCCGACTCGCCGATTTGATCATCAATATGGACTATGTTGCTGCGGTGACGTTCAGCACCTATAACGGATTGGGTGAGGGAGACGAGATCCCTGTTGTAAATATTTGTTTAGCAATTCCAGAGGGGGCATTAGATGGTCAAGCGTCATCATGTATAGGGGATTGCCGGAATTGTCAGGGAATAGAAAAGCTGGAATATGAGAATGATTTAGCGATCGCGATTTGGAATTACTTTACTCAATCGAGTGAGGTTACGGTTCTGTTTGAGTGATTGGCAAAGTCGGGACTCACTTTCACGATTATCGTGTTTTGCCACCCCGATGTGACTAAACCCGCCCCGCTTAGGTGAGAGAGTTTTGAGTTAACTCCCCCACCTTGTTTCCCTTATATCCTCTGCACCTGGAATCCCCCCGTTTATGAAGACTCGATAAAAGCTGCAAGACTTAGTTGCTGATGCTGGTGTAGTTGACCTATGATAAGGAAAGTGTATTACAAGTTATACGACTGTCTTACAGATTCAACCGTATCTGGGAATGAAAGCCTAGGGTCTGCGATCGCTCGCCTCTTTTGCTTCTGTTCTCCTCAAGGTTGGACACCACCAGGGTAAATCTATCGTTTTCGCTTCAATCCCACTATTCCTGAGTGTGGTGTTTTTTTAGGTACTAGCACTATGAGTTCATTCAAATCCGACAACCAATTACGTAATCTCAATCCCTCAACCTCTGAACCTGTATCTTCTGAAGAAGTACAGCAATTTGACCTCGAAAATCAATTAGCAGAACTTGCCGTTCCTTTAGCCCAAGCCTGGAAAGATAACCATCCAGAAGCGCAACCTGCATCAGAAACGGATTTAGATGTTTGTACGTTGGCGGTGGCGATTGAAATGGCGATCGCCGGGGAAGCGGTTGGCGGTCCCATCGGCGCTTTAATTGCCTCTGGTGGGGGTGTCAAGGCGGCTAGTGTGGCGTGTAGACGAGTGCTTTAATCCAATATCGTCATTTGTCATTTGTCATTTGTCATTTGTCATTTGCTATTGGTGAATGAGGACTCTAGCAAAAAATGCGAGTTTATTTTTGGACAACCCTTGAGGATAAGTGTCTGTCGTGTTTTTTAACACCAAATTCAATCAGATGCCCTTTATGATTTTAGATTTAGGTCTAGTTCTCTAATGATTTAAGGCTGATACAGGGTATTGGAAAATTAATAGCAATTGCGTGGCTACAGAACGAAAAATAAAACCACCTTGCATATTTTTACCCGCATCTTCTACCAATTTCAGTTGAGTTATAAACCCTTTTGAGTTCTGTTGAGTAGGGGCAATTTTTCACTCTATTGTTTTTTGACCATGATGTTACTCAACCCGTCCCGCGCCGATGCCAGAATTCTTTAACGTAGCTTGCTTATCAAAAAGCGAGTATGACAATCAAGAATTAACCAAGACTCTCATTTCAAGGACATCATTTCATGGCTACTAAATTTGATCCACTTAACACTTATAACGCTCAATCCCATGAAGACACTTTGAATAGAGGGTATCAAAATAGTGCAACGAATTATCCTAACAGCCAACTCCCTCTCGAATCCGTTCCCCCCCCAGGAATGACGCCTCCAGAGCCGAAGAAACAGCCTTCTTTCCTGGGGCGTACTCTTCCGAGCTACAATCGTTTATTATCCCAGAACAGTACTCCCCTGCGGATTCAGTTATTGCAAACCATTTTACCTGCTGTACTGGTTCCCTTGGGATTAGCGGGATTGGTGACATCTGGAATTATTTCGGGACGCAGCCAAGAACAAACTGAGCAGTTATTACAAAATGAAGCATTATTAACCAGTGATCTTGTCACTGAGTTGTTAGCCGAAGCCGAAAAAATTCCCGCAATTGTGGCGCATAATCCGTTAGTCATTAATGCGGCGAAGAATACGGCAACAGTGGCTCAAACTGAAGGGCTGACGACAATTCCGATTGAGCAGCTTGAACAAACCTTCGCCACCAATAAAATTGTTCAACCCAATTCAGCTCTGAATAGTTATCTGCAAAGAACAGCAGAAGTTAGCGAATTTGCGGAATTATTTTTTACCGACAAACACGGGTTTAACGTTGCCTATAGTCGCCCGACCTCGGACTTTGTGCAACGGGATGAACAATGGTGGCAAGCAACGAAAACAGGTGAGGGTCAGTTAATCGAACCGACGTTTGATCAATCGGCAAATACCTTTGGAATTGAACTGAGCCAAGCGATTACTGATCCGAACTCAGGTGAATTTCTAGGTGTGGTCAAAGGGGTTTTACCCGCCACAGAGTTCGGTACAGTGCTGAATAATTTGCTCTCAGATTTACGCTTAGTTGAGTCTCAAATCGTACAACTTTTAGCCCTGACCCAAGAGGGTAATGTCACTGTCATTCATAACGTCGGGATTCAGCAGGGAGAAGGTCAACAGACGGTTGTGGGCGGTGATGCGATCGCGCAAGGTGCCAAAATGTTGCTCGATAGCCTACAGTCTCAGAATTCTCAGGCGGAATCAGTAGCGAGTAATTTGCCACTCAAAGATTTAACCATAGAGTCAGTCCCCTCTCAGGTTGGCGATTCCCAAAATAGTGCCAACTTTACCTACGCGGGTCGCCGTTATCTGCTGGTCACCGTTCCCAAAACCAACTGGGTGATTGCGGTTTCTATGGAACTGAGCGACCTCCGCCGCGCTGGGTCTCAAGCCGCGCTGACCTTTTCCTTAGCATTTCTGCTCTTAGGCGGTGCGATCGCAGCAATCCTGTTATTTTTAGCCCGTCGTTTGGCAATGCCTTTAAAACAATTGGTTAGCACGGCGGAACAAATGATTGCAGGGGATCTCAATGTTCAAGCTGAACCATCCGGTCCGACGGAAACCCGCCTCTTGTCCCAAGCGTTTAATAATCTGGTCACCAGTGTTAAGGGGTTATTATATCAGCAATCGGCAGAAACACAACAGGCAGAATTATTTGCCAACATCGCCATTTCCCGCGCTCGGACTGAACGAGATTTAGAGGAAGTCTTCCAGGCGGCTGTTCAGGGAGCGTTGCAAATTCTGGGTGTGGATCGGGTGGTAATTTATCGGTTCCAACCCGACTGGCGGGGATACATCTCCAATGAAGCCGTCGCTCCCGCTTGGACTCGTGCCTTGGGGGATAAAATTGAAGACGCTTGTATTGGCGATGCTCTGATCGAAGCTTACCAAAAAGGACGAGTCGTACCCACCGATAATGTTTTTGAAGCGGGTTTTCATCCGGATCACCTCCAGTTAATGGAACGGTTACAAATTAAAGCCAATTTGGTCACACCCATTCTCAAAGATGAGCAGTTATTTGGTTTACTGATTGCCCATCACTGTAATGCTCCTCATAATTGGCAACCGTCGGAAATTGAGTTTCTCAAAAAGTTAGCGATTCAAGTCGGTTTGTCCTTAGACCGGGTGAACTTCTTGGTCGAAAAAGAAGCGGAAACCGAACGGGCGCAACAACTGAATGAAATTACATCCAGTATTCGCGAATCCGTGACCGTGGAGGAAATTTATAATGCTGCGATTACAGGAATTCGCAAAACCATGAAAACCGATCGCGCGATCATTTATCTATTTGACGAAAACTGGAAAGGCACGATCACGGCTGAATCGGTGGCAGAAGGCTTTCCCAAAGCCTTGGGCGCGAATATTGCTGACCCCTGTTTTGCGGAGCAATATGTAGAGAAATATAAGCAGGGGCGGATCAAGGCGATTGAAGATATTCAAAAGGCGGGTTTAAGCAAGTGTTATTTGGGTCAACTCGAACCCTTTAACGTCAAAGCCAATTTAGTCGCACCGATTTTGGCGTATGGTGATCTTCATGGCTTGTTAGTTACCCATCAATGTTCCAGTAGCCGGGTGTGGCAAGAGTCAGAAATGACCTTCTTTAAACAAGTGGCGATTCAACTCGGTTCAGCCTTAGATCGTTTAGATTTCTTAGCCCAAATTGAGCAATCCCGTCAAAAAGCCGAACAACTGGCAGAGGAGCAACGTCAACAAAAAGAAGCGATTCAAATGCAATTAGTTGAACTGCTTAATGATGTAGAAGGTGCAGCCAGAGGGGACTTAACGGTACGGGCAGAGGTAAATATTGGTGAAATTGGCACCGTTGCTGACTTTTTCAACTCAATTGTGGAGAACTTGCGGCAGATTGTAACGCGGGTACAAGAGTCAGCAATTCAGGTGAATATGGCGGTTGGTGAAGACGAACAAGCGATTCAGCAACTGGCAGAAGCGGCACTAAAACAGGCAGAAGAAACAACTCAAATTTTAAATTCTGTCGAACAAATGACCCAGTCGATTGAAGAAGTGGCGGAGAACGCTCGCCAAGCGGCAGTTGTTGCGGGTACAGCATCCAATACCGCCCAAATGGGTCAAGCAGCGATGGATTTAACGGTAGAGAATATCTTAAATCTACGCAGTACGATTGGTGAGACGGCGAAAAAAGTGAAGCGTTTGGGTGAGTCGTCTCAACAGATTGCTAAGGTGGTATCTATCATTGAGAAAATTGCCCTACAAACCAACTTACTTGCTATTAATGCCGGGATTGAGGCAGCACGGGCTGGTGAAGAGGGTCAAGGGTTTGCTGTTGTTGCTGAAGAAGTGGGAGAATTGGCGGCAAAATCGGCAGCGGCGACTCAAGAAATTGAGGAAATTGTTGAGAGTATTCAACGGGAAACCGCGATGGTGGTTGAGGCGATGGAACAAAGCACCAAGCAGGTGGTAGAAGGGACACAGTTAGTGGATGATGCCAAGAATAGTTTGGGTCAGATGTTAGAGGTATCCTATCAGATTGACCAATTAGTACAGTTAATTTCTACGGCTACCGTGTCTCAGACGCAAACAGCGCAAGCGGTGAGTAGTTTGATGTACGAGATTGCCATGGTATCAGCCCAAACCTCAGATTCCTCGACGAAAGTGTCAAATTCGCTGCGAAAAACGGTGGAAGTGGCGCGAGAGTTGCAGGCGTCTGTGGGAACGTTTAAGGTTGATCCGCAACTGGATTATGAATAAGGTTTTCTTGGCGGTATAGGGGCTACTTGTAGGGGCATAATATGTCGTGTCCCTACTAGAGGGTTGGTCAAGTAAATTGTAGGGGCGGGTTTAGGGATTCAAGCTAGCTTGTCACCAATAACTGAACAACAAAACCCGCCCTGATTTAATTGTAGAGAAGAAATTGTACGGAGTTTCTGGGCGCACTGATGTGTGTCCCTACAATATAATCCATCCAATTCGGTACGCTATGCCATTATAAAGGCGCGGTGGGTGTTGACAACTGTTTTACTCCTGTTCGTTGTGCGATCGCACGAGCCAATTTTTCAAATTCTCGGTAGACATTCCTCACCGCATAAGTATGAGCGCCAATCGCCCCGTCAGCCGGTTTGAGGTGAAAGATAGGCTTACGGGCTTCCTGAGCCATGGGCATCAAACTCTGATAGTTTTTCAGTAAGGCTAAACAATGCCGATCATCAGCTACAGAAATATTATCAGTCAGCGGCTGATCTAATACATCCTCGTGATAAACCGTTGGGATACGCGCAATCCAACGGTTGTACGCCTTCACTGGACGATCTAATCGGGCTGAATGTTGTAAAACAACATATCCAATCGGCTGCATTTTACCTTGAGGAAGCTGTAAATCTGTGGCTAAACCCTTCTTTCCTGGAGAACTTGTTTTAGCTAGTCTCTCTTGCCATTCTTCGCGCCATGTCCGCAATGTTGGACCCAGATTACGCAAACCTTGCAACGAAAATAAATCCGGTGAAAGGGGAACAACTACATAGTCGGCTGAAATTAGCGCCGCCCGATTAATCGCCCCCAAATTAGGACCAAGATCCAGTAATATAACGTCAGCGTTATGAGCTAAAGCAGCTTTTTGCATAATTCTCCAGAAAGCAGACATAACCCGAAATGCTCTTTCTTGACCCCCTCCACCTAAACAATTGGGCCACTGTGCTGAAAGCTCATCCTCAAAACCAGAAAGATATAAGTCTCCGACCACAAGCCCTAAGTCTCCAGGAAAAAGCGATAACTGAGCTTCTTCAATGAATTCCAGGTAGGGATTATCAATATCACCCGTTCCTTTTAATAGCGGTTGTATACAATCAAAAACTGTATTACGACTATTGCCTAACCAAAGTTCTTCCAATCGCTCCTCGTCCAGAAATGCAGCCGTCAGGTTAGCTTGAGGATCAAGATCAGCAGCAACAACTCGCAGCCCCATGTCTTTATACATCCAGGCTAAGTGATAAACTAATGAGGTTTTACCCACACCGCCTTTGTTGTTGAAAAAAGCAATAATCGTTGTATTCATGGTCTTTTCTTAAGTGTGACTAGCAGATGGGCGTCTTCGACGACAAATTCTGGAGGTGGATTGCCGTTTTTTTGTAGTTCTTTGCGTGCCAATTGAATTCCTACTCCAAATCGCTGCACATAACCTAAGTTCTTCATCGCTTCAGCTAAATGAGGATTGCGGTAATCGGTTACACCGGGCTGACCAAAGTTTTGCTTATTCACTTGACCAAAAGGACCACCAGGATTTTGGATCTCGATACAATCATTAAACCAGGTAATCCGAACGGGCGCGTATGTATTTTCATAAATGCGGTGCATCACGGCATTTCTTGCTAGTTGTTGTAGCGCAACAATGGGATAATCAGGCTGTCGCATTTCAATTGGCTGGGCGGTGATATCTGTGGCTACGGAAATATGAGCTTGAAGCGTTGCGTCAAGTATTCGGAGTAAATCAGGAAGTGAACCGCCAATTTCCTTCTGATCTCTAATGGGATCGGTTAACTCGCTGCCATCAATACGTAGAAATTGGATATAGGCACCGGGAATAAATTGTCGTGGATCACTACCAACAACTAAAACACCCAATACGGTTGGTTTTGGCTGGGGTTCAACTGTGGCAAAGCGCATTGAGGTGAGTTGTTGCTCAATAGAGCGTTCATTTTCTTCTAGGATGTCAATGGCTAAGGATGAAGGTAAATAAACGCGGCGAAATAAGTCTAAATCTAGGTCATCTAAGCTAGCTGATGGTAGAGGTAGAATATCAAACGGTAAATCCTTTGCCCGTCTTTTTTCCGCTAAACGACGCTCCTCTTGTTGTGTAGCTGTTGCTCGGCGCGGACCTACTCGTACCCAAACCCGTCCATTGAAACGCACTGGTGGAGCATCAGATGGTTCTACAATTACAACCACTAATTCACATCCAATAATCGTTCGTTTCTGAACAATCATGTCTGGAAAAGGCAGAATATTTCCATCGGATCGTATATCAGAGAGAGTGAGCAGGAGTTGGTCACTAATTGGCAAATTGGCACAAGTTCCGTCATTATTAACGCCAATAAACAAGACTCCGGGTTGCTGGTGGTTGGGTAGATCATTGGCAAAAGCACAAATAGCCTGACGAATAATATTTCGGTCAGATATCGAAGCCTTACGTTCCACCCGATCCGATTCCAGATCATTTAGCAGAGTTGCCAACTCCTGATCATTCATTCAGCCCTCCTTAGTAATACTTTCAGCTTAACTCGTTGTTTCTATAGTAGTAGCCTTTTGCGGATGCTGCTTTAACACCGTTTACCTGTTCGGAATCGGCACTGTCTTTGCCACTACTTTGATGCTCAACCGAATATCGGGATTTGAGACAAATGGAGAAGATGAATATACAGTACACAGACAGATCCCCGACTTCTCCAAGAAGTCGGGGATCTTGCTTAGAAGACTG
>JGI12210J13797_11731110_pt1 | contig 10009 bp, 7 predicted proteins | sample ElkSlonscriptome_3_FD_13797 | JGI IMG/M metagenome (IMG submission 13797) | reverse complement strand
CGGGACGGGACGGCCAACGCCGAGGGGGGACGCGAGCTACGCCTGCGCGGGACGGGACGGGACGGCCAACGCCGAGGGGGGACGCGAGCTACGCCTGCGCGGGACGGGACGGCCAACGCCGAGGGGGGACTCGAGCTACACGTGCGCGGGGCTGGCTAGTCGGGCTTGGGGTCGAGGACCTTGGCGCGGAGGGAGCGGGCCCAGCTGTCGAGGTTGCTCACCGTGTTCTCGAGATCGTCGGTCTCGGCGAGCTGAGCGAGCTGCTCCTCGAGGAGATTCTTGGCCCGACGAAGGCGGCCGCGAACGGTGCCCTCGGGGATCTCGAGGACCTCTCCGAGATCCTTGGCCGTCATCGACTCCCAGTAATAGAGTTCGAGCACGATCTGATGATCGAGCGGGATCCGACGCAAGGCCTGCAAGATGAGCAACTGCTCCTTGCGCTGAGCAATGAGCGTGGTGGGCGATAGACCAAGATCGAACACGGAGGTGACCCCGAAATCGAAGCGCTCCCCCTCACGCTTGCGCTTGCGCAAGTGCGAACGCAGCACGTTGTGCGCCACGCCGAAGAGATAGGTCCGAAAGCTCGACTGGCCGCGGAAGCGCTCCTTGCCCTCCACGCACGCAATGAAGGTCCGCTGCACCAAGTCGTCCACGTCGCTCTGCACCTTGTTGGCGAAGAAACGACAGATGCTGTCGAAGTGACGCTCGAACAGCTCGCTGCCCGCCTTGCGATCGCCCGTCTTCCAGGCCTCGAGCAGATCGAGGTCCGTGCTCACGGAACGAAGGGTAACACCACGACACCACCGACACCCCCACCCCAAGGAGGAGACGAGCGGGTCACGAACGTTGTTCCATGGGGATGGAGCCGGGGGGACCGGGTGGGGCATGATGAGGAGCCATGGGCGATGCGTCCGACGATCCGGACTCGAGCGAGCTGGAGCTGGGTCCCGCTCCCGCGGTGGCCGGGTCCGATCGGCTCCGAGCCGACCTCGAGGCGCGACTGTTCGGACCCGAGCAACCCGAAGGCGACGAGGCCGCTACGGCAGCAGCGGAGGACGACGCGGCGAGAGCAGACGGCGCGGCAGATGACGAGGGGTTCGGGCCCGCCCCGACGGTGGCGGGCGCAGAGCGGATGCGGGCGCGGATGCGGGCGCAGCTGTTTGGTGACGACGGCGACGGCGACGGCGGCGGGGTCGAGGAGGATCGAGACCATGCGGCGCGGTCGGGGGTGATCGGGAGGCTGCCGACGCTGGGAGGAGAGACCGCGCGGAAGAAGCGGGTCACGAGGGAGCCGGAGCTGGCCAGCCGGATCGGGCGGTTTCGGGTGCTCGACCGGCTCGGCAGCGGCGGGATGGGCGTGGTGTACAGCGCGTACGACCCCGAGCTCGACCGCAAGGTGGCCATCAAGCTGCTCCGACCCGACGTGCGCCTGGGCATGGAAGCACGCGACGAGCAGATCCGCCGGCTGGGCGACGAGTCGGAGGCCCGCCTGGTCCGCGATGCCCAAGCCCGACTGCTGCGCGAGGCCCAGGCGATGGCCCGGCTGTCGGACCCCAACGTGATCGTGGTGCACGAGGTGGGCTCGGTCGACGACGGCGTGTTCGTGGCCATGGAGTTCATCGACGGCATGACCCTGGGGGCATGGATCGAAGACCGCTCGCACGGGTGGCGCGAGGTGCTGGAGGTGTTCGCACGGGCGGGCTCGGGGCTGGCCGCAGCCCACCGCGCCGAGCTGGTGCACCGCGACTTCAAGCCCGACAACGTGCTGCTGGGCAAGGAAGGGCAGGTGCGCGTGCTGGACTTCGGACTGGCCCGCTCGATGACCGAGCCGTCGCCCACGGTCGCCCCCCCGGCGCTGCGCGAGCGCCCCGAGCTGGAGGCCCTGGGCACGCCGCTCACGCGCACGGGCGCGGTGATGGGCACGCCGGCGTACATGTCCCCCGAGCAGTACCGCGGGCATCCGGCCGACGCCCGCTCGGACCAGTTCTCGTTCTGCGTGGCGCTCTACGAGGGGCTGTACGGCGCCCGACCGTTCGAAGGGAAGACGCTGACCGAGCTGGCCGACAACGTGATGAGCGGACAGCTGCGCACCACGCCGTCCGACGCCCGCGTGCCCAAGCGCCTGCTGTCCGTGCTGCGCCGCGGGCTGTCCCCCGAGCCCGGCGATCGCTACCCCTCGATGGAGGCGCTGCTGGCCGAGCTGCGCCGCGACCCGGCCCGACGGTGGCGGTGGGGCGGGCTGCTGCTGGGCGTGGGCGCGGTCACCAGCGTGATCACCCTGGCCATCAGCGGCGGAGACGATGCCACCGAGACGTGCGAGGGGCTCGAGCGCCGCCTGCAGGGCGTGTGGGACGAGCCGGCCCGGGCCGCCGTGGTCGCGGCCATCGAAGGCACCCACCTCGACTATGCCCCCCGCGCGGCCACCACCACCGTGCACCTGCTCGACGACTACACCCAGCGCTGGGTGAGCATGGCCGAGGATGCCTGCGGCGCGGCGCTGGTGGCCTCGACCGACGACCCCGAGCACCAGCGCCGCCAGGTGTGCCTGGACCAGCGCCTGGGCGAGGTGAGCGCGCTGGTCCAGGCCCTGCGTCAGCCCGACAGCGGCATGGCCGAGGCCGCGGTCAAGGCCACCGCCAGCCTCACCACCGAGCTGTCGGCGTGCGCCGACCCCCGCCGGCTGGCCGCGTACGACGTGACCGACGACCCCGCCGTGCGACAGCGCCAGGCCCAGGCCCACACCACGCTGGCCCGCGCCAAGGCGCAAGGGATGCTGGGCAACTACGACCAGGCCGTGGCCCTGTCCACCGAGGTCATCGAAGAAGCCCACGCCACCGGCTCCGAGCCGCTCGAGGCGCTGGGGCTGCTCGCCCGCGGCACGTACCGCGAGCGCACCGACGATTCCGAGACCTCCGAAGGAGACCTGCGCGCCGCCATCTCGCTGGCCGAGCGCAACGGCGACCCGGGCACGCGCGCCCAGGCCCTCATCGTGCTGATCTACGTGATCGCCCAAGACCCCACCCGCTACGCCGAGGCGAAGCTGCTGGGCGACCAGGCCCGCGCGGTGCTCGAGTACATCCGCGCCGACCCCCTCATGCTCGCCGACCTCGACCACAGCCTCGGCGTGGCCGCCCACAACGAAGGCGACTTCGACCTCGCCCTCGAGCTGCACCGCCGCAGCCACCAGCGCCGCGTCGAGGTCCTCGGCGAAGACCACCCCGACATCGGCCTGTCGCTGCTCAACATCGGCGTGTCGATGAAGTCCAGCCCCGAGCACCTCGCCCAGGCCGAGGAGTACTTCCGGCGCGCGCTGGCCAACCTCGAGCAATCGCTGGGCCCCCAGCACCCCTTCGTGGGCACCGCGCTGACCAACCTGGGCAACTGCCTGGCCCGCCAGGGGCGCATGGAAGAGGCCCTGCCGCTCCAGTACCGCGCCCTCGAGGTGTTCGAACACGCGCTCGGGCCCGAGCACCGCGCCGCGCTCCAGACCACCTTCAACCTCGCCCGCATCATGCTCGAGGTGGGCCGCACGGCCGAGGCCAACGCGCTGCTCCGCCGCGGCCTCGAGGCGCGCGAGCGCGAGCTGCCCCCCGACGACATGCGCCTCAAGGGATGGGTGAGCCACCTCGCCCGCACGGAGCTGGAGCTGGGCCACCTCGACCGCGCCGCGCCCCTGCTCGAGCGCTCACTGGCGCTGCGGGCCGCCAACGGCGAGAGCCCCCAGGAGATGGCCTCCGACCAGGCCCGGCTGGCCGAGGCCCTGTGGCCCACCGATCCCGATCGCGCCCGCGAGCTCGCCGAGCGGTCCGAGCGGGCGCTCCGCGACCAGATCGAGCACGACGGAGGCCGGGAACGCACGAGCCCCGCGGTCCTCGCGTGGCTCGAGCGGGTCGAGGCCTGGCGGGCCGAGCACGGCGCCCAGGCCCCCCCGCCCTAGTCCCCTGGAACCGTGATGGCTTGCAAAAGAACGGCGTCAGCGTCGACCATGCCCGCGTTGCCCGACGCTCGAAGTCGGGCGTAATCAACCGATGAGGAACGAAGGCATGAGCCGCGGGGGCGGTGTTCTGACCCCACAAGGGTTTCACCACAGGCTGCTAGCACGAGCCCCGTCGCGACCAGGCTCGGGCCTCCGGTCCGGCTCAGGCCTCCGGCTCGGCCTCGTCGGCCTCGTCGTCCCCCTCGGCCTCGGCCCCCTCGCCGTCCTCGGCCCCCTCGGCCGTCGGGTCGCCCCCGGCTGCGCCCTCGGCCGCCATCTGGGCCTTCATGCGCTCCTCCATCTGCTCGGGGGGCACGTCCTCCACGTGGGTGGCGATGCTCCAGGGGAAGCCGACCGGATCGACCACCGCGCCCATGCGATCGCCCCAGAACATCACCGCCAGCGGCATCACGGCCGTGGCCCCGTTGTCGGTGGCCTTGGCGAAGGTGGCCTCGGCGTCCTCCACGTAGTGGTGGATCGTCACCGGGCTGCCACCCAACGTTGCGGCCGAGGTGCCGCCCATCTCGGGGAACTCGTCGGCGAGCATCAGCACGTCGCCCCCGATGTCGAGCTCGGCGTGCAGCAGCCGACCGTCGGCGGTGGGCATGCGGCTGCGCTCGGTGGCCCCGAACACCGTGGTGTAGAACTCGATCGCCTTGGCCGCGTCGGACACGGTCAGCGACATCGTCACCGAGTGGTAGCCCTCCGGCACCTTCTGGGCGGCCGGCGTGCCCTCGACCGACGCCCACTTGGGCGCCTTGCCCTTCTTCGGCTTGCGCGTCTTCTTGCCCTTCTTCGGCGGCGGCGGCAGCAGCTCCATCCGCTGCTGCATCTGCTCGTCGGTGAGGTCCTCCATGTGGGTGGCCACCGCCCACGCGTGACCGAAGGGATCGACCAGCTGCCCGTAGCGATCGCCCCAGAACATGTCCTCCAGCGGCATGTTGACCACCGCGCCCGCCTCCGTCGCGGTGGCAAAGGCCGCGTCGGCGTCCTCCACGTAGAGCATCAGCGTCACCGGTGACCCGCCCAGCGCCATCGGGTCCTTCATGCCCTCCTGCACGCTGTCGATCATCAGCACGCTGTCACCGATCTTGATCTCCGCGTGCATCGGCGCGCCGTCGGGCCCGTTGATCGTGTAGAGGGTCTGGGCGCCGAACGCCTTGCCGTAGAAGTCCAGCGCGGTCGGGATGTCGACCACCACCAGCTGCGGGGTGAGGGCGCCGAGGTCGTCGGGGATGGGATCGACCGGCGCGGCAGGCTCGACCGCCTCTCCCTGCGGCTCGGGCGTCGTGGTGGGCGACTTCTTGGGCCCGCATGCGAGCACGGGCAACAAGCACAGCAACATGGCAGGGAGCGATCGATGCATCATGGGACGCGTGATGGTGGCAGCGCCGCCAGCCCAGGTCGAGCCCTCCCCCCAACTGGGCGGGGCCACCGAGGAAACGCAGTACGGATCGACCGGCCCCGAGGCCCATCCTCTAGATCCACCCCGTCACCTCCGGGACGCCTCGATCTTTCGTCCGACACCGCGCTCGGCGGCCCGTCGAGCGCAGGTCCTGGGCCGGGCCGACGGCGCGTCCTACGCGCGAGCTCTCGCCTCGACCCTTGCGTGCACCCCCCTCGCTGGGGTTGGATCGCCGACCTGACGTAACGTCCCGCCCGCTGTGGACCGGCTTCGCTCCGGGTCCGCAGGGGTGACGCCGCGAAGTCATGGAACGCGATGCCGCTGTCCGATCTCACGAATGGCCCTCGACACCCGTCCGCCTCGGGCACGATCACCAACCTCTCGCCCCTCGCCAACTTCGCCCACGACGCCCCGGCGGCGGTGGTCGTGTTCCTGGTGGCCCTGCCCCTGTGCCTGGGCATCGCGCTGGCGTCCGGCGCCCCCCTGATGGCCGGGCTCATCACCGGCATCGTGGGCGGGCTGGTGGTCGCGTGGCTGTCGGGCTCGTCGCTGGCGGTGAGCGGCCCGGCCGCGGGCCTCACCGTGATCGTGCTGACCGCCATCGACCAGCTCGGCAGCTACGAGGTGTTCCTGCTCGCGGTGGTGCTGTCGGGGGTGATGCAGGTGTTCCTGGGCATGGTCCGGGCCGGCATCATCGCCTACTACTTCCCGTCCAACGTCATCAAGGGGCTGCTGGCCGCCATCGGCATCATCCTCATCCTCAAGCAGATCCCCCACGCCATCGGCTTCGACGCCGACTACGAGGGCGACCTCGACTTCTTCCAGCCCGACGGTCGAAACACCCTCACCGAGATCCCCTACGCGCTGGGCCACTTCCACATGGGCGCGGTGATCATCGCGGTGGTCGGCGTGCTGGTGCTGGTGGTGTGGAGCCGCAGCGAGCGGCTGCGCTCGCTGCGATGGCTGCCCGGCCCGCTGGTGGTGGTGGCGATGGGCATCGGGCTGAACGAGCTGTTCACCGCCGTCGCGCCCGACCTGGCCAACCAGGGCGACCTGCTGGTCGACCTCGGCGGCAGCGGCTCCCTGCTGGCGGAGCTGCGCTTCCCCGACCTGTCGCAGCTCGGCAACCCCGAGGTCTACGTGGTGGCGGCCACCATCGCCGCGGTGGGCAGCATCGAGACCCTGCTGTGCATCGAGGCGATGGACAAGCTCGACCCCTTCAAGCGCCCGTCCAACACCAACCGCGAGCTGCGGGCCCAGGGCGTGGGCAACATGATCGCCGGGGCGCTGGGCGGCATCCCCATGACCGCCGTCATCGTGCGGGGCTCGGCCAGCGTGCAGGCGGGCGGGCGCACGCCCATGGCCGCGTTCCTGCACAGCGTGCTGCTGCTGGCCGCGGTGCTCACCATCCCGTGGCTGCTCACCCGCATCCCGCTGTCCGCGCTCGCGGCCGTGCTGCTGCACGTGGGCTACAAGCTCACCCCCGTCAGCCTCTTCGTCCGCATGTACCGGCGGGGCTGGGATCAGCTCACCCCGTTCGTGGTCACCGTGGTCGCCATCGTGTTCATCGACCTGCTCAAGGGCGTGGCGATCGGCATGGCGTGCGCGGTCTTCTACATCCTGCGGGCCAACCTCGCCACGCCCTACTTCATGCACGGCACGCAGCCCACCGCCGACGGCGCGGGCGTCATCCACATCGAGCTGAGCGAGAACGTCACCTTCCTCAACAAGGCCAGCGTCAACTGGGCCCTGCACCAGCTGCCCGAGGGCTGCATCGTGGAGATCGACGGCTCGCACGCCACGTACATCGACCGCGACGTGCTCGAGCTCATCGAGGAGTTCCGCGTGTCGGCTCCGCTGCGCGGCATCGAGGTCCGGCTCACCCACGTGCCCGCCTCCGACGTCGCCCCCGAGCACCGCCGCGCCGAGAAGCGCCACGAGGTCGTCGACGCCGCCCGCAAGGACGTGCTTCGCCAGCGCGGCGACACCATCACTCCCTCCTGAAGCTCGGGGCGCCCCAAGCGGCGTCACCACCATCGTTTCCACAGAAAGAGCCCCCGGCGCCCGAGCGCGACCCCGCTCCCCTACTGTCACGTCGAGAACGACGGTATATCGTTTCATCACCGATATTTCGTCGGATTTTTCGACTTCATATCGGTATTTCTGGCCGCCGCGAATCGCAACTCGTTGATGACGAACGACTCTCGATCTCACCCGATTCTTGCTTCACCCCCCCGCATGCCCGACTCCCGCGAAGGACGACGCGTCCCCGAGCTCACCTTCCTCACCCGCACCGAGGGGGAATGGAAGCCCCTGTCCACCACCGAGCTGTTCGCTGGCAAGAAGATCGTCGTCTTCTCGCTTCCCGGTGCCTTTACCCCGACCTGCTCCTCCTCCCACGTGCCCCGCTACCAGGAGCTGGCCCCCACGCTGCAGGCCCAGGGCGTCGACGAGATCGTCTGCGTGTCGGTGAACGACGCGTTCGTGATGGAGGCCTGGCGGCAGGACCAGCACGCCGATCGGATCCGCTTCATCCCCGACGGCAACGGCGACTTCACCCGCGAGATGGGCATGCTGGTCGACAAGCGCGATCTCGGCTTCGGCCCCCGCTCGTGGCGGTACTCGATGCTCGTGAACGATGGCGTGATCGAGAAGATGTTCATCGAGCCCGACGTGCCCGGTGATCCCTTCGAGGTGTCCGACGCCGACACCATGCTCGACTACCTCGCCCCGAACGCCACGCGCCCGGCCGACATCGTGCTGTTCACCAAGCCGGGGTGCTCGCACTGCGCCCGCGCCAAGGAGGCCCTGCGCACGCGCGGGCTCGACTACGAGGAGGTGCCCGCCAACCTCCGCCTGCTGCGGGCGGTGTCCGGCCGAGCGACCACGCCGCAGGTGTTCATCGGCGGCCAGCACATCGGCGGAGCCGACGAGCTGGCCGCCCACCTCGCCGAGACCGACGCGTGAGCCCGCCGCGAGCGCTCGGGCCTCCACGCGCTCGCGCGGCCGCGCCATCGCCCGACGCCACCGCGAGCGCGCGAGCTTCCGCGAGCGCGCCCGGCCGACCTCACCGACCTCACCGACCTCACCGACCTGAGGGACGCTGCGCCACCCAGACGTAGTGGTGACGCCCTCGGCCCTTGCGGGACGCAGGCACCGCCTCCACGCGCGCGTCGAACCCGGCGGCCGAGCACCGCCGGGTGAACGTGCGATCGTCGGAGAACGACCACACCGCCAGCACGCCGCCCGGCCGCAGCGCCCGGTAGGCCTCCAAGAGCCCCTCGGCCCGATAGAGCCCCTCGTTGCCCTCGTGGGCCAGCGCATCGGGCCCGTTGTCCACGTCGAGCAGGATCGCGTCGTAGCGCCCCGCGCCGGCCCGCATGGGCTCGGCCACGTCGCCCGCGTACAGCTCGGCGCGCGGGTCGAGCAGCGGCGCGCCGGCCACCTCGCGCAGCGGCCCGCGGTTCCACTCGGCCACCGCCGGCACCAGCTCGGCCACCTCCACCCGCGCGTCGGGCCCCACCCCGTCGAGCGCCGCCCGCAGGGTGAAGCCCATGCCCAGCCCGCCCACCAGCACCCGCTGAGCCGGCCGGCCCAGCGCGGCCAGGGCCAGACGGGCGAGCGCCCGCGACGAGCGATCGTCTTCCGACGACATCAGGTCGTAGCCCCCCGCGCGGATGAGCAGCTCGTGCCCGCGCCGGCGCAGCTCGATGGTCGACCCGTCGGGCGCGAGGGCGGTGGCGAGGGTCTCCCAGGGGCGCATGCGGGCGCGGACCGTAGCAGCCCGAGGTCGAACTCGCACGACACCCGGGCGGCGAGCAGTACGCCGCTCGATTCGACCACCCGGCGGGGTACGACCATGCGCGACGGTGCAGGAGTGCACTGCACGGGTGCGCTCCTGCACAGCAGCCCGGTGAACCCCGCGTGGGTCGGAACGCCGTCAGCGTGTCCGGGCCGAGGCCCGACGAGGCGCTGGCCGGTCCACCAAGGCTGGTCAGGCGTCCACCCCCGCGGTGTGGGGGAGGGTGGGGCTGAAGATCCGTGCCCGTTGCCAGCGACCGGCCAGGGTGGAACTCTGCTCGTCGATGCTGGAACCCGTCGAATTGAGCCAACGCCTCTGGGGCGCGCTCGCTGGCCTCGCGCAGGGGTTGCCACCGCGACAGCCGCTGGTCCCCACCGTGCGCGTCGTGGTCAACAGCGGCGCCGTGCTCGAGGTGTTTCGAGCCGAGCGGGTCGAGGCCACGATGGAGGCCTGGCGCGTGCGGGGCTTCACCGACGACGGCTCGACCACGCGCCTCGCGGTGATCCTCGGCACCCAAGACGGCCGCGCCATGGTCACCGAGCGCGTCTCCAACGACGAGGACCTCGCGGTGGTCGGCGGCATGGTCGTCGAGGCCGAGTCCAACACCCGCTCGCTGAGCGACCTGTCGGAGGCCATCGCCAACGCGGTGCGCGAGCTGATGGGCGAGCCGCCGCTGCAGGTCGAGCTCGATGACGTCGATGACGTCGAGCCCGTCGACGACGACGCGCCCCACGGCGAGCCGACCGACGACGCCTAGCAGCCCGTGGTGAAACCCTCGCGCGGCCATGACACCGCCCCCGCGGCTCATGCCTTCGTTGCTCATCGG
>JGI12210J13797_10099829_pt1 | contig 10010 bp, 9 predicted proteins | sample ElkSlonscriptome_3_FD_13797 | JGI IMG/M metagenome (IMG submission 13797) | reverse complement strand
CAAGTTGGGCGAGCCGGCCGGCGCTAGCCGCGGTTTTCGCGATCAGAACCGTGGCTAGCGCCAAAGCGGCTGGCACGGTCAAAACTGTTGCAAATCACGGGGAAAACCATCCAACCTGGCGATGTCCAGCTAGCCGCCCGCGATGGTACTTTGCAATCGCCTAAAGGCTTCACTCCAACCGTTGCAAGTCCGCAAATCGCTAAGGTTGGCACCATTCGTACCGGACACCTTTTCTCAATTTTGCATGTCACGATGCATGCTCACTAATCGAGTATGGTAGGCAAAGACCGATAGGATACAGAGGCCATAGATCATCGCGACCAGCCCAATCGCCAAGTCGTAAGGCTGTGGCGTCGATAACGAAAAACGCAGTAAAACAGTCGAAATAACAAACCCCGCGTTGCGGATCAGGTACTCGTATCGCTCGAAAAACGGCAGCGACACGATCAACAGGAAAACATCGACCAGAACCATCAACTCGAAGAAAATGGGAAAGAAGTAATCATTCAGTCGCATCATTTCAGTCGACTGCCCACGCATGACATCGATTGCTTCGATGACCCAAACCCCCAAACTATAGATCGCCAGCAATACTAAGACGACTACTAACATGACAGCTAAAGCTTTTTTGACCCTCAAAAATGTTTTTAAGTCATTTGGCTCCGTGGCGGGAGCAACGGCTCGACGCACGCGGTAAAAGAAGGTGACCAAGATGAACATGACGGCTGCTGCAATCATGTCCATCAAAACCAATCGCGAAGCGTCCCATTGTGACAGCCACGTCACCGGGTCGCGATATTCACCGATGTCTTTAAACACGCGACGAATAACAATCAAAGATATGATTTCATATTGCTTGCCGACTGAACTGGTATGCGACTGCGGCAGAGCAAGCACCAGCAGCAAAACTTCATAAAACAGAATGAAACTGAAGGGGGTGTAGACCGCATGCAAGTAATTTTGGTGAAGTGCCTTGAGGGCACCCTCATGGAGGGCCGGAAAGAACCGCGATGCGGCGATAAGAGCTAAGTGAATAACGAAGCCGATGGCTGCCGCATAAATGATCCATTTTTCCAGCCCCGAGCGACAAGCGTCGGTATCGAGCCGGTCGTAAAGCTTTGCCAGAAATTTCATGCTCACGGTCATACTCGAGGCGATGTGTCCCAAAGTGAGCTGAAACGGCAGAGTGGATCCGTTTCGGCACTTTGGCTATCGCAACGTTTCAGACTTGGCAAGTGCGATCGCTGTCTGGGCCAGCTCGCTCATCGTCCCACAGCGGTGGGCTTGACGGCTATCATAGGTCGCTTCATTTTCGCCGCCGATCAACAACCGACCGCCGTAACGTCGGATCGCGGCCGCGAGTCGATCAATCTCTCGCGTATACTGCATGCTTTGCAGGGGACGCGTAATCGCTAGCCAAACGACGGCTGGTCGTTCCTGTTCAGCCGTGTCGGTTAGCACATCCAACGGTGTATCGGGTCCCAGATTCGTTTCACGATAACCGCAATCGCGCAAAACCAGGGAAGCCATCAGCGACGGCAAAACGTAAGGGTCGCGTTCAGGAGCCGCTCCCACCGCCGCAATCGCCCCCTCGGCCGGTGGTGGTATCTCCGACCACAGCTGCCCGAGGCCTAGCACGCAAATGGCCGTCGCACGATGCTCGACAAAGATGCTCTTCGGGTCATGCGGCCATCGGCTTCCGATTTCTCTGATCGCCTCGTGCAATGGACCGTCGCATAGCTCAGCGATCGTCATCCCCGTGCGGTACAGCGTTCGAAGGCTGGCGACAAATTGCTCGGTATTGCCGACAGCAAGTGCCTCGCCGATCAGCCGATGATGGTGACTTGTATCGCCGCGTAGGTCGCCAGCAGGGGAATCGACCGGCTGTGTGGCACCGCGAAGAGTCGCGCCGGTTTCCTGAGCGTACCGGAACAGTTCGGTGGCTGGAATCCGTCGATGCCCACCCCTCGTTCGGTGCATTTTTAGGTCTCCACGATCGGCGAGCCTTCGCACGGTCGACTCGCTCAACCCCACCGCCGCTGCAAAAACCGAGGTCGAAATCATTCGTCGCATGCGGATCACTCGCAGAAAAAAGTCGCAAAACTCGCGGAAAACACTATCCATAACTATCAAAACTGTCAACAAAGCAAAATAAAAGCCTTTGCAGCCCGGTAATGTGCAAATGATGAACGTTTTGGCGGTTTTCGCCATTCAAGTCACTTGGTTCCTCAAAGGGGTTTGACCATGGTTCTAGATGCTTCGGTCTTGGCGGCTGCGATGCCCAACTTGACTGTGTTCCAGTACAGCATCGTTGACAACATCTTCTCGATGACCGTGGCGACGATGGGCGCTGCGGCCCTGTTCCTGTTTCTCTCACGCTCGTCTGTCGATCGCGAGTACCGGCCGGCGCTGTTGATTTCGGGCCTTGTGGTCACCATCGCCTGTTATCACTACTTCATGATCCGGCACAGCTGGAACGGGGCGTATCAGCTGGGCGAGAATGGATACGTCGGCACTGGTGCGGCCTTCAACGATTTTTATCGCTACGCCGACTGGATCCTGACAGTGCCGCTGCTGATGGTCGAACTGGTTGCCGTTTTGCGGCTGGAGCGATCGAAGGCTCGATCACTTCTGACACGTCTAGTAATCGCGGCCGGATTGATGATCGCACTAGGCTATCCGGGTGAGGTAATTTCCGATCCGGAAGGTTGGACGACGCGGGTGGTTTGGGGAACGCTTTCGTCGATTCCCTTCTTCTACATCCTTTATGTGCTGTGGGTGGAATTAACCGCCTCGCTGGAGACGCAACCGCCAGCGGCTCGAAAACTGATCGAGATTTCACGGCTCGTGTTACTCATCACGTGGGCCGTCTACCCAATCGCCTACGCCTTGGGTGGCACGGAATCGGCCTTGATGGCGAAAGCCGGTGGATCGGTGGATCCAACCGGGATCGTCTCACTGCAAGTCGGTTACGCGATTGCTGATATGACTGCAAAAGCCGGCTTTGGAGTCTTAATCTACTTCATCGCTCGTGCGAAAAGTACAGGCGTCTCCAAGCAGGAAGATAAAGCTGTGCCGGAAGTGCGCGAGCTAGCTGGTGCAACCGCAGGCTAGCGCCGCTCATGACATTCGCACGAGGTGGATGAGTCTGACTTCACCTTCGGAACTCCGGAGGTGAAGTCGTTGGTACGGACTTTGTGTTCTCGCTCCGTTCGATTCGTTGGAAAGTTCCATGAAATCCGGCCAGCCGAGTTTGCACTCGATTTCCATAACCCTCCTTGCCGGAAGCGCGACGATTGGTTCCCTGCTCGGCCTTTCCACCCAATCACCTGTCGTGTTCTGGATAAGCATTGCTGTGATTCTGACGATTGGAGTTCCCCACGGTGGCCTCGATCATTTAACCGGACGGGATTTGTTGAGTAGTCGTTTCGGCTCCCTCTGGAAGCTCCTGTTCTTTGGCGGCTATTTGGCCGTTGCATTCATCGTCGCAGGCGGATGGCTAACCTTCCCTCTTTTGACCGCGATTGGTTTCTTTCTAATTTCGGCTTGGCACTTCGGGTTGGAAGAGGAACGGGCAGCTTGTTCAAACCTCTTGTGGAATCACGTTCAAGCTGTCGCCATGGGCGGAGCGGTAATCTGGTTTCCGGTTCTCTTTCAAACTGATCGCATGACAGAAATTTTGCAGGCGGTCGTTCCTGCCGGTCTTGTTTCCACAGCTTGGATTATAGATCTCACCAAGGTGATCGCTTGGGGATTGTTGCCGATGATCATACTGAGCATGATGCAGGATGGCTTGAGCCGGCAGTGGTTGCGATTCGTGCGCAACGCCAGCTTCTTTCTGTTGTTCTGTGTCTCCGACCCGCTGCTATCATTCGTCGTCTATTTTTGCGGCTGGCATTCGCCCCGTAGTCTCAGTGGGCTTGCTAGTACATATCAAAAATCAATCGCCCGGGTGATGTTGGCGGCGGCCCCACTTACCTTGGGGGCAATCTTTTCATCCCTGATCGGGATGTTGTTTTGGTCGAACGGGCAGACCCTTTCCGATGCCAGCGTACGAACTCTGTTTATTTCGCTTTCGGCGGTCGCTGTACCACATCTTCTCTTGCACGGCCCGGTAAGCGGCGTTTTGTCACGACGATCGCCGAGCCCACTACGTCCAGTGGAGGGGTTCTAATGAACCGTTTCGATCGAAAACCAGATTACGACTACATTTTGGTAGGTGGTGGTTTACAAGCCGGGCTGCTTAGTTTGGCACTCGAGTACTATCAGCCGAACGCTCGTGTGTTGATGATCGAGCGATCGGATAAGATTGCAGGAAATCACACCTGGTCTTTCCATCTAGGGGATGTTGACGAGGAGAGTCGCGAGTGGGTTTGGCCACTGATTGAGCGTCAATGGTGTGGCTACGAGGTGCGTATAACGCGTTCCGTACGGCATGTTCAACTGCAGTATGCTTCGATAAGCTCCGAGCATTTTGCTCGAGTAGTCCAGGAGCAATTCAGCCCGGCACTAATCCAACATACGACATCGACTGGCAAAGTGTCTCAACCGCTAGCCGTTGGGACGGGGGCGCTCGCGACGGGTGAGGCTTGGGAACCGCAGTTTGAAATCGATGACAGAGGGCCTTCAGAGTCCAATCGGGTGCTGATCACCAATGCCGAGGTTTCGGAGGTCTCTGCAGATCGTGTGGTAACTCGCACTGGCGATGTCTTCTCCGGTCGCGTTGTCGTGGATTGTCGCGGCCCTTCCTCTGCAAATCATTCCCGTGATTGTGGCTACCAAAAGTTTTTTGGTTTCGAGGTCAATTTGACAGACGATTGGCAGTCTCAACGTCCTGTCGTCATGGAATCGATTGCTGACCAGCGGGACGGTTTTCGTTTTCTTTACACGTTGCCGTTTGAACCCCGTCGCATTCTGATCGAAGACACACGGTTTTCCGACTCGCCAGAAATGAACCGCGCGGATTGTCTCGCAGTGGTCACGCAGTATTTACGCGAAAACGGCCACGAAGACTTTACGATTATTCGTGAGGAGTCGGGGGTCTTGCCGATGCCGTTTCGTGATGAGCTTCGTCCGGAAAAGCGATGCCCTTTGGCCGGTGGCTACGCTGGGGGGTGGTTTCATGCAGCCACCGGATACTCATTTCCGCTTTCGGTCGCCTTCGCCCAGACGGTCGCGGCGGGTCCTAAAGAGACAATCGACGAACGAGTCCGGCAGCTGGCCGATCGGCATCGTTGGCGAGCATCTTACGCCCGGTTCTTGAATCGGTTGCTATTTCGCTTGGTCGCTCCGCAGCAACGACAGCACATTTTTCGACGCTTTTACCGTGTGCTCACCGCGCAGGCTGTGGAGCGTTTTTATGCCCACCGGTTCACCGCCGGTGATGCGTTTCGCATCGTCGTTGGCATCCCACCGACCCTTATCGGCCTGCGTCCGATTCGGTTCTTTCGCTCTTTCTTCTTCGGAGCAAACCAATGAGTGTTGGCGAACCGTCCCTCAATTTTTGTGACCCGATACCCGGGGCTTCCGTCAACACCGCAGCGGTCGACTCCGGACTCAAACGCTCTTTAACTGAACCGGCCGATCGCTTCCTTGCCAGGACCGGAAAACAAATCCGCGCGGCGATGGTGAATGCTTCGTTTCACGCCGCGGGCGGGAAGGGACTCGCGGCATCTAAAATCGCCGATGCAATTGAATTGCTACACGCCGGTTCGCTTATCGTCGATGACATCGAGGATGAATCGGTGTCACGGCGTGGCCAACCAACGCTGCATTGCGAGATCGGAGTTCCGCTGGCTCTTAATCTCGGCAACTGGATGTACTTCCAAGCTCTGGAACGGCTAAGTGAAACGCAATTGCCGACCAGAGTGACCCGGTCGATCTTAGCGCGGACTCTGAAAACGATTCGTCGATGTCATGAAGGCCAAGCCCTTGATTTGGGTTCCAGGGTCGACGACTTGACAGTCTCGCATCTATATCCCATCGCATTGGAAATCAGCCGGTTAAAGACCGGTGGTTTGACTGCACTTTCGGCTTGGTTGGGGGCTGTGGCTGCGGGGGGCAATCGGTTATCTCGAAAGGCACTTTCACGTTTCGGTATGTCGGTAGGTATCTGCTTACAGATGATCAACGACCTTCAAGAATTACGGCGATTCGTTGAGGGGGCAGAGCGATACGATGACCTTCGCAACGCTCGCGTGACCTGGGCGTGGGCGTGGGCGGCGAAAGTGAGCAACCGAAAGCAAATGCACGGTCTGCAATCCCGCCTGACACAGGCCGCGGGCGACCTGCATCAAAATCGAGCTATCGCCCGCGAATTGCTCGAGTTTGTGGGTGACCGAGGCGATGTTTTTGTCAATCAAAGGCTTCAACGCGAATTGACGATTCTGGGCGAGCATGTCGAATCGACCGAGGATCTGCGTATGGCAATCGAGCGACTGCAAGGAAAGGGGTAATTGATGGCGACCTCAGCCTTCATTCAAGCGGACCCAAGTTCTGTCGAGCGACCACCCTTACCCTCATCGACTGGCGATCTTCCGCGGCTTGGGAAAGCCGCGGTAATTGGTAGCGGATTCGGCGGTTTAGCAGCCGCGATTCGATTGCAAGCGATGGGGATGGAGACCGTCTGTTTCGAAGCTCGAGATAAGCCGGGGGGAAGGGCATATGTCTATCAAGACAACGGATTTACCTTCGATGCCGGTCCGACTGTCATTACCGCACCGCATTGTATCGAAGAGTTGTTCAATCTCGCGGGTCGCCGCATGGACGACTATGTCGAATTGCTTCCGGTCGAGCCCATGTATCGGCTCCAATGGAGTGACGGGACCGCATTTAATTACGTCTCAGACGAAGCAGGTTTAATCCAACAGATTCGATCCATCAGCCCAGGGGACGAAGCAGGGTATCGACGCTTTGCCGAGTATACACGGCGTGTTTTCAAGAAGGGCTATCAAGAACTTGGCGCGGTTCCTTTTCTAAAATTTAGCGATATGGTTCGCGTCGCGCCGCAACTTGCCAGCCTGCGAGCCGACCGTAGTGTGTACAGCACAGTCTCCAAATTTATTCGAGACGAGTACCTCCGCCAAGCGTTCAGCTTCCATCCCTTGTTGGTCGGCGGAAATCCGTTTGACACGAGTGCCATCTATACCCTGATCCACTGGATTGAACGACAATGGGGTGTTTTCTTTCCTAGAGGTGGTACGGGAGCGTTGGTGCAGGGTCTGGTGAAACTTTTTAAAGAAATGGGAGGGGAATTGCGGCTGGACAGTCCCGTGCGATCGGTCGAAACAACGAACCGAGCGGGACGTCATCAACACCTGGTGACGACTGAAAAGCGGCCATCCGAGCCGTTTGAGATTGTAGTGTCCAACGCCGATGTGCATCACACATACGCGAAACTGTATGGGAAGGTGGACGCGGCCCGGCCGATGCAAAAACGGCTGGAGAAAATGGAATGGTCGATGTCACTGTTTGTCATGTATTTCGGCACCAACCGCCGCTACGACAACTTGGCACACCACACCATTTTGTTCGGACCACGTTTTCGCGAATTGTTGGACGACATTTTCAAAGGCAGTCGACTGCCAGAGGATTTCAGCCTCTACCTTCACACGCCGACCGTTACCGATCGATCGCTTGCCCCCGAAGGTTGTGAAGGCTTCTATGTTCTAAGTCCCGTGCCTCACCTAGGGCGTGCAGCAATCGATTGGAATGCTGTCGCAGGTCCCTACGGAGATGCCATTCTTGAATCGCTTGAGCAGCATCTGCCGGGCCTACGCGCTTCAATTGTCACTCGGCGGCATTTCACACCCAACGATTTTCGTGACTCGTTGAATGCTTATCACGGATCCGCTTTCTCGGTTGCCCCCAAACTGACACAAAGCGCTTTCTTTCGACCGCATAATCGCGACAAAGCGATCGAGGGCCTCTATATCGTGGGCGGTGGAACTCACCCGGGTGCTGGAGTCCCCGGAGTGATCAACACTGCTAAAGCGACTTGCAGTGTGGTGGCCCGTGATTTCGGGGTCGTGGTGTAATGGTATCCCAACTGTTAACCGAGCAAGGCTTTGGAAAGGTGCCCGGCGATGCTGAGTCGGTAATTCAGCAACACAGTCGGTCTTTCGCGTGGGCTTCGCGTTTGCTGCCGGGGGTTGTTCGCAAGGAGGTCCGTAGGCTCTACGCCTGGTGTCGCTGGTGCGATGATGCAGTCGACGCGGCACCGGATTTAACCGTTGCAAGAAGTCGACTCAATTTGCTTCAAGATGACGTCGAACGAATTTACCGGCGTGAAGCAGTGCAGCATGAAGCCTCTTTGTGGTTAGTCGAATTAAGCTTTCGCCACGACATTGACGATGCCTACCCACGGGCTTTATTGAAGGCGATGCAATCAGACTTGCAACTAGAGCAGATCCGAACTCAGGATGAACTAATCGATTATTGCTATGGGGCAGCAGGGGTCGTGGGGTTAATGCTGACTCGTATTTTCGGCGTCACGGATCGGCGAGCGGATCGACACGCTTGTGCTTTAGGGATTGCGATGCAATTGACGAACATCGCGCGTGATGTCCGTGAAGACGCCGAACGTGGTCGCTGCTATTTACCCCAAACTTGGCTTCCTAAAGGCATCGACGGTGCCGACGAAGAGCAGATTGCTGCAGCCGTCGATCGATTGCTCGAGCTTGCCGAAGAGTATTACCGGGTGGCTGAAGCGGGAATGACGTATCTTCCGGTTTCGATCCGTCCTTCCGTTCGCGTTGCGGCCGCCGTCTATCGAGAGATCGGTCTGGAGATCGCTCGGTGCGACTATCGAGTGATGCGGGGGCGAACCGTCGTCTCGAAAACACGTGTTTTGGTGGTCGGCTGCTCTGCCTGTTTGCGAGGGTTTGGGACTGATGCCAGAAACTATTTGGCCGAACGTCTTGGACCCGTTTCTAAACCGATGTGCCTAACCACCTTACCAATGTTGTCGGAGAACCAAATGAAAGACGCAACGCACCTCGCCTGGCTCGGGCTTTCCCTGACCGCATTCATGGGTGGTGCTCTGTTCTTGCTGGTTTTGTTAAATCCAAAGGACAACGCTTATTCGTTTTTGCCTCTGATTTACGCGATCGCTTGTTTCGGCTTTGGCGGGATCGCCAATTTTTTCGCCAAAAGAGCCGAGGCGAACGGTTCGTCATGAAGCCAGTTCGATCATTGGAAGTTTGTTAACTTGGTGGACGAACAAGTCGAGGACCATGCCGGTTGTGGAGTCCGCTTTGGTTAGGCGCTGCGGTGTGAAGGATTCGATCAGGTGAGCCGGGACGGCTCGAGGATTGGGACTTGAATCGCGTTCAACATGCCATGCCCTAACAGAGCTGCTCCAATCGCCATCCATTTTGCTTTCGAGCACGGGTGCCCAAAAAGTCCATCGGTCCCAAAAGTCCCAGCGGGACGGTAGCACGTTGCCGGCGGGCTCGCCCGCCGGACCATTGACATTCCACTGGACACAGCCGCGAAGCGGTGACAGCGATCCGGGCTAACACCCCTTCGGGGTTTCAGATGTTCTGATCGCGCTGGCCAACCGGCGGGCAAGCCCGCCGGCAAGGTGCTGTCGTCGCTTCGCGACTGGATAGGGTAGACATGGGTGGCGGCCACCCACGGCGACCTTCTGTGACCCTGTCGGGTCATGGTCGGTTCCGCCGGGCTGGTCCCGGCGTGACGGCAACTGACGGCTACCAACCCCGCCCGGCTCCTCCCGGTCTCTGTTCGGGCTCGCCCCGGCGGAATCAGCGATTCTTTATGAACTCGACACGTTCCGGCGAATCGGTTTGATGGTCGGCGGAAGGGGAGCACGCCGGAGTCATTAGCCCGCCTCCAGACGGACGTAGCGTCCGCCGGGTCAAGCCCGGTAGAAACGTTTGAGTAATGCTTGAGCGACGTAGCGGAGCCTGAGAAGCTACCGTCGATCGCCCTCCCGGGTCAGGAAGGCGCGTCGCGAAATGAACAGGAAAGCCTCGGGGTAAAACTCATTT
>JGI12210J13797_10005240_pt1 | contig 10010 bp, 3 predicted proteins | sample ElkSlonscriptome_3_FD_13797 | JGI IMG/M metagenome (IMG submission 13797) | reverse complement strand
CGTTTTTCCTATGGTCGTATCCTTGATGCGAACGAGGGCAACGTGTGAACCGCTGCGAGGTTGGCGAAGTGGAAGTTCGTAGCGTTTCCCCACCCGCATCGGAATGCGATTGCCACCATGCGAAACTTCGCTGGCAACATCGGCTTCACCCAAGAACCTATCGACGATGTCTTGAGGCCCCGACATTTCGGACAACCTCGATTCAAATTGATCTGCTCGGATCACCTTTCCAACGCGTAGTCCGTTCGCGGCGAGTCGATCTCGTTGAGCCGGTTCGATCACCATTTCATCGACCCATTGCCAAAGCGACGCGATGCGATCCTCATCGACAAGGTCGGGTTCAATCGGATGAAAGGCGACATCGAGGATCATCGACCGACTGTTTTCGGACGTCGATGTCAATTGATTGGAACTAGCCAAATTTGCGGCATTGTTGGGCGAGCGTTCGATCCACGATGCACAGCCACTGATGACCGACACCAATCCGATGACGGCAAGCGATGGCAGAACAGAGCGGGATGACAAATGTGGCACGGAATGATTGCTTCGTAGCGGCGTCTCGCCGAGACGCCAAGTTTTTCAGATACAGGAGGGCTTGTTGGAGCCTAGACTCCGAACCACCAATATTCAACGTTATGCTGATATTCCGTTCGCCGTCAAGCTCGACAAATGTGAAATCTGCTTGAATCGATCGAATTCGATATCAATCCGACGATGCAAACAAAAAAAGCAAAAAAATTGGTAGAGTGGGTCGAGTTTCACGGTTTCTCTATTTCCGAAAAATAGTGTTTTCGATTAAAGTCCGCTTTCATCCCCGCAGATGAGGTGGACGGATCGGCATGAGTTCCGATCGCAAATCATCGACACCATCGGAAGGTGCCAGTTTGCTAAGCAACGTCCTTTTTCGAATTATCGTGGCCATGGAGGAGCCAGACCATGCTTTTAGAACGAATCGACATTGACGCTCACGGATCCCTTCACCAAGTCGAATTGGGGCCTTTCGCTGAACACCTCAATGTTATCTATGGCCCCGACGGTTCGGGAAAGACCGCGATCGCTCGTTTCATCCGCGACTCGCTCGTCGATCGTGAATACCCGCTTGGAATGATGAGTTCTTCTTCAGGCCGGGTCGTTTGGGCTGATCGAAACGGTTTGTTGCATTTCCGCCGCGAACAAGACGGTTCGAAGACCGGGCGACGAAGCTTCGAGTTTGAATCGAGAGGCAACACGTCGGCCTATTCCCATTCGCGTTATGATCAATCGCTTCGCCATAGCTGGATTGGGTCGGTCGGAGTCCAATCGTCTGCCGCTCGATCTGCCCGAGGAATTCAATTGCCTGAATCGCTCGTCGATGGTGTCGTGACCGATACAACGATCATCAACGTCGCTCGGGTCGTTTCCGCTTGCATCCAAAATGGTCTTGACTCTCCCGAAACGTATCACACACTTCCGCTTTCCGATTCCGATTCCCACTACGAGCACGCAAATCATCGTGCTCAATTGGCAGAAGTCGAAACCGAACTCGCTCGCCTCGAAGCGACCTTCCCATCGAACCAACCTTTCGACCACAGCGCCTTGGTTGCACGGCGAGACGAATTGACTCGCCAATTAGCGGGCCATCATTCCAACCGCGATCACGAATCGATGGCACCGCATCCGGAAAGCCGAGCACTGCGTGAACGACTAACGCGGTTGCATGATCGAATCGCTCAACTGCGTGCTCGGCAAAGTACACTACGACAATGGATCACGGATGCTCGATCACAGCTTCGAGCTTCAACCACGACAAACGAATATCGATACGAACACGCGATTCACGACGAGAACTTGCGTCGCAACCTCGATGACATCGATGCTCAACTGATTCGCTGGCGGCGGACGCTATTAGAAGTACGTGGTTTGCGAGCTGCTATCTTAGCAACTCGAAACCACCCCGTTCGGCCTCTGAGTGATCATCACTCGCCGACCCATCCGATTTGGACGGCTTCGCACTCGACTAACGAATTGGAACGCCGCGTCGATTCGGCAACCCGTCAAATTGATTGGTTGCTTGAGCGGTACACAGCGGCACATCACGTGAACCAGACGTTCAGCCTCGATTGGTATTCGTCGCAGCCAATGTCAGCAACGTATCCAAGTCGATCACTCGAAGAGACTTTGCGTACGATCCGAGATGAATTGCGTCACGCTTCGGCGTCGACATGCGAAGTCTCCGAAACGGCCAAAGATCTTCACGAACTTGATCGCAGCGAACAATGGCTCGTGGCGACGATGAACCAGTTGACTCGGCATCGCGAGTCGCTGATCCACCGCTACACGCCAATCGAGAAACAGCAAACTCAGAAGTGGGCGAACCATCACCAGTCCATTCAGGGGCGGTATCAATGCGAACGAGCCGAGCGGGAAGCCGAGCTCTACCAAGTCACCACCGAGCTAGAAGCCTGTTTGTCCGAAGCGATGCAAATTCGTCGTGGATTACATCAAGCACCAGCCATCGATCGTGTTTCGGTCGTCTATCACCATAGCCCGATGACTCGCGAAAACCTGACTCGTGAACTTCGTTTGATTGACGAGAAGCTGTCGCGCTACTCTCGGATCGTATGGTTGCGAACGCGTGCGACGGAGCTAAGCAATTCACTGCGTACCACTCACGTACCGCCTCTCCAAACTCGATCGCCGCTAGCGGAATCGGCCAGCCGTTGGTTGTACCGAATTTCGGGCGGACGACTTCATCAACTCTCTTGGTCGACCGATCACGTCCATCATGGCAACGTCGATGGCGCCAGCTACCGCGGCGGTGTTCTTATTGATGATCGTGATGAGCAACATTCCTCGCCGGCTGACCGCGCCATGGCCGTCTTGGCCGTTCGAATGGCAGCGGGCGAGCTACTCGAACGCCTCGGACGCACGGTGCCATTGGTCATTGAAACCCATTCTTCGTTCTACCATGCAAGCGATGCCGGACCGTTCCATCATCCCGTCTCGACCGCGCTACGAGACTACGCTTGCTCGGGCCGCCAAGTGCTACTATTGACCAGCGACGCGACATTGGCCGAACAGACCGTTCGCGTCGGTGCCCGACGTTATGACTTGCATGCTCATCGGAACGCTCAACCGCACCGCCCGCTATGGCGTCCTCAATATCAATCCGAAAACTATGTGGGGCCCCATCCCCACTTGCACGATGCGGAAGTCGCTGGGGAAACCATCAATCGAAAGCTCGATGCCGCGTGGCAAGACGCCTACGACATGGTCGATCACGAGTACCAGGATCGGTATCCCCATTCAAAGTACCGCGATGGCTATTTCTATGCCGACTCGTATACGACGTCGCCAATGAATGCCCCCCAACCTGTTCGTGAGGTACCGAAAACGCAACCGCTACACCCGGTAGAGAATTATCCGCTCAGCCGAGTCGAACAGCCTGATGCGGTTGAGCCTGCTTTTTTTTTAACCGTTGACAGTCCGATCGACCAAGCTCCTTCCGTCGATTCGGTAGCCGCCGCGCGACTACGTGGGCTCAACGTGACTCACGTCACGCATTTAATGCAACAAGATGCGAACCGGCTATCCGATGCACTCGGATTGGCCGACGTCGACGCATCGACGATTCGCCGCTGGCAAAGTGAGTGTCGACTGGTTTGTCGCGTTCCCAAACTTCGCGGCTTCGACGCACGAGTACTCGTTGGATGCGGCGTGACGACACCTGCACAATTGGCGGCAACGCATCCGACCGACTTGCTCCAGCAAGTAGAAGACTTCTTGGCAACCGAACAAGGTCAAAGGGTTTTGCTGAGCGGAAGCAGCCGCGAACTCTCACGAATCACAAGCTGGATCGCAGCCGCCAATAGCTGGGGCGTCGAAAATTCATCTCGCTATGTCGATGGCCGGACCGTCCGTCGTAGCACTTACGTCGAACGACAGTCCGAAAAGTCCATCGGTGACAATGATCGTGTTTATGATGCCGACGGCGAACCGATTCGCTACGGTATTCGCAGCATCGGATCCGAGCGAGCAAGACGATCGAGTGGCCGCGGTGAGCAACCGACGAGCAACCATCGTCGTACGGATCGGAACACGCACAACAGCAAACGAACTCGCCGAAAAACGCGATCCTCCGATCGCCCTAGCCGCGATGTGGTTCGAATGCAACGTAGTGAAAGCAAGTCGACATCGATCGAGTCAAACACGAGGTCGGGGCGATCCGAGCGATCCGAGCGGACCACTCGTAGCAACCGGGCCGAGCGTTCCGATCGCTCGAACCGATCCGACCGCACGTCTCCCAACGGAAACTCGTCATCCCATCGAAAATCGTCACGAGGAGGCTCCAATGGACAACGTTTGGATCGTTCCCAAAATGAAAGATCGAGTCGATCGACCGAATTGCGTTTCTATCTCGAACGGGGTAGTGACGTCGTCGATGCACCTTCGATCGGTCCTCGAATGGCAGAACGGTTGAACCGACTAGGTGTTTTTACAGTCGAGGACCTGATCAACGCAAATCCGCAATCGGTTGCTCAGAAGTTGAAGCATCGTCGGATTGATTCCGAAACCGTTTTGTCGTGGCAACAACAAGCGACCTTGGTATGCCGAATTCCGATGTTGCGAGGTCACGATGCACAATTGCTTGTCTTAGCCGACGTCACAACGGCTGAAGACTTGGCCGCTCAGGAGCCCGAAGACTTGTTTGCCATCATCGATCCGATCAGTCGTTCTCGCGACGGCAAGCGGATCATTCGGGGCGGAAAATTGCCCGACATGGTGGAAATTACCGAGTGGATCACCTGTGCGAAGCAAAGCCGCGTCCTCAAAGCCGCTTAGAGCTGAATCGTCTTGATCGAACAGCGGATGGCGGATACGCTAACCGCTTGAGCATTTTAAATGTTTCCGGTTGGATCGCGGGGCGTTGCCCACGCGGTTTAACGATCGTTCGCAAAGACTTCAGACCCAATGCAGCACGTCGACAACATGCAAAATGCCATTCGCTACGCGGTGATACGTCGCTCGGTATTTGCGTGGTTGCTCGGTTTCGTGCTGCTGCCATTGCCGGTTCCCGTTTTGCATCAGCATGATGACGTTCGGACACTTCAGTTGCTTTCGGATCACTTGACGAGCCAGCACGAGGTTTTAGCCTGCGAGCATTTGGCCATCGACGATCCTCATTGGCACTTCGTGCTGCCACAAGCCTTTCGAGGTGAAGATTCTCATCCAGACGATGTGCCGCCAGAGCCGACCGACTGTGTACGCTCTTGCATCAGGCATTCTTTCATCGGAGCGAGCTTCGAAATCTCGTCATTCGATTGGACGTTGATCAAATTAGCAAGTCCTTTTCATCAATCGAGTGCTTGTCGAATCCCGACATTGGATCCACGTTTCCGCGAAGCTTCGGATGCGTTTCAAGTCTACCGCTGCGCGCTCTCTTGCGTCATGAATTGTTAGGTCAGGTTCTCTTCGATCGTTCAGCTCGCTAACTCGTCAGCGATTCGAGCGCCGACAAGATCCTTTCTTTAACAAGACACCTCTATTTCACGACACCATGAAAATACAACATGTTTGGGGCGTTATCATTGCGCTCGCCGTGGTGATGGCGGCCGCTTGGTTTGCCGTCAACCACTCTCGTAGCGAAACGAACGAACCACTCAGTGCCGAGCCAACGTCCAGATCCGATACCGCACAAGATGAGTCACCCGTCGCCGTGCGACAAGTCGTTGAACTCAGCGATGAGAAGCAATCGGCGGCAGGAATCAAACTCGAAACTGTTTCTCGGCGTTCGTTGCAATTGACTCGAGTCTTGCCAGCACGGTTCGCCTATGACGACACCCGGCATGTCTCGCTGCGAACGCCAACCGAGGGGGTCATCGAATCGGTTTTGGTTCAACCAGGGGACCGTGTCGACAAAGGACAAACGGTCGCGATTCTCCGCAGCCCCGCGATCGGGATCGCTCGCAACCAAGTCTTGACAAACCAAGCGAATCGGCGGCTCGCTGAGAAGGCACTTCGCTGGCATGCGGACGTTCATGAGGGGATCGCCGAACTGGTGAAGCTCATCCGCCGTGGCGAAGCGCCCCAAGCGATCAAGCAAACCTTGAAAGACAAAACGCTGGGCGATTACGGTGGGAAACTACTAAGTGTCTATAGCCAAGCAAAACTTGCAAACGAGATTGTCGACTCCATCGGAAATGCCGGTGACCGGGGAGCCATCAGTGGTCGACTTGTTCTGGAGCGTCAAAGCGATCAGCAGCAAACGCAAGCCGTACTCGAATCGACAATTCAACAATCGCTATTCCAAACTCAACAATCGCTCGCCGAAGCACAATCGAAACTGGATGCTTGCGACCGAGAATTTCGGATTGCAAAACAGACGCTCAACACATTGCTTGGAACCACCGTCGAATCGACGGACGAATTGGACGTGTCACCTAACGACCCAAATGTTTCACGGTTCACGATATGCTCGCCAATGGCCGGAACGGTCGAACGCCGCGTTCACTCAGCGACCGAACGGGTGACGCCGCAAGACGAACTGTTCGTGATCGCCGATACTACAAGTTTGTGGGTCGAAGCGGATATTCGCGGTAGCGATTGGGGGGCGATCGGCGTGACGGCTGGTGACGAAGTCATGGTCACCACCCCTTCGCTCCAATCCTCTTCAGTCGTTCCGGCGTCGCAATCCGCAATCGTCGTTTTCTTAGGTCGAAACGTTGACCCATCGAGCGGCTCGATTCCGTTGGTCGCGCAAATCGATAATTCCTCTGGAAAATTTCGTCCCGGCATGTTCGCTCGCGTCGCCGCTGCAACGCAGACACTTGAAAACGTGATTGCCATTCCTGAATCAGCGGTCGTCGACATCGAAGGTCAAAACTGCGTGTTCATTGAAGTCGATAGCGGATTTACCGCCGTTGCCGTGGACGTCGGCGAACGCAGCGGTGACTTAGTCGAAGTCCGCAGCGGCCTCGGCGAAGGCGAATCGATTGTCGTCTCAGGGGCATTTACCCTGAAGAGCGAACTGCTACTTGAAGGGGAGGAATAGATCGATGTTGCAAAAACTCATTGAGTTCTCCTTGAAGCATCGGCTTCTCATCATCATCGCGACGCTGTTCATGGCTGCGTTTGGCGTACGTAGTGCTTTAGAATTGCCACTCGATGCGGTGCCCGACTTAACGAATACCCAAGTCACGATCATCACCTCGGCGGGCTCTTTGCCGCCGGTCGAGGTGGAACGCCAAGTCACCTATCCGATCGAATGGACGATCGGTGGGCTTCCCAATGTACAGGAGGTCCGCAGTATATCGAAGTTTGGATTGTCCGTGATCACGATCGTCTTTGACGAAGGCACTGACGTCTACTTCGCCACCCAGCAAGTGGATCAAAGATTGTCGGCGGCGGCGGCCAGTTTACCGGCAGGTTATGGACCACCTGAACTTGGACCGATGACGACCGCTTTGGGCGAGATTTTGCAGTTCGAAGTCCGCAGCGATTCGACATCGCCGATGGAGCTTCGTACGCTGCTCGAATGGGACATTGCCCCCAAACTGCGCGGTGTCGATGGCGTCACGGAGATCAACGTGATGGGCGGATTCTACAAAACCTTCGAAGTTCGTCCCGATCCAAATGAATTGGATGCCCAAGGATTGACGCTCGAAGATTTGTACTCGCGGATCGAGGCCGCCAATGCCAACGCGGGCGGCGGGTACGTGATCCATCATGAGGAACAACGATTCATTCGCGGTCAAGCGTTGCTGAGCGGTGTCGATGACCTGAAAAAGATCGTGATTCGACGCAGCGAGAATGGCTCACCGCTGCTCCTATCGGATGTCGCCGACGTTTCGATCGCCGCGATGCCCCGGCAAGGTGCTGTTAGCCGAGATGGACGTGGTGAAGCCGTCACAGGGATGGTGATGATGCGAATCGGTGAAAATTCGCGAGACGTCGTCGCTCGCGTGAAAGAGCGCATCGACGAAGTCCAAACAACCTTGCCAAGTGACGTCACCATTGATGTCATCTATGACCGCGAAGCATTGATCGATCGAACCGTCCATACCGTCAAAAAGAATCTGCTCGAAGGTGGTGCACTCGTTGCGATTGTCTTGCTCATCACGCTCGGCAGCCTTCGCGCCGGGATCATCGTTGCATTGGCGATTCCGCTGTCGATGTTATTCGCTTCGAACATGATGTTGTTCTTTGGAATTTCGGCCAGTTTAATGAGCCTCGGGGCGATCGACTTCGGCTTGATCGTCGACTCGTCGGTGATCATGGTCGAGAACTGTGTCCGGCGGTTGGCTCAGAACAACGAAGGCAAAAGTCGTCTGGCGATCATTCGCGATGCTTCGATCGAGGTGCGTGGTCCGACGATGTTCGGTGAAATGATTATTTCGGTCGTTTACATTCCAGTGCTCCTACTCGAAGGTACCGAAGGAAAAATGTTTCGTCCGATGGCTTTGACCGTTTTGTTCGCATTGCTCGGTTCATTCATTTTGTCGATGACGTTGATGCCTGCGTTGGCATCGTTGTCGCTGCCCAAGAAACCGCACGATGATGACTTGTGGCCGATTCGAATGCTCAAAAAGGTCTATTTGCCAATCGTACGAATTGCCGTGAAATCGCCCGTCATGACACTTGTTTGTGCGGCCAGCGTGTTTGCCGTTAGCGTTCCAGTCGCCAGAAATCTGGGGGCCGAGTTTATGCCGAGACTCAATGAGGGCGACTTGTTAGTCGAAGCAGTACGACTCCCCAGTGCATCTTTGGAAGGGGCTGAAGCGATGGCGAAGCAAGTCGAATCGCTACTCGTCGCGATGCCAGAAATCAAAACAGTATTTACCAAGACCGGACGTCCTGAAATTGCGAACGATGTCATGGGAGTCCACCAAAGTGACGTTTGGGTGATGTTCAATCCGCCGTCGATGTGGCCGCGAGAAAAATCACGCGACGAGCTGATTGCTGAGATGGAAACCGCTCTTAATGACCATGTTGCCGGCGTTGCCTTCGGGTTCACTCAACCAATCGAAATGCGAGTCGACGAGTTGGTCGCAGGTGTAAAAGCGGATGTGGCTGTTTTGATTTATGGCGATGATTTGGATACGCTGACAACACTGGCGAAACAGATCGAACGAACGCTTCGAAGTATCGATGGTTCGGCGGATGTCAAAGCGGACATTCAATCGACGCTGGCGACATTGACAATCGTGCCCGACCGCGATGCACTCGCTCGCTACGGAATCGATGCCCAGCAAGTGATGGATGTCGTGGCGGCTCTTGGTGGCCGACCGGTTGGTGAAGTCTTAGATGGACGGGCGCGATTTCCGATTCGCGTCCGTTTGCCAGAAGCATGGCGTGACGATGTCGAGAAACTACAACAATTGCCGGTCGCGCGTGCAGGCGGCAAACCGGTCCCGCTTTACGAGTTGGCCTCGATCCGGTTGGAGCAAACACCGCCAACGGTCGAACATGAAAATGGACAACGTCGCACCTACGTCTCGGCCAACGTGCGCGGACGAGACGTGGCCACGTTCGTCGCCGATGCCAAAGAGGCCGTAGCCAAGACAGTGCGTTTACCGGCGAACTATGAAATCCGTTGGGGCGGTGACTTTGAAAATTTACAATCTGCCTCTAAGCGGCTATTGGTGATCACTCCAATCGTCTTGCTCGTCATCTATTTGTTGCTCTACACCTCGTTTGGTTCCGCATCCTTGGCTGCACTGATTTTTCTGTGCGTGCCGATTGCGGCCAGCGGCGGTGTGTTCGCGTTGATGCTGCGCGAGATGCCATTTAGTATCGCAGCTGGGGTCGGCTTCATCGCCCTGTTCGGGGTTGCCGTCCTCAATGGTCTGGTTTGGGTCAGCGATGCCGAGCAGCGTCGGATCAAAGGCAACAGTCGACAAGAAGCCGCTTTGAAAGCAGCCGACGCCCGACTTCGGCCCATCCTCATGACAGCGTTGGTGGCCAGTCTAGGTTTCCTGCCGATGGCATTATCGACCAGTGACGGAGCGGAGTTACAGCGACCGTTGGCGACC
>JGI12210J13797_10364104_pt1 | contig 10011 bp, 8 predicted proteins | sample ElkSlonscriptome_3_FD_13797 | JGI IMG/M metagenome (IMG submission 13797) | reverse complement strand
GAGCCGAGGCTGGATCGGGAGCGGCCGCTCGACCCGCGACGCCCAGTCCAGCGCGATGGAGGTCGGCCCGACCTGGGTGATCGTCACTCCCGCGGGTACGTCGAACTCGTCGTCGGCGAAGTAGTAGTAGCGCAGGTCGGTGTCGGTGAGATCGATCTGCACCGGCGGGATGTTCTCCGGCCGGATCGCGTTGATCTGCGAGCGGCTGCCCTTGAGGGTCAGCCGCACCTGGTCCGGCAGCTCGCTGACGAGCATCTTGCCGGAGTTGGGAGCCGGCAGGAGCGCCACCACGTCGACGAAGACCGAGCGCTGAGCGTCCTCGGCGCCGCGGACGAGCGAGAAGAGCACGATGGCCGTGATCAGCGACGCGATCTTCAGGCCGACGTTGTTCATCACGACCTCGCGGAAGGTCCGCTTTCGCTTCTGCGGGCCGATCTTCACGAGGAGGACTCTTCCGCCTTCGCGCCAGCGAGCGGCGGGTCGACCTCGTCGGGCACGAGGCTGGTGCGGCCCTCGGAGCTCTTGGCCTTCGCCTTGGGCTTCTTCTTCTTCCGCTCGCTCCGGTAGAAGAGACCGAAGAGCGCTTCGCGGAGCGAGGGGCCGTCGAGATTGCGGACGATGTTTCCGTGGAAGCAGAGCGAGATCGCCCCACGCTCCTCGCTGACGACGACCACGACGGCATCCGTCTCCTCGGTGATGCCGAGCGCCGCGCGGTGGCGGGCGCCGAGGGTCCGGTCGCGGCCCGCGCTGCCGGCGAGTGGGAGGAAGGCGCCCGCCTGCCAGACCCGGCCGTCGCGGATGATCAGCGCGCCGTCGTGCATCGGGTTCTCGAAGCTCGGGATGAAGATGCTGTAGAGCAGCTCCTTGCTGACCTCGGCGTCGAGCTCGGTGCCCTGCTCGATGAACTCGTCGAGCTCGGCGCCCCGCTCGAAGACGACGAGCGCACCGATGCGCTTGGCGGCCAGGTTCTGGGCGGCCTTGATCACTTCTTCGATCAGCACGGTCTCTCGTGCAGTCCGTTGACCGCGGAAGAGCGGCCCTCGACCCACGCGCATCAGCGCCCGGCGGATGTCGGCCTGGAAGATCACCACGACCACCAGCACGAAGTAGGTGACGAGCGATTCGAGAATGCTCCAGATGGTGAAGAAGCCGAGGCGCCGAGCGACGAGGTAGCCGACGAAGACCAGCACCAGCCCGAACGCCATCTGCATGGCGCGGGTGCCCTTGAGGATGACCAGGCCCCAGTAGATGAGGACAGTGACCAGCCCGATGTCGATGCAGTCGCGAGTGACTTCCCAGCCACCGCGATCGAAGAAGCCGACGAAGGCGTCGAGCCCATCGCCGAGCAGGCCCATCAGGAAGTCCATTGGACCTCCCCATCGGTGACCCGCCGGTGGGCTTGGGCGACGAGCGCCGCCTGGCGCATCGCGCCGACGTCGTGGACGCGGAGGGCGTCGCAGCCGCCGAGCACCGCGAGCGCGCACGCCACGGCGGTGCCGCTCTCGCGCTCGGTGGGCGAGGGGAGCGAGCCATCGGCATTGGGGGCCGTGCGGGCGATGAAGGACTTGCGAGAGGGCCCGATCAGCATCGGCAAACCGAGCCGCGCACGAAGCTCTGCGGTGCGGGTCAGCAGCTCCATCGACTGGGCGGCGGTCTTCGCGAAGCCGAGGCCGGGATCGACCCAAAGGCGGTCCTCGGCCACCCCCGCGCCCCTTGCGCGGGCGACGGACTGCGTGAGCTCGGCGGCGACCGTGGCGACCACATCCGAATAGTGCGTGTTTCCGCCCCTGGTCTCACCTTTTCCGCGATTGTGCATCAGCACCAGCCGCCCATCGTTGGCGGCCACCGCCTCGAGGAGCGCGAGCGAGGCTCCGCCGGAGACGTCGTTCACGAAGCGAGCGCCGGCGGCGAGGCCGGCTCGAGCGACCTCCGCCTTCACCGTGTCGACCGAAACGGTGATCCCATCGGCGACCAACGCCTCGACCACCGGCAGCACACGCTCGAGCTCCTCGGCCATCGGAACGTGCTCCGCTCCGTCCCCGTAATCCTTCCCTTTGGGCCGCGAGGATTCGCCGCCGACGTCGATCACGTCCGCGCCCTCGTCGCGCATGCGACGCGCGTGATCGATGGCCGCCTCGAGCGAGTCGAAGCGGCCGCCGTCGCTGAACGAGTCCGGGGTGACGTTCAGCACGCCCCAGAGCGAGACGACGGACGGAGTAACGCCGACCGGAATCCGGTCGGCGTCCTCTCGCTCCTTGGCGGAGCGCCTCGCGCTCCTTCCCATGCGACCCCCTCCTTGTCGGGACCGGCGCGTGTATCAACCCGCGCTCGGAACCTCCCGGGGACGGGGTTGGAAGATGGAGCCCTTGCGCTTCTCCTGGGCGTCACGCCGCTTGTCGGCGTAGCTCGGGATGACCACTCGCTCAGGGGGCGGGAGCGGCCTGCCCTCGATGATCGCCTCGATCTCGGGACGGCCAATGGTCTCGCGCTCGAGGAGCGCGTTGGCGATGGCCTCGAGCTTGTCGCGGTTCTCTTCGACGAGCTTTCGCGCCCGGGCGTACTGGTCGGTGATGATCCGGCGCACCTCGTCGTCGATCTCCTTGGCGACCTCCTCCGAGTACTCCTTGTGGTAGCTCGCACCGAGGAAGCCGGTCTCTTCACGCTCGACGTAGGCCAGTGGACCCATCTTTTCGCTCATGCCCCACTCGGTGACCATGGAGCGGGCCCGCTGGGTGGCCTTCTTGAAGTCGTCGGAGGCACCGGTGGTGAGCTGGCCGAAGACCACCTCTTCGGCGATGCGGCCGCCGAGCATCATGGCGATCTGGTCGAGGAGCCAGGTCTTGCTGACGCTGAGCCGATCCTCTTCGGGGAGCGACATCGTCACGCCGAGGGCCGGCCCGCGGGGGATGATGGTCACCTTGTGAATCGGGTCGTGGTTGGGGACCAGGGTTCCGACGAGGGCGTGACCCGCCTCGTGGTAGGCCGTGGTCTTCTTCTCGCGGTCGCTGATGACCATCGAGCGGCGCTCGCTGCCCATCAGGACCTTGTCCTTGGCCATCTCGAAGTCGCTCATCGAGACGAAGTCCTTGTCCTGGCGCGCGGCCAGGAGCGCTCCTTCGTTCACCAGGTTCTCGAGGTCCGCGCCGCTGAAACCGGGAGTGCCGCGAGCGATGATCACGAGGTCGACGTCGCTGGCGAGGGGCACCTTGCGGGTGTGGACCTGCAAGATGCCCGCGCGGCCGTTGAGGTCGGGCCGGGGCACCACGATCCGGCGGTCGAAGCGACCGGGGCGGAGGATGGCCGGGTCCAAGACGTCCGGGCGGTTGGTCGCAGCGATGATGATGACGCCGTCGGTGGACTCGAAGCCGTCCATCTCGACCAGGAGCTGGTTGAGGGTCTGCTCCCGCTCGTCGTGACCGCCGCCCATGCCGGAGCCACGGTGCCGACCGACCGCGTCGATCTCATCGATGAAGATGATGCAGGGCGCATGCTTCTTGCCCTGCTCGAAGAGGTCGCGGACACGGCTGGCGCCGACGCCGACGAACATCTCGACGAAGTCGGAGCCGCTGATCGAGAAGAAGGGCACGCCGGCCTCACCGGCGATGGCCCGGGCGAGGAGCGTCTTACCCGTACCGGGTGCGCCCATCAGGAGCACGCCCTTCGGGATCCGGCCGCCGAGGCGCTGGAACTTCTTCGGGTCCTTCAGGAAGGCGATGATCTCTTCGCAGTCATCCTTCGCCTCGTCGATGCCGGCGACGTCGGCGAACGTGACCTTGTTCGCCGATTCGTTCAGCAAGCGCGCACGGGATTTGCCGAAGCTCATCGCCTTGCCGCCCGATGCCTGCAGCTGCCTCATGAAGAAGAAGAAGATCACCAGCAGGAAGATCATGGGGAGCCAGGTCACCAGGATGCTGGTCCAGACCCCGTTCTGATCGTCCGGCTTGTACTCGACCTTCACCTCGTGAGCCGCGAAGAGCTCGTCGAGGCGATCGCTCATGCGGCCGACGGTGACGCGCTTCTCGCGTCCCTGGTCGCCGCTCTGCTTGAGCCAGTAGGTGTACTGCGCGGAGTTCTCTTGGGGCTGGACCTGAATCCGGTCGACCTTGTCCTGCTCGACAGCGGTCGTGAAGTCGGAGAATGCGGCGCTACGCGCCGGCTCCTCGGACTGGACGAGGTTCCAGATCGCTACGAACATCAGGATCAACAGGACCCAGAGCAGCAGCGTCTTGTGGCTTTGTTTCAACTCGACCTCGGTGGACCCCTGTCGGGGAGGCGTGCGCTGCACGGTGAGGACCGAGCGGCGCGTTCAAATCAGACAGGACGATTGTGGGTCTAGCAACCCGTGTGCGCAACCCACCCCGTCCCATGGTTCATTCCATGGTTTCGGGGTGATCCGCTACCCTTACCTCGGATTTTCGGGCGGAAAGCCACCCACCGGCGCTCAATCGTCGGAGGGAGCGGTGGACCGGGTGCGCTCCGGACCGGGCCCGAGCACCAAGGTCGCCCCCTCTAGGGTGGCCTCCCGTCCGCCCGGGAGGAGCACGGCCCCTCGCGCCGTCCGAATCAGCGCCTCGAGGGCCTCGAGATGGGCGCGCCCGAGGGCGATCTCCCGACGGACGGCCCACTGCCGGAGGGCCGCTCGCCGGACCGCTCGCGGCGCCGATCGGAGCGCTTCGAGGCTCGGGGCGGCGCCGAGGGCGCTCGCCGCCGAGCCGACGACCGCCGAGTGCGCCCGCGCGTCGTCGGCGAGGTCGGCCAGATGGACCACCAGCTGGGCGTCCTCGGTCTCGAGCTCGGCGAGCCAGTGACGCAGCCGAACCCGCTCGAAGCGGCGATCGTCGTTCGACGGGTCCTCGACCCAACCGCGACCGAAGTGCTCGAGGTGGGCCCGCAGGCTTGCCCGTCGGCAGTCCAAGAGCGGTCGCACGAGGAGCAAGCCTCTCTCGGTGCCCCGCGATGGCGCCATGGCGCCGAGTCCCCGGACCCCCGCCCCCCGCAGCAGCCGGGACAGCACCGTCTCGGCCTGGTCGTCGGCGGTGTGACCGAGGGCGATGCGCTCCGCCCCGAGCTCCGAGGCCAGCGCCTGCAGCGCCTCGGAGCGAGCGTCGCGGGCCCGCGCCTGGAGCCCGGCGCCCGCATCCAGCTCGAGCGTCCGGGCTCGGAAGGGACGCTCGAGCGCAGCGGCGAGACCCTCGACCGAGGCGACCTCGGCGGCGCTGCCGTCCCGCAGCCCGTGGTCGATGCTGGCGACCGCGAGGGTGAAGCCGAGCTCGCCCGCCAGGCGGTCGAGGAGGTCGACCAATGCGACGCTGTCGGCACCGCCGCTGCAGGCAGCGAGCACGGTCGAGCCTCGCGGCAGGAGGTCGTGCGCCGCTACGAAACGACGCACCTCGGCGAGCACGGCGCTCATGCGCCCAGCCTACACGGTGGGCGGACGGCCGCGGGACCGGTAGGCTGAGCCCGATGCGATCCCACGCACCTCGGCCGATGCGCCTCGGCTTCGCGTTCGCGATGGTCTGCCTCGCGCTCGCCCCTGACTTCCGCGGCTGCGGAAACGAGGGCGGCGGGGACGAAGCGCTGCCGAGCGCGCCCTTCGAGGGCTGCCTGATAGACGCGGACTGTGCCCCGCGGATGTGCGCGGACGTCCGATGTTTGGCGGGCACCTGCGAGCTCGTCGACGACCTCATCGACCGCGACGGCGACGGCGACGGCCCAGCGGCGATGGGCTGCGGCACCGACTGCGACGACACCAACCCCGCCGTACGCCCGGGGGTCCCGGAGCGCTGCAACGCCATCGACGACGACTGCGACGGCTCGATCGACGAGGCCGCGACGGGCGAAGAGGTCGCCTATCCGGCGATGGTCGCCAGCGACACCGGAGCGCTGGCGGCTTGGGATGACGCGAGCGCCGAGCGCTTCGTGCTCTTCGAGGCGACGAGCAGCGCGGTCTTCGCTCGAACGGCCGCCCTCGATGGAGCGATCGGCGCGCCGGCCGAGGTGTTCCGGTTGGACCGCGGCAGCCGCTTCGACCAGCTCATGGCCCTGCGGAGCGGCACCGACGTGCTGCTGCTGGCGCGCACCGACATCGGCGCGGTCCGCTTCGTGGTCCTCCGGCCGGGAGCGCCTTTCGACGTCGTGGCGGGCCCCGAGTTCTTCGAGGACCTTCCGGGCCAGGTCCTCGACATGGCCATCGCCGAACGAGCCGGCGGCTGGTGGATCGCCTTCGACCAGCGTTCGTTCCTGGACGAGACGGAGCGTTTGCGCACCGTTCACCGCGAGCCCGGAGGGGCCCCGGTCCTGGAGCGCACGCTCCGACTCGACCCGAGCGAGGATCCGCTCGACGTCGCAGCCCTCGGGTCGGGCTACGCGCTGCCCTTCGACGGGCAGGTCGAGATCCATGAAGTCGGCCCGGTCCCGATCGTGGTCACCGCACCGGGGCCGCTCGCCGCGCGACCGCTCGCTTCCGTCGACGGAGAGTTGGTCATCGGCTTCGCCGACGCCGTCGGCTTCCTCTCACTGCAGCGGGTCCGGCCCGACGGAACACTCTTCGCCGACCCGGTGCCCGGCCCGAGCGTGATCGACCCCGCCGACGCGCGCCTCCGAGGCTTCGGGGAGTTCCTCACGATCGCCGCCTTCGCCGACCGCGGGGCGGCCGTTTGGCTGCGAGGGTCCGACCTGCAGCGGGTCGTCGGTCGAGAGTCTCCGGTGATCACCGACGGAGCGGTCGGTATTCCGCACGTCGGTTGGGCCGCGGACGCGCTCGGCGTCTTCGCGGCTACCGGCGGCGGCGTCGTGGCGTACGGGATTCCCTGCGGACCCTGATCCTGATGGCTCGGCTCCCGGAGGAGCCGCCGATCAGAACGCGCCGCTGAAGAGCGAGAGCTGGACCTCGGTGGCCTGCTCACCGCCGTAGCGCGCCAGTTCCTGCGGCGTGTACACCTGGCCGACGCTCAGGGCCGGGAGCGCCAGCGAGACGCCACCGTCGTGGACGCGGATCATGCCGGTGCCGCCGCGGGTCGCGAGGCGACGGCGGCGGTCGAGCTCCGCTTCGGGCTCCGGCTCCGCTTCGGGCTCCGGTTCGGCCTCGGCCTCGGCGGCTTCTTCGCCACCCTCCTCGGGCGGCGCTTCTTCTTCGAAGTCACTCTCCGGGTCGTAAGCGGTCGCGGCGACCGTGATCACGATGCTCGGCACCACGAGCGCGAGACCGACCAGCAGCGTGGCGACGGCGGCCTTCTCGTTGCCGCGGTTGTCGATGGCGTAGTGGCCGGCGATGGCGCCGCCAGCGGCGCCGACGACCGGGAAGACGATCAGCGACCAGGTCTCGTCGAGACCGGCCAGCGCCGGGATCGTCAGCCCGAGCTCGGCGCCGATGAGGCCGAGGCCGATCAGCCCTTTCGGCGATGCCTCGACCTGCACCGTCGTCGGATCCATCGGATCCTGGGCGGCGGCTCGGCTCGGCGAGACCAGCGCGCCGACCGCAAGCGCGGCGGCGAAGGCCAGAGTGAGTCCGAATCGGCTGATGTGCTTAGGCAAGAAACCCCTCCATGAGAACGTGGGCGTCCTTCGCTGGGCGCGACGAACGCTGACCGTGGCTATATCCGAGTGTGCTTGCTCGGACAAGCGGCGGACGGAGTGCACGGTCGTTCCATCGCTCTGTGAGGCGTTCGTTGCGTGGGGAGCCGCCCCTCATTCATCGACGTTGACTCGGACCCCCGGACGAGATATTTCGCATACGAAANTTCTCCCTGCGAAATGACCAGCTCGAACCACAGCGCGCCCGCCGAAGCCACCCCCGATGGGGAGGGGTCGGAACGAGCCGACGAAGACGTCGCCCGCATCGTCGAGGCGATCGTCTACCTCTACACGGAGTCGCGGCGGGTGACCAAGGAGCTGGCGCGGGTCTTCGGGCTCACCGGTCCACAGGTGACGGTGCTCAAGATGCTCGAGGGGATCGGGGCGCTGAGCCTCTCGGATCTCTCGGCGCGAATGAGCGCGCGGAACTCGACGGTGACCGGCATCGCCGACCGCATGGAGCGCGACGGGCTCGTCGAGCGGAAGCGCGACGCGGAGGACCGGCGCGTCGTGCGCATCCGGCTCACGAAGAAGGGCCGGGCGCTCGCCGGAGAGATCCCGGTGGAGAGCATGGAAGTCTTTGGCGCCGCTCTGCGCGCGCTGGACGACGAGGAGCGACGGAGCCTCCGGCGAATCCTTCGCCGGCTGAGCGACCAAGTCGCCGATCGGGTCGAAACCAACGAAATGGAGCTCCGCCGCCGACAGGCGGAGCAAGGAGATGGGTCATGAGTCGCAACGAAGACAAGGTCGTCCTCACCTGTGCGGTGACGGGCGTGCTCGCCAGCCGGAAGCAGTGCGAGGGGATCCCCTACACCCCGGTGGAGATCGCCGACGAGTGCAAGCGTGCCTACGACGCGGGCGCGGCGGTGGTGCACATCCACGCGCGAAAGGACGACGGCTCGCCCACCTGGGCCCCGGAGACCTTCGCCGCGATCAAGAAGGAGGTGCGCGAGCGCTGCCCGATCATCCTCAACTTCTCGACCGGCACCATCGACGACGGCGTCGACGAGGTCGTTCGCTACATCGAGGAGAGCCGGCCGGAGATCGCCGCCCTGAACATGGGCACGATGAACTACTCGAAGTACTCGCGTCGGCAGAAGAAGTTCGTCTTCGACATGGTCTTCGAGAACAAATACGCGAAGATCACCAAGCTGCTCGAGGCGATGAACCGCGCGGGCGTCAAGCCGGAGCTCGAGTGCTTCGACAGCGGACACACCCACGGCAGCTGGCCGCTCTTCGACATGGGCCTGCTGAAGACCCCGGTGCAGTACAGCTTCATCGTCAACGTGCTCGGCGGCATCCCGCCGACGGTCGAGTCGCTGCAGCTGCAGGCGAAGATCGCCGGTGACATCGTCCCCGAGGGCAAGGCCTGCTGGGAGGTCATCGGCATCAGCCATGGCCACTGGAAGATGCTGGCCAGCGCGCTCGTGCTCGGCGGGAACATCCGCACCGGGCTCGAGGACCACCTCTACCTACCGAACGGCGACATGGCGAAGTCCAACGGCGAGATGGTCGAGCACGCCGCGAGCCTCGCTCGGATGACCGGCCGGGAGCCGGCCACGGTCGAAGAGGCCCGCGAGATGCTCGGCCTCGCCCACTACGAAGCCGGTCGCCAGGCGGCCGTCGATGTCGGTCACGCGGCCGCCGCCACCCAGGCCTGAGCATGCAGGAGCGACCCTACGAGACGATCGTCGCTTCCCTCGCCGACGGCGTGGCGACGATCACGCTGAACCTCCCCGAGCGGAAGAACCCGCTCGGTCCGGGGATGGTCAACGAGCTGCTCTACGCCCTCGACGACGCCAAGGAGAGCGATGACGTTCGCGCCATCGTGCTCACCGGCGCGGGCAAGGCGTTCAGCGCCGGCGGCGACCTCAAGCAGATGGGCGGCAAGTCCGAGCTGAAGCCCAAGGGCGACTACTCCGACTTGCTGATGCGCTTCACCCAGCTCGAGAAGCCGACGGTCGCGCGGGTGCCCGGCTACGCGATGGGCGGCGGGCTCGGGCTGGTGGCGAGCTGCGACTTCGCCATCGGCTGCGAGTCGGCGATCCTCGGCACGCCCGAGATCAAGCGCGGCCTCTTCCCGATGATGATCATGGCCGTGCTCCAGCAGATCGTGCCCCGGCGGGAGCTGATGAACATGATGCTGCTCGGCGAGAAGATGGACGCGGCGCGCGCCAGCGAGCTCGGCTTGCTCTCGCACGTCGTGCCGGACGACGAGCTCGACGCCGCTACCGCAGAGCTCGCGGCCAAGCTCGCCAGCCAGTCGCCCACGGCAATGCGGATGGGCCTGCGCGCCTTCCACCACCAGCGCGAGCAAGCCATGGCGGACGCCCTCCCCTACCTGCGGGACCAGCTCTTCGCGATCCTCGGCACCGAGGACGCCCGCGAGGGGCTGAGCGCCTTCTTCCAGAAGCGTGAGCCGAAATGGACGGGCCGCTG
>JGI12210J13797_10267154_pt1 | contig 10011 bp, 10 predicted proteins | sample ElkSlonscriptome_3_FD_13797 | JGI IMG/M metagenome (IMG submission 13797) | reverse complement strand
CATGAACCTGACTCCCGAAAGGGCGGATGAATTCATCGAAAACCGGACCAGACCGAATCGAATCAGACCGAATCGAATCAGACCGGGCGCACCTTGACGAAATGCTCCTGAAGGGCCATGGCGCCGCCGGCCGGGTCCCACAACTCCAGCCCGCCCTTCATGAACTTGTGGTCCGCCAGCCCCCTGAGATGGGCTCGGCTTTCCACCGGCAGGGTGTGCCCGAAACCGTGGACCACGAAGACCGCCTCGGGATGGATAAAATCGGTCACCTTGGCCTTGATCTGTTCGGAATAGCCGTTCTGGCTCACTTCCACCAGGCCTCCGTCGGCGATTTTGAGTTTTTCGGCGGAGACATTGTTGATCCAAAGCACATTCTCGGGCATCTGCTCGAAGAGCCTGGGGTTATTGACGGTGTGGCCCTGGGTGTGGAGGGCGCACCGGCCGAAGGTCATTCGAAACTCTCCTTCCCCGGGCCGCGCCAGGCTTTCGTAAGGCATCAGAGATGGGATGCCTTGGCTTTCGAGCATCTCTGAAACGATCTCGATCTTTCCGCTGGGGGTCTTGAATTTGAACTCCCGAACATCCTTCATTTTAGCGCTGTCCGTCAGCTGGGCCATGCCGGTGGCGTCGAAATCCTCGATCTTCACCCCGGTACCTTCCAACTGAAAATTCCAGAGGTCCTCCACTCGATCGAAAACCAGCTGGTCCAACCCCATCCGCTTGGCAAGCCCCGAAATGATCTCCCAATCGGCTCGGGTGTCGAATCGCGGTTCCACGACCCGTTTTCGGACGAAAAAGTGCGGTTTGAGCGCGTTTTTGCAGGCGATCACGGATTCCCGCTCCAGATAGGGAGACAAGGGCAGCACCACATCCGAGTACCAGGCGGTGTCGGACCAGGAGAAGGTGACCGAAACCAGCAGGTCCAGCTTGTCGAACATCTGTTTCAGCCGCTCGGGATCGGGATACCCCATGAGCGGATCATGGCGATAGGCGATGTAGGCCTTTACCGGATAGGGATCTTCGGTTTCCATGGCTTTATACAACAGATGCGCCAAGCCGGGCCCGGACTCCAGATGGGGATAGCGCCAACCGGCGCCGTCCGCCCGTTTTTCTTCCGGTTTGGGGTACAGGTCCATCAGGGCCTTGAGCCCTTTGCGGCCGACGTCGCCGGGCTTGTTGACCAGGGGAAATCCGCCCTTGGCGCCGATGGCCCCGAGGAGGGCATTGATGATGTAGATGGTGCGGCTGACATAAAAAGAAGTGCGGTACCGGGCGGTCATCCAACCGGGATGCCAGAGCACCGCGGGTTTGGCGGTTGCCAGTTCTCGAACGAACCGTTTCAGCTCCGCGGCCGGAACGCCGGTCTCTTTTTCGGCCCACTCCGCCGTATAATTCTTGACGAAATCCCGAAGCTTGTCCAAATCCTGAATTACTTTTTCGGCGTAATCGGCGTCGTACAGCTTTTCGGCCAGAAGTTCATGAATGACCGCCAGGTTGAAGGCGTAATCCGTGCCGGGCCGTATCATGAAAAACCGATCGGCTTTGGCGGCGGAGACATTGGCCCGAATGTCGATGACGGTGAGCTTGCATCCGTTTTCCATGGCGTCCATGAGGTTGTTGACCTCCTGGACATTGATGGACTCGAAAATGTTCCGAAGCTGCAACACTACGTGGCGGGCGTTTTTGAGATCGTAGGAGACCGCTTTCCGGCCCATGCCCGTCAAAGACAAGGCCGCATGCTGAACATTTCGGGCGCAGGAGGTGTCGTGGTTGCAGTAATTGGGTGATCCCAACCCTTTCAAAAAGGCCCGATGGGGATCGCGAAAGGGGCCGCCCCGGTCCGACAGGGCCACGCCTCGGGCCCCGTATTGGTCTATGACCCCTTTGAGCTTGTCGGCCACATAGTCCAGGGCCTCATCCCAACTCACGGTGCGCCATTTGCCCTCGCCCCGCTCGCCGTCTCGAATCATGGGGGCCTGGGGTCTTTCCGGGTCCTTTATCAGGGCGGTTCCGGCCGCCCCGCGCGGGCAGACGGCGTTCTTCATCGCCGGAACATGGGGGTTGCCTTTCAGAAAAACCACATCTCCGTTGACCACCTCCGCCTCGATGGGGCAACGAACGGTACACATGCCGCAAATACTGTAAATTTTATTGCTGTTCATTTCGCTTTTCTCCTGTATCGATATTTAACACTCGACCGTCCGGATCTCCAAATGGAGGGATCGAGTTATTCCATATCAAGGGGTTCTTCGAAATCATAGGCGGCTCCCGCGTGGGTATGGCGCCAGGTTTCGGCGTCTGAAGCGGCCGCATTCAATCGATTCATGGATAGGGTCCTTTAAGAAATATTGCAAGGAATTTTGGTAATTATAAGAGATTTCATTGGCTTCTGTAGATAATAAATATATCGGGGAGAAGATAAAGTCAATAAGCGCGCAGAGGATACCCCTCTGAAACCGGACCCTTCACAATTTGTGGAAAGAAGCAAAAAGGGGGTAGTATGTCCGACCATCCGGCATTATATTCATTTCACACTTTAAGGACCCATTCCTTTTTTGAAAGGGGGAATCCAGCATGACTCAAGCGAACAGCTATTTGATGCGGTGCCCAAACTGCGGCACCCAAAACCGCATTCCCGCCGAAAAGGTCGGGGTGACCGCTCATTGCGGCAAATGCAAGACCTCGATTCAGACCCGGGCGCTGAAAATCGATCATCCCTTGATTATTACGGATCAGAATTTCTATAATGATGTGGTTAAATCCCCGCTGCCCACTCTTCTGGAGTGCTGGGCACCCTGGTGCGGCCCCTGCCAGATGATGGAGCCGTTCCTGAAAGAACTGGCGGCCAAATGGCAAGGCCGCATTCGCGTGGGTAAAATGAACGTGGACGAAAACACCCGCACCGCTGCCCAGTTTCAGGTGCAAAGCATCCCTACCCTGCTCATTTTCGACAATGGAAAACTGAAAAACACCTTGGCCGGGGCCCTGCCCAAACACAGCATCGTCCAGGCCATGAACCCATATTTATAGACAAAAGGCGGTACATTTGGCAAATTTAAAAGGCGGATGTGAAAAACTGACCCGGGAGATCGAGTCCATTTTTCTGGAGGGGCTTACCCCCGGTACCGATGTCTGGGATTTTATCAATTCAGGATATTCAGACCCCTCCCCCGAGGAACTGGCGGAAATACTGGCCGATCCGGAAACCCACGGGGCCGAGCCGGTGATGGAACTGCTTTTCTTTCCGGATGAGACGGTTCAGGCACGATTGGAACCTCTGCTGGAGGCGGAGGCTTTTGAACCGGCGGATGAAAAAATCATCCACAGCGAACTCGCCCGAAGGCGGCTTTTTACACATTTGACCCTTCCATCGGGAAGCGACCTTCAATTTTCTGTTCCCGACTGGGCCTCGGAGGGATTTGTCCGCCGTCTGCATATCGCCAAGCGGTTGGACCCGATGTTAATCGAAGCGGTGGAAAGAGGGGTGGAACAAGCCCAACGCACCCTGTTCAAGGTTCGCCTGAGAAACAGCAGCTTCCCTCAGACCCGGCGGACGGTCGGTTTCATTCGGGATTTTCTGGATCGTATCGTGGCCGATCCCGAGGACCTGGCCCTCCTGATGAATGATATCATCGAGTTCCTGAACGAAATCCGGGATGCGGATGATTTCTATGCGGCCCTGATGGACAAAAAGAAATCCTGTTTTCGCATGCTCCAGACAGCTCAAAAATTCGAGAAACAATTGAAAAAGCACAATATCGAAACCCTGCTCATGCAGGGAATCCGGCCCCCCCATGTGGACCAGGCGGATGTACGGCGTCGAATGGCCGCTATCGACCGCATCAGCTATACCGTCTTCGGCAAAACCGAGTACCTGGATGAAATTCAGGGAAGCATGGATTTTGATATCGATGAAGACGAAGACCTCGACACGGTGATTCGCTCCCTTTCCTGAGACATGAATTCTTCCCTGATCAAGGCCGATCCGGCCTATCGCAAAAAGGTGATCCTGCTGCTGGTTGTTCTTACCGTGCTCGGAGCAGGGGTGGTGATCTACTTTCAAAACCTCATGGATACCCTTCTGGCCTCGGCGGAAACCGATCCCCGGAGGACCCTGGAAGACACCATTCGAATTTTCCGGATTTTAATGGCCGCGCTTGGGATCAGCCTGTTCGTGATGGGCGCCTATTTCATGTGGGTGTCCATCCGAATTCTTCGCTCCTCCCAATTTCCGCCGCCCCGGACCAAGGTGATTCGGGATATTCGGGCGGTAATCGGCCGGCCCGCCATGATCCGAGGGGTGTTTGGGCTTTTCATGTCTTTGGTGATTATGGGCGTCGGAGTCGCCGCGCCTTGGATTGCGTATACCCGATTCGAGGCGGCCATAGCCGAAATGGCCGCCGACCTTGACCCAAGCAGACCGCCGGCAACCTCTTTTCCGGAAAATCGTCTTCCCATTCAGGAGAAATGACATGAGACGCATGCGAATCGAACACACCACCACCTATACCTACAGCAATCCTGTGGATTTCGGCACCCACCGGCTGCTCCTGCGACCCCGTGAGGGCCATGACATCCGCATCGAAACCTCAAAACTGGAAATCGATCCGGAATACACCATCCACTGGCACCGGGATGCCTACAACAACTCGGTGGGGGTGGTCTCTTTTTCCAAACCGGCCGCCCGCCTCCATATATCCAGCGAAACGGTCATTCAAAATCATGAAGACGCCCCCCTCGACTTCATCGTGGCGGAATATGCGGTCAATTTTCCGTTCCATTACGATCCCGCCGAACGGACCGGGTTGATGCCTTTTTTGCTGTCGGTCTATCCGGATGACAGCTTTCGGGTTCGAGACTGGCTTTTCCAGTTCTGGAAACCGGGCCAGATTATTGAAACATACGTCTTTCTCGACATACTCAACAAAGCGATTTCCAACCGTTTCGGGTACATGGTCCGGGAAGAACCCGGGGTTCAGTCTCCGGCCGCGACGTTGTCCGGAAACACCGGTTCCTGCCGTGATTTCGCCACCCTTTTGATAGAAGCCTGCCGATATGTGGGGCTGGCGGCCCGGTTCGTGACCGGCTATCTCCACTGCGATCCCACTGAAAAAGGTCACGGCGCCACCCATGCCTGGGCCGAGGTCTATCTGCCGGGCCCCGGATGGAAGGGGTTCGACCCCACATCCGGAGAGCTGGTGGGGAACAACCACATTCCGGTGGCGGTGAATCGGCACCCCGAGGCGGTGCCGCCCATCTCCGGCTCCTTCATGGGCAAACTCAGTCAGCCCCCGGCCATGGAGGTCAACCTTCGCGTGATCGAACTGGATCAGAAAACATCGACCGCGCCTTCCGTCCAATCAGACGGCCAAAGAGGGACTTTAAAAACGGCTGGGGGGACGAACTGAATCGGATTATTATTCGAAGATCTATTCAAACCAATGTAAACAAACCCTCTTTTTCCGGCGGTTTACAAACCGGGGCCTTTGGGGTATGCTGCATCCAAAGTTCATCTTGGGGGAATAACTATCGAAACGGAGCCTTCAACAATGAAACGGACATGGTACATTCCTTTCCTTTTAATCACTATTTTGCTGTTTCCGCAGACCGCCCTCTGCCAAGAGGCGCCTGAGAAATCCGATTCCGATCCATCAGATTCGGCGCCATCCTTGGAAGAGATCATCACCGGGATCGAGGACCGTTACTCCGGCGACGGATTCACGGCTCGCTTCACCCAGCAGTCCACCATCAAGGCCATGGACATCACCGACACGGCCGAGGGAAAACTTTTCGTCAAGCGGCCGGGCATGATGCGGTGGGAATATGATATGCCCGAAGAACAGATCATCATCACCGACGGGGAACTTCTCTGGATTTATCGGCCGGTGGACAACCAGGTGATGATCGGCGAAGCCCCCAACTACTTCGGTGAAGGCAAAGGGGCCAGCTTTCTGTCGGACATTCGAAAAATCAGAGACAATTTCGATATTTCCATCGATAAAGAAAAGGAAGATCCCGAGTACCACATCCTGAAACTGATTCCCCACGAAAAGAAGCTCGACCTGGCCTCGATTTATCTGGGCGTGTCAAAGGAGGGTTTTCAGGTGGATCAGGTGACCACCTATAACGCCTATAAGGATGAGACCATCATCCGATTGTATGATTATCAGTTCAACCAGAACATCGATGACAGCGTCTTTACATTTGAAGCACCGGAAGGCGCCGATGTCATTCAGATCGAGGAGTAACTCGGCCTCACCTTTTTGCGGCCGTTTTCAATCCGAGAGGTGAAGCAGGAGCAGATTCACTTGAGAATAAGGCAGGAAAACATATGGAAATAAAAGAGAAGATCAAAGACCTGGCAAAACAGAAAAAGGCGGTTATTTTAGCCCACAACTATCAGCCGCCGGAGATACAGGAGATCGCCGATCTCTGTGGGGATTCGTTGGAATTATCCATTAAGGCGGCCGACACCGAGGCGGAGGTGATCGTCTTCTGCGGGGTCCATTTCATGGCCGAAACCGCCTCTATTCTCTCACCGGACAAGACGGTGCTGCTGCCGAACTTGAATGCCGGGTGCCCCATGGCCGATATGATCACGCCCCGGGCTTTGAAGGAAAAATTATCCGAACTGGGCTCGATGCCGGTGGTCACCTATGTCAACTCGCCGGCCGCCGTCAAGGCACTGACCACCATCTGCTGCACCTCGGCCAATGCGGTCAAGGTGGTGGAAAGCTTGGAAGAAGACGAACTGCTGATGGCCCCGGACCGGAACCTGGCCCGATACACCGCCGCCCGCACCGATAAGAAAATCCATCTCTGGGAGGGGTACTGCCCGTTTCATGACCGACTCACCCCCGAGGAGATTCAAAAAGCCAGAGACGCCCATCCCGATGCCGTCTTCATGGCCCACCCCGAGTGTCGGCCCGAGGCCCTGCAAATGGCCGACGTCATCGCCAGCACCTCCGGGATGATCCGCCATGCCCAGGAATCGAAGCATACCGCCTTTATCGTGGGCACCGAGGTGGGGCTGCTCTATCCTCTGCAAAAGGCCAATCCCGGCAAGTCGTTCTATCCGGCCTCCCCGGCCATGGAATGTACCGACATGAAAAAGATCACGCTTGCGGATGTGGCCGAAAGCCTGGAACATCTCACCGGTGAGGTCAAGGTGCCCGAGGACATTCGCGTGCCGGCCCTGAATGCGGTGGAACGGATGATCGCCCTGCGCTGAGGTAAAAAGGGAAACGGAAAGGCCCGATCCGTCGCCCTTTCTGTTTCCCTATGTTTTCCCGTGCCGGGGCGATTCGGGATTGTCCGCTAATTGAAGTATTCGTCGGGAATGTCGGCGTTGGTGTAAACCTTCTGAACATCCTCGCAATCATCCAGGGCATCCATCAGCCGAACCATCTGCTCGGCTTCTTTTCCCTGAAGGGCGGTGAAATTCTGGGGCAGCATGGTGATTTCGGCGTCCGCATAGGCGATGGAAGCCTGTTCAATGGCCTCCCGAACCGTTTCGAAGTCTTCGGGTTCGGTGATCACCTCAAAGCTGCCGTCCTCTTCCCGCACATCCTCGGCCCCGGCCTCCAGGGCCACCTCCATAAGGCTTTCCTCCTCTACCCCGTCCTTTTCGATGTTGATGTAGCCCTTTTTGTCGAACATCCAGGCGACGCAACCGTTCTCTCCCAGGTTCCCGCCGCTTTTGCTGAAGATGTGCCGAATGTCCGCCACGGCCCGGTTTTTGTTGTCGGTCACCGATTCCAGGAAGATGGCGGCCCCGCCGGGCCCGTAGCCCTCATAGGTGTTTTCCTCATAGGAAACCCCTTCCAGCTCGCCGGTGCCTTTCTTGATCGCCCGTTCGATGTTGTCTTTGGGCATGTTTTCGGATTTGGCCGCGGCGACGGCGGTCCGCAGCCGGGGGTTGGCGTCGGGGTCGCCCCCGCCCATCCGGGCGGCCACCGTAATCTCCTTGATCAGTTTGGTGAAGATCCGGCCCCGCTTGGCGTCCGCGGCCCCCTTCTTGTGTTTGATGGTTGACCATTTATTATGTCCTGACATTCGACTACCTCCTAATCTTTCTTTCCGATACCGATCACGAAAATTTCCCGGCTCGCCTTTCGGCTGCTCTGGGGTTTAAAATTCTTTTGTTTCGAAAAATGCGCCCGCACCAGTTTGATGAACGCCTCGAAATCCGGGCCCTGAAAAATTTTGCAAACAAAGGCGCCGCCGGGTTTCAGCACTTCCAGCGCCAGGTACAGGGCCGCCTCGGACAGGTTGTAGGACCGGGCCGCATCCACATCCTTATGGCCGGAAGTGGCCGGGGCCATATCGCTGATCACCACATCGTACCCGGACCCGACGGCCGACTTGAGGTCCTCATCCATGTCGAGAAGGTCCCCGGTGAGCGCACGCGCATGGGCGGGCAGGCTCACATCCGGCGGATTTAGATCGATCCCCACCACCGCTCCGCCGGGTCCGACCAGTTCGGCGGCATGAATCAGCCAGGAACCGGGGGCGCACCCCAGATCCAGCACCCGGTTTCCCTTTCCGATCAAACGGGTTTTATTCTGAATTTCCTGAAGCTTGTACACCGACCGGGCCGGGTATTTTTCTTTCTTGGCTTTATGGGTGTAATGATCCGCCCACTTGTTTTTTTTGGCTGTTTTTCGTTTCATATACCGAACCTTACGGCAAGTCAAGATGGCAGGTGATATCCATATGATATCTGTATCTTAGAACCTTTTTCGTTCTCCTCAGAAGAGGGTTTCCACCGCCTCTTCCATGGATTTGATCCCCACCACCTCGATTCCGTCTACCTGTTTCATCCGCTTCAAATTGCTCTCGGGAACCAGACACCGGGTAAACCCCATCTTCATGATCTCCGCCACCCGGGTCTCCACCTGCCCGATGGCCCGCACCTCTCCGGTCAGGCCCACCTCCCCCATCACGATATGTCCCCCGGGCACCGGCCGATCCATAAAAGAAGAGGCCACTGCGGCGACGATGCCCATATCCACGGCCGGTTCGTCCACCTTGACCCCGCCGGCCACATTCATAAACAGGTCATGGCCCATGAGGTGCATCCCGAGCTTCTTTTCCATCACCGCAACCAGCAGGGCCACCCGGTTGGAATCGAGCCCCAGAATGGTTCGGCGGGGGTTGCCGAAATTGGTGCTGCTGGAGAGGGCCTGAAGCTCCACCAAAATCGGCCGGGTCCCTTCCATGCAGGCGGTGACCACGGAACCGGGGGCGTTTTCGGGCCGCTCCGACAGAAAGACCGCTGAGGGGTTGGGCACCTCGCACAGGCCGTTCTCCTTCATTTCAAAAACCCCGATCTCGTTGGTGGAGCCGAACCTGTTTTTGACCGCCCGCAGAATCCGGAAAACATGGCTGCGGTCTCCTTCAAAATAGAGGACCGTATCCACCATATGTTCCAGCAGACGGGGGCCTGCGATGGCGCCTTCTTTGGTAACATGGCCCACCAGAAAGGTGGGGATGCCGCTCTGCTTGGCCATGATCATCAGCCGCATGGCCGATTCCCGCACCTGAGTCACGCTGCCGGGCGCCGAAGACAGTTCGCTGTTGAACATGGTCTGAATGGAGTCGATCACCAGAAAATCGGGCTTTTCATCTTCCACCATCCCCATGATGGCCTCCATTTCGATTTCGGAAACCACCAGAAGCTCGTGGGAGATGGTACCCAACCGGCGACTGCGGAGGCGGATCTGCCGAATCGACTCCTCGCCCGAAACATAAAGCACCTTGTATCCCTGGCCGGACAACCCATACAGCGCCTGAAGCATCAGAGTCGATTTGCCGATGCCGGGGTCCCCGCCGATCAAGATCAATGACCCGGTCACCAGGCCCCCGCCCAGCACCCGGTCGAACTCCTGAATACCGGTCATGGTTCTGGATTCATCGTCCAGTTCCACCGAATCGATGGGCATCGGCTTGGTATGGACCGCGCCCCGAAAGGTCCGCCGATCGGGCCGGGACCGTTCAGTCTCCTCCACA
>JGI12210J13797_10133951_pt1 | contig 10012 bp, 8 predicted proteins | sample ElkSlonscriptome_3_FD_13797 | JGI IMG/M metagenome (IMG submission 13797) | reverse complement strand
TTTGAGCGAGTGCCGACCGAGTGCCTTTACCCCACTGTTTCATAAAACCAGTCGTGCTAGCTTGATCTTTTTTGCGCAGAGCTGTGTCGTTCAGGCGGTTACGTATCTCAACGGATACGCCCGCGCCTGAACTCCTCGCTCTGCACAAAAATCTGCGGCGCAATCACTTCCCGCTTTTATGAAACAGTTGGGTTTACCCAAACAGATTCTGGAGCCATTCGCAGGCCTGCAAAATCGTCGTGGAAACGTCGATGGCTTCCTGCAACAAGCTTTGTCCCAAGGCTTCGAAGCTGACGTTGGGCGAAGCCAAAACGAAGAGTGTCGCAAGAAACGCCAGGTTGAAGAGGTAAATCACGATAAGAGAGAAAAAGGAGCCGTGATCCAGCAGGTCCGGTTGTTCCTGGGGGATCATCCAACAGGTGAACGTAAGATGAAAACACCAGGTAGCGCCGACCAACCCAAACAGCCAACGCCGGTAAGGTTCCAAATCGAAAAAGGCGCCCCAAAACGCCCAGCTCAACAAGACGAACCCGGTATAAAGCGGAAAAAAATAAGGCGCCAACGAGATCAACACATTCTTGCGGTCGGCTAGGATATGTCCGCCGTCGGAGCTCACGGTGATCCGGGAGACCCGGCCACCCATGAGCCAGACCCAGATTGCGTGCGTGAGTTCATGGCCGAAGATGTAAATGATGAGTGGCTTCGGGAGACCGAAAAAGGCGATTAACCAAAGGACCACGCCGAGGCTGAAAAACCAGAACGGTTCGCTGGCCCAGAAACGGTAATCGACCGTTTCCATGAGGAACACTTTGCCGATGGCCACCGTCAGGATGTAGCAGAGCGGCAGCAGGAAAAATCCGGTGATGGCTTTCACCCACCGGACTGGAATGGTGAGAGGTTCCCGTCCGTCCGTGTATTCCCAGCCTTCGGCCTCTTCCATCGACGCTACATGCGCCGGCATTCTTCTCCGACGTTTGGTGGTGGAGCGGGCGTTGCGACGTTTGGCGGGCATGACGAAAACGCTCGATAGGGAGCAGAGCCCTCGATGACTTTGGGATAATGGCGGTTAAGCGCGACCCATGTAAGAACCGGTCTTGGTATCAATCTTCACCCGTTCACCTGCCGTTATGAACAGCGGCACTTGAATATTGAGCCCGGTCTCGGTCACGGCTGGTTTCTGGACATTATTGGCAGAGTCCCCTTTTAATCCTTCGGGCGCTTCGGTCACCAGCATATCGACCGAAGCGGGGAGTTCGATCTGCACTGGTTTCTCTTCGGTGAAGAGAACTTCCACCGGTAGATTCTCGATCAGATAATCTTTGTGCTCGGCCACCAAATCGTCCTGCAACGTCACCGTCTCGTAAGTTTCCGGGTCCATGAAATGGTAGCCCGTGGGATCCTGATAACTGAACTCCAATTTCTGCCGGTTCATCTCGACCAACTCGACTTTTTCCGTCGAAGAAAATCGGACATCACTCGATTTACCCGTGCGCAAGCTGCGGACGATGGCTTGCACGAATGCGCGAAGATTGCCCGGTGTCCGGTGTTGAACATCGAGAACGATGGCGACGTCGTTGTTAAAACGAATGGCCATTCCTTTGCGGAGATCATTGGCTGCTGGCATAATGAAATAAAATCGGGGAGTTAAGGAGATAATGAGGTTTGAAGATGACTTGTAATGCAGAAAGGGCTCTCGGTGCAAAATGAATTGCGGGAAATCGCATCAACGTCACCAAATCTTGTGATGCGCCAGATCCTGGGAATCGATCAGGCCGACCGGCCGGTTTTCCGAATCGACGACCACGATATCATCCACCCGTTTGGTTTCCAGGAGTTGCAGGAGATCGATGGCCAGGCTGTCGGCTGAAATGGAGACGGGTTGCCGGGTCATTTTCTCTTCGACAGCGATCTGTCCGATGTGCGGGTCGATTTGATAGGCTCGAATGAAGTCGCCATGCGTGAAAATCCCGGCGAGTTGGCCGGCATCAGCGCAAACCACGGCTGCACCGGCCCGTTTTTTTGTGATGGCATCAAGGACGTCCGAAATCGACTGACCAAGCGAGACGAGGGCGATACGTTCCGGCCCGCGCATTAGATCGGTGGCGCGGAGAAGCAAGCGTTTGCCCAAGCGGCCGCCAGGATGATATCGGGCGAAATCCTCTGGGGTGAAGCCGCGTTGGTCGAGAAGTGCCATGGCGAGGGCGTCGCCAAGCGCCAGCATCACGGTCGTGCTCGCGGTCGGGGCGAGGTTGAGTGGGCAGGCTTCGCGTTCTACCGAGGTATCGAGCACCACCGTCGACAATTTGGCCAGCGAAGAGTTTGGATGGCCGGTGAGGGCGATGATGCTGGCGCCTTCCCGGATGAGAGCCGGGGCGATATGGAGCAACTCCTCAGTTTCCCCACTTTGGCTCAACGCCATTACCGTGTCGCCGGCGCGAACGATGCCGAGATCGCCATGCACGGCGTTGAGGGAATTCAACACCACAGCCGGCGCCCCGGTAGAGCTGAAGGTGGCCGCGATTTTGTCTCCGACATGCCCCGATTTTCCGACTCCAAGCAGAATGATTTTCCCGTTTCGCTCGATAGTTTGCCGGAGCCGATCGACGGCCGCGATGAATTCGTGGCCCAACCGGGAAGCGGCGAGTTCGAGGGCGTCGCGTTCGATTCGCAGAACGGTTCGAGCCCGGTCGAGGGCGGGATGAGCTGAGGCAGGTTCGGACATGAAAAACGGGTGACCGTAGGCAGAAGCGGTCGGGGAATCAAAGTGTGAAGTTTTTTGTTCCGCCCCCTGGCGAAATGCGCTGGCCAGCTGGGGGACATCGGGTTAAGACTTACGAATTATGGCACAAGGTTCCGCAGGCAACGTTATCGCGGCATTGGCGAGTTTTTTCATCCCGGGATTGGGGCAGCTCGTCCAGGGCCGAATCATTAAAGCACTCATCATGTTCGTCCTCGCCGCGTTGCTCTGGATGATTTTGATGGGTTGGATCATTCATCTCTGGTCGATACTCGACGCCGCCTTATACAAAGCTCCCGGGGCTTAGCGTCTGGCGGGTTGGCATGTTTAAAGTCCGATATCATCCGCCAGGCACTCCGCCGGCGACGCTGACCTCGCATCACGGCAGCAGCCACCGCGGCTTGGTCAGCGTGACGCATTACAGCCCAAACCATTTCGAAGAACGTGAGTATGCCGAGATCGAAGCGGTCGATTCCTTGCGCAGCCCGGATTGTGTGACCTGGATCGATCTGCGAGGGATCGGGGATATCGATCTGCTGCGCCGGCTCGGAGTCATGCTCGACCTTCATCCGTTGGCGCTCGAGGATGTCCTCAACACCACCCAACGCCCGAAGCTCGAGGCCTTCGACGATTGTCTTTTCCTCGTCTGCCATATGATTTACTTCGATGGCACGAATGAGGACCGGAACTATCTGGTCAGCGAACAGGTCAGTATGTTCCTGGGAGCGGATTTCGTCCTGACGATTCAGGAAGAACCGACGGGAGACGTGTTTGAACCCGTCCGGGAACGGCTGCGGCAAGGTCGGGGATTCGCACGAAAAATGGGGAGCGATTATCTGGTCTACGCCTTGATGGACGCCATCATCGATCACGCTTATCCCGTTCTGGAGACGCTCGGAGAAGGGCTCGAACAGATCGAGGAAGAAATTGAGGAACGCCCCGAACGCCGTCACCTCTCGCTCTTGCAGGAATATAAACGGATGATCATGCAACTGCGACGCGCCACCTGGCCGTGCCGCGAGATTCTCAATAGCTTGATGCGGGATGAATACCCGCTCATCCACAAGAAAACGAAAGTCTTTCTACGGGATTGTTACGATCACGCCGTCCAAATTATCGAGTTAACCGAAAACTATCGCGAACTCGCCAGTGATCTGACCGAACTCTGGATGTCGGGTGTCGGCATGCGCACGAACGAGGTGATGCGGGTGTTAACCGTCATTTCCTCGATCTTCATCCCGCTCACCTTTATCGCCGGTGTGTACGGCATGAATTTCAATCCGGATAAAAGCCCTTTTAACATGCCGGAACTTGATTGGTATTACGGTTACCCGCTCTGCCTCCTGCTCATGGCGTTGATCGCGACCGGAATGATCGGTTATTTCAAATGGAAAAAATGGCTCTGAAACGGCGAACTCGCCATGAGCTTGCCCGATGCAACAGGAGCGGGACGGCGGCCAGCCATGCGGGAATCCGTCTGTGCCAGCAGGGGTAACGCAAGAAATTTCGTTGCTTTTCCTTGTCGCCGGAGGGGTTGGCATGACAGAAACAGCCCATGTCACAAGCCGCCGGTGCTGGGGAATCGAAAAAACGCATCCAGGCAACAGGCTGGATTGCATGGGGGGTTGTCTCACTCTTCTATCTCTATGAATTTCTGATCCGGGTCGCGCCCTCGGTCATGCAGCCTGAGCTGCAGAAATCGTTTCATTTAAATGCCGCCGGGCTCGGCGCGGCTCTCGGCGCTTATTATTACATTTATGCCCCGCTACAATTAGCCGTGGGCGGCATGCTCGATCGTTGGGGCAGTCGGCGAGTGCTCGTGCCGGCGATGTTATTCTGTTCCATTGGCTGTTTCCTGGAGTTGATCGGGGGTGGATCGATGGTGCTGGTCACCGCCCGGCTCTGCCAGGGTGCCGGATCCGCTTTTGCGTTTGTTGGGGCTATGACGGCGGCCGCTGAATGGTTTCCGGCCGAACGAATGGCCATGATCTCTGGCCTGACGACTGCTTTAGGGATGGTTGGAGCCATCGTGGGGAACGCGGCTGTGGCGGCTTTTGTGCAGACATTCGGCTGGCGGGTCTCCCTGCGTGATGCGGCCCTTGCCGGGTTGGTAGTCGCGGCGGCCATTTTCTTTTTCCTCCCCCATAAGCGTGGTCCATTCGCGCCAGAGCGCGGCGACAAATCCTTGGCGCATACGATTATCAGCAACCTCAAAACGGTCTTTTCCAATCCGCAAACCTGGTTGATCGGCCTGGTGGCTTCGGCGCTTTATGTGCCGCTTTCGGTTTTTGGTGGGTTGTGGGGAGTGCCCTATCTCGTGGCCGTTTCCGATATCTCGACGGTGGAAGCCTCGCAGGTCATTGCCGCGCTTTACGTGGGGTGGCTGGTTGGCGGACCGATGGTCGGGTGGTTATCCGATCATCTGGGGCATCGACGGATCATGTTGATGGGCGCTGCGTTGTTGACCTTCTTGATGTCTCTTTTTCTGAGTGTCTTTCCGCCGGGCGGCACGGTGAGCATGGTAATTCTCTTACTGGCGATCGGGCTTGCTTCCAGCGCTCAGGTGGTTGGGTTCGCGGCGGGGTTGGAAGCCAATCCCCAACGTTGCACCGCCACATCCATCGCGGTGGTTAACATGATCGTGATGTTAGTCGGCGGATTGCTACAACCTGCGTTCGGCTTTTTGCTCGATCATTTCGCGACCGATTCCGCGGCTGTGGCCAGCGGTCAATACAGCGCGGGTGATTTTCGTGTGGCGATTTTGATCCTGCCGGCAACTTCACTGATCGCGGTGGTGCTCTCGCTTTTCATGAAAGAGACTTATGGACAGGATCGGGAGAAGGTTCCCATGCATTGACGCCGAACGGGTTGGTTCAGGAGGTGCTGACGCTCAATGATGACGCCACCGACTCAAATATTTGCTTGGCGCACCATTCGGCGGCGCCATCACTTTTTCACGGATAGTCTACCCCACTGTTTCATAAAAACGGGAAGTGATTGCGCCACAGATTTTTGTGCCGAGCAAGGAGTTTAGGCGGGGGCGTATTCGTTGAGATACGTAACCGCCTGAACGACACAGCTCTGCGCAAAAGGATCAAGCTAGCACGACTGGGTTTATGAAACAGTGGGATCTAGGCGAGGCCTTCCATGCGATGGTAGCTGTTGCCGAAATTATCAGCTTTCACGCCCATCCGATTCAGAAGAGCCAGGTGGAGATTACAAATACGCCGATCGGTGTCCTCGGTGAACTCATGGAATCGGCCCGGTTGAATATCACAATTTCGTCCACCGATCATCATCGGCATAATGCTGGTCGGATCATGCTTGTCGCCATCCATCGTCGCCGTGAATAGAAACATGGTGTTGTCGAGAAGCGTGCCATTTCCTTCATCCACCGCTTGCATGCGCTGGACGAGATCAACTACCTGTTCGACATGCCAACGGTTGGTGAGCTGGAATTGACGGATCTTATCGTCGTTCTTCCCGTGGTGAGAGAGATTGTGCAGCCCATTGTTACCGACTCCCGGAACGAAACCGTAGCTCCGGTCGGTCACATCCTGCGCCATGACGTAGGTGGCGATGCGGGTCTTGTCCATGGCGAGGGCGAGCACGATCAATTCGTTCATCAGCTTGATATGCTCCGGCATTTCGGCCGGCAACCCGCTCCCTGGCCGTGCGAGACTGGGCTGTTGAATGCTGGGCTGCCAAGCGGTCGGATCGGTTTCCTGTTTTTCGGCCCGTTGAATTCGTTTTTCTAATTCACGCACGGAATCCGTGTATTGATCGAGTTTGGCCTGGTCTCGCGAGCTCAGTTTGCCGCGAATATTTTTTACGTCGCCCAAGACATAATCGAGCACACTTCTGTCGGCCTCAGCCCCCTGCACATTGAATAATCGGTCGAAAACCTGTTGCGGATAGATCTCGGCGGAGACCGGTGTTGTCGGTCCGCGCCAGCTGATGGTGGAGCCGCAGACAGCTGGGGCACCGAAGATATTGCCATTCTTCACGGGCTCGACACCGAGGTGCAGAGAAGGAATCGGGGTATGCTTCCCGACATGTTGAGCCATCACTTGATCGACGCTAATCCCGGCGCCAATGGTGCCTGGTTTGACCACAGCGCCGCTCAGAATATTCGTGAAGTAATACATGTGGCCGGAACTCCCTTCGTCCCGGCTATCGTCGAAAATGTGGAGACCACTGAGCGGTGTCAGTTCGGAGGCGAGAGGTTTCAGCGGCTCCAGCGCGGGGCCGAAAGCCCAGTCAGCCGTTTGGGCAGCAGGCTTGATCCACCAATGATCCATATGCACGCCGTTGCCGAAGGTGGCACAAAGAAACCGGCGGGGGGCAACACCCGGCGGCACTGGGCTGTCCATAGCGCGGGCCAGACTCGGTAGGAACGGGAGAGTGAGAGTGGCGCCGAGTCCTTTGAGAACGGCGCGCCGGCTGAGAGTGGAGGGAATCGTCATAGGTAGTTCCTTTCGTTGAACAGAGGGTTAAGGCAAATTCGCTTGTAAATTCATGTCAGCCGGTTCGTCCCGGCGGTAACGGAATTGTTTACTGGCAATCGCGGTTTGAAGCGCAGGCATGACCCGCCAGTCCTCGTCAGCCATGGCGGCCACCATTCGCTCGAGCAGTTCACGATCGCCGAGCTCGACTTTTCTACCGAGCAGGTAACCGAGTAGTTTAGTGGAAAATTGGAAAGCGATCTGTTCACGCTGCTCTTCGCGTTCCAGGTAATCCACCAATCCTTCAATGCCGCTGATCAAGCTACCATCGGGTGCGGCGGCTTCGGTGATCAATGCATTGCCTTGGGTGTCCGTTTGTCGCCAGCGCCCGTCTGGTCCGAAATTTTCGAGGGCTAACCCCATCGGATCCAGTTTCTGATGACACGAACTGCAGTTAGGATCCGCGCGATGGATGGCCATTTGTTCAGCCACGGTCAGTCCAGTTTCGCTCACTTCATCATCGCTGATTTGAGCAACGCCCGGTGGCGGATCGGGCATCGGGGTGCCGAGCAGATCGATAATCACCCAGGCGCCTCGTTTGATGGGGCTCGTGCGAAGCGGCTGGCTCTTGCCAATCAGTATCGCACCCATCCCAAGCAGTCCGCGCCGGTTCTCGGGTAGGTCGTATTGTTGCCACTGGTTGCGCCGGTTGCCGATTTCCGGAATGCGCGAGATATCCTTCAATCCATAATATCCGGCGAGACGCAGACTCATTTCTGAAGAATCGGCATTGACGATCCAAGTAACAGGCCGGTTTTCCTGAAAAAGATGGATGAAAAAGCGAGTCGCTTCTTCTTGCATATCACGGGCGACTTCCGGGGAAAAATCGGGGTAACGCGTCAGGTCAGGTTGCGCTGTTTCAGCGAAATCAGCGAAGTGCAACCATTGAGCGGCGAAATGTTGTCCGAGCGCACGGGCTTTGGGGTCGGCCACCATGCGGTCGACCTGGGCCGCTAATTCGTCCGGCTCAAGTAATACGCCTGAAGCGGCGGCTTTTCGTAAGGCTTCGTCCGGCAACCGAGCCCAAAGCGCAAAGGAAAGTCGGGTCGCCAACTCGCGTGCCGTCAGTAAACGCGGTTCGGTCATCGCTTCGCTCTTTTGGAAACGGTAAAGAAAGCGGGGGGACACCAGCACGGCGGTCAACGCTTGTTTCAAAGCGTAATCCAGTGACTTCCCTTCAGCCCGTTCCTGATCATAGAGGCCGAGGAGTGGCTGCAGCCAATCGTTGGAAACTGGGAGCCGCCAAGCCTTTGACGCAAATTCGCGCAGCGTCGATCGTGCAAGATTCCGATCGGCTTCCAGATCAGGATGCGCCACCCGATGAGCTTCCTCGACCAAGGCGTCCAGCTTGGCAAGTGAGGCTTGCGAGGCATTGCGGCGTATGTCCGAGGCCAACAGGTAGAGCGGGTGAGTTTCGAGATCCTTCACCTCAGCTTCGCCACTTGAGCGCTGTTCTTTTTCTGTGGCGATCCAATTCATATTCATGCCGGGGTAGGGAGAAAAGGGGGTCCAGATTTGGCCGCCCAGCCCGGAACTAGAGGTGCGACGCAGTATGTTATCAAGACTGCCGATCGGATTGTTAGGCCCACCTTCGTAGATGCGGTCATTGATGGCGTCACAGCGTTGCCGCACGTCGGCGAGGGTAATTTCGCCCGCAGAGGGGATTGCTTGCCAGCGCCGCGCCAATTCAGCTTGCTGTTCGGCTCCGGTCGCTTCGATCGCCTCTGGACGCATGGTCAACATGCCATGAAAGCGTTCCAAAATAGATGGGATCAACGGTGGATCATGCGCTTCGCACATGGCCTCGATCGTCTTATCCGGAGCCCCGAGCGCTTCGCGATTCTCATAATACCATGCCGCTTCGAGATAACGGCCGACCCAGGTCTCGATTTCTTTTTCCTTTTTCTCGCCTTTCTCGTTCTCGACCTCGATTTTCTTGGTGAATCGATCCCGGTGTTCCCTGGTTTGCCGACGATGTTCCGTGTTATGCCAGGCTTCCCACGCGACGCGGACCGGATAAAAAGCCGCCTGCGTCTCATTCATCGATGGCGCTGGTTTCGCCTGCCATTCCACTCCGCGGACCGGGAAAATCCTTGCGTGATCCATGACTTGGCGCGCGCCTTCCAACCAGTTTTCTAAGAGGCCAACCTCCACCGCAAGATCTTCGCCGACATTGGTGAACCCTTCACCGCCGCCGCTGTCACGCGGGAAGAACTCGGCGGCATGCACGTCGTGCCCGATAAGATCTTCGATAACCAAATCGTATTCCAGATGATTGAGCCGCGGCGCCACCACGAGTCCGGGATCATTGTTGGAGGCGTTGGCGATAGAATCGATCGAGCCGGCCAGCCAACCGATCAACAATTCCCGTTCCTTGTCTGAGGGTTGCGGGGATGCTTTGGTCGGCGGCATCTCCTCCATTTCGACCGCGAACAAACTATGATCGAGCGCATCGTGATCGGCCATCCAGGAAGCTTCTGTGGCATAAAATTCGAGGTTAAGATCGGCTTTGCGCGTCTCGTCATTGTTTCCATGGCACTCGTAACAATACTTAGCGAACAGCGGTTGAACGTCCGAAAACGACGGTGGCTCTGCAGCGCTGATTGAGGCGAAGAGCGTTAGGAAAGCGAAAAGAAAAAGGCTGGAACGAAGGGAGGGCATGAAACGTTTAATTGAGGTTAAATTTGCCGGTCTATCCCGTGGTTCGCAACCCATACTTCCGTTTATGGTCGTCGTAAGGGTCTGATTGAAAGTGGGTGCGAGCTAATCG
>JGI12210J13797_10153842_pt1 | contig 10014 bp, 8 predicted proteins | sample ElkSlonscriptome_3_FD_13797 | JGI IMG/M metagenome (IMG submission 13797) | reverse complement strand
CGACGGCGCTGTCGGCCTTGATCTCGATCTTCATTCCATCCTTGTGTTCGATGGTGATGTGGCCGTCCTTGTCGATCTTTACAAACGAGGCCTGCTTGTGGTGAATCAGGATCTGCTCCTCGTCTTCGGTGTCGTCGATCTGCACCACGTGACCGGACGCGGTGCGGATCACCTTTCGGGTCTCATCGGGGGCCGCATCATCCGCGGTTTTGGGGGATGCGTCTTTCGGATACCAGACCCCGGTCCAGACCGGGGTATTGATGTCTCCGGCCACGAATTCGACCCAGACCTGTCCGCCGATTTCCGGGATGAAGAAAAACCCGGGATGGAAACAGGGTTTGGCCCAGACCTGAATGGGGCGGCGCCCCTCGCCGTCCGGGGTCTCCTCCAGAATCCCCGGAACCTCCACCTGAAGCTCGCCCCGATGATCCCCGTAATCCGAAACATCCTCCGGAACGGTGTTGGAGAGGACCAGCCCCGGATATTTTCCAAAGTATTTTTCGACCTCGCCGCCGTCCGCCGCATCGCATCTGAAATCTTCAACCATATCCTTACCGCCTGCATTCGATTTCGGTTTGATAGCCCTCTCGGTTCAGGATGTGCCGCACCCGGGTCAGGTACCAGGTGCCGGAAAACCGGCCGCCCACATCCCGAATCAGGATGTTGCTCTGGGACCGGATTCGGTGGTTCCCGTTCGCGGCCCCCTCGGCCCGCATCCCGCGAATACGAGTGCTGAATTGGTTTTCCGCCCGAATGTCCAGCTCCTCCTGCGACACGAACCCGGTCACGGGGACCCGCTCTTCGCCGCCCAGCTCCTCCCGAAGAGCGACCTCCACCGTTTCCGCCGCCGCGAGGAGCTGCTCCAGCCGGGCCGCCCGCTCCGGCTCCCGGTCGGCAAAGGCGGTCAGGTTTTCATCCACAAAGGGATCTTCGTCCTCTCCCACCTCCTCCACCGGGGCGGTGGTCGCCTCGGTGGGCTCGCCGCTGTCGTACTCGATTCCCGAAAACACCCGGGGCAGCTGAATATCCCCGACATCGCTGCCGGCCTCGAACCGGATCAGTCGGGCGGGAGCCCCGCATCGCCCGTGGTATAAAGTGATTTCCGGTTCCGCGGTCATGATGTGGTACTGGGATTCAAAATGAAAGGCGTCCTCCTCATCTCCGCTGATCACGAACATTTCAGCGCCGTAGCGGGCTCCCAGCCGCAGAAGAAAGGCCAGATCGGTCTCGTCCTGCTGCCGAATGCCGTTGCCGGTGAACTCCGGATCTCCCCGAAGGTTGACCGTCACATTGCCGTTGAAACAGGCCCCGGCGATTTCCTCCACCAGAGAGGAGAGGGCGATGTCGGTCCAGGGGCGGTTTCGCTTTCGCAGGCCCATCCGCATGGACCGGTCATAGGCGGTGAAGGTCAGCTGGGGCACCCCGGTTTCCGGAAAGGTGCCGTCGATTTTGTAAATTCGCCCACGAAACACGATGGAGTGATCATCGGCGGTCCCCAGATCGACCTCCACATCCATCCCCTCCCGCAGGGCATGGCTCAAGACTTTGTAGGGGTCGCTCATCTCCACGACCAGCTGGTGGGGGCGGCAGCCCTCCTCATCCACGGTCAGGGTCGTCAGGTCCTTTGAAAGATCGTACCCGGCGGCACCCGCGGAGACCGACACCCGGTAGTAGAGATCCCCGGACACCGGCTACCTCCGGGGGGTCCGGGTCGCCACCCGAATGGGCGGAATCACCACCGTATCCCCGGCCTTCCAGTCCAGGGGAAACCGCCCGGGATTGGCGTCGGCGATTCGGTACCACAAGTCTTCCCGGCCGTAATAGAGGCGGGCCAGGGCGTCGAGGGTTTCCCCGCCCACGATCCGGTGGGAAATACTGTCGGGGTAAGACGGCGGCGGCCCCACCCAACGCTGGGCCAGGCTCACTTTTCCGTCGATCTCGATCACCTCGGATCGGTAATATCGGCTATAGATGGAAATCGTCATGACAACTCCTTCCCTCAGAATACCCGAACATTCTGAATCCCCAGCGCGGCCAGCACGTTCCGGTGTTGTTTGTCGAATTCATAGAGCGGATGATCGGTCTCTTCCTTGACCGTCAGGGTAATGGAGATATCCGCCCGCACCGGCGCCAGCATGCTGTTGAACTGGGTTTCGGTGATGCTGATGTCGGTGACCACGCAGGGCAGAATTTTGGTGCCGAAACCAAACAGACAGTCCGGCGGGGACTGCAGGCGGGTGCCTTCGTCTTCTCCGCCCAACAGCGCCCCCAGAGAAGCCCAGGCATCGGCCGCGGGATAGAGAAAAGAGCGCAGCTTGGCCAGTTCGGTGGAGATACCGTTGTCGAGGGGCGTCGGGTTGAGGGCGTTGGTCCCCTTTTCCAGACCGTGAAGTTTGATGTCGAAGGAGATGGTGCGATGCCCGCCCCCGGTATAGACCTTGCCGGGGGCGTTGCCGCACAGGCCGTCGTTGCGATCGGCATAGTTTACCGCCTTGTTGTCGGTGATCGATTCGGGGTTGAACGGAAAGGTGAAAATCAGCGGCGGGATCACCTCGATGTTGGCGATGAAGCCTCGCAGCACTTTTCTCTCGGTCATGGGGTCACCTCTCGGGTCTTTTCACATCACGATTTTCATTTCGAAACCACTTACCACCGGTCCCTCAGACGACGATTATTCAGACGATGCTTATCGAATTCGGCCGCGCCGGAACCGCTCTTCCCGCTGAAGCTTTCGAATCCGGTCGGCGATTCGCCGAGCCGTGCGGTCGCTGTCCAAATCCGGGGCGGGAAGCGACTGATCGGGTGCGGGCCGGGGCGCCGGGGAGGGCTCCTTTCGCTTCTTCATCGCCTGATCCACCTGCCGGACCACCGCCTCCTCCAGGGCCGATACCAAAGCGGCCATCGGGTTCCCCCGGGAATGCATCGGCTGCGGGTAGTCCGAAGCAAAGGTTTCCGCATTCGCCGTTTGGGAAAAGGTCCGGTTCCGGAAGGGTGTTCTCGATCTCTCCGCACCGGACCTGCCGAAGGAGAACCCGTAAGGGCCCGGCCCGCTGTTCCCCATGGGCAACAGCATGTTCGGATTCACTTCCCGGACCGGCAGTTCCGCCCGGCCTTCCGGCATAGCCACGCCATGCTCCTCTGCCGGTTCAATCCGACCGCCGATACCCGGCAGAAGCGACAGGGCGCTTCGCAATACCATCAACGGCGGGTCTCCGATATGTGCGGGTCTTTGGGCCGATTCCGGACCCGATCCCACGAAATCCACTGAAGGGGTGACTGGAAAGCGTTCCGGGTCCCTATTATTTCTCAGGGAGGAAAACGGCATCTCCACCGACTCAGTAGCCGGCCTCGAATCCAGACTCGCGGCAAAACCACCCCCGGTTCGGTTTCCTTCAACCGCGGACCGCATCCTCTCCGGGGGGTGCTCAGATTCGAATGGTTGCGGGTATTTCTGCGCACTCGGTCGAATCGACAACCCAGATTCATCCCGAACTCCGGCGGCAGGACCCAATCGAAATTCCCTGCCCGGCTCGAATGGAAAAGATGCCGGAACCCACGGCCGGGAGGCCATGGAGCCGGTTCGTCCATCCAACATGCCGACCGGGGGCAACGTCCGTCCAGGCCGGATCATTCCGGAGCCGGGGCCGGCGGGCTGCTGGAAAATGAACATTCCGATCGGGGCGGGCTCCCTTCCTTCGCGGCTCAAAGCGGCGGAGTCATCGAGGGAAGATCCCCTGGGGGCGGATACCGCCGGGCTGCGGTCCGCCTTGCCATCCCTTCCGGCTTTTCCGGCCGGACCCCTCGGACCCGTGGGGCCTGGATCGCCGGGACGCCCTGCCCGGCCGCTTTCAGCCGAAACACCGAAGCCATATTCCGTCCGCCATTCCATTTCGGCCGGTTCACCCATGGGAAACCCCGGCATTCGGTTTTCCGGCGAAAGCCCCCGAAGCCCCAGGAACACCCACGGACCGTTCTGAATCCGCAGGTCCGGCCGCCGGCCGCGCCGGCGCATCAGATGGGGCTGAAGCTGATGGCCCAGAATCCAGGGCGCCGCATCCACGGCGGCTGTATCGGGAATGGTTCTTTCAGTCATAAACATCCTCAAACGAACTTCTATGTGATCCGAAGGGAATTCTATGCAACCCTAACCCCTTCGAAGTCGATCCCCCAAAGCTTCCATAGCGGAATTTTCCGCCTGAATCCGCTCCGCCAGCATGCGAACAAACGCCCGGCGCTCGCTGAAATCGAGATTCATGATCTCGGACCAGGGCCAATGCAGATGGTAGGCCAGGTAGAACACCTCTTCCCGAAGCCGGTGTCCTCCTAGCCCTCGACGAAAAAATGGGACACGTCCAGCACGCCTGAAAATTCGGTTCCGCAGGCGCCGCAGGACACCGGCCGCATAAAATCGACCCCGGGGGTTCCGTTGTTGAAGGCCCGCTGAAGCCGTCTTCGGTCCCCCAGGGTCAGGTCCCGAAGAATTTTGACGCCGTAAGCCTCCAGGGTGGCCCGGGGCAGATCCCCGAACCTTCGAATGCAGCGGAGCAGAAGCGCATCCTGCCCCTTGAGCGGGTCCTTGGCCACCATGGGCGCGACAAACTCCTCGTCGACCCCGCGCGGCAGGGTCAGCGTCAATTCGGTGTGGCAGGCGCCCTGACGGTCGATGTACCCGTCCGCCAGGGTCAGATGAACCTCCGGCGGCGGTTCGTCCGCTTTCAGGCGGCGGACCGGCAGCGTGCCCAGGTCCTCCGTCACCGACACCCGGACCCCGCAACCGGGGCAGGGATAGACCGCCGGCATTCGGTCGCCGAGGGTGATTCGGCGCAATTCCAGGAGCAGAAAATTCCGGTCCGCCGAATAGAGGCCGGAGACCGTTTCCCGATTCACAGAGGGAAGCGCCCCCAAACGGACCAGGCAACCCGTCAGAAGGGCGGTCACCAGGGCGCCACCGGAGAGACCGGGATCATACAGCACCGCCTCTTCGTGGCCCCGCATCTTTCGGAGCACCGCCCGGCGATGACGCGTCCCGGTCGAGTCCTTAAAACCGATGGGCAGCGAAACCTCAAACCCCCTCTGACCGGTCTCCATAGCCGCTTCCGCGTTGCGCTCGGAATCAAACACGATACATCCGCTCCACCGCCAGAATGACGGTCTGCTTCATCAGGTCGGAGCTTCCCGCATCCAGGGCGGTGAACTTGGAGGACTTGATCCAGGCCCCCTCAAACGCGAACCGCAGGACCTCCTGGCCGAACTGCTTCTTGACCACCGACCCGTTCCGCCGCATCTGAGAGCCGGCGCCGGTGCCGTCGAGCTTGAACATTTCATCGAACCAGGCCTTGAAATCGGTGTCGGCCTGGGAGCCGTCCATGTTCCGTTCCAGGGTGAGGTCATCGTATTTGATGATCCCCGAACTGATCTTATGGGTGATGTTGGCCCCGCCGTCGGGCTGGTCGATGGCATCGATTTCACCCTCGCTCAGACCGTCCACCTTGGTAATGCCGGGGCTTTCAATGCCTTCGATTTCGACCACGAATTCGTCCGTGCGATAGGCTTCGTTAAAACCGAAATCAGCCATGATAACGCTCCTTTGCTAAATTCTATCCATTGAAACCGGAAAAGGAAAATTGCCGCCGTCATCCCTCGCCGGCGGTGGCGCCGCTCTCCTGCTGCCCCACCGTGATGACGATGGTTTCGGCCGGACGCACCGGGTAAAAATAGACCTCGATATTCAGGATGCCCTGCTGCACGCTGGCCGGCGGGTTGTTCTCCGAATCGATCTTGACCGTAAAGGTCTCCTCGGGCAGGCCGGACCCGAAGGCCCCCCGCCGCCACAGCCCCATCAGAAAGGGGACGACCGAGTTGTACTTCACCTTGTTCCAGAGGGTGGCATCGTTGGGCTCCTGAACCACCCACCGCAGCCCGCCCATCAGGGAGCTTTTGACGAAGTTGAAGAGCAGCCGGACATTGACGTAGAGCCAGATGGTGTTGGTGCTGAGGGTCCGGGAGCTGTCGATGACGATGCCCTGACCCGGGATGAATCGAACCGCGTTGACGCTGCCGTTTTTGACCAGATCGGTGTGGACCGCGTTGGTGATCTGATGCCGAACATCCAGGGCCCCGTTGATTTTGGCGGCGTTTCCGGCCGGGGCCTTCCAGATGCCCCGCTCCCGCTCCGTGCGCGCGTAGACCCCCAGGATATGCCCGGTGGGCGGTATCCATTTTTGAGTGCCGATGGGATCGGCCACCCGAATCCACGGAAAATAAAGGGCCCCGTATACCTTGTCGCCCTGAAATCCCTGCCCGTAGGTTTTGGACGCCCCGGCATCATGCCCGAGCGGGGTATGGCCCACGAACATGCAGTCCCCCCGGTTCTGACAATAAGAAAGGGCCCCCGCGACAAAGGTGGCGCTGTCGGTTTCGGGGCACATCAGCAACTGAACCTGATGAACGTCGAACCGGATCAGGGCGGCCACCAGTGCGTTTTGCAGGTTGGCNCCGGAGAGGGTGTCCTCCTGACCGCCGGCAAGGGGAACAAAGCCGTCGGCATCCGCCCCGGTCGCCGCATCGGTGGTGGCCGGGTTGGTCGTTCCCTCCTCGGCCACGATGATGAACTTCGACCCGGTGAACTCGTCATTGATGACCGTTTCGGGGTGGGACCCCGGGGCGCCGGCGGTGGTGCTGTTGTTGAGTTTTTCCCAGGTCTCCACCGTGGTGCGTCTGCCCCCGACGGTCTGCGCGACGAACAGATCATAGGTGCCGGCCGTCTCCGCATTCGGCGCGATCCGGATCGACAGGTTGTCGCCCCAGGCACCGGGGTCCGGTTGACCGCGGTACCCGGCGGTGACCGTCAAGGCGTCGCTGCCGCCGTCGTCAAAGGTGTTCGTGGATGCCGCAGCCACCGTATCATCCACCACCCGGGTCACATAGGCCACGGCACCGCCGTTGTCGATGAACCCGCGCATGGCGTAGGCCCCGAAAGCCCCGTCCAGGTACCCGCCGAAATGCTCGGTGAATTCGCTCCAGTTGGTCACCCGGTACACCTCGCCGGGAAGCCCCCGGGCGGAACGGATGATCATGGCGGCCACCGAGGTGGGCGCCGCCTGAATACTGGGCGCGACCCGACCGTCTACCTCAACCACGTTTAAACCAACGTTAAAGCTCATGGACTCACCTCCATAGGGGTGAGGGGTTGAATGCGCCGTCGGGCGCACGCCTCCTCACAACGTTGTGGGTTAATCGGAAAACAAGCTCAAATCGTCCGCTTCGACCTGAATCTCCTCCACCACCGGCGGCATATCCCCTTCCAACGGGGATTCATCCAGGCTCACGGCCAATGTGAGAACATAGTTCAGGGAGGGCTTGAGCTGCTGATCCAATGCCCCCCAGAATTCCGGCTGATTCTTGACCCCGTCCGGCGCGGCGATGACGGTGGGATAGGGCGGCACCTGGTCCGCCAGACTTCCCTGGAGCACGTCGGCCGGAATCGTGGGATGCAGCAGAAGCACCCGCAGGACCTGCCCCAGCAGCCGATGCTCCTCCAAAACCGATTCGTCGGTGGCCGGGCTCCAGGCGGTGATGCAGTAGGCGCTGTCGATACGAACCGGCGCCCGGCGCCGCACCGCCCGGGTGCCGTCTGCCGAGCGCTGAATGGGCGGCTCGACGGTGCGCAGATCCCGGTTCTCCCGAATGTCGTACAGATAGCAGTTGACCGTCAGGGTATCGAGACCGGCCCGCCAGTCGGCGTCGGGCAGGTCGAAACTGATGTTCGCCCCGGACAGCTCCGACCCGGCCGGGGCCCGGGTGATGAAAAGCTGTTCGATGGTCTCATCCAGATCACGAAACATAGGATCATTCCCCGTTCGCCCCGGGGGCGATGATGTGGTAATAGGGTTCGAAATCGGTTTTTACGCAGGCCTTGCCGATTTTGTGAAACTCCTGCCGGGTCGCCCGAATCAGGTGGTCCATGGTAACCCGGCGGCCGTCGGCGGCGGCCAGAAACGCCGCGGCCAGGGCGATGTTCTTGATGTTTCCGCCGGTCAGCCGAAACCGCCGGGCCATGAAATCGAGGTCCACCGCCTCGGCCACCGGAAGGGCCTCGGGCCAGATGGTGCGCCAGATCCGCAGCCGATGGTCGGCTTCGGGAAACGGAAAATGGACGGTAAAGGCCAGCCGGCGCACGAATGCTTCATCCATATTCTTGCGCAGATTGGTTGCCAGAATGGCGACCCCTTCGAACATCTCCATCTTCTGAAGCAGATAGCTGATTTCGATATTGGCGTACCGGTCGTGGGAATCCTTGACCTCGCTTCGTTTTCCGAAAAGGGCGTCGGCCTCGTCAAAAAAAAGGATGGCGTTGGCGGTTTCGGCTTCGGCGAAAATTTTGGCCAGGTTCTTTTCGGTGTCGCCGATGTACTTGCTGACCACGGCGGAGAGATCGATTTTGTAGAGCTCCAGGCCGAGGTCCCGGGCGATGATCTCCGCCGCCATGGTCTTGCCGGTGCCCGAGGGGCCGGCGAACAGGGCGTTGATCCCCTTGCCCTGGGAAAGCTTACGGCCGAAGCCCCAGTGATCCAGCACCTGAGCCCGATGCCGCACGAAATTGCGGATCGACCGGAGCTGCGCCATGCAGTCGGCGGGCAGGACGATGTCTTCCCAGGCGGCCCGGGGAATGATTTTTCGGGCCAGACGGCTGAGCCGTGGGTTGGAGTGAAGCCGGCAGGCTTCATACAGATCTTCCAGCCGCAGCTTTCCGTCGGGACCGGTTCGATACCGGGAACGGTTTCGGGCGGTTTCCGCGGCATCCAGAATTTGCCCGCCGGTGAACCGGAATTTATCGGCAAGCGGGCCCAACCCTTCCCGATCGTCCGGTGCCAAATCCCCGGCCATAAATTCCTGCCACATCGAAAGCCGCCGGTCATAGCCGGGTCTGGCGAATTTCACCCGAACAAATGGTTTCGGGCAAAAATCCCGGCTCGGCTCCCAGGCGGTCTCTCCGGCGAGAAACACCAAGGCCGGTCCGGTGGCGAGACCTCGAAAGACTTGGGACAGCCGATGCCGGTTTTCATCGGTCAACAGCGCATCGAATCCCTCCAGGTACAGCCCGGCGTTCTGAAGCAGGGCCTCTCTGGCGAGGCGGCCCACCAGGGAGTCGAGGCGGGATTCCTCGGCATTCACCAGAAAATTCGCTTGCCCGGCCAGCAATTCAAGACCCTGCTCCCGGCAGAGGTTTGCGGCCATGGTTTTCCGGCCCGTGCCGTATTCTCCTTCAAAATAGAGGACCCATGCGTCGGGCTCGGAAGCGGCATCCGCCGCCAACCGATGCAGCAGGTCCTCGAAGCCGTCCTTCAGAACCGGAACCGGCTGCGGCCCCTTCGAAGAAAAGAGCCGGACCCAGGACCGGAGTTCGGGGTCAAGGGCGGCTTCCTCACCCAGAATAAAACCAACGATACGATGGTCCGCCACCAGGCTGTGCTTTAAAAACGGGGGAAGCGGGGCAGATGCGTCGGGTTCCAGGGAAAGCAGCCGGTGCCGGATCAGGGGCGCATCCTCGGCAAAATACCGCCTTGCCGCAAGCTTGGATTCCAGATTGGGACACAGGAGGCTTAAGGCCAGGTCCATGCCGGGACGCTTTCGGGTCACATCGTCCTGAAGATAGGCGTAGAGCTGTTCATAGCGAAGGTCCAGTTCAGGCGCCAGGGCGATCATCAGGATATCGATTTCGAAAGGGGAGAGCCCGAACAAGGAGGAGAGCCGCTCGAGAACGGGGGTTTCCGCGCCCAGATGAAAAGCATCCGTTCGGCCATTCGAAATCAAGGCTGATTCGGAGCCGGGATAAAGCCCTGCCTGCCCCGGCTCGGCCGACAGAAGCCGCGCCACATCCTCCCGGGAAATGTAGAGCCCCCGGTAGGCATCCTCCCCGAGATTCGACCCGGTGGCCGCGTGAACCTGTTCCACCGCGGCCGCGAGCAGCCGATCCAGCCGCTTCAGGGCCGCGGTGAGGCCTTCGACGTCGAC
>JGI12210J13797_10019526_pt1 | contig 10014 bp, 8 predicted proteins | sample ElkSlonscriptome_3_FD_13797 | JGI IMG/M metagenome (IMG submission 13797) | reverse complement strand
CCGGGCTGGGAGCCTCCCCTCATCCCGCTCCCCGCGACCGTCCCCGCGGTGAGGGCCCCCTCTCCGGCTCCCTCCGTCAAGGCCTCCGCCGGGAGGACCTTGCCCGGATTCCAGCGACCCTCGGGGTCGAAGGCCCGCTGCACCGCAGCCATGGCGGCGAGTTCCCGAGGCCCATGGACGAGCGACATGTAGCCCCGCTTGTCGAGGCCCACGCCGTGTTCCCCTGTGATCGTCCCACCGGCGTCCACACACACCTGCATGATCTCCTTCGATGCCTGCTCCACCCGCTCCACCAGCGCGTCGTCCCGGCGATCGAAGAGGATCTTGGGATGGAGGTTGCCGTCGCCGGCGTGGAAGACGTTGGCCAGGCGAAGGTCATACCGGGCGCCGATCTCCTCGATCCGTCTCAGGACACCGGGGAGGGTGGACCGAGGCACGGTGGCGTCCTGGACCATCAGGTCCGGTGTGATTCGGCCGAAGGCCCCATAAGCCTTCTTCCTCCCCTGCCAAAGCGCCGCCCGTTCCCCCTCGTCCCGGGCCCGCCGAACCAGGGTGGCCCCGGACTCTAGACAGATCGCCTCGGCAGAGTCGGCGTCGGCATCCAGACCGGCCTCGGTACCGTCGAACTCAACCACCAGGACCGCACCGGCGTCCCGAGGATAGCCCGCTGCGAAGACGCTGGCCTCCACCGCCTCGATCGTGCCCCGGTCCATCATCTCCAGAGCCGCCGGGAGGAGACCTCGGGCGATGATTGCCGACACCGCCGCCCCCGCCGTCTCCGTATCAGGGAAGACGGCGAGGAGCGTGCGGACCCCCCGGGGTCGGGGCATGAGGCGGAGCTCCAGCTCGGTGGCCAGGCCGAAGCACCCTTCCGACCCGACGAAGACCCCGGTCAGATCCAGTCCCTCTGCCCGGTCGGCGCCGCCGAGCTCCAGAACCCGACCCCCGCTGCCCACCACCGTCAGCCCCGTGACGTAACGGGTGGTGACGCCGTACTTCAGACAGTGAGGGCCGCCAGCGTTCTCTCCGACGTTGCCCCCCAATGTGCAGGCCGCCTGGGACGAGGGGTCGGGGGCGTAGTGGAGGCCGAACTCGCTGGCGGCGCGAGAGAGGTGCGAATTCACCACTCCGGCCTGGACCCGGGCGATGCGGCGCCGAGGGTCCAGGGAAAGGATCCGGTTCATCCGGGAGGTGCCCAGCAATACGCCGCCTGGGGCGGCCACGGCCCCTCCGGCGAGCCCTGTGCCGGCGCCGCGGGGGGTGAGGGGCACTCCGGCCTCTCCGAGGATCCTCACCACGCCGGCGGCCTCGGCTGTATCGCGGGGGAGCACGACCGCTCCCGGCGTCTGCCGGAAGCGAGGCAGGGCGTCGGATTCATATGCGAGCAACCGTCCCGGCTCCCGGACGAGACCGGCGGGACCCACCACGCCTTCCAGGGCGGTCAGCACCTTGGGGGCAAGCCCTCCAATCCCCTCCTGGCCGTTCACCCCGCCTACCCTCCCGGGTGGTGGTCCACGTATTCGATCAACGCCTGCAGGGAGGCGCGCGCCGCCCCACCGAGCCCCTCGGGAACCTCGCTCCCATAGACGGCCCCCATCAACTCGTCGAACCGCGCAGAGGGCAGTCCCTCCCGAAGCCGCCGGACCTGAGCGATGCGGCTCAGTCGATGCGCCCGATACGCCTCCAGAATCCGGAGCGGGTCCAGAATGTCGGGACCGTGGGCCGGGAAGATCCGAGTCAGGCCGAGGGCCTGGACCCGGTCCAGCGACGCCAGATAATCCGCAACACACCCGGAATACTCCCCGACCCAGGTCGTATCCCCGACACCCAACACCAGGTCCCCGGCAAAGAGGGTGTTTCGATCGGACCAGAAGAAGGCCAGATGGTCCTTGGTGTGACCGGGCGTGCGAACCGGCTCGAGGGATCCGGCGTCGGTGACCACAGCTTCACCCGGCTCCAAAGGGCGCGCAGCCGGGTGGCCCGCCCCTACGACCTCGGTCCCGGGGAGCCGCTCCAGGACACCCTGGACAGCTCCGGCGTGGTCGCCGTGCCCGTGGGTGAGGAGGATTCGTACCCGCTCCGCGTCCTCCACCGAACGAACCACGGCCCGGACGTGCTCAGGCAGGTCCGGGCCGGGGTCGATCACGGCCACATCCCGGCGACCGACGATCCATGTGCGGGTGCCGTCGAGGGTGAACGGGCCCGGGTTGTCCGCCAGTAGGCTCCGGGCGGCGCTCAGGTCAGCGCCGCTCCGCCGCGATCTGCTCGGCGAGCTTGTCCGCCACGGCCACCAGCGCCGCCTCATCGTCCTCGGTAAAGGCGGCCTTGTCGGAGCTGTCGATGTCGATCTGGCCGAACAGCTCGTCGCCGGCCCGGATCAGGACCACCATCTCCGACTGCACGTCGGGATCGCAGGCCAGGTAGTTCTCGAACTCCGAGACGTCGTCGACACGAATGTTGCTCATCTGCTCCACCGCCGTGCCGCAGACACCGGTGCCCACGGGGATTCGAGCGTGCTCCGTGGGCGAGCCGACGTAGTTGTGAAGCCAGAGATCGTTCTTCTCGTCATCCATCAGATAAACCCCGACCCAATCGAACCGGGGGTCCGACTTCGAAACGCTGCGCACGGCGTAGCGGAGCAGGGCGTCGGAAAGGTGTCCCTGGTCCCGAAGGGATTGGAGTTCGTGGACGAGCTGCTTGGCGTCGAGCATGGTGACGCTACCTCTATGGGAGTCTGTTACCGGATGTGTCGGTCGAAGGGTAGTCTGAAACGGTAGAGAACCCCCCGTTCGCCGTCAACGCGGCGTGAAGTCCACGTCCGGCGTCAGACGACGGATGAAGGCGGCCAGGAGCTTCACCGTGTTCTGCAGATCCGCCACCGAGACCATCTCGTTCGGCGAATGCATATAGCGGTTCGGCACGCTGACCAGGCCCGTGGGGACGCCGGCCCGGGTGAGGAAGATGCCGTCGGCATCCGTCCGCGTCGCCCGGGGGGACGCCTGAACCGTGTAGGGGATCCCCTCGGCATCGGCGACATCCGCCAACATCCTGAACACCCGGTCGTGAGCGGCGGAGCCCCGACTCAACACGGGGCCGCCCCCTAGCTCGTGCTCGCCCAGCTCCTTCTTCTCCACGTCCGGCACGTCGGTGGAGAAGGTCACATCGACCACCAGCGCCACATCGGGTTTCAGGGCGTACGCCGCCGCTCGGGCACCGCCGCCGCTGTAGCCGATCTCCTCCTGGGTGGTCGCGACCGCAGTGGTCGACACCGCAGAGGAGCTCTCGGCCAGGGCCCGGGCCGCCTCGAGCACCACGTAGGCGCCAATGCGGTCGTCGATGGCCCGGCTGACGATCCGGTCTCCGGCGAGCCGCACCAACCCCTGATCCAGCACCATGGGGTCACCGACCTCGAGACCGATCTCCCTCACCTCGTCACCGGAGGAGGCGCCCACGTCGACCCAGAGGTCCTTGACGCGGGAGGCCTTGCGGCGGTCCTCCGGCGTCATGAGGTGGATCGCCTTCTTCCCGACCACACCCCTGACATCACCCTCCTGCCCCAGGACCCGGACTCGCTGTCCCACCAGCACCTGAGGGTCCCAGCCGCCGATCTCGGCGAAGTAGAGGAAGCCGTCGTCGTCGATGTGGGTGATCTGCAGTCCGATCTCATCCACGTGGCCGGCGAGCATCACCCGAGGCGAGCCCCCTGGGTTCACCGTCGCCCAGGAACTCCCGTGGATGTCCACACCGACCTCGTCGGCGAAGCCTTCGGCCTCGTTGCGCCAGACCCGCGCAGGACGGACCTCGAATCCGCTTGGCCCGGGGGCATCGAGGAGTCGTTCGAGGAAGGCGATGTCGTGGTCGGCCATGGAGGTCGGTCGTGTAGGAGGTGGGTGGGTCGCTATACCACGTTAGTGCCCCGTCCTGGAAGTCGCGACGACCTTCTCGTCCGACTCCTCGAACCGGATGTTCGCGACCCGGTCGAACGCAGTCCATGTCGGCGCGGGACGGGTGGGACCAACCCCCGGTACCCTGGCTACTCCCGGACGTCGATCTCCATGCGCGGATCGAGGCCGTCCCGGGTCTCGTCGGCCTCCTCCGGGCCGCTCCAGCTCCCCGGCGAGCCCGGCCACCCGGGCTTGGAGCCATCGAATCCGACGGGACCCGACGTCATGACCCGGAGCGAGCCCTCTTCCAGCCCCTTTTCGATCCGTCTTCTCACCCAGCGCTGTACCCAACGACGGGACGGAGGCAGGAGCAGGAGGAAGCCGGCGACATCGGTGAGGATGCCCGGCGTGAGGAGGAAGGCGCCGCCCACCAGCACCGCGAGGCCATCGAGGAGGGACTGGCCCGGGAGCGCGCCCCGTGCCAACTCGCCCTGGAGGGCCGTCAGCGTCCGGAGACCCTCCCGACGGGCCAGCGCCGCTCCGGCCAGGCCCGTGGCGAGCACCAGCAGGATCGTCGCCGGGAGCCCCACCACCTGACCGACCTGGACCAGGAGAATCAACTCCAGGAGGGGCACCACGACGAAGAGGAGGGCGAGTCGAGCGAGCATTTCTGGGGAACCCCTACCGGGTGACCGGTGTTTCGATTCTTCTGACTTTTCGAGCGATATTACCGCTCGTGATCCTTACGCCGCTCGTGTGTCGTAGAGCGCCCCTTCCGGCCCCGCGGGTCTCCCATGGAGCAGACGTACTTTCGAAAAGGCTTCGGACTCAAAGCCGAGGTCAAGCCCGTCATCGACTCCGAATACCATTCGGCCATCGTCGAGCGGATTCGCTCCCGGGGTTATCAAGACACCATCGGGGATCTCCACGTCCGCCTCGCTCAGGAATTCGGCTTCTGCTACGGGGTGGATCGGGCCGTGGACTACGCCTACGAAACCGTCCACAAGTTCCCGGACAAGACCATCTATCTCGTCGGAGAGATCATCCACAACCCCCACGTCAACAATCGTATGACGGAGATGGGGATCCAGTTCATCTACCCGGATGGGGATGGCGGGTTCGACTTCAGCCACGTCACGCCGGACGACGTGGTGATCCTCCCGGCCTTCGGAGTCACCATCGACGACTTCAACCGACTTCGCGAGATCGGCTGCATCCTGGTCGACACAACGTGTGGTTCGGTCCTCCACGTCTGGAAGCGGGTGGAGTCCTACGCCCGCGACGGCTTCACGTCGGTGATCCACGGCAAGCACACCCACGAAGAGTCCCGGGCCACGGCCTCCCAGGCGCACAAGCACCCTGGCGGTCGTTACCTCCTCGTTCGGGATATGGGTGAGGCGGAGATGGTATGTGACTACATCACCGGAGCCGAGGGAGCCCTCTCCCGGGAGGCCTTTCTGGAGCGATTCGGCGACAAGGCTACGGAGGGGTTCGACCCGGACCGAGACCTTCAGCGCATCGGCGTAGCGAATCAGACCACCATGCTGGCGAACGAGTCGTTGGCCATCGGCGGCCGGATCCGCCGGGCCATGGTCGAGCGGTTCGGCGAGGATGCCGTCGACGAGCATTTCCGCTCCTTTGGCACCATCTGCTCCGCCACGCAGGAGCGACAGGACGCGGTGAAGGAGATGATGAAGGAGCCCCCAGATCTGATGCTGGTCATCGGGGGATACAATTCGTCGAACACGAACCATCTGGCCCATATGTGCCAGGAGTACACGACGACCTTCCACATCGAGGACGCGGACTGCATCGACGTGGACTCCGGCGAGATCAGACACAAGCCGGAGCTGAGCGCGACCGCACCGGAGATCGTGGATCGGGACTGGCTCCCCGACGGTCCGTTCAGCCTCGGCATCACCGCAGGGGCCTCGACGCCGAACAACAAGATCGGTGAGGCGCTGGTCAGGATTCTGGAGATCCGGGGGATCGACTACGATGCCCCCTTGGCCCGGCCGGTCTGACATCTGGACGGGGCCCCTACGCGAGCCCCAGGCCCCAGCGCTTGAGAAGCCCTCGGGCCAGCTCCTTCTCCTCGTCCGTCAGCTCCTGGGTAAGTTCGTGGATGAAGCGCGCATGTCCGGGAAAGACCTCCCGGATGAGCTCCTCCCCCGCCGGGGTGAGCCGGGCCGTCACCACTCGGCGATCCGGTCCGGAGCGATCCCGCTTCACCAGCCCGTCGCGCTCGAGGCGATCCATCACGTAGGTGATGTTCCCTCCCGTCACCAGGAGCTTGCCGGCGAGCTCCCCCAGAGAGAGGGGTCCCAGGTGGTAGAGCGCCTCCAGGACTCCGAACTGGGGCGTGGTCAGCCCGTACTCCGCAACCCTGGACGCCACCTCTCTGGCTACCGTCGAGTAACAGCGGGCCAGGGCGATCCAGAGTCGGAGAGAGAGCTCCTCCGCCTCGGACCATGACCGGTCGGGAAGTGCCCTCTGCTTAGGCTCCTCGGGCGCTGGGGCCATCCCGGGAGTCCGCCTAGATGTGGATGGGCCGTCCCAGGGCCGCCAGAGCGCCCTCGGAGACACCCTCCGACAGGGTCGGGTGGGGATGAATTGCCCGCTCCAGCTCTTCCACCGTGGACTCGAGGTGGCGGCCGATCACGAACTCCGCGATGAGTTCGGTGGCGTGGGGCCCGACGATGTGCGCGCCGAGGATCTCGGAGTACTGCTTGTCCCGGATGATCTTCACGAAGCCCTCGGCGTGTCCGGCGGCTACCGCTCGACCGATCGCAACCCAGGGTAGCTTGCCGACCTCGATGTCGTGCCCCTGCTCCCGGGCTTGGGCCTCGGTGAGACCCACCGACGCCACCTCGGGGTCACAGTAGGTGCAGTTCGGCACGTTGCCGTAGTCCATCAGGTGGTGGCCCTCCCCGGCCATGTGCTCCACGCAGACGATCCCTTCGTGGCTGGCCTTGTGGGCCAGCAGTTGTCGACCGGCGACATCTCCCAGGGCGTAGACCCCGGGCACGTTGGTGGCCATGTGGGCGTCGACCTTGATGAAGCCGCGCTCGTCCTTCTCGACGCCGGCGGCGTCCAGCCCCACATCCTCGGAGTTCGGAACCCGGCCCACCGCGGACAGGACGAAGTCGACCTTCATCTCTTGGTCCTCGCCCTCGGAATCGGTAAAGGTCACCAGGACGCCGTCGTCCTGGATCTCCGCCTTCTGGAAGCGGGCTGCGGTATGGATGTCCATGCCACGCTTCTTGTAAGTCCGCTCCATGAACTTCGAGACCTCTTCGTCCTCGAGGGGGAGGATCCGGTCCAGCGCCTCCACGATCGTGACCTTGGTGCCGTAGGCGGAGTAGATGTCGGCGAACTCGATCCCGATGGCCCCGGCCCCGACGATGAAGAGGGATTCTGGCGCCTCCTTCTGCATGAGGGCGCCCGTCGAGGACCAGATCCGCTCCTCGTCGATCTTCAGGACCGGGAGATCCCGGGGCCGCGAGCCAGTGGCGATGATGACGTTCTTCGCCTCGTACACGGTCTTGGCTCCATCCTCCGACTCGACCTCGACCTTCCCGCCACCCTGCAGGCGACCGTAACCCTTCAGGTGCGTGACCTTGTTCTTCTTGAAGAGGAAGCCGATCCCCTTGGCCATCTGAGCCGCGACGCCACGGGAACGCTCCTGAGCGGGCCCCAGGTCGAAGGTGACCTCTGCGGCGTTGATCCCGTGCTTTTCGCCCTCCTTCATCTCGTTGACCAGGAGGGCGCTCGTGAGCATGGCCTTGGTGGGAATACACCCGATGTTGAGGCAGACTCCCCCCAACTCGTCCGTCTCTACGCAGGCGACGTCCAGGCCGAGTTGAGCCGCCCGGATCGCCGCGACGTAGCCGCCGGGTCCGCTCCCGATGACGAGGAGGTCGAAGCTGGTCTTGTCCGCCAAGGTGCACCTCTTGGGTTGCAGTGCGCCGCTGAAGCGGCGCGGTGGGGGCCGCCCCGTACATCCGGGCCGCCGCAGGTCCTGAAAGTGGACCCGTTTCGCGGGTCGGGCGGTCGCCGACGACGACGACCAACAGAAGTTAGAAGCGGGCGTGTGGGGGGGTAAAGCCCCGGACGAGACGGCGTGACTCGGTCGTCTCGACCACTAGACCGTCTCGGGACCCGACTCCCCGAACCGAGCTCGCCGGAGCGCAGGATATCGGGCTCCGAGCGCCGCGGCCCTGAGGATCACGAAGCCCAGGAAGGCCGTCCAGAGGCCAGTGTTCCCCCCGAGGGGCACCAGGACCCATGAGAGGAGGAGGAAGCCCAGGAAGGAGAAGACGCTGGCATTCCGCATCGCTCGGGTCCCGGTGGCGCCGATGAAGATGCCGTCGAGCTGGAAGGCAGCGAAGGACAGGAGTACGTAGACGGCGGCCCACGGCAGGTACGCCGACGCCACGACCCGTACCGGCGGCAGGTCCGTGAGGAGTCGAATCGCGAAGGGTCCCAGGAACACGACCGCCCCTGCCAGGACGGCGGCGCTCGTGGCGGACAGCTCGCTGGAGAGGCGGACCGCCCGGTCGAAGAGATCTCGTCGTCCGGCACCGACGGCCCGACCCACCAGGATCTCCGTCGCGTGTGCATACCCGTCGAGGAGGTAGGCGGAGAGGCTCACGAGCTGCAGAAGAACGTGGTTCGCCGCCAGGATATCGTCTCCGAAGAGGGCGCCCTGGTTCGTGAACCACGCGAAGCCCAGGAGGAGGAAGAGCGTCCGGATCATGATGTCGGCATTCGCGCCGAGGGTCTCCCGGGCACGGGCCCGGTCGAGGATCCGCTCCATGGGCCACCACGGCTCCTCGTCGGCCCGCTCCATGCGAAGCGCACGAGCGGACACCAGGAGTGCGCTGGCGAAGGTGACCCACTCGGCGGTGGCAGTCCCCAGGGCGATGCCTCGTACACCCATGCCCAGACGGCCGGCCAGCCACACGTCCAGAGCCGCGTTGGTCCCGTTCAGGAGGAGCTGCAGGAGGAGGACCTCCCGGGTCCGACCGAGCCCCACCAGGAGGCCCATGCATGCGAAGAGCCCCAGACTCGCCGGGGCGGACCAGATCCGGATGTCGAAGTACTCTCGCGTGAGAGCCTCCACTGGACCGCTTGCGCCCAGGAGCCCCAGTGCGATCCGTGCCAGGGGGAGCTGGAGGGCGATCAAACCGACCCCGAGGACGAGGGCAAGCAGAAGGGCGCGGCCGAGGACGGCCCGGACCTCGGCGGAATCACCCCGGCCCGCCGCTTGAGCGGTGAAGCCCGTGGTCCCCATCCTCAGGAAGCCGAAGCCCCAGAAGACGAAGTTGAAGACCAGGGCCCCCAGGCTGATGGCCCCCAGATCCTGAACGTCGCCGGTGTTCCCGATCACCGCGGTATCCACCAGGCCCAGCAGGGGGACGGCGGAGTTGGCCAGGACGATGGGCCACGCCAGCTGGAAGACGCGGCGGCGGGTCACGGACTCGAGCATCATGGAAGGTGTAGAACCAGCATGAACGGGGCCACGCGGAGCGCTCCCCGGGGCTGCATCAAACCGCGGCCCGGCGTATGGTTGCTTTACCCTGCCCGTTGAAGGACAGGGCCCCCTCGCGGGTATCTCTTGCGAGGACGAGAGGTCGATCCCTGGGAACCGGGGTCCCCTCCCGACACGACCCGACCGGAGGTGGATTCATGCTGGCGATCGCCATTCTTGTGGTGCTGGTGGGTGGGACCGTCCTGCTCTACAACAGCCTCGTGAAGGACCGGGAGAAGGCCGAGGCGGCCTGGGCGGACATCGACGTCCAGCTCAAGCGTCGATACGACCTGATCCCCAACCTGGTCGAGACCGTGAAGGGGTATGCCAGCCACGAACAGGAGACCCTGGAGTCCGTCATCAACGCCCGGAACCGGGCCATGTCCGCCAGTACGCCCGCAGAGGCCGGGCCGGCGGAGGGCCTCCTGAGCGGCGCCTTGAAGTCCCTCTTCGCCTTGGCCGAGAGCTACCCCCAACTCCAGGCCGCCCCGGGCTACCGGGACCTCCAGGCCCAGCTCTCCGACCTCGAGGACGCCATCCAGAATGCTCGGCGCTACTACAACGCCGTGGTCCGGGACTACAACACCAAGGTTCAGC
>JGI12210J13797_10579774_pt1 | contig 10018 bp, 4 predicted proteins | sample ElkSlonscriptome_3_FD_13797 | JGI IMG/M metagenome (IMG submission 13797) | reverse complement strand
TCAACTTCAGGATAAACAGAGCTTAGAAGTATTATTGGTAAATCCTCTTTGCTACAATGATTTCTTATTTTTCTGGTAAGCTCTAAACCGTCCATAGCAGGCATCTCAAAGTCCACAATCATAAAGTCCCACTGATTGCAATCCTGAGCGAGCATATACCCCTCTTTTGGTTTATTGGTGGTTACTACGTCAATCCCCCAGAGGTTAAGTTGTTTTTCAAGAATTTTCAGGTTAGTCTTGTTGTCATCTACAATAAGGCATCTACGGCCAAAAAGTGAGGTTATCGAAATTGTACTTTCGGTTTCTACCTTATGTTGCCTGATGATTTCCTGTTTTATGGTAAACTGAAAATCTGAACCTTTTTCTGGTGTGGACTCTACCCAGATTTCCCCCCCCATAAGGTGGGTCAACCTTTTGCAAATGGCCAGGCCGAGGCCTGTTCCTCCATATTTTCTTGTAGTGGATGAGTCGGCCTGACTAAAGGCCTGGAAGAGCTTGTTTTGTTGTTCCTCACTGATGCCAATTCCGGTATCTTTAATTGAAAAGTGAATTGTGGCGCAGCTATCTTCAGTTTTAAGCAACTTTACGTTAAGAACTATTTCTCCTTTTTCAGTAAATTTTATGGCGTTGCTGATGAGGTTGATCAGCACTTGCCGCAGACGTGTAATATCTCCTGAGGTTACGGCTGGTACTTCAGGATCTACAAAGTAAAAAAGCTCCACATCTTTCTCTGTCACTCTGGGAGATAAAAGTTCCACCGACTCTTCCACGCATTGCGATATTTCGAATGGAAACTCCTCCAAAGACATGTTTCCGGCCTCTATCTTGCTAAAGTCAAGAATGTCATTGATCACGGATAGGAGAGCGTCACCACTGAGTCTTATGGTGTCTACATAGTCACGCTGTTCTTCACTGAGGTGGGTTTGCATGAGTAGGCTGGTCATACCTATTACACCATTCATTGGTGTCCGTATTTCGTGGCTCATAGTAGCCAAAAAATCGCTTTTAGCCATGGCAGCCTCCTCGGCAGCTTCTTTGGCACGTATTATTTCTTCACGGCTGCGTATAGCCTCCATTTCAGCCCCCACCCATTGAGCCATAAGGCTTACAAGGTCATTATCACTTTGGGTAAATCTACTTTTTGATGGATCCGGTCCGGAGAAGTTTAAGGTGCCATATAGTTCACTATTTACATAAACCGGAGTGCCAATATAGCCACGCAGAGGTAATTTGTCGTGAGCGGGGTGGCCTAATAGGTCAGAGTTTTCTACATCCTGAATAGCCAGTGGTAACTGGGTTTCCATTATCAGTGAGCTGAATGTCTCACTAAGAGGCATTTCAAGCTCAGTAGGCAATAGCTCATCTAACTGAGAGAAGTAATGCGAAATGTGATAGCTATTGTTTTCAGCATCAATTTCGGATAGTATGCCGTAGGGCAGTTCAAAACGATCACAGCCCAGTGATAGAATGCGATCTATTTTTTCATTAAAGCTAAAAAAGCGGTTAGAGGAAACCTTGTAGAGGTCACGAATTACCTGTTCGTTCTTGATCAAAGCCTTTTCGGCCCTCCTTTTTTCCGTTACATCCTGCAGAGTCCATACCATGGCTTCGCCAAAGTCATACCCCCCGAATTCCAATACTTTGCGCTCACCCTCTTTCGTGTACATGGGGAACATGAAAGACCGCCCCTTGCCGGACTTAATTATTTCCTGGTATTTAGCCTTCACCTCTTTTACTTCTTCATCAGGATAAATGATTTCAAACCACTCCGACACGGTCCGTATTTCAGAGGTGCTATATCCAAGTATTTCAGTAATTTTTTTGTTGATACTGGCTTTTTCTCCTTCTATTAAAACAGCTCCAACAGGTAGGTTATCGATCACTTTTTTGAGGCGATCCTCACTATGCTCCAGTTGTTTTTTGGTAAGCTCAAGACTTTCAATATAGTTGTTGAGTTCTTTTTCACGGTCTGCCAACACTTCATTCAGGTCATTGGCTTTTTCGTAGAGCGACTGTAGCTTCAGCTTGGACTCCTTATGCTCAGTAATGTCAGTAATGGTACCGATCATCCTGATGGTTTGATTAGAATCACTTTGTACAGCTTTACCAGAAAGGTGAAGCCAAAATTTGTCGCCATTCTTCTTCAACCCGAGGTAGTCAAAACCTTTGGGGTCAATTGTTTTGGGATCTCTTGAAGCTGATATGTATTCGTCAAAAGCCGGCATGTAGGCCGAATGAATATGCGATTGCCAGAAAGTTGTGATATCATTCACCTCTTCTGGCTCATAGCCGTGTAGGTTTAAGAAGGTTTTATCCACGATGAGCTTATCAGTCTCCAATGTCCAGTCCCACATGCCCTGGTTAGAGTTTTGAAGAGCCAGCTTAAGGCGCTCTTCAGATAAGCGCATCTCTTCTTTTTTTCTGGCCTCATCAGTGTTGTCAATCAAAAACCCGGCTACACCACTAACATTTCCGTTTATATCATATATGGGGTTGAGGCTCACTTCCTGGTTGTGGTTGTCAACTGGTCTTTTGTAGGCAAAGTGGCAGGAGTTTCCCTGAAGGGCTCTGTTATAATGGTCTATCCAAAAGGTCATGTCATGTCTTTTGAAAGACTCCAGAAGGTTGGTTTTTCCTTCTACAAGCTCCTCATCAAATACTCTTAAATATTCAGCCTGAAACCGCTTGTTACCCTTTTGAATAACCCCCGTGGCATCAATAGACCATATCTCCTGGTTTGCAAAATCCATTATGGCGTTTATGTTAGCCTGACTTTCCTCAAGCTGCTTATGAGCCATGTCCAGCTGATCTATGGTTTGGCGAAGTTCTTCCTCGCGCACCGAAAGCTCCGTATTGTATTCCTGCTCTTTTTCTAAATCTGTTTGTCGTTGTCTTGCTCTGAACTGTAAAGATCTGATCACCGGGAAGGCAAATAGAAAACCAAAGGCGATATAGATAATGATAGAGCCTGCCAGTGCATAATATTTATAACGCTGAACTCTCCAAATCCGATTTTTGGCCAGCTTTTCGTAATTGGCAGCATTTTGATTGAGCAGGTGCAAAAGCCCGGGTGTACCTTTGTCTATGCGTAAAGCAGCGGCCTGTGCCTGCTGAGCTCCACTACCTGTGCTACAGTACTTTTTGATTGGCTGCAGGTTGCGATTAAGTGATCGAAGCCTAGTATTAATTTTTTCTCGGTTGTCCAGCAAAGCTGCTTCAATGCCCGCACTGGCAAAGTCATCTTCGTACCTTACCGATAGCTGATGGTTTATGGAGTTAAGCTGAGTCGATTGGTTGTTCAGCGAATCACACAGGGTGGGCGACTTACCGTTTGCTGCAATCTCACGACTGAGGATGTTTATAGTGGAGCTGAGTATGCGTTGCTTTCCGGCAGTACTTATCCGCTCGGCATCATTCTGCATGATCGCTTCTGAGCGATGCACAAGCATATACTCTGCCACTGATATACCAATAGTGATGGCAAGATATACGGCAAATATGAAGCTGATGCTACGAATGTTCAAGTGCCCCCTTGTTTAGTGATTTAGAGTATTAAGAGAATGTAACGGCATGGAGTGTAGAGTCTCCATGCCGTAAAGGTATTAAAATCAGGTGTGCAGTGGACGGCTGTCAGTAGCGTCCAGCGCGGCCTCCTTCATGGCCTCCGCAAAGGTTGGGTGTGCATGGCTCATTCGGGAAATGTCTTCTGCTGAAGCGCGATACTCCATGGCAACCACAGCTTCTGCAATCAGATCTGCTGCACGCGGGCCGATCATGTGAATTCCAAGAATTTCATCTGTTTCTTTGTCCGCCAAAATTTTCACCAGCCCTTCAAGGTCCATGCTGGCACGGGCACGGCCCAGTGCTTTAAAGGGGAAGGAACCCGACTTGTAGCTTATTCCTTCTTCCTTGAGCTGCTCCTCAGACTTTCCTACACTTGCAACCTCAGGCCAGGTGTACACTACCCCGGGTATAAGGTTGTAATCTATATGGGGCTTCTGTCCGGCAATAAGCTCAGCTACCATTGTTCCTTCTTCGCTGGCTTTATGAGCAAGCATGGCACCGCGTACCACATCGCCAAGAGCGTAGATGTGTTTTTTGGAAGTTTGAAGTTTTTCATTGACTTCAATACGGCCTTTATCATCGGTCTTCAAACCAGCTTTTTCAAGTTCAAGGCCTGCTGTGTAGGGGCTTCGCCCTACAGAAACCAGGCAGTAGTCTGCACTAAAGCTTACCTCTTTACCTTTTTTGTTTTCAGCATTTACGGTTACCGTTTCACCATCTCTTTTTACTTCGGTTACTTTATGGCTTACATTGAATTTTATTCCCAGTTTCTTCAATGACTTCATTAGCTCTTTACCCAGTTGCGCATCCATAGTAGGGATAAGTTTATCCATATATTCTACTACAGTAACTTCGGTGCCAAGGCGTGCATACACACTACCCAGCTCAAGGCCTATCACTCCACCACCAATTACCACCATGGTTTCAGGTACTTCTTTCAGCTTTAGGGCTTCGGTACTGCTAATAATCCTTTCTTTATCAAATTTTGCAAACGGAAGCTCTGTGGGTTTACTACCTGTGGCAATAATGATGTGTTTAGCACTTATCTTTTCATCACCGTCTTCTTTGGCAATTTTTATGGTGCTTTCATCTTCAAAAGAACCAAGACCTTCATAAACGTCAATCTTGTTTTTCTTCATCAGAAAGGCCACGCCATCGCAGGTTTGATCTACCACATTTTGCTTGCGGCTTATCATCTGCTCAATATCCACCTCGGGTTTGGAAATTTTTATACCATGGGTATCAAAATTCTTTAGGGCATTATGAAAATGCTCTGAAGAGTCCAGAAGGGCTTTGGAGGGGATGCAGCCTACATTGAGGCATGTTCCGCCAAGAGTACTGTATTTTTCTATTATCGCTGTTTTGAGTCCTAATTGTGCAGAGCGGATTGCAGCCACATATCCGCCAGGTCCTGAGCCGATTACGGCTACGTCATACTGGTTCATTTATAATGAAATTTTTTATGCGATTGCAAAAATAAGAAAGCCTTTTATATGACGGTAATTGTAGCCATAAATGCAAAGGGTGCAGTACAAATAAACACAAAGTGGGTATCTGATGTAGGATTGGATTTAACCTTTACTTTTGCAGCATGATTTCACAAGACGAAATAAAAGAACTGAATAGCCGGCTTGAAAAGCTTCATACTTACCTGGATATCGAAGAGAAGAAAATCCTGATAAGAAATGAGGAGGAGAAAACAGCCGACCCTGACTTTTGGAATGACCATGATAATGCTGAAAAGGTAATGCGAAAAATTCGTGGGCTGAAGTCGTGGGTGGAGTCATACACCAAAGCTGTTGAGCAATGTGATGAACTGGACCTTGCCATTGAGTTTCACGAGCAGGGGGAGATGGAAGAGGCTGAAGTAAAGAAAATCTACAACAGCATCCTCCAAATGGTAGAAGATATGGAGTTTAGAAATATGCTCTCGGGTGATGAAGATAAACTTAGTGCCGTTTTGCAGATTACTGCCGGTGCCGGTGGAACAGAAAGCTGTGACTGGGCCAGCATGCTTATGCGGATGTACCTGCGCTGGGCAGAAAGAAATAATTATAAAGTAAGAGAGCTCAACTACCAGGATGGTGATGTGGCAGGTATAAAAACCGTAACGCTTGAAATAGAGGGTGAGTTTGCCTTTGGCTACCTCAAGAGTGAGAACGGTGTACACAGGCTGGTGCGCATCTCTCCTTTTGATAGCAATGCAAAGCGTCATACCTCTTTTGCCTCGGTATATGTTTTTCCGCTGGTGGATGACAGTATTAATATTGATGTCAATTTATCAGAAATAGAATGGGACACATTCCGCTCCGGTGGTGCTGGCGGGCAGAATGTGAATAAGGTAGAAACAGGTGTTCGCCTTAAGCACAAACCCTCAGGTATCATTATCGAAAATACCGAGAGCCGTTCTCAGCTTCAAAATAAAGAAAAGGCCATTCAGCTGTTAAAGTCTCAGCTTTATGAAATAGAAATGGAGGCTAAAAATGAGAAGCGTGCCGAAATAGAGGCCGGTAAGAAAAAGATAGAGTGGGGTTCTCAAATCCGAAACTACGTATTGCATCCATACAAATTAGTGAAGGATGTGCGCACAGGTACCGAAACCAGCGCTACCGATGCCGTTTTAGACGGTGATCTTGATGCCTTTATCAAAGCTTACCTTATGCAGGAAGGGCATGGAGGTGAAGTTGCTTCCTCCTGATTCGTTTACGCATTGGTAAACAGGATTAGCAAACGCCAGCAGGCATATCCATACTTTGCTATTGTCAGTTTTCTAAAAGCACCTACTTTTAGTGGTTTAATTCTTCTGAATTGACAAAACTGTACCGTATATTATTTCTGGTTTTATCGGCTTGTACCGTGCTTAGCGGGCAGCATCAAAATTCCTTTATAGAAAACAAAGGCCAGTGGCTTCATCCTTTCGATTATAAAATGGAGATGGGCAACGGGGCAGTCTTTCTGCAGGGCGATGCCGTGGTTGTAAACATGGTGGATGATGAAGCCCTGCGAACCCTACATGAAGCGATGCATGGCAAAGATATAACGCCCCCTGATTTTGCAGCTGCCCACGCTTATGAAGTAAAACTGCTGAATGCCAACCCAAACCCGGGTGCTACTGTAAAAAGTCAGGTACACACGCTACACAACTACTTTATTGGAAATGACCCCAGCCAGTGGAAGAGTGGCGTTGGCGCTTATACCGAAGTACGGTACAGTTCAGTTTATAAAGAGATAGATGCACGATACTATTTTTCCCCGGAGGGTAATCTAAAATATGATTTTGTAGTAGAATCTAAGGGGAGGCCGGAAGATATAGCCATGAAATACACAGGCGCAGATGCACTCGAGCTGGATGAAAGGGGTAATTTGATAATTAAGACCAGTGTTCAAAATGTAGTGGAGGTGGCGCCATTTGCTTATCAAGAGATTGAAGGTGAGCGAAAAGTTATACCATGTAACTACCGTTTGAAGGGTGATGTCGTGTATTTTGAATTGGGAGACTACGACAGGAGGCATTCCTTAATCATTGACCCTGAGCTAATATTCAGCACATTTTCCGGTAGCTCGGCAAACAATTTTGGCTATACAGCTACCTATAGTATTGATGGCGGCCTTTATGCAGGTGGTGTGGTTTTTAACGATGGAGGCAGTTACCCGGCTACTCGTGGAGCTTTTCAAATAAACTTTTCAGGACCAAGAGCTGATATAGCCATCAGCAAGTTTTCGGCTGATGGACAAACGCTGGAATACGCTACCTACCTGGGGGGTGGGGGAGATGAAATGGCGTACAGTATGGTTGAAACGCTGGACAAAAAACTGGTTATTTTCGGATCTACAGGTTCTTCGGATTTCCCAACCCGCATCAATGCTCATGACCGAACCTTTGCAGGCGGTCCTGTACAACTTCGTTTTTTTCGCGGTGAAGTGGTTTATCCAAATGGCTCCGATGTATTTGTGGCCATGCTGGACTCGGTAGGTGGCAGTCTTCCTGCTTCTACGCTGTACGGTGGGCTGGGCAATGATGGGTTTAGCAGTTTTGATTTTAACTATGGAGATCAGTTCAGAGGGGAGGTGATTGCCGATAGTGCAGGAAATATATATATAGCGGGAGGTACTTATTCTGAAAATCTGACCGTTGGGCCACAGGCATTTATACGTCAGGCACCAGATAGTGTAAATGGCTTTGTGGCAGCTTTTGATTCTACTCTCAGCAATCTACGCTGGGCATCCTATATTGGTGGCTCTGCAGATGATATGGCTTTGAGCATAAAATTATCACCTAATCAAAGTAGTATTTATGTGGCCGGAGCTACTCTTAGTGATGACTTGGGAGTGCCTTCAGAGGCTTATCAGCCCACCAGACTTTCTGAAGAAGAAGGTTTTATTGTTAAGTTAAGCTCTACTAATGGCGCCTATGAAGCTGCGACCTATAACGGTACACTTTATAGAGATATCAATTATTTTACTGAAGTGGACTTTACCGGAGACGTATATGTGGTGGGTCAGACCAGAGGTAACTACCCGGTTACTGCAGATCCAAATGTATTTAAAGTGCCTGGCAGTGCTCAATATATTCATCGGTTTAACAGTGATCTTACGAGTTCTAAAGCCTCCACCGTGTTTGGCAATGGTGCAAATGTAAAATGCAACATCTCGCCTACAGCTTTTATGGTAGATGATTGTCGTAATGTTTATGTTTCCGGCTGGGGAGGAGCCATAAACCAGGGGGCGAATCACAACCAGGGGTGGACTCACGGTATGCCCATAACCCCTGATGCCCTGCAGCCTACCACCGATGGGAGTGACTTTTACTATATGGTGCTGGATGCCTCCTGGAAGAAGCTCACTTATGCTACTTATTTTGGAGGTTCCAATGATGATCATGTGGATGGAGGAACCAGCAGGTTTTCACCTGATGGTACCATTTATCAGGCTGTGTGTGGTGGGTGTTTTGGAAACAGTAACTGGCCTACCACTGCTGATGCCTACTCAAGGCTTAACCTGGGAGGCCCCGGCTCATGCAACCTGGCTGCTATGAAAATGCAGTTTAATGCCCTGGAGGTAGAGGCCAAAGTTTCTACTAATAATGACAGTGCCTGCATACCTTTTGTAGTGAGGGTGACCAATGAAAGTTTTAATGGAGATGTGTATGAATGGATACTCCCCGGTGGCATCAAAATAAACGGTGATCTGGACTCTCTTTATATAGGGAATAGCGGAGCATATAGTTATAAACTGATAGCGAGAGATACCATGTGTGATGCAGTAGATACCACCACTTTTACCATTTATGGATTTAATGATTCGCTGGATGCCGGCTTCAGGCCGGAGTATGACAGCTGCAGTAATACGCTGGCTGTGAAGTTTCATAACCTGTCTAATGAAGGGCTGGACTACCAATGGGATTTTGGGGATGGTTCTACCTCAAAAGACGAGAGCCCCATCCACACCTATGTAAGAGGTGGCGATTACACGGTGGAACTCATTACTAAAAATAAGTTTTGCGGTACAGTTGATACAGTTTCACAAAAGCTGAAACTAATAAAGAGGGTGAACTCGGATGACTTTGCGATTGACTACGAGCCTTGCCGGGATGGCAATACCGTGAAGCTGACGGCCTATGGCACCTACTTTCAGGAGTACAACTGGTCTTTTGGAGATGGTGTGGAAAAATCAGGAAAGCAGGTGGAGCATAACTTTGAACAAAGTGGAAATTATAGTTTAAGGTTGAGCTTAAAGGATACGGTCTGCAATCGCAGTTTCGAAAAAGATACCGTGCTTGAAGTTTTTTCTGAAGATTTTACACCATGGCTGCCCAATGTATTTACGCCCAATGGCGATGGCCAGAATGACTACTTTGGAATTCCTGAAGGATCTCACCCGGAATTTTTTAAGGCTATTGATCTCAAAGTATTTAATCGATGGGGAACGTTGCTGTATGAAACCTCCCAAATAAATGAGCCGTGGGATGGTACATTCGAAAATCAATCTTTGGCAGAAGGTGTGTACTTTTACACCCTTAATGTAGAAGATGCGTGTTCAAACCAAAAAGAATTAAAGGGGTTTGTGCACCTCATGAATTAAAACAGAATATGATTTTATATCACAATGCGCGTTGCGCAAAAAGCCGCGAAGCACTGCAATTGCTCGAAGAAAAAAATGTAAATCCGGAAATAGTGGAGTATATGAAAGAACCACTTACCCCTTCGGAGGTAGAGGATTTGCTCGATAAACTTGATATGGCCGCAATAGACCTGGTGCGTAAAAAAGAAAAGGTGTGGAAAGAAGAATTTGCAGATAAAGAGCTTACCGAAGATGAGGTGGTGTTGGCCATGATAGAATATCCGCAATTAATGGAACGTCCTATTTTAGTGAATGGCGGTAAAGCCAAGGTTGGGCGGCCACCTGAGGATGTGCTTGAAATCATTTAGAAATAAATACGAATAACAGAAAACGG
>JGI12210J13797_10680461_pt1 | contig 10020 bp, 5 predicted proteins | sample ElkSlonscriptome_3_FD_13797 | JGI IMG/M metagenome (IMG submission 13797) | reverse complement strand
TTTGTGAAAACATCACTCAACACAAAACTTACCGTAGTCATGATCCGAATCTTAAGTAAAGATAGCATAATGCAGTATATTTTACCTCATCTCAGTATGCCTATTAGAGGGGGAAGCCAAGCCCCCACCTGGGAAATAGTGAATGCGATTCTGTACAAATTTAAGAGTGGGGTGCAATGGTATTTATTGCCCGTTAACTCTCTGATTTATAGATCGCCCATCAAGTATGGTGCTGTATTTCACCACTTCCGAAAGTGGGTGAAAGATGGTAGCTGGCAGCGGGTACAACAGCAGATTATTAGCCAGTACAAGCCTCTGCTGAACCTGAGTGTAGCCCTGTTTGACGGCACCCATAGTCAAGCCAAACGAGGCGGTGAACAGGTGGCTTATCAAGGTCGCAAAAAGTGCAAAACGAGCAATACACTTTGGCCTACTGATGCGGATGGCCTGGTGGTGGGCTTCACCTTGCCTACCGCAGGTAATCATCATGATACCAATGACATAGAAAAGCGTTTAGATTACTTGGTAGAGCAGTTAGCTCGTTCAGATATTCGCGTAGATGGCTTGTTTGTGAATGCTGATGCTGGTTTTGACAGTGAAGCCTTCCGACGAGCCTGTAGCCAGTTAGGTATTGAACTAAATGTGCCCCGTAACTACCGGGGATCCAACAAGATAGATGATGATACGTTTTTTGATGAGTTAATGTACGAGCAACGTTTTGCCGTAGAGCGAACGAATGCATGGCAAGTATCTATTTCTTTAACTTCAATTTCTAATTCATTTAGAAGCTCCTCAAACTTGATAATTACCTCAGGTCTGTTTTCCTTCTCTGGTTTTACACCAAACTCCAAAATTGTGATTACACTGGTAGTAAAAGAATTACCTTCAGCCGAAGAAGTAGCAACCAAGTCCGCTACCTTCTCGGCGTAAATTGGATGATTTTCAATGAGATAAATAAACGGAGCAGTATCAACGAATACCTTCATAGCTTATACTCGGTCTTGTGCCCGTTCGCTATTTATATACTCCTGAGCATCGGTATTCCAGATACCTGTGCCCACTCCTCGATATTTGTCAAGAATAGCCTTGGCGCTTTTTTTTCTATCGACTCTTTTAAGAATTTCCCGCAACAATATCTGCTGATCGTTAGCATTTAATTCATCAATCTCTTTTAAAATATGCTGAACCTTTGTCATACATCCGATTTTACTACAAAATACGATAATTTTAGGTAGTCAGTTCTAATACGTTATACCAACAGCTATAAGTAGTGTGGATTACCATAAAATTATAATACGTAATGTGTAAGTACATTTCTTCATTCAGAAGGTTATATACTCATTGCTAATTGTTCATTGTACATTGCTAACTAAATAATCCATGCTTTGGCCGATGCTGGCAACGGGGTCAGGCGATTGATCTTGCTCTACGAAGCATTGTTCTACTCCAATCTCTTTGGCTAGTTGCATAATCTTGGTGATGTCTACCACTCCGTCGCCTAGCTCCTGAAAAGCATCGTGGGGTACTTCATTATGATCGAACATAGTGGGCGTATTGGGCTTTTTATCTTTTAGGTGGAGTAACTTTATGCGTTCCGGCATCTCCTTCATCAAACCAACCGGATCGTGTCCGGCCAGACTCGCCCAGAACACATCTAGTTCAAAGAATACAGTTCCCGGATCAAACTCTTCCATCAAAATTCGGTAGGGAACTTGCCCCTCCATTGGCTCAAATTCGAAAGCGTGGTTATGATAACAAAGGTCAATCCCCGCCTTCTGACAAAGTTCACCAGCAGTATTCAGTTGCTCAGCCACTTTCCGGTAGTCATCTAGCGTTTTCCGTTCTCCTTCTACCATGTAACCAAATACTAAGTATTTGAAATTATACTTCACCGCATCATCTACCATTTTTTCAAATGAGTAGTCCTTCGGGGCCTCCTGCCCTATCAAGTCCCAGCGTCCGGTAACGAACGACCAAGGGAAAAAGGTACTGCTGGAAGTCAAACCCAAATCTTGCATTATTGGAGTTAGCTCTTTATAGTTGCGGACATCGCCTCCTTCAATTTGAGCATAGCCCGCTTCTTTAATCGCTTTGAGGGTAGCTGCCGGATCTTTCTCCATCTGATCGCGGACAGTAAACAATTGTACGCCCATTTGGGCTACATAAGGGTTATTAGGTGCTATTATAACCGAAGTTAAAAAGGGAATACTTGCGCTAGCGGCAGCAGTAGTTTTCAGAAAGTTACGTCGTTTCATAGTGCAGTAAATACTTTTATTAATTTTCTAAGAGCACGTTTGGATTTTATTTTTAGACTTTAGTATGAGGTATTTTCTGGTCAGACGAGACTTTTTTTGAAGGGGATAGCTCAGGCTATCCCCTTCAAAAAAAGCGATGTATGGACGAAAAATAACCATCAGAAATCTGAAGGATAAAGTTCAAACGCGCTCTAAGTTATCACTTTTTGGGAATCTTACGAAAAATGTAAAAACAGCTATAATTCTAGTTAATATTAATTGATAATCCCCATCCAATCCACTACTTTACTTCCTGCTACACAAAACCTGCCAACCATGCCCGAAATTCTCTACCGACCCATTCACCGAAGGCGATTTGTTAAAACTTCTCTCAGCCTAGCGGGCGCAGTGGCTACGGTTACCCCCATCTATAGTTACGCTACCTCTCCCTCGAAAGAAGTACACTGGGCTTTTTTATCTGATACGCACGTAGCAGGTGACAAGGAAGAGGCGTACCGAGGGTTTAAGCCCTACAAAAATCTGCAAACTGTTGTTCCGCAGGTAGTAAGTGCGGCTCCCCAAGGCGTAATTATCAATGGTGATGTAGCCCGGCTCACCGGAGAGCAATCAGACTACCAGCGAATTAATGAACTCTTGAACCCCATTACTCAGAAAATACCGGTGCATATGACGATGGGAAATCACGATGATCGGGCAAACTTCCGTCGGGCCTTTCCCGATATTACCACCCAGGTAGAAGAGAAGTATGTACACGTGATAGAAGCCTCGCCCGTCCGAATGATTTTACTAGACTCACTGCTGTATGTTAACAAGGTAGCTGGTTTATTAGGAAAGTCGCAGCGCAGTTGGTTAGAGAATTATTTAGCGACTGCCTCAGCTATGCCTACCCTACTTTTCGTTCATCATACCTTAGGAGACAATGACTCCGGCTTGCTGGATGTAGATCGTATGTTTAGTATTATACAACCACATTCGTTTGTGAAGGCCGTATTCTACGGGCACTCTCATCTGTATCAATACAGTGAGCGAGAGGGTATTCATTTGATTAATTTACCAGCCGTGGGTTATAACTTTTCTGATAGTCAGCCAGTCGGTTGGGTTGATGCCAAGCTAACGGAGAAAGGGGGCGATTTTACTTTGCGAGCCTTCGGTGGCAACCAATCGGAGGATAAGCGCACCACGCACTTGGATTGGCGGTAGTGCTTAGTCGTTTTGCCTTGTGATTCTTTTAAAAAGAACCAAACGCTCTCGGCCGGTATTTCCTTTAGTAAGAAAACTGTGGCCTGTTAGGTGCTCTACTTACACTATAATTTCCAGAAGATAGGCGTTAGATTACCAAATTTAAGATTTTAGCTTTAGAAGCTGTCAAGTTTAAATTTCTATCTACGTTTTCCATCCTCCTTTCTTCCGTCTTCCATCCTTCTTCCTTATATTCACCGTTTGAAAATTACCTAACCTATGAGAAATTTATACACCCTCCTCACCATCGCGTTTTTACTTATTAGTGGCGATTTCATCCCATCCCAGGCGCAGCAGCCCGATATGGAAAAAGTTAGTCAGGCACTGAAGCCCCGTAGCATTGGCCCCGCCGGAATGAGTGGACGAGTTACCACCATTGAAGCCGTGGAAAGTAATCCTGATATTATCTACGCCGGTACCGCTTCCGGTGGCCTGTGGAAGTCAGAAGGCGGTGGTATTGCTTGGGAACCTATCTTCGACAACCAGTCAGTACTATCTATCGGTGATATTGCTATCTATCAGAAAAACCCTAACATTATTTACGTGGGTACAGGCGAAGGGAACCCTCGTAATAGCCAGTCGGCCGGAAGTGGGCTATACAAAACCATTGACGGGGGCAAAACCTGGCAATATCTTGGGCTGGAAGCTACTCGCAATATCCATAAAGTCATCGTTCACCCGGAGAATCCAGATGTGGTATACGTAGGCGCGCAGGGTTCAGCTTGGCAAGATACTTCCGACCGAGGCGTATACAAAAGCACCGACGGCGGACAGACTTTTGAGAAAATTCTTTACGTCAACGAGCGTACCGGCATTGCTGATATGATTATTGACCCTAGTAATCCCGATAAGCTAATCGCCGCGATGTGGGAATTTCGCCGCTGGCCCTGGTACTTCAAATCGGGCGGTAGCGGTTCCGGTTTGCACATCACCTTCGACGGGGGTAAAACCTGGCAGAAACGCACTAGCGAAGATGGCTTACCCAAGGGTGAGTTAGGCCGGATTGGATTAGGCATTGCCCACAACAATCCGCAGGTGATGTACGCCTACGTAGAATCGAAGGATAACGCTTTTTACCGTTCCAACGACGGTGGTTTCACCTGGAAGCAAACCGCTACCGACGATATTGGCGGTCGTCCGTTCTATTACGCCGATGTGGCGGTTGACCCCGAGAATGAAAACCGAGTATATATTGTAGAATCCAGTATTCATCTGAGTGAAGACGGTGGAAAGAACTTTGAGGTACTACTCGGCTTTGATAAAGTTCACGTGGATCACCATGCTTGGTGGATTCACCCAAAAGACGGTAGCTTAATGATGGATGGTAACGATGGTGGTATGACCATTACTCGCGACCGAGGCAAAAGCTGGCGTTTCGTAGAGAACTTACCGCTAGCTCAATTCTATCATATCAACTACGATATGGAACAACCCTACCACGTGATGGGCGGAATGCAGGACAACGGCTCGTGGCGCGGTCCAGCGTACATATGGCGCGCCGGAGGTATTCGCAATGCCTATTGGGAAGAAGTAGCCTTCGGCGATGGCTTCGATGTAGTTCCTGACTCCAGCGATAGTCGCTACCTGTACGCCATGTGGCAGGGTGGCAACCTACAGCGAGTAGATTTAGAGACGGGTAATAATGCCTACATCAAACCCAAGCATCCCGAGGGAACATTTTTACGCTTCAACTGGGATGCCGCTATCGCTCACGATCCGTTTGACGACCAAACCATCTACTACGGTAGCCAATTCGTACACAAAAGTACCGACCGGGGCGAAACTTGGGAGATCATCTCTCCCGATCTTACGACCGATGACCCGGAAAAGCAGAAGCAACTGGAAAGCGGGGGGCTCACCTACGATGCTACGCAGGCCGAGAACTTTACCACTATTGTATCCATCACTCCCAGCCCGCACGAAGAAGGAGTGCTATGGGTTGGAACCGACGATGGCAATATTCAAGTCACGCGCAACGGAGGACAATCCTGGGAGAATGTAGCTGAGCGATTAAATGATGTTCCCACCGGAACCTGGGTTCACCAAATTCACGTAGGTACCGATAATCCTGAGGAGGTGTTTGTGGTGCTGGATGATCACCGTCGTAATAATTGGAATCCGTATCTGTATCACTCTAGCAATGGGGGCAAATCGTGGGATAATCTGGTACAGCTCGAAGATTCAATTAATAGTTTTGCCCTTTCGTTTGTACAAGATGCCGAGGAGCCCAATCTTATGTTTCTGGGAACCGAGACCGGTTTGCACGTAAGCCTCAACGGAGGAGATAGTTGGAGTAAGTGGGGCGAAAATTACCCGTCAGTTTCTACCATGGATCTGAAGATTCACCCCCGGGAGCATGATCTGATTATTGGTACTTTCGGACGGGCCGCTTTTGTACTGGATGATATTCGTCCGCTGCAGGAACTCGCTAAAGAGCCAACAATTATGGACGAGCCACTGCACGTATTCAACGCCCCGGATGCTTATCTCGCCAGTTACAAACAAGCTGCGGGAACTCGCTTCCAAGGTGATGCCATTTACGACGGAGAGAATCGGCTTGAGGGAGCTTTACTGACGTTCTCAATTCAGGAAATTATAAAGCAGGAGGAAGATAGCACTACAGCGGAGAAAGACACAGTGCTGGTAGAAGTGCTAGATCAGGGTGAGGTAATTCGTACTCTGAAAGCTGAAGCTCAAGCTGGGCTAAACCGCTTCAATTGGGACTTATCTCGCAAAGGGCAACGCGGGCCAGACGCTGAAAAGCCTAAAAAAGATGCTCCCGAACCGGCCGGGTTTCCGGTCCTACCGGGTACCTACATCGTTCGTCTGACTTACGGCGACCATCAAGACTCTACTGAGGTAGACGTTCACCTTGATCCGCGCATTGAGCTTTCTGAAGAAGATGTTATCGCCCGCAACACTATGGCGGAGCAATACACTGAATATCTTTCCCTTGCTGCCCAGGCGGTAGACCAGCTTAACGAAGCTAATAGCACCATTGAGTTGGTAATGAGCCAGCTTAGTGACCGAGAAGATGGTGCGGCCCAAGAGCTGAAAGATCAGGCCAAAGTACTGAAGGATTCTATTAAAGCTCACAAAGAACTAATTGCTCAAAAAGATGTACAGGGGATCTTGCGTGATCCGCATATTGTCAGCGGGAAGCTAGGGGCTGCTGCATCGTATTTATCCTCATTCTGGCACTCGGCTAACGAGACCCAACGCACTGCTCTGGAACAGGCGAAAGTAAGTCTAGATGAACCCCTAGAAAGCATCAACCAGTTTTTCGCTACCGATTGGATGCAATTCCGACAGGCCGTAGAAAATGCCAATGTCTCTCTCTTTGAAGATTACGAGGTTGTGAGTGTTGGGGGAGACGAAGAAAACAAAGCCGGAGGGCAATAGCAGGGTGCAGGGTGCAGGGTGCAGGGTGCAGGGTGCAAACGATGGCTTTTTCGGATGTGTTTATTTAAAACAGATACTCAGCAGGAATCGAGTTTCCATCATGGTAAGGCTGAACATAAGAAAACAGTAATTATGAATAAACCCCTATCCCTTCTCATAAGCTGCCTACTAGTGTCAGTGATCTCTTTCGCGCAATCCGCAGATTCTTCTGATTTAGCGGAAGATCCGCCGTTATCAGTAACGCAGCATAGCGTGCGGGTAGGTGGGCAGACGATTAACTATACCGCTACCACTGGCTACTTAGTACTTCGGAAAGAAAACGATGATGCTCGGGCCAAGATGTTCTTCGTTGCCTACACCCGAAACGATGTGGACGATTTGTCAGAGCGACCGATTACCTACACATTTAACGGGGGGCCGGGTTCATCGTCGGTTTGGCTGCACTTAGGGGCTTTGGGACCACGCCGTATTAAGATGAGTGATAAGGGCGAGTCGTTAGCTCCTCCTTATGAATTGGTTGATAATGAGTACACTTGGTTAGATAAAACCGATTTGGTTTTTATTGATCCGGTAGAAACGGGGTACAGTCGTCCGGCTGAAGGGGTAGAGAAGAGTGAGTTTACTGGTTATGAGGAAGATATTTCTAGCGTGGGCAACTTTATTCGGTTGTATACTTCTCGCTTCAATCGCTGGAGTTCACCCAAGTTTATTTCGGGTGAAAGCTACGGCACTACTCGCGCCGCCGGACTATCGGGCTACCTGCAAGACCGCCACGGTATGTATCTCAACGGACTGATGCTTATTTCTTCTATTCTGAATTTTCAAACGGCTCGCTTTACCAAAGGCAATGATTTGCCCTACGTGCTGTTTCTACCCACCTACGCCGCCATCGCTTGGTACCATAATCAGCTACCGAACCGCCCCGATTCGCTAGAGTTATTTTTAGAGGAAGTAGAAGAATTCGCTATTGGCGAGTATGCTTCTGCCTTAATGTTGGGTAATGAACTACCGGAAGACCGCAAGAATCAGATTATTGATAAGCTGCATCAGTACACCGGATTATCAAAAGAATACCTGAAACGCACTCACTACCGTATTCATATTGCTCGCTTTGTGAAGGAATTGCGCCGCGATGAAGGTATTACGGTAGGTCGGCTTGACGGAAGGATGACCGGCGTAGACTACGACGATGCGGGCGAGTTCTACGAGTTCGACCCCAGTTATAGTGCCACCATCTACGGTCCATATACCACTGCTATTAACAACTATCTAAAGACTGAACTAAATTATGAAAGCGACCTTCCCTACGAAATACTAACCGGGCGGGTGCGCCCCTGGAATTACAGCAACGTGCAAAATGAGTTTCTGAATGTAGCCGAAACGCTGCGGAGTGCTATGTCTAAAAACCCGTTTCTGAAGGTACACGTCTTTAACGGCTACTACGATCTGGCTACTCCCTACTATGCCACCGATTATACCTTCAACCACATGCTTTTGGACGAAGAATTACAAGATAACATCAGTATGTCATTCTACGAGTCAGGCCATATGATGTATATTCATCAGCCTTCACTAGTGAAGATGAAGCAGGAGGTAGATATGTTTATTGAGGAAGCGCTAGGTTACGAATAAATACTTCTTAAAAAAGGCTCAGAGGCAAAAACGTTGTCTCTCATTGCTTAAAAAAAGCCTGGCGTTTTACCAGGCTTTGGAATTTAATAGAAACGAATGGTTATTGGACTTTAGCGAGTCTCAGTACTTCTGCTTTACGATCAGAAAATTCTAGCTGTAGGAAGTAGATACCTGACTTGGCAGAAGAAGAACTTAGATCAAAATCTATGTATCGGCTGCTTCGCTTAGAGAATGTTAACGGATAAGAGCGACCTAGAACGTCAACCATCTGGGCACTTTGAAGAGCACCTTCTTCGCTACCCAGATCAAGCACAAACTGACCTTGTACTTCATTAGGGTAAACATTAAGCGGAGAAGTATATTCTTCATTTGGCATTGGAGCCACTCGAGCAGTAGCTTCAGGCACTGCTCGGTTAACTTTACCATCCCAGCCGATATCATCAAAAAGAGCCAATACCAGCGGGCCCGGTTCAGTAACAGCCAGCCCACGATCTAGAAAGGGAACCATTAACCCCTCTGGAGTACCCGCATAAGTAACAAAATCTTGGTGAGAATAACTGGATCCAGGTAACCATATATCAGTAAACCCTGGAATATCACCAAAAACATCAGAGTCAAGGGTAGTAAATGTTGGCATCCCTTTTCCGTTAGTTGCTTTATTAATTCTGGCACCACGTGCTAATATAGGGCCAGTTAGTAAAGCCTCCCCTAGCTCAGTGCTGAAGTTAGGAAACTTATTTTCTTTGATGAGTTGCTTTCCATTACGGTCTAACATTAATCGGTCGTAAATAGCAGGAAAGAATACACCGTTCTCATCAGGAATACCGAAGCCCCAATCACCTACTCCTGTAGCATTGTCCACGAACATAGAACCAAAATATCCCAGTCCATGACACAATTCATGCAGCACTACGGTGCGGAAATCGAAGTCATCGGCAGGAGTATTAGCATCGGTACCAAAATACCAGTTGGGGAATACTGTACTGAAACGAGCAATGATATCAAATTCGCCCGGAGAAAGATCCTCCCCAGATAATTTGTCAGCTAGCGCGTTTCCGTACCAAGTTCCTCTTTCCAAACCGGGTGAATCTCTAAAAATGAACGTAGGGCCAGCTGAGCCCAAAACGCCATCATCTAATGGTTGAAATACTAAAGCCACCTCGATGGGTACGTCAGACTGTAGGTTAGATGACCAAATCTCAATTGCTGAAGCAAAAGCAGCCGAAGCTTGGTTAACCTGAGAAAACGTAGGATCGAAATTGAAGATACTGATATTGATGGTTGCCCCACCCCTATTTTTCTTCTTAGACTTTCCTTTCTTAGCATTTTCAAATCTTGCGTTTTGAGTAGTACTGTGATGCTCTTGAGAAATAGCATCATGCGCGTGCAATTCACACTTGATCCTCCCTTCGCTATCAAGCGTTAGTTGACTAACTACACCCGGAGAAGTTACTTGCTGTTGAGCGAAAGCAGTAGTACTAGCTATAATTAA
>JGI12210J13797_10274621_pt1 | contig 10020 bp, 6 predicted proteins | sample ElkSlonscriptome_3_FD_13797 | JGI IMG/M metagenome (IMG submission 13797) | reverse complement strand
GGGAATGAGGACTGCGTCGTAGTCGCCAACCTCTCGGTCAGAGACGCGGGCGTTCGGGGTCACCTTCTCCTTTCCTTGCTTGCCGACGAGCTCGCTGCCGGTCTCTACACCGAGCACCTCGACCTCATGACCTGCGTTCGTGAGGCTATCTACGGGGTGACGGAACTCGGAGTCTTCGAAGTCGTTCCCGAGCAGGACTGCAATCTTCTTCTTGGGCATGCCGCGGTCCTTGCAACGGCTGCGCCACGGGGCCCTCCTCGCTCATGCCGCGGGAGACTGGTCCGACACCGTCTCGAGAAGTGCGTTGCGCTTGTCCAAGACAGCGTCGATTGAGGCTCATTGACCAGGCCCGACGAATGCGCTGGCCGCCACTTCGCGAGGAGCACGAGGGTTCCATTTAGCGTGGGTGTGCTCAGCGTCAGGACGCGTGTGCCCTGCGAGCCGCCCGGAGTCGGTGAGACGTCGAGCACGCTCAGCCTGGGGGAAAGGGTGGCTGCGGGGCGAAATGCCCCTAGCTGCTTCTCCCTGCCCCGGTCACGACCCGATTTGGATGCCGATGTTCACCCTGTACTGCGGGTAGGCGAAGGGGACGCCGCTGGTCTGAGGAATCGGGATTGAGATGTCGGCCGGATCGAGCACCAGGTACACCGACCGGGACAGCTCCCAGTCGAGCCCCAAGAGGTTGAAGCCGACGTACGGACCAATGGTGCCCCTGGGCACCCCGAAGAGGTCGAAGTTCATCCGAGACATGCCGACGTGCAAGGTCGAGCGAAGGTTGATCGACTCGAAGGCCATGGGGACGCGGCCGATGAAAGTGGCGTAGATGTTGGTCGTGCCCCATTGGACATTGCCACGAGCGGTTCCGATCCACGGGTTGATCTCACCGTCGAGGCCGAGGATGAAGTGCGAGCCGAACCGGTAGCGGGCACCGAGCGATGCGGCGAACCCAGCATTGGTGACTGCGCCCGCGAAGCCGATGTGCATCCCGAGGGGAAAGGGTTCGGGACGCGACGGCGAGTCCATCGAGGTGTCGAGGGGCTCGCTCCCGTCTGGGCAGCGTGCGGCGCCTTGTTCCGAAGGTTCGTCGGGGGCATCCTCGGTCGCCATCTCGACTTCGGCTTCCTCGTCGAGGGATTCTGCCGAGACCTCTGTTTCGTCGTTGCTCGGCGCTTGAGCCCAAGCCGATGCGGGCATGAGGATGGCGATGAGGCCCACGATGGCAGCTTTACGGCGGAGGAGAAGGACGCCGCCGAGGAGCAGAAGGGCCCACCCCCCTCTGGGGCTGCCGTCACCCCCGAGGTGACAGCCGCATCCACCCGTGTTGCGGTAGGCGAGCTCGGGGGCATCGCACCAATCGTTGCTGACGTCGCAGCCGTCCCGGTACACGAAGTAGGTGTCGAGGACCTCGTCGACGCGAGTCATACGCTCGGCGCGGTTGGCCGCCGGCGCCAATGCGGCGCGTATGAGCTCCAGTGTCGCAAGCTCGGCTACGGCCATCCGCTCTTGGCGGTAGTCGTCGAGGGCGGTGCACGCGTCAAGCGGCGACAGATGCCCGATTCCGTCTTCCTCGGGCTCGAGTCTGCCCTCGACTTGTTCCAGGTAGTTCAGTACGTCGACGGGACGAGAGAAGTCATCCTGCCGTAGCGTGTGGCTGAAGCCGTCCTGGAGGGTATGAAGCGCATGTCCGAGCTCGACGTAGACGGTAGGCAGCGCGACCTCGACACTGCCGCGGATGGACAGAACGATCTTCAACCTCGACCGTTTCGTCGGGTCCGGGCGTCCCATCTCGTCGAGCCCGTCGAGGCTAGCCTCGACCTTATCTCGAATGAACCTACGGCAGGCGTTCAGAGCCGACTGTGCGCCCCCCGAGCCAGCATCGTCCTCGGGTCGCCTCAGGCAGTGCTCTCGCTGGTCCTCGGGGTCGGAGTGAACCTGAACCAGCTCGTCGAGCGCGAGCGGCTCATTGCCTTTGAAGTCGAGGTAGCGGTTGCCGAGGACCAAGGTCACCACGGCAAGGTCACGGTAGCGGTCGCCTGGGGGGTAAGGCAGGTCATCGACGAGCGCGGCTTCCTCTTCTGTGGGGACCAGCGCCGGGACCAGCCCCTCCGCTCGGGCTCGGCCCACTGCGCGTTCGGTCAGCCGCTCGTGGCAGGGGTCCGCCACCGGGCTTGCCGTCTGGTAGGCCGAGGCAGCGGTGCTGACCAGCACGATGAAGAGGACGGTGGAGAGGAGAATGACTCGCTTCATAGATGGCTTCGGGGAGCTCTCGCCGGTGCCAGAACGCCCCACTGGGGAAGGATTGCCACGGCGCGAAAGACTGAGTGAGGGTGAGACGCGGCTCTCCGGGGCCATGAAGGCCGGCTGGGTAGACGCATCGCGCCGACCTGCAAATGTGACGCCTAAGGGCTGCACGCTTGTCGCTAATCCGATCCCCCCGATGACCGGGGAGGTGTCTTCGGCTGCCGACGCGGACGCGGAACGGCACGTGCAGAGCTGCTTTGCCGATGGCACGACCCGAACCCGAGGTGGAAGGCGGACACGAGGCTTCGGTGGGTCGGATGGTGAGGGTCGTGGTCGCAGACGCGGCGCAATTGAGCATCGTGTCCGCAGTCATCAGCCTCGTTGCATTGGTCCCTGCCGTGGCGACGCAACGATGGTGGGGAGCGCTCGTCTATGGGGTGGCGGCCATGGTCGGCGGCGCCATCTTCGGGCTCGCGCGGCGCGCGGCACCGAAGTCGGACGCGACCCAAACCACGGCCAGCTCCGTTGCTCTGGGCTGGCTTTTCGTCGGCGTCTTGGGGGCGATTCCTCTCAGTGTGCTGGGCCGCGTCTATCCTGGGGCTTCGGCCTTGGCCCCAGCAGACGCCGCCATCTTCGAGTCGATGAGTGCCTTCACGAGCACCGGCTTGAGCATGGTCTCCGACCAGACGGCCATCCCGCATTGTATCCAGCTCTGGCGCAGCCTGGCGCAGTGGTCGGGGGGCCTGGGGATGGTCATCTTTGCGCTGGCCCTGCTCAGGGCGAGTGGTCGCCGGGAGGCGCTCGTGCATGAGGAGATCGCCGAGCACGCGGTCGGTGACGACGTTGCGCCCTCGGTGAAGCTCATTTTGGCCATCTACGCCGGACTGACCTCGGCCACCGTCGTCGGCTTTCTCGTCGCGGGAATGCCAGCCTGGGAGGCCGTCAACCACGGGCTCACGGCCGTCTCGACGGGAGGCATGACCATCTCGCCGAACAGCTTCGCGAGCTACGGTGCTGCGGCGAAGCTTGTGGCCATGATGGCCATGTTCGCGGGTGCGATGAGTTTCGGTCTCTACGTCGCGTGGTGGAGGCGGCGTCGTGGCGACGTCATTTGGCGCTCGACGCAGGTGCGAGCCTTCGGATTGATGCTGGTCGCCGGTGGCCTGGCCTTCTGGGGTGCGCACCGCCTACGCGGCACCACCATCGCTCCATTGGACAAGGCCTTCGACTGGGTCAGTGCCGTGTCGACCAGCGGCTTCAGCAGCTCGACCGTGGGGGAGTGGCCGACGCTGGTCATGCTTCCCGTGCTCGTGGTGATGATTCTAGGGGCGAGCGCGGGCTCGACGGCGGGGGGCATCAAGCTCGCGCGCGTGTCGTGGCTGGCCAAGCGGGTGAAGCGTTGGCTGCTTCGCGAAGCGGCGCTCATCTCTGTGGGCTCTTCGGGCTACACCTTCGACGGCGAAGATGTCGACGAGGCGGACGCCACCGACCACATGACGGAGGCGGGCGTCATGGCCGCCGTCTGGCTCTGCACGCTGACCGTCACCGTTGGCCTGCTCGCCGTTCTCGAGGGAGGTTCGGACTGGCGTGGCCTCATCTTCGATGCGACGAGCGCACTGGGGGGCGTCGGCCTGTCGGCGGGTTGGGCCAGCCCGGATCTCACCTCGGCGAGCAAGCTTCTGCTGTCGGTTGCGATGTGGATGGGGCGACTCGAGATCGTCTCCGTGCTCGCGCTGCTCTTGGCGCCCTTCTCCGTGGCCAGAGCAGGACTCGGTCGTGAAGCAGGGCATCCGGCGGCGCCACCGGAGATGTGAGCACCATGTGAGCGGCGAGGGATCCGGCCACATTCTAGGGTCCCACCCATGAACACGCACAATGTAGGGCTCTTGCACGTCAGCCTCCTCCTCCTCTTCGTGACCGCGTGTGAGGGTGGCGAGGTCGACGATGACGGGAGCGGTGGCGGTAGCGCCACGGTGGGCAGCACGGGGGCAGGGGCGGTCTGCTACGACGTGCCCGTCAACGACGCGACAGACGGCAGCGCTGCCTGCGGTCCCGAGATTTGCGGCGCGGGAAGCTACTGCTTCGCCACGGTGGGGATCTGCCGTCCGGGGTGCCTGAGCGAGCTCGACTGTGCCGGAGGCGAGGAATGTGACCTCTCGAACGCCACGCCCAACGAGAACGGAGATCCTGTGGGTCTGTGTGCCCGTCCCGGTCCAGAGCACGAGGTCCCGTGCTCGAATGAGCAGCCAAGAACCTGCGCGAGCCGCTGCGCCGGCAAGGCGACGCTCTGCAGGGCGCCGAACGACGACTTGTGCGATGCGCTGTGCGCCCAGTCGCCGTCGAGCGACCAGCTCGACTGCATCGAGCAGACGTCGTGCATGGAGCTCGGGGAAGCTTTCGAAAACGGCACGCCGTTTTGCGGCGTCGGGGGCTGACCTCGACTAGGCTGACGCGGTCGTGCGGCGCCTAATCCTCATCGCCTATGCGCTGCCCGCGATGGGAGCGGGGATGACCCGATTCCTGGTGCTGATGTACTTGATGAAGTTCAGCACCGACGTGCTCATGGTGGCGCCGGCCGCCATCGGCTTCGCGATCGGCGCCTCCCGCGTCTGGGACGCCGTAACCGACCCGTTGGCGGGCTACCTCTCGGACCGTACGCGCCATCGGTTGGGCCGCCGGCGACCCTGGTTGCTCGTGGGGGCGGTCGCGCTCCCCCTGGCCACGCTCGCCCTTTGGAGCCCGCCCCGGTGGCTGGACGGCGACGGACTCGCCGTCTGGATGGGCCTGAGTCTTCTCGTCTTCTTCACGGCCAACACCATCCACGCCGTACCCTACGACAGCCTCGGGGCCGAGCTGACGACCGACCATCACCAGCGCACGCGGGTGTTCGGCTATCGACATGCCGCCTTCATGGTGGGCATGTTCTCGTCGCTGGGGCTCGTGGCCTGGCTCACGTCGACGGACGACAAGCGCGGCGTGGCCACCGTGGTCGCCTTCGTATGCGGCGGGCTTGCGTGCGCGACCACGCTGGTGACCGCACTCTTCGTGCGCGAGCCCGAGACTGCGAAGCCACCCCGAGCACGTCCTTTCGGGGCCATGCTGGACGTTTGGCGCAACCACTCCGCCCGATTGCTCTTGATGGTCTTCTTCATCGCGCGTTGTGGGTCGGGGGCCCTCTCGGCCCTCGGCGCCTACCTCGCCGACTACCTGGTGGGAGACGAGTCGATGCTTCCCTGGCTCATCGGCGTCTACGCGTTGGCCGGACTGTCCTTCGTTCCGGTCGGCGCGGCACTTTCGCGACGGTTCAGCAAGGGCGCCGTTTGGTCCTGGTCGATGGTGGCCTCCGCCGTCGCCTTCCTCGGCCTCTACTTCGTCGGAGAGGGAGACATCTTGCTCGTCGTCCTCTGTGCTGGCGTCGTGGGCATGGGCGACACCGGCGAGTCGATGCTCGGCCGGTCGATGCAGGCCGACGTCATCGACGCCGACGAGGTTGCGACTGGAGAGCGCAAAGAGGGCGTCTACTTCGCCGTATGGGGTTTGGTGCAGAAGTCCGCCTACGGCGTCTCGCTCCTCATCGCTGGCATCGCACTCCAGGTCTCGGGCTACGAACCCAACGTCACCCAGAGCGGCCCCGCCGAGCAGAGCTTGCGCTTACTGCTCAGCGTCTTCCCCGCTGCGGCCTACCTCGTGGCCTTCGTCCTGGCCCGGCGCTACACCATCGGCGAAGCCGAGCACCGCCGACTGCGTGCGCAGCTGTCGCGACCGGTGTAGTGTTCCGCGCCTCATGTCCCGGGCTCCGCTCTTCGGCCGCGACGAGGATCTGGCTCGTCTGGATGCGATGATCTCCGACCGGGGGACGTCTCTCGTCACCCTCACCGGCCCCGCGGGGGTGGGCAAGACGTCTCTCGCTTCGGCCTACCTCGAGAAGCGGGCCGACGAGGGCGACGAGGGCGTGCGTCTCGCCTTCTGTGACGCATCCGGCTGTCATCGCCCCCTCGAGCTCTGCGCCCAGCTCGCGCACGCCCTCGGTGTTCCGGCGCCAGGCGAGGTCGAGATCGCGCGAGCCTCGTCGCTCGTCGAGGCGAGCCTCTTGGCCGAGCCCACCCTGGTCGTGATCGACAACTTCGAGCAGCTCGCGGACAGCTGCAGCTCGCTTCTCGCCGCTTGGCAGGCGGCAGCGACCGAGCTCGACGTTCTCGTGACCTCGCGCCGTCGCCTGGGACTCGATGCCGAGCGCGTGATGGAGCTCGAACCATTGTCCATTGCCGAGAACGCCGACCAGGTCGAGGCCTGTCCCGCAGCCGAGCTCTTTCTCACGCGGCTACAGGAACAGAACTCGGCCTTCTCGCTCGTCCCCGACGAAAAGGAGAGACTGCGGCAGCTGCTCGAGCGCCTCGACGGCCTCCCTCTCGCCATCGAGTTGGCTGCTTCCCGCGGCGACGTGCTGAGCATCGAAGAGCTCGAGCACAGGATGGCCGACCGCTTCTCACTGCTTCGACGGGGAGACGCATCGCTGGAGGCGACCCTCGAGGCCTCCTGGGCTCTGCTTTCTCCTTCCGAACGCTCTGGCCTCGCTCAATGCTCGATCTTTAGGGGCGGGTTCACGGTCGAGGCGGCGGAGCTCGTGATCGACGTGCCCGGCGAAGAGGTCATCGACCTCCTGCAGCGTCTGCGTAGCCATTCGCTGATAGCCCAAAGCCGCATTGGCGCGGGCCGGCAGCGACTCAAGTTGCTCGACAGCGTGCGCGAGTTTGCGGCTGCTCGCCTCGAGGATGGCTTCTCCGTCGAAGAGCGCCACGCTCGGTGGTGTGCCGACCTGGCTCGACGCGTCGCTTCACAGGTACTTGGTCGCGACATCGTCGAGGGCTTTCGACGCTACGTCGACGAGCGGGAGAACCTGCTCTCGGCGCTCGACCGATGCATCGAGCGCCGATTGCCGGAGGCGTCGGTTCAGGGCTTGGCCATCGCTGCGGGCATTGCGGCCACGTGCGGCTACGCTGGGGGGCGCGCCGAGCTGACTTGGCGCATCGAGCGGCTTCTAGACGACACGCCCTCCGAGCGATTCGATCCCCGCCTCGTGGCTGAGGTGGCGAGCTACGCGGGCTGGTACCTCAGCCGTGGTCCGACGTTTGACCGAGCATCCCAGATGGCGGAGCGGGCGCTCGAAGCGGCGGAGGCCGCCGGTTGCCGCGACGCGGTGGCGGCAGCACAGCGACTCCAATCGGGATTGCTCGCTCAGCGAGGGCAAGTACCCGCGGCGATAGCTCTAGTGGAGCAAGGGCTCGAAGCCTTGGCCGAGCACGAGATCGCGGCCGCGACGCTGCACGATCAGCTCGGAGATCTGCTTCGGCAGAGCGGGCGGCAAGTCGAAGCCAGGCGGCATGCAGAGCGCGCCCTCGAACTCCTACGAGCCAATGACTGCTCCATCCATCAGGTGAATGCGACGCTCACCCTGGGGTTCATCCACATCGAGCAGGGAGATCTGGAGCTGGCGGAGCGTCGCGTGCACCGAGGCACGGAGCTGCTCGAATCTTTCTCCTCGCACACCAGCCGCGCCCGACTCGCGCTCCAGCTCGCCCTGGGTCGTATTGCCCATGGTGGCGGCGACTTGGATCGTGCCATCTCCATCTATGGTCGCCTGCAGAAGATGAGCGCAGCGGCTCAGATGAGGGTCATGCATGCCTATGTGTCGGCCTCGGTCGGAACGGCACTCGCCGAGCGCGGTGATCTCGCAGAGGCATGCGAGCACCTACGTGAGGCGCTGGTGGCGCTACCTCACGTCGATGTCCAGTACGGAGCGCTGTTTCAAGGGGTATTGGCGGCCATCGAGGCGCTTCGCGGGCACGCGGACGAATCGCGCTTGCTCCAAGCCGCTGCGGAGGATGCCTTGCGCGGCAGTGCGGGTCCACTGGCCATGGCGGTGGGCGCATGCCGGGCCCTGGTCGATTTGGGCCGGAGGGAGGACGGCTCGGAGAGCTCGAGGAGCCGCGCGGCGGAGCAGCTGCGGGAGCTAGAAGCCTTCATCGAGCAGGCGCCAGCCCGAATCGTGTTGGAGCTGCGACTCATCACGAGGCTGCTCAGGGCCGGCGGTATCGACGCGGCCCCCCCCGATTCCGACGTCGCCACCCTCGAGGTGGAGGCAGAGGGCCGCTGGTTCGTTCCTCCGCGTGGCGCTCGGATCCGGTGTGGTCGCCGGCCGATCATGCGGCGCATGCTCGTGGCCCTGGTCGAGGCTCGCATTCGTGCCCCCGGTCGTGCCCTCGACCGCACCGAGCTGCTCGAGGTGGGGTGGCCCGGGGAGAGGATGATCGAGACCGCGGCCAAGCGGCGAGTTCAGGTCATGATGTCGAGAATGCGAGAGCTCGGCCTGCGCGGCGTCCTCCAAACGACCGACGCCGGCTACCGCATCGATCCGCGATGTGTGGTTTACCTGCGCGATTGATCGAGGACGACCTCACCGGCGTCCACCTTGGTCAGTAGCTCTTCCCATCGCTCGACGACGCCGTCGATCTCCTCGGTGGTGAGCCCGAGCTGAATGACGTCGCCGCCGAGTCGAACCCCGCTCGTGGGGTCCATGGGCGCCGAGGCAGGGGCGGGTACCATGTCGCTTCCCCTTCGACGAAGCTCGGCCACCACGGCCAGTTGGTCGAAGTCTTCCCGCGTGAGCGCGCGTAGCCGCTGCGTCGTGTCGGACTGCAACCCCGGGGCGCGCCATTCTCCCCAGGCGGAGGTGAACAGCCGCATGGGATTGAGCTCCCAGGCTCCGAAGGTCATGCCGTTGTCGACGGCGAAGACGCGGTCGGTAGGCTCGTGGAGAAGGAAGTTGAGCCCGGCGCTGTCGCGATGGCCTGCGATGTAGGTCAGGACGTTGAGGTCGCCGAGCGATGGGGCCAGCTCAGGGGAGGGGGACTCGAGGTGCTCATCGGTGAGCTCGACCGTGTTCTCTACCCAATACTGCAGCACCCCGAGCACGCATCCATAACCCTGGAGTGGCTTGCCGCTCAGCTTCTGTGCTTGCTGCGGTGGGAGGCATCGAAGGGCGATGGGCGGAACCACCTGGCGCTCTTCGGGAAGGATGAGTCTTTGCAGGGCGAAAGCGGCGAGCTCACGGCGAGGACTGTTGTTCGACTCGTCTCCAGACGGCGGAGCGGGCTTCCACTTCGCATTGTAGGTGGCGCCGTCGATGGTCAGCCGGATCTTCTGGGGTTTGGAGGTTCCCTGCGCCGTCACGCGCGCGTCTTCGACCTTTACCTCACCCTCGGCGAGCTGGCGTCGCAGCTCACCGAAGGGCAGGCATCCCTCCGAGCTGCGTTGAAGGCAGGCTTCCGTGGTCGGAGGAGGAAGCTCCTCGATCTCACGGGACGGACAGCGACACGAGCCGAGAACGGATGCGGCGAGTCCAAGAGTCCACGCCCATCCCAAAGGTCGAGAGGCGAGCATCGACCTCGATTCAGCAAGCCGTGTGCCGGTGCCCGAACGAGGGTCGGTCTCGTTTCTGCATGACGAGGGGGCCCATGAAGGACGACGTCACGACTCAGGCTGCTCTCGGAGGCCTGCGCCTGGCCATGCTCATCGCGCTGGTGGTGTTCATCGTCTTCGCGGCCGAGCTCCACTTCTCGCAGTCGATCGCCCTCGACATGCCCGTGATGCGAGGGCTGCGAGATCTGCGGTCTCCACAGCTGAGCGCAGCCATGCTGGCCATTACGCATTTGGGCGATGGTGAGGTCTTGACGGTGGCCACGATCATCGCCGCCGTCGTCTTCGCAGCGCGACGACACT
>JGI12210J13797_10170112_pt1 | contig 10020 bp, 4 predicted proteins | sample ElkSlonscriptome_3_FD_13797 | JGI IMG/M metagenome (IMG submission 13797) | reverse complement strand
TTACAATCAAAAGCTATGCAGACTAGCTATCCTTTTCTGGGTTACCTTCCTGTGGGGAGGCAAAGCCTGGGCTAGTGAATCGATCTTAATTAAGTCAGAAAGCGATGAGCGAGCGCTTTTCGCAACCATTACGGGACAAATAACTTCTTCCGAGGATGGTCAGGCCCTGCCGGGGGTAAACGTGATTGAGAAGAATACCCGGAACGGTACAATTACGGACATCGATGGTCGCTACTCAATCCAAACTACGAGCGAGAATCCGGTGCTAGTAATCTCGTTTGTTGGGTACCAAACTCAGGAGATACCAGTGAATGGCCGAAGTGTTATTGATATTCCCTTGGCAGTAAGCTTAGAGTCGCTGGAAGAAGTCGTTGTAACCGCATTAGGAATCAAGCGGGAAGAACGCTCACTTGGTTATTCGGTAGCTGAGGTAGAAGGGCAGGAATTGAGTCGGGTAGCCCAGGAAAATGTACTGAATGGGCTGGCAGGTAAAGTGCCGGGTGTCACTATTAATTCAACCGGAGCGGCGGGTTCTTCAGTGAGCATGGTTATTCGCGGAGCGACTTCTCTCAATGGTGATAATCAGCCCTTGTTCGTAATTGATGGAGTTCCGGTAGCCAATACTTTAAACAATGTGAGCGAAGTGGGGCGTGATAACCGTGTGGACTACGGTAACGCCATATCCGACCTGAATCCTGCGAATATTGAAAGCATCTCGATCCTAAAGGGGCCTAGTGCTGCTGCCCTGTATGGGTCTCGAGCGGGTAATGGGGTAGTGCTAATCACCACCAAATCAGGTAGCGGAGTGGATAAGATGACGGTATCCGTATCTTCCAACACGGTATTTGATCGGCCTACCCAATTTCTGGATATGAAACAAAACTTCGCAATGGGCGGACGAAGCTATACCCCGGATAACAATCCGTATTCTCTGTTCAACGTACCGTTAGTTATCTACAATCAGGACTTAACGGACGCCTTTCCCATACTTGGATCGTTAGTGATTCCGGCGGGCAACGGCCCGGAGCTGGACCGAGGTTACGAAGCTATTCAGTGGAATAGCCCGTTGGATGAGAACGGAATTCCTCAGGCATTACCGTTAGAATCTCATCCGGATAATGTGAGAAATTTTTTACAAACTGGCATTGCCTCGAACAATGACATTGCTATTGCTAATAGTAACGAATGGATGAACTACCGATTAACTTATTCTAACATGAGCAGCCGGGGCCTGATTCCTAATACCGATTTATTCCGAAATTCCATCGGCCTCAATTCCTCGGTAAAAGTCCACCAAAACGTAGAGGTTAGTAGTAGTCTGAACTTTAATAGAAGCAACTCTAATAATCGCCCGGCGGGTAACCGAGGTGCTAATCCGTTGCAGTGGGCCTACGCTGTAACCCCCGACGTTGATATTCGCGATTTGGAAGACTACTGGGAACCAGGGCGGGAAGGCATTCAGCAGAAATCGTTTTTACCCGGTGAGGCTAACAACCCTTACTTTTTGGCAAATGAAATAGAGAATAGTTTTGTGCGAGACCGGTTTTTCGGCAACGTGCGGGCCAACTGGCAAATCACGCCTTCCTTCAGCATTATGGGGCGAGTTTCTATGGATCAGTATACCGAAGAGCGAGAAACCAAGATGGCTCCGAGCTACACCCTGGAACCCAACGGGGCTTACGGCATTATTAACCTGACTCGCCGGGAAAACAACAGTGATATACTAGCTACCTACTCCAAAGTATTAGATCAGCTTAGTGTTTCGGTGTCGGCAGGGGGTAATATCCTCAACCAAAGTGGTAGGAATGTAAGAAACGCTACCCGAAGAAGAGGCGGAGGACTGATTATTCCGGGTTTGTACACATTGGATAACATTGCCCCGGAGAACCTGGATTACGGGAGCTCTATCTACGAGAAGTCTATTTATAGCGTCTACGGTTTGGCAACGCTAGGCTTCCGAGACATGATCTACCTCGATGTAACCGCTCGCAACGATTGGTCTAGTACCTTACCAGAAGGTGAGAATTCTTACTTCTATCCCTCAGCCTCTCTTAGTATGCTGTTGAATGAGATGATCACCGTACCCAACGTTGACCTGCTCAAGCTAAGAGCCGGTTGGGCGCAGGTGGGTAATGATACTGATCCTTATCGCTTGTTGCCGGTGCTCAATAACGTGGGCAACTGGGGCGATGCCATTCGATTATCCACCCCCGGCGAGCTACTGAACCAAGACCTTAAGCCAGAGATTGCTACTTCCTTTGAGGTGGGTATGGATTTGGGCTTGTTCAATAATCGTTTGCGATTTGAGGGAACCTATTATGTCATAGAAAACGAAAATCAAATACTGGGGCTTACGCTGCCTCCTTCTTCGGGTGCTAATTCTAAGATTATCAACGCCGGATTGGTTGCCAGCCGAGGCTGGGAACTGATGCTGGGCGGCACCCCAGTACGTAGCGGTAACTGGACTTGGGACATCAGTGCCAACTTCACCCGAATCAGAACTACCATTGAAGAGCTGTCCGATGGCATTGATATATTCACCCTGTGGACCGATGCTAAGGGCGGAGCCTGGACCTACGTAGGCGATGAAATCGGTGATATTTATGATCGAAAGATGGTGGTGGTAGAAGACGAAAATTCGCCCTATTATGGTTATCCTATTCTCGATAATCAGGGAAGCTGGCAATCTATCAACGCGGCTGAGACCAAGAACAAGATTGGTAATTTTAACCCAGATTTCATTTTGGGGGCACAAACCAATATCTCCTACAAGGGGTTCAACCTGAACATGACCTTTGATTGGCGTAAGGGCGGTGAGTTTGTCTCGCAAACCTATCGCTACATGGAGTCCGATATGCGCTCGCAGCGCTGGTTAGATCAACTAATCAATCCGGGTGACCTGGAAGGCGATGCTTTGCGCGATTGGTTGGTAGCCAACCAAGATCAGTACATTACCGATGGAGTCAACATTGTGGGTGGGCCCACTGAAGAACTCGGTGGTCACCCAATTCCATTTGAAGATGGGGTAACACTGGGAGATGGGGTTTTCAATCCGGGCGTATACATTGGCGAAGACGGAGAGTACGTGGAAAACCTAGGCGGAGAAGGTACCAAATACATTCCCTTTGCGGCCAATTATGCCTGGGATTTTACTAAAACTGCGCTATTTGATGCCGACTATCTTAAACTACGAGAAATAGTTTTTAGTTATCAGCTACCCCGAACCTTTGTCAATTCCATCGGACTACAAGATGTAAATGTGGGAGTATTTAGTAGAAACATCATTTTGTGGACGAAGGCCAAGATAGGCGTAGACCCCGAACGGGCATTTCAGCCGGAAGCAGGCGCGCAGGGTAACGGCGTGCAACTCAAGCAAGGAATAGAGCGCTACAACGTAACGCCCTTTGTAGTCCCCATTGGTTTCAAACTAGGACTGACCTTTTAAAATAATCAAGAGATGAATATCATGAAAATAGCAACGAATAAACTTATAGCCATCCTGCTGTTGTCAACCGCCTTCTTGCTAGGATGCCAGGATGAGTTGATAGAAAAAAACGAAAACCCTAACGGAGTTTCACCCGACAATGTGCATCCTAATTTGATGTTGGCTACGGTACTAACCCAGTCATCTAGGAACGTTGTGAGCTTAGGGTTTGGCGATATTGCTGGGGTGATGCAGCACACCCAAAAGAACGGCTGGGCCGGTGGACACAATAACTACGATTGGTCGAATCAGAGCTGGACCGGATATTACAACATTCTACGGGACAATAATGTCATGTACGAGCGGGCAGTCGCGATGGATTTTCCGTTTCATCAGGGCGTTGCTTTGGTAATGCGGGCGTATAATTTTGGGATGATTACCGATCTGTGGGGTGATGCACCCTACACTAATGCTCTGAATGCATCCGAAGGCGGTAATGAAAACCTTTTGCCGGCCTTTGATACACAGGATGTGATCTACGAAGGTATTCTCGCGGACTTGGAAATGGCCAATACCGTGCTGACTATGGGTGAACGTAGTGCTCAGGACGAAAACATCTACGATACAGATGTAATTTACGGGGGAGATCCTTTGCAATGGCGCATGTTCGCCAATTCGCTACAGCTACGGTACTACATGAGAATTTCGGGCAAGGAGCCAGCAATGGCTCAGGCGGGGATAGAGAGGATAGTAGGTAATCCCGATCAGTATCCGATCATCACTAATATTGAGCATGATGCTACTATGGATTACGTAGGCAATAGCTCAAGTGATTCCTGGCCTTCTAATAGCGTGTTTGATCTGGGGGGAAGCCAATATACCCGCATCCAGATGTGCGAGACTTTGGTCGATGCATTACAGCAGCGCAATGATCCTAGAATTGCCGTATGGGCGGAGAAAGTAGAGATTCCTTTGGTAGTATCTGACACGCTACCCGCCGAAACGAATACCATTATTGACGGAATACGCTACATTAGTCCCGATCAAATTCCCCTCGGCATCCCCTATAATACTGACCCGGAATACGTGGGTTTACCGCCCGCAGTCGGCAATATCCCAGCGGGGTACAACCTGAATGCTGGTGCGGCTCAAGGGTCAGCCAACCCGCACGTTTCCGCTATATCCGAAATGTACCGAGATGCCGCCGGACCCATGTTGCTGGCTCGCTTGTCATCCGCCGCTGAAGTCTACTTTATTCTAGCCGAAGCCGCCTTAAACGGCTGGGCCGTAGGCGATGCGCAAACCCACTACAATGCGGGTATACAAGCATCGCTTGAAACTTGGGGAGTGGGTGATCAGTACGAAACCTACCTCGCCGGACCGGCCGCGTTCAACGGTACCCTGGAACAGCTCATTACCCAGAAATGGATTGCCAGTTGGACCGCCACCACCGAAGCCTGGTTTGACTATCGGCGAACCGGTTTTCCCACTCTGGAAGCCGGTGAAGCCGCTCGCCGTTCGGCCCTACCGTTACGGTTCTACTACATGCAGGACGAACTGACCGTGAACGAAAGTAATGCGATGGAAGCCGTTAACCGACTAGAAGAAACCGCTTTTACATCACCAGACGGGAAAAACAGTGCCTGGTCTAAACCTTGGGTACTACAGGGTACCGGCGAACCTTACTAGATTTAGTGACCTTCATAAGTTATTAGGGCAGAAAGAGTCAACTTTCTGCCTTTTTGTATATGCCTGTGATTAAGCTGTACTGATATTTCCGGGTAAAAACACTTTATCCAGATTTCGCTTAATTCTTTACCATCCCCTCGTTAAAGCGCTTCATGATTTCTTTCCAGTTAGTGAAGATGATTTCTTCGTCTTTTAGGAATTGAATCACATCCGGGTCGGCGAACATTTCGGCTTCCCAGATGCGCTGTTGCCAGGATCCAGTGATCGTTTTTAGATTCTCGGTGCCTTCGGAAGGGTGAAAGATGATCTCAATCAATCCGGGTTGCCAAGACTTCACCAAGTCGTAGAACTTCTGGCGCTTTGCTTCGTACGTATCCGCTTTTCCTACCGAGTAGAAATAGTCCAGTTTAGGCAACTTATAATTGTTAACCACCGCTAGCATCTCATCGGTGATTGGATAGCCTTGCTGCCGAAACCCTTCCACGACGGCTGGATTAGACATATCAATCACCATTGCCGGAATGCCGTATTCTTCGGCAACTTTGGTGTAGGCCGCAGTGAACTCATGCGAACCGTATAGCGTGCCCATATGCGTATCGATATGGTCGGGGCGATACCCTAGTGCCAGCGATTTTTCTATCTGAGCTCTTATCTCTTTTTCCACTTCTTCGGCTGAAGCGTGTTCCACTACCTCCCGAACCCTGCGCCATAATTTTCCTTCCGGGTCAATCAGACCGGGCACTTCCGCTGGATCAGCCACTGAACCCCAGCGGTATGTTTTCCACTCGCTGGTGAGTGTTAGGTGTAGTCCAATATCTTCCTGAGGATTCTCCTTCGCCCACTCAATAATTTCTTCGAAGTTGGGGCAGGGCGGCATCGCAGCAGCGGATTGGATATGATCGTTTTTAAGATAGTTTTTTGCCGAAATATTAGCTTCCCCGCACATGCCAATATCATCAGCATGAAGGATCACCACTCTTTTGCCGGAGGGGTAGCCTAGCTTCTCAGCCCAAGTTTGAGACGAGGCGTTCTCGTTTGTTTGAGCCAAGACTTGCTCGATAGAAAAAGTTAAAAGAAACCCAACTAACATTGATACAGTTAGGATGTGCTTTGTGTAATTTCTGGATGTTGTGTTCATAAACATGAAGTTAATCTTTATAGACAAATTGAATGTGTGTGCTAAAGTTATTTTCAGTGAATATAGATGGGATTGGTCATTACCCAGCTAACCCAATCGCCTCTGAGTTTTAGTCGAGCTACTATTCGGTAATTACCAATAGAGCTGGGGCGATACTGATACGAATACTTATCTTCTATTTGATCAATCATGGCTCCGTTCTTGAAAAGCTCAAACCGCACGGGCAGCGGAGAAACCGCTTGTAGCATAGCTACTGAATCTACCGCTACCGAATCTCCCATAATTGCATTGACTTGCCCCAGATCATCCTGGGCAACAAACTGAAAACCTCGGGCTTCAGCCAAACTTTCAAAGCTGATATAGACATGTCCTGCAACAATATTATCCTTGATTGCTGTACGGGAGAGCGTATCGCTAAAAACGTGCGTATTTACGTAATTAAACGAATGAAAATAGGTGTCCACCTCCCACTTGAACGCCCATCCGGCTATATTGGGTTCGTCTAACAACAGCCTCTCTTTCCAACCGGGTTCGGTAACTTCTAGCGTCTTCGCGTTTGGCCCGACCCATTCTACCATTCCATTATCGATGTAACGAGCCCTAAAGCTCTGATTGTTGTGAGCATCCGCCGCGGCAATTCCTACAATTTGGCGAGTTTCGTTTAAAGAATCCCAATGAGCCAGAATTGCTGACTGATCATCATAAAGCTCTCGATACGCCCAGTGGCGATAGTTTTTCTTGTTAATCGCAACGTTGAGGATGAAAGGTAAAATACTCTCTTCATCCAGCAGATCGGTATGGATGTTATAAATTTCCATTGCCTGATAATTCGAATCAGCCCAGTTGTGCGGCTCCTCGGAATGTACGTAGGCGACCAGCCCGCCATTTTCTACAACATCTCTGATTAATTGACTCTCCTCTTTGTTCCAATCTAGCACTCCACTTTGCATAGGAGTTACCATAATGTTTCTCGATTCAGTCCCTGCTTCTATAATCACGCCATCGTAATTGCCTTGGTAGCCCCGAGGAAATGAATCTAGCTTATTTCTAATATGATCGGATAAGAAGATAAAATCCAGCTTTGCCCGTTGAGCTGCCGGTAATATTTCTTCAATAATTCCCCGGCTATCATGCGACCAATAGCTATGCGCGTGTAAGACACCTTGGTAATCGGTCTGTTCAATTAATCTCTCGGGAGTTTTGGTTTTCTCTCGCAATGCCGCTCGCTCTTTTTCTAGTTTTGGATACGTTACCCATTTATTCCACCAAGCTGGCCCGGTAATAACCAAAAATGCAATAATCAGCACAGAAAAAATGCCTGCTACTGCCCACCTAGCGATACGTTTTAATTGTTGGAATCGGCCCACTTTTCAATCTGATTTCTCAAAACTACACTAATGTAAACCATAGGTTGTTATTTTATAATGATGAGCTACAAGTGCTTGATCTTTAGTGCCTCGCCCTTGAGCCGGGCGGGCTTCTACTTTTCCATCGATGAATAGTAAACAAAAATCTAGAAAACCTTGAAATTGCACCGGCAACCCGGTCGCTTCGCTCAAACAGCAAGCTTTTCCCTAAATGATGGATAAATTTTCGTTTTAATCCATATTCAGCTTTGTTTTAATCGGATTTAGCAGCCATGTTTGCTTTTATCCACTCGGCACATTCGTTATACACTCTAGTAATATCCTTTATCTTATGGCCGGAGTCGTACCAAACAATCTTCTTAGGTTCTTCCGCCGCATCATGCAGTGCTACCGAGGCAGCTTTGGGAATAGTTTCGTCGTGTTCGGCATTGATGAACAACAAAGGACGAGGGGCAATTTGCTTTACAAAATTTAGTGGCTCTACGGGCGCTATCATCGCTTGCTTCTTCCCATTGCCGGAACCAAAAACAAACTCTAACCCTCCGCCTGCAATAACAATGATCGCGTATTCTACCCGAGCTTCTACTCCGCAAAATACCGTTCCGGCTATTCCTCCTAGGCTGATACCCAAAAACGCGGTATGATTAGCATCAATATCTGAGCGGCTATCTAAGTAATCGGTCACTCGGCGCAAGTCGAATACGGTTTGGGATAGCACATTGGTAAAGGTGTAGGGGTACTTTTGAATCATACTTCGATCAAAGTTTTGGCTCTTTCTCTCCCCGTGCAGCTCAAAATCGATGCGCATTACGGCAAACCCATGTTCCGACAAAATCTTGTCTCCGTACTGCATGTAATCCACGCCTTTGTGGTCGCCAAGCCCGTGCTGGGCAATGACCACCGGATAGGGAGCTTCTCCCTGCTCGGGCAGAGATAAAAGTGCCGGAACTCGCTTGCCATGAACTGAAGTGAAGGTAATATGAAACGTTCTATCACTAAGGGTGTCCACGCTTACTTCCAACGGAAAATTCTGGTCGTACTCGTAATAGTATTCCAAAGGCACAGCCGACCGCTGCGCTTGAGAAATCGCTATTTTTGCATTGAGAATGACGAATACAAATAAAACTACGCTGAACCTCATTACTAGCTTATTTCACGAATACTTCATCTTCATCCGCCACGTAGGACTGAGTACTTTTAGAATAAACGGTACCGTTAGCATCGGTGTATTTCAGATCCATATAAAAAGCTTTGAAGCCAGCAGTTGGATAAGTAATGGTGGTTTTGATATTCTTTTGGTTTTTAACGCCTAGGCTCTCACTTACCCATTCTTCATCCCGAAAGTCCCGATCTTCCGAATCAGCCGACCACAATACTGCATCAACCAATTGATCTGCCGTGGCTTTGACCCGTAGTGTAATTCCCCCTTTCTTTTGCGAAATATCCCATTGGCATATCGGGTAGGGTTTTTTCTGTAAGGTAGTACCAAAAAAAGCGCTCAATGCTTCCAAGGCCTGTTTTCCTCCGCCAAGGTCGTGACCGGCATTGGGTACGTAATGAATAAAGTTCTCACCAGGAATGTCATTGAAGTAATTCTTTACTGCGTCTATCGGCCAGTACTCATCGTTGGCACCAATGAATAGCATTTTGGGCATGGTGAGCTTATCCCGGTACGAATAAGGGTCTATCATCTGGGTAATCTCATTGCCTCCCTCGGAATGCACATCCTGCGGAATACCTAGCTCTACGTAGTCCTGAATTTGTACGCTATAATCTCCCCATACTTTCACTTGATAATCGAGATTAACGGGCATGTTCAGCATATCGATGACCATGGGCGCAATGGCGGCTACCCGCTCATCACTGGCTCCGGTCAGCCAGGTAGTCCAACCTCGTTTAGAGGCTCCGGAAACTACGAAGCGAGAAACTTCTTGGTTTAATTCGTTCTTAGAGAATTCCTGAACTGCATCCATCGCCCGAACTGCGCTTTTGGTCATGGGAAACAGTAACGGCCAGGAGTAGTCATTATCCTTACGGAAGTTATCCAGCGTAAAGGAAATCAGTTCATCTTCCTTTAAATCATCGTACAGCGGCTGGTTGGGAACTTGCCGGACAATAGCTACAACCGCACTATTTTGAGCGGCTACCGCCCCGAAAGTTTTCATTATTTCTTCATCTTGACTTTTCCACTTGGGTTGTCCGTTACTGAGACTTCCCCCGGTGATAAAAAGTAGCGCCCCATCGTACTTAATTTCCTGAGGAACCAGCACAGTTAACTGATGGGTCCAGGTATGCTCGCGCCACTTTTGGGAGGTAAGCAATAGTTCGTGCGCAGTAACGCCTCCCGCGCTAAACGATTCCTTAGCTTTCCAGGTAAACGAATCATCGCCGTTTTCCAGGTA
>JGI12210J13797_10165932_pt1 | contig 10020 bp, 7 predicted proteins | sample ElkSlonscriptome_3_FD_13797 | JGI IMG/M metagenome (IMG submission 13797) | reverse complement strand
CTCCCCAGCTCCCCAGCTCCCCAGCTCCCCAGCTCAGCCACTCGGCTCGAGCTCCGCAGCGATCCTTCCCTCATCCGCTCCCCGATCTCCGTCGAATCGCGGCGTTCCTCTCTTCCCATTCTCGAGCGCGGGACCCTGATCCCCGCCGCTGAGACTCTTGCGTCGATTCCCTCACAGGCCTGCGGTTCCAACGGTTGCGCCGTTCCGCGGGACACAGGACCCGGCTTAGCGCTCACCCGCTGATTCACCGCGAAATGACGCTCCCCTGCTAGCGGCCATCAACATCTTGTGTACGCAGCTACCCTCGAAGCTGTGGATAAACTGTCGAGGGTTTTGGAGCGCTGATTTACCCACAACTCATCGACAGGATGCATCGCTCCGGCAAGCGCATTTATGATCGGTGTAAAGCTTTAATTTTTATAGCGTTTATAAACCAGAGTGGGTTATCAACAAGGCTTATTATTACGACTAGATAGATCTTTAAGATTAAAGATCATAGATCGGCGCCGGTCGGGGGATGCTCGGGCGGGTGGCCTCAGGGTGCTGTGCCTGCGGTCGCTACCGCAGACACTGAGTCGGGCTCAAGCCAGACTCACCAGCTGCCGAAAGGCGTGGGTACGACCGGCGTCAGGTGCCAGATCTCGTCGTTGTACTCGGCGATGGTGCGGTCCGACGAGAAGTGCCCGCTGCGAACGGTGTTGAGAATGCTCATGCGCAGCCAGCGCGGCCGGTCCAAGAAGGCATCGGCTGCCTGTTTCTGCGCGCGGCGATAGCTGTCGAAGTCCGCTGCGGTCAGCCAAGGGTCGGAGGGGCTGCGGATGCCTTCGATGAGCGGATTGAAGATGCCGGGCTCGAACTGATTGAAATGGCCGGACTCGAGCAGATCCATGACCTCGCGAAGGGCTTCATCGTGCGCGATGATGCCGTTGGGGTCATAGTGAGAGCGCATGTGCGCGACCTCGTCCGCCGAGAGTCCGAACAGAAAGAAGTTTTCGTCGCCAACGCGGTCACGGATCTCGATGTTGGCCCCGTCGAGCGTACCGATCGTGACCGCCCCGTTCATCATGAACTTCATGTTCCCGGTGCCGGATGCCTCCTTGCCCGCGGTCGAGACCTGCTCGGAGAGGTCCGTGCCCGGGGCGAGGATCTCCATCACCGAGACGCGGTAGTCGGGGATGAACGCCACCCGCAGTTGATCGGTGACGGAGCGATCCGAGTTGACGACCTTGGCGACGTTGTTGACCAGCTTGATGATCAGTTTCGCGATCTCGTAGCCGGGGGCAGCCTTGCCGCCGATGAGCACGCAGCGGGGTGCGCCAACGTCGCCGTCACCGTGTTTGATGCGGTTGTAGAGATGGATGACGTGCAGGATGTTGAGCAGCTGCCGCTTATATTCATGGATGCGCTTGACCTGAACGTCGAACATGAAATCAACCGGAAACTCGACCCGGCAGGTCGAGCTGACCATCGCGGCGAGCCGCTCTTTGTTCTCGCGCTTGATCCCGTCCCAGCGCTCGCGGAACACGGTGTCATCGATCTTGGACTCGAGCTGCTCCAGCTGGCCGAGCCGGGTGACCCAGTCCTCGCCCAGCTCTTCGTTGAGCAGTTCGCGGAGCCCCGGGTTGCACATCGCGAGCCAGCGCCGCGGGGTCACGCCATTGGTCTTGTTGTTGAACTTGTGCGGCCAGAGCGCGTGCCAGTCTCGGAACAGGCCCTGCTTCAGCAGCTCGGAGTGCAATGCCGCAACGCCGTTGACCGAGAAGCTGCCAACGATCGCGAGAAAGGCCATGCGCACCTGCGGATCATCCCCTTCCTCGATCAGCGACATCCGCCGTTGACGGTCCATGTCACCGGGCCAGCGTGAGGCCACCTCGGACAGGAAGCGCGCATTGATCTCGTAGATGATCTCGAGGATCCGCGGCAGAAGCTGCCGGAACAGGCGCACGGGCCAACGCTCTAGCGCCTCCGGCAGCAGCGTGTGATTGGTGTAGGCCATGGTGCGGGTGGTGATGTCCCATGCCTCCTCCCAGCCCAAATGATGCAGGTCGACGAGCTGGCGCATCAGTTCCGGGACCGAGATGGCGGGATGCGTGTCGTTGAGCTGGAAGCAGTTCTTGTCTGCGAACTCGCTGAAGTCGCTTCCGTGAAGTCGCTGCCATTCACGGATCACGTCCTTGATGCTGGCGCAGGCGAGGAAATACTGCTGGCGCAGCCGCAGCTCCTTGCCGTTCTCGTTGGCGTCGTTGGGATAGAGCACCATCGTGATGTGCTCGGCGTCGTTCTTCGCTGCGACCGATTCCGGATAGCTTCCGGCGTTGAACTCTCCGAGGTCGAAGATGTCGGTCGCCGTCGCCGACCAGAGCCGCAGGGTGTTGATGGTATCGTTGTGGTAGCCGGGGATCGGGATGTCATAAGGGACGGCGAGAACGTCGTGGGTGTCGACCCAGCGCTGCACCAGACGGCCCTGGTCATCCTTGTGCGTCTCAGTGTGCCCGCCGAATGGAATGCGTTGGGTGTACTCGGGGCGCTCGAGCTCCCAGGGGTTGCCGTCGCGCAGCCAGTGATCGGGCTCCTCGACCTGCCGACCGTTCTCGATGAGCTGACGGAACATGCCGTACTCGTAGCGCAGGCCGTAGCCCTTGACCGGGAGCTGCAGCGTCGCGCAGCTGTCCAGGAAGCAGGCGGCCAGCCGTCCGAGGCCCCCGTTGCCGAGTCCGGCGTCCATTTCGGCCGATTCGATCTCCTCGTACATCAGGCCCATCTCGTACAGCGCCTGGCGTGCCTCGTCGGTGATCCCGAGATTCAGCAAAGCGTTGCTCAGCGAGCGGCCCATCAGGAATTCGAGCGACAGGTAGTAGGTGCGTTTGCAGTTGGCTTGATCGTGGGCATGTCGCGAGCGCTTCCAGCGTTCCATCAGGCGGTCGCGCAGGGAGCCGGCCAGAGCTTTGTACGGGTAATACGCGGAACGACAGTCGCGATCGCGTCCCAGCGTGTGCGCATAGTAGTGCTGAAAATCGCTGCCGAGGCTTTCGGCATCCATGCCGAGAGGGTCAAGCTTGAACAGGCGTTCGTTTGGTGAGCTTTCAGTCAGGTCTTTGAAGGGAGACATGCGGTGATCCTGCGCAAGAAAAAAATGGCGAGCGGCGGCAAACACGGAGCTAGAGACCCCACGATACCGCGAGCGTACCGATGATGAGAAAGGTTTCCACGATCTGACCCCGTCGTTCCCAGCCGTGGGCCACGGCGCCGAATTTGGGAGCCGGTTGCGGCGCCGGCGATCCACGGATCGAGCGGGCATGCTGGCTAAGCAGCCCGCATCGCCCCTGCTGCCTGCCGGGGGAAGCGCCGACGATGTCAGTATCGCCTAATAGTAGGCAGTGCTAACCCGCCATCTAAGCAAACCGCGTTCCAATCGAAGTTGGACCGGTGGCGGTTGGTTGCCGGGTGGCTCGCCGGGCGACACATCGTTGCCGATGCGGACCTTGAAGCTGGTCGGGGAGGCGTAGAAGGCGTACTCGAGCGCAGGCCAGAAGCCCGCATCGCCCTCACTGTGTCGGAGCAGCAGCTCACGCAGCCACTTGAGGTCGATCGCCCGCGCCACGGGGTCGCTGTGATAGTGCCGGATATTGTGCTGTATCCAATCAATGAAGGCGTCGGAGACCTCGCCGATCCGGCTCTCCTCCTCCTTATTCAGCCGCCGCTGAACCTGGTCGCGGACCGATTCGATGTCGACTAGCGGCGCCAAGGCCGCCGTCGGCCCGTTGACGATGGTGCGATTGAGACGCCAGAGCGCGACGTAGGGAGAGATCAGGTAGAGCACGACGAGGATCGCGACGGCCGCCGTCCCGAAGCGCAGGTTTCGCGGCAGGCCCAGCGGGCGCCGCAGCAACGTCATCGTCGTGCGCTGTCCGCCGGCGGGGTGCATCAGGGCTGCTGCGATTGGAGCTGTTCGAGTGCTTCACCGGCTGCCAGCCACGCCTGCTCGACATCGGCCAGTTCATCATCGATCTTGCGCTTATCTTCCATCACGGCGAGCAGCTCCGATTTGGCCGCGGGCTGGTAGAGCCGGTTGTCACTGAGGCGATGGTCGATCGCCTCTCGCTGCGCGGTCAATGTCTCAAGCCGCTGCTCGAGCTTTCCGAGGTCGCGCCGAAGGGGCTGGGTGCGCGCGCGCGCGTCTGCGTCCCGCCGACGCGCCGCCTTCTTCCCGGCGGCGGTTTCGCCGTCGCTTTCCTGATTCCGGGCATTATCGGCATCGCTGCTCGAACTGCGCCGCTCTCCGGCTCGCTGGCTGATCCAGGCCGGATAATCATCGAGATCGCCATCGAACGGCGCGACCCGCCCGTCAGCGACCAGCACCAATGTGTCGCAGGTGATGCGCAGCAGGTGGCGGTCGTGGGAGACCAACACCACGGCGCCCTCATAGTCCTGCAGGGCCGTGCCGAGCGCGTGCCGCATTTCCAGATCGAGGTGGTTGGTCGGCTCGTCTAGCAGGAGCAGGTTCGGGCGCTGGTAAACGACCAGAGCGAGCGCGAGACGCGCCTTCTCGCCGCCGGAGAAGGGTGCTACAGGCTCTGTGGCCTGATCGCCGCCGAAGCCGAAACCGCCCAAGAAATCCCGCAGCGATTGCTCTGTGGCATCACGATCCAGCGCGGTGAAATGCTGCAGCGGTGACGAATCGGGGCGCAGCTGGTCCATCTGGTGCTGCGCAAAGTACCCGATGCGAAGCCCTTGCGCCTCGCGCCGCTTCCCCAACACCACCGACTGCACGCCGGCCAGCGTCTTGATCAGCGTCGACTTGCCGGCCCCGTTTGGGCCGAGCAGTGCGACCCGGTCGCCGGGAGCCAACCCCAGCGAGACATCCTCCAACACAGGCACCGAGCCATAGCCGGCGCTCAAACATTCGAGCTGAAGCAGCGGATGCGGGGTTGCCGCGGGGCTGCGGAAGCGGAAACGAAAGGGCATATCCACGTGAGCGGGTGCGATCAGCTCGAGGCGCTCGAGCGCCTTCAGCCGGCTTTGCGCCTGCCGTGCCTTCGTCGCCTTCGCGCGGAAGCGATCGACGAACGCCTGCATGTGCGCCACCTCCCGCTGCTGGCGCTGATACGCCGCCTGCTGTTGCGACAGCCGTTCGGACCGCTGCCGCTCGAAGGCCGAATAGCCGCCGCTGTAAGTCTGCAGGGCGCCGCGATCGATATGGCACATCGAAGTGACGACGGCGTCGAGAACATCTCGATCATGAGAGATCAAGACCAGCGTGCCCGGATAGGAGCGAAGCCAGCCTTCGAGCCAGATGACGGCATCCAGATCGAGATGGTTGGTGGGCTCGTCCAGCAGCAGCAGATCGGAACGCGCCATCAGCGCCTGCGCCAGCGCGAGGCGCATGCGCCAGCCCCCGGACCAGGTATCGAGAGCCTTGAGTTCATCGCCGACGGCGAACCCGAGACCGTGCATCAGCTGCGCCGCGCGGCTCTCGGCCTCCCAGGCGCCGATCGCGTCGAGCTCGCCGAGCAGCTCGCCCTGGCGGATGCCCTGATCTTCGGCTTCGGCCTCGGCGAGCTGTTGCTGGAGTCTGCGCAGTTCTTCGTCCCCGTCGATGACGAACTCGATCGCTGGCCGCGAGCCCGACGGGGTGTGCTGGGCGACATGGGCGATCTCCCAGCCGCCCGGGATCGATACCGAGCCCGCGTCTGGCGCAAGCTCGCCGCGCAGCAGCGCCAGCAGGCTGGACTTGCCGCTGCCGTTCGCACCCACAAGTCCGAGCTTTTGACCGGGATGCAGCCGCAAGTCGGCGGCATCGAGTAGCAGCTTGATGCCGCGGCGCAGGCTGACGCCTCGTAGCTCGAGCATGGTTACCCGGGCCTCCGTGCCTGCGGTCGCCGCCGGCTTTGCTCCAGCAGTTCTTCCGGGCCTGGACCGAAGACCGGATCGACGCGACGGTCCAGGCGCCGATAGCCGATCGCCTCGCTCAGATGCGCCGGCGTGATCCGCTCCTGTTCGTCCAGATCGGCAATGGTCCGCGCGACCTTGAGGATGCGATGGTACGCGCGCGCGGATAGCGCTAGTTGCTGCATGGCCTGAGTCAGTAAGCGTCGGCCGGGCTCGTCGAGCAGACAGTCGCGGTCGATCTCCTGCGGCTCGAGCATGGCGTTGAGTTTGCCGGCGCGCCGCTCGGCGCGCTCCCGCGCAGCGATGACCCGCTCCCGGACGCGGCTGCTGGGCTCGCGCGCCGATTCCGGCATTGGATGCAGCGCTTCGGGTGGCAGGCGCGGGACCTCGACGTGCAAGTCGATGCGGTCGAGGAGCGGACCGGAGATCCGCCCGCGATAGCGAGCGACCTGCTCCTGGGTGCAGCGGCAACGCCCGCTCGGATCGCCGAGGTGGCCGCAGGGGCACGGATTCATCGCCGCGATGAGCTGGAATTGTGCCGGAAACTCGGCACTGCGGGCCGCACGCGCGATATTGATGCGACCGGATTCCAGCGGCTCGCGCAGCACCTCGAGGACGCGCCGATCGAACTCCGGCAACTCGTCGAGAAACAGCACGCCCTGGTGCGCGAGCGAGATCTCGCCCGGTCGCGGATTCGCGCCGCCGCCGACCAGCGCCACCGCCGACGTGGTGTGGTGCGGAGAGCGAAACGGCCGTGTATGCCAGTCCGCAGCGACGAGCTGATGGCTATGGCTGACCGACCTGATCGCCGCGACTTCGACGGCCTCGGCGTCAGTCAGCGTCGGGAGAATGCCAGGGAGGCGCGACGCGAGCATCGATTTGCCGGTGCCCGGAGGACCGAGCAGAAGCAGGCTGTGGGCGCCCGCGGCGGCGATCTCGAGCGCGCGCTTCGCTTGCGGTTGGCCGCGGATGTCGGCGAGGTCGGGCGAGGATCTCGGCGCCGGGGACGTTTCCACAGGGTGATAGACCGCGAGCCGTCGTTCTCCGTTGAGATGCTCGCAGACCTCGAGCAGGTCTTGTGCGGGGAGGACCTCGAGCCCGCTGACCAGCGCCGCCTCGGGCGAATTGACGAGCGGCAGTACCAGCGCGCGCCCGGCGGCGCGCGCGGCCAAGGCGGCCGGGAGCACCGCGTCGACGCCGCGCAGCTCGCCGCTCAGCGCGAGCTCGCCGACCAGCTCGAGCTCGTCGAGTCGATCCTGTCGCACCTGACCGGACGCGGCGAGGATACCGAGGGCGATGGGCAGATCGAAGCGGCCGCCTTCCTTGGGCAGATCGGCCGGAGCGAGATTGATGGTGACGCGACCGGCAGGGAAGCTGAACCGGCTGTTGGCCAGCGCGCCGCGGACGCGATCCTTGCTTTCCCTGACCGCGGCTTCGGGCAGTCCGACAATCGACAGGGACGGCAGTCCGACGCCGGCGTGTACCTCGACCGTCACCGCGGGCGCCTCGATCCCGACGCGGGCGCGACTGTGTAGAACGGATAAACCCACGCTCACTGTCCCGTTAATGCACCCGAACGAATGATCGCGGTGTCGTTCTCAGCCGCTCGGTCCGGCCCCGTCCGCCGCTGGCGACGCGCGAAACGGCACGGTGCGTTGCGGATCATCGGACTCCAGCACCGCCACGCGTTTCTCTAATGCCTCGAGCTTTGCGCGGGAGCGCGCGAGCACAGCGGCCTGGACGTCGAACTCTTCGCGTGTCACCAAATCCAGCCTCGCCAGTCCAGCCTCCAGGGTGGCGCGAAAGCTGCGGTTGAGGTCTTCCCGCAACACCTGGAGGCCTTTCGGTGCGTTTTCCGCGAGGCGGCGGGCGAGGTCGTCGATCTGCTTTGGCTCCAACATGTACGGTCTCTCGGGTCGCGGTAGAAGGTTGGATTCATTATAGGGCGAGCCTGCTCTGAGCGTCTGCGCGCCGTGCTTGCACCTGAGTGGTGCAACCGATGACGGGGCGGCGCCCCCAGCTGCACCTTCAGGGTGCACGCGAACAGTTGTGTTTTCGATACATCAGCCGTTAATCCGTTGTTTATTGCGCACAAAGGAATGATGGCACGCGGGGTGCTTTAACGGCGCGGACAGTGATTCGGCATTCCGCACGATCACCGCGCAGGGTCTCGGCCCTACCGACCGCCCATAAAAGAACTGAGGTTACTTCGAGATGAAAACACAACGTATTGGCCTGACAGCCGTCTCAGGCGCCGTGCTCACCGCTTCTCTGATCGCATCCGCGCCGGCCGCTGCCCAGCAGCCCTGGTCCGTCAGCGCCAATATCGGCGCCGTCTCCAATTACATCTGGCGCGGTATCAGCCAAACCGACGACCAGGCCGCGATTCAGGGTGGCCTCGACCTCGCGCACGAGAGTGGATTCTATGCCGGGACCTGGGCGTCGAATGTCGACTTTGGTGACGGCGAGGCGAACTATGAGCTCGATGTCTACGCCGGCTACGACTTCACGCTGCCAAACGAAGACTTCAGCCTCGGCTTGAACACGATCTACTACGCCTATCCAGACGGCGATAGCAACATCGACTTCTGGGAGATCGGCATTTCCGGTGGCTACAAATGGATCTCTGCCGGCATCCAGTACACGGCTTGGGGTGACACTGCTAACGAGGACACTCTGTTCGACGAGGGTGACCTGTATTACAGCGTCGGGGTCGACGTACCCCTCGCCGAAGGGTTCGGTATCGGCGTGTTCGGCGGCTACTACGATTTCCACAATGATTTGGTCCCGAACGTCAATGCCGACTATGGGCACTGGGGCGCTACGGTTACCAAAGACGTGGGGGAGTTCGGCAGCTTCAACTTTACTTATGAGCAGAACGATGGTGGCGACGACGACGTCTGGGACGACGACGCCAAGGTCTGGGTCGGCTGGAGCAAGGAGTTCTAAGAAGCAGGCCCAGCGCTTGCTAACGAAACTCGCAGCGGGCCTCGTCGGCCCGCGCTTTCACTTTAACGGAGCTGATTCATGAAGCTGGTTGCTGCCATCATCAAACCCTTCAAGCTCGATGACGTGCGGGAGGCGCTCGCCGATATCGGCGTCTCGGGCATCACCGTCATCGAGGTCAAGGGCTTCGGGCGCCAGAAAGGCCATACCGAGCTCTATCGCGGCGCCGAGTACGTCGTCGATTTCCTGCCCAAGATCAAGGTCGAGATCGCGATCGACGACAGCCTCGTCGACCAGGTGATCGAGGCCATTAGTAACGCCGCGCGTACCGGGAAGATCGGTGACGGCAAGATCTTCGTCTCCGACGTCGATCAGGTGATTCGTATCCGCACCGGCGAGACCGGTCCGGACGCACTCTAACCTCGCGAAGGAGGAATTTCACAGTGGAAGAACCAACTGTACAGCTTGCGTACGCGCTGGATACGTTCTACTTCCTCGTCTCGGGTGCGCTCGTGATGTGGATGGCGGCGGGCTTCTCGATGCTCGAGGCCGGGCTGGTCCGTGCGAAGAACACCGCCGAGATCCTGACCAAGAACGTCGCGCTGTTCTCGATCGCCTGCATCATGTACATGGTGATCGGCTACGGCATCATGTATCCGAACGGCGGAAACGGCGTGATTCCGGACATCAACTGGACCTTCATGTTCGGCGGCGACAATACCGTGGAAGAGGTGCTCGGCAGCGGCGGCGATATCTATTACTCCGGGATGTCCGACTTCTTCTTCCAGGTGGTGTTCGTTGCCACCGCGATGTCGATCGTCTCCGGTGCTGTCGCCGAGCGGATGAAGCTCTGGGCCTTCCTGCTCTTCGCCATCGTCCTCACCGGCTTCATCTATCCCGTCCAGGGTTATTGGAAGTGGGGCGGCGGTTTCCTCGACGGGCTCAACTTCCAGGACTTCGCGGGCTCCGGTGTCGTCCATCTCTGTGGCGCCTCGGCTGCACTCGCCGGCGTACTTCTACTCGGCGCACGTAAAGGCAAGTACGGCAAGGATGGCTCCATCAACGCCATTCCAGGCGCGAACATGCCGCTGGCGACGCTCGGCACCTTCATCCTCTGGCTCGGTTGGTTCGGCTTCAACGGCGGTTCCGAGCTGATGGTCTCGAACATCGATGAGGCGAATGCGG
>JGI12210J13797_10137497_pt1 | contig 10020 bp, 6 predicted proteins | sample ElkSlonscriptome_3_FD_13797 | JGI IMG/M metagenome (IMG submission 13797) | reverse complement strand
CAACACCGACGGCGCGTCGGCCATGCACCTCTACATGCCTTGGTGGCTGTACCAGGAGCAGGCCGCGGGTCGGCTCGACTTCGCTCGGGGCTATCACATCGAGCCCGGAGGCGGACGGCGCATGCCCGGCCCCGGGATCTTCGGTGGGCTGGAGCGCTGGACCGAGGGCGCTTACGGCCGACGGTTCAAGGAGGAGGCCCGGCGCTACTACGGATCCTTTGTCGGGTTCGCCGGGCGGGGCGAGATGATCCCCAACGACGACTGCTACTGTGAGATCGACCCGGACGGCGTCGACCAGTGGGGCATCCCCACCCTCCGCTTCCACTGGAAGTGGTCGGAGCACGAACTGAACCAGGCCCGGCACATGCAGCGCACCTTTCGGGACATCATCGAGGCCATGGGCGGTCGCATCACCGGGACGGTCCACGAGGACGGAGCCGACGCCATCGCCGCCCCCGGGGAGATCATCCACGAGGTCGGGGGCGTACGCATGGGGGCGGATCCCCGTCAGTCGGTTCTGAACCAGTACTGCCAGAGCTGGGAGGTCGACAACCTCTTCTGCACCGATGGAGGCGCCTTCGTGTCCAACGCCGACAAGAACCCGACCCTGTCCATCATGGCCATCGCCTGGCGGGCCTCGGAGTACATCGTGGAAGAGATGAACCGGAGGAATCTGGGATGAGCGGATCGGAGCCCAAGCCACCGCCAGAGAAGTCCGAGCTGCCAGTCGTTCAGAGCCCGGACGATGGTCCTCCACCGGCCCGCCCACTGGACCGGCGGGAGGTCCTGAAGCTCATGGTGATGGCCTCAGCTGCGCCGGCGATCGCAGCGTGCGAACCCGGGGACGGCCTCCCCGACAGCGGCGGCGGTTCAGGCGGAGTTTCGGCCGAGTCTCCCCCCTCTGGAGCGGCAGCCACCAACCCCATGGCCCGAGGGGACGCCTGGGATCCCGATCTGGTCAGCCCCGTTCTTCGTTGGGACAAGATCCTCACCGACGACGAACTCGACGGGCTGGCCGTCCTGTGCGACGTCATCGTCCCTGCGGACGATGTCTCGCCTGCGGCCAGTAGCGTCGGCGCCCACGACTACATCGACGAGTGGGTGAGCGCGCCCTACGATTTCGGCCGTCGGGACCTGGTTCTGGTGCGGGGAGGCCTGGCCTGGATGGACCAGGAGGCGGCACGCCGCTTCGGGGCCGGCCGGCGCTTCCGGGATCTGACGGGGGACGAACAGCACGCCATCTGCGACGACATCTGCTGGGTCGAGACCGCCGCACCGGAGCACCGCCGCGCCGCCCGCTTCTTCGCAAAGATCCGGGACCTGACCGCCACGGCCTTCTACACCACCCCCGAGGGGATGGAGGACATCGGCTACGTAGGGAATGTCGCCACGTCGGAGTGGGGGCTGCCACCCACGGAGGTGTTGCGACACCTGGGGTTGGAGGGAGAGGGATGAGCACCGGCCCGATCACCCGGTCCCCGGTCGCCGCGGAAGGCGTCGACGCCCGCCGCCTCTTCATCGGGAGCTGCGTGGCCCTCGTCGCGACGTCCGTGGCCTTTGCCACGGTGGGGGCGGTGATGCTCGCCCTGAAGGCGGAGTTCGTCCTGAACAATGCCCAGGTCGGTTGGATCGGTGGGGCGGCGCTCTGGGGCTTTGCCGTGAGCCAGGTGATCTTCGCGCCGCTGGCGGACACCATGGGGATGCGAGCGCTGCTGCGACTCTCGTTCCTTGGACACCTGGCCGGGACCCTGATCATGATTCTCGCCGGCGGATTTTGGACCCTCTTCATCGGTGCCCTGGTCATCGCCATGGCGAACGGCCTCGTCGAGGCGGCCTGCAACCCGCTGGTGGCGACGCTCTACCCCGGCGACAAGACCGTGAAGCTCAACCAGTTTCATGTCTGGTTCCCTGGAGGAGTGGTGCTGGGCGGGTTGGCCGCCTGGGCCCTCGACGGTTCCGGGCTCGGCGGTTGGCAGATCAAGCTTGGCCTGATCGCCGTGCCGACGGTGGCCTACGGAATCCTCCTGCTTGGGGCTCGATTCCCGGAGACGGAGGGAGTTCAGGCCGGCGTCAGCATGGGCGAGATGTTCAAGGCGGCGCTGGCCACGCCGTTCATGTGGGTGATGCTGCTGGCCATGGCGATGACCGCATCCGTGGAGTTGGGACCGAACCGCTGGGTTCCTGCGGTCCTCGAGGCCGGCGGGATGGCCGGGATCCTGGTCCTGGTCTGGATCAACGGATTGATGGCGATCTTCAGATACAGGGCAGGGACGGTGGTGAAGCAGCTATCCCCGACGGGGGTCCTCCTGGCATCAGCCGTCGTCTCGGGCATCGGCTTGACCTGGCTCTCCTACACCGACGGCGGAGCCGCGACGATCGCCGCCGCCACCGTGTTCGCCCTGGGGGTCTGCTACTTCTGGCCCACCATGCTCGGGGTCGTGTCCGAACGTGTGCCCCGTAGCGGGGCTCTCGGACTGGGGCTGATGGGTGCCGTGGGCATGGCCACCGTGGGCCTGGTGACCTCGCCGCTCATGGGCCGGATTGCCGATCAGTACGCCAACGAGCGGCTCCCGGCTCAGGAGACGGTGGCGTTCCTGGAGGCTTCGGCGTCCACGCTTCAGGGTGCGTCCGATCCGGACCGGGCTGCTGCGGCATCGGCGGCTCGGGTCGCGATGCAGGCCTTCGGGGTCCGCGGGACCCTCCCGTCTCCGGAGACGGCCAACGCGCTACGCGCGGTCATCTCATCCGGGGCTGAGCCCTCCCTGACCGATCGAGCCGTGGCTCTGCTGGGTCCGGCGGACAACTACGGGGGCCGGATCTCCTTCCGGTATGTGGCGCCCCTCTGCGCTGTTCTGGCGTTGATCTTCGGTGCCTTGTACGCCGGTGACCGCAGGGCCGGTGGGTACCGGGTGCAGCGGATCGGGGAGGACGGATGAGATGAGGCCGATTCGGTACGGGATGATCGGCGGCGGTCCCGGGGCCTTCATCGGAGGTGTGCACCGCATGGCGGCGGCCCTCGACGGAGAGTTCGAGCTGGTGGCGGGCGCCTTCTCGTCGGATCCGGACCGCTCTGCCGAGATGGGGCAGGCGCTCAATCTCGACCCCGCGAGGGTCTACGGCGCCTGGTCCGATCTCATCGCGCTCGAGGCTGCCCGCCCGCAAGCCGAGCGGATCGACGTGGTCGTCGTCGTCACGCCGAACCACCTCCACCACCCCGTGGCCAAGGCGGCCCTGGAGGCGGGGTTCCACGTCATCTGCGACAAACCCCTCACCCGCACGGTCGACGAGGCGGAGGAGCTCGCCCGGCTCGTGGACCACACGGGCCAGGTCTTCTGCGTCACGCACAACTACACCGGGTATCCTCTGGTGAAGGAGGCCCGGGAGCGGGTCCGGGATGGCGAACTGGGGGAGGTCCGCAAGGTGGTGGTGGAGTACTCTCAGGGATGGCTGTCGACGCTCCTCGAAGCGGAGGGCCAGAAGCAGGCGGCATGGCGCTCGGACCCCGCGAAGGCCGGGATCTCGTCGGCGCTCGGCGATATCGGGACCCATGCCCACAACCTGGTCGAGTACGTGACCGGGGCAGGGGTGACCCACCTGCTGGCCGACCTGGGCAGCGTTGTGCCCGGGCGCCGATTGGAGGACGATGCGGTCGTTCTGCTGAGATTGCATCGAGACCGGGAGAGTGGAAGAGCGCAGCCCTCGCCGACCGTCATTCCCCCGGCCTCCGGCGGTGACTCGACCTACGTCGGTCCCCCTGGGATCCGAGGAGTCCTGATTGCCTCGCAGGTGGCGCTTGGAGAGCGGAATCACCTGCGGCTGCGCATCTACGGCAGCGACGGCGCTTTGGACTGGTGCCAGGAGACACCCGACGAGCTGCGTCTGGTCGAGGCCGATGGGACGGAGCGGATTCTCCACTCCGGCACCGCCAGCCTGTCTCAGGCTGCACAGGCGGCCACACGGCTCCCCGCGGGGCACCCGGAAGGCTTTGTGGAAGCGTTCGCCAACGTGTACCGGGGGGTCGCCCAGGCGATCAGGGCGGTGGCGGACGGAGATCGGATCTCCCATCCACAGCTCGACTTCCCCACGGTGGAGGCTGGCGTGCGGGGCCTGCGATTCGTCGACGCGGCGGTACGAAGTGGCCGGGAGGGGGGCTGGGTGAGTCTTCGCGAACCTCAGGAACACTAGATGTCCATGCGACCCGTCACCCTCTTCACCGGTCAGTGGGCGGACCTACCCCTCGAGACCCTCGCCGACAAGGCCGCCTCCTGGGGCTACGACGGCCTGGAGCTGGCCTGTTGGGGCGACCACTTCGAGGTCGACCGGGCCCTCGCGGAAGACGGGTACATCGACGCCGTCCGGGCCGGGCTGCTGGAACACGGGCTCGAGCTCCACGCGATCTCCAACCACCTGGTGGGTCAGGCGGTCTGCGACCGGATCGACGAGCGACATGCGGCCATCCTCCCGCCCCGGGTCTGGGGCGACGGGGATCCCGAAGGTGTCCGTCGCCGGGCCGCCCTCGAGATGATGGAGACCGCTCGGGCCGCCGCGCGGCTCGGCGTCGAGGTCGTGAACGGCTTCACGGGGAGCCCGATCTGGCACCTCCTCTACAGCTTTCCCCCGGTAACGGACGAGATGCTGGAGGCCGGATTCCGCGAGTTCGGGGACCGATGGCACCCCATCCTCGACGTCTTCGAGGAGGTGGGCGTCCGCTTCGCACTGGAGGTTCACCCCACCGAGATCGCCTTCGACAACGCCACCGCCCAGCGTACCCTGGACGCACTGGGCCGACGGGAGGTCTTCGGGTTCAACTACGACCCGAGCCACCTGGCCTACCAGGGGGTGGATTGCGTGGACTTCCTGTATCGCTTTCGGGACCGGATCTACCACGCTCACATGAAGGATGTGTGGTGGTCCGATCGACCCACCGCTGCCGGTGTCTTCGGCGGCCACCTGCCCTTCGGCCATCCGGATCGGTTCTGGGACTTTCGATCCGTAGGGCGGGGGAGGGTGCCCTTCGAGGAGATCCTTCGGGCCCTGAACAGGATCGGCTACGAGGGCCCCCTCTCCGTCGAGTGGGAGGATTCCGGGATGGAGCGGGAGCACGGGGCTCGTGAGGCCTGCGAGGTCTTGCGGCGTCTGCAGTTCCCGGCGGCAGAAGGGGCCTTCGACGACGCCTTCTCTGAGGATCCCGAGGGCGGGGGTGCCTCGGGGGAGTCCTCGTGAAGGGGATCGGAAGACGTATGGGAACCGAGGGGCTGGAGGCGGAGCCGGGGCTCTACACGTCCAGGGCCAGCTGCTCCGTGCTCCTGGGCCTTCGCGACAGCGCCGCCCTCCGCCCCCGCTTGCGGCTGCCGTGCCGGCGGTACACCCGTTGGGACTCCTCCCGGGCCTCTGCCGTCTTCCGTATCGTCCCGATCCGGGCCCTGGCTCGCCGGTACGCCGTGCGATGGTCCACCAGGGGCGCCGGGTAGTCTCGGTCGATCACGCACCCCACCTGCTCCTGGACCCCGCGGCTCATGAGATGCGGCTCCGACAGGAGCTCCGACGGTACCGCCCGCAGCTCCGGCACCCACTTCCGGACGAAGCGTCCGTCGGGATCGTGGTCCAGGAGCTGCTTGGCCGGGGAGTAGATACGCAAGGCGTTGATGCCCGTCACCCCGCTCTGCATCTGGCACTGGGGGTAGTGGATGCCGGGTTCGAAGTCTACGAACCTCTGGGCCAGCACCCGGGCCACGGGACGCCAGTGGAGCCAGAGGTGGTAGGCGGCGAAGCTGACCAGCATGGCTCGCATGCGGAAGTTGATCCATCCGGTGGCGTCGAGGTAGCGCATGCAGGCGTCCACCATGGGATAGCCGGTTCGACCCGCCGTCCACGCTTCGAACCGGAACCGGGTCTCGGCGTCCCAGCCCGCCTCGTCCTCGTCCCGGAGGCCGTCGTAGGCCCGACTCATGTTCCGGAACTCGATCTCAGGCTCCGACTCGAGCTTCTGGATGAAGTGGTCGTGCCATCGCAAGCGCTTCCGAAAGGACCCCAGGGCCCGGCGCCACTCGGTCGTCGACCCGGGGCGTGCCGGTCGCTCGCGGAGTGACGTGCCCTCGTCCTTCAGCTCCGCCGCCACCTCCTCCACGGCGTGGTGGACCGTCCGTAGACTGACCGTACCGTAGGCCAGGTGGGGGCTCAGACGACTGCACGCCGAGGGAGCCGTCAGGGGGCTGGACATGGCCTTCTGGTAGCTCCGTCCCCGCTCGTTCAGGAAGGCGTCCAGAGTGTTGCCGCCCACCGTCAGGCCGCCGGTTTGGGCCCTGGGACGGGCGGGGTGCAGCATGGCGTCCGGCAAGAACCCACCCCAGTCGTTTCCGCCTCGGGGTAACCGCTCCAGCCCCGCCACGTCGGACTTCAGGCCGAGGTCCAGCTCGGCCGTCTGGAGCCGGCCCGGCGCCGGCAGCGGCGCATCGGCCATGAACCGGTTCCACCGGGAGGCCCACCCGTCCCGGTTGTGGAGGCCTCGTACGACGCCGAACTGGCGATGCTCGGTCCACGGGACGCCGTGACGCTCACTCCACGATCTTACGGCCCGGTCCCGAGCCCAGGTCACCTCCAGCCCGGTCTCTTCGTGGCTCCACAGACCTGCGAGACCGGTGTCGCTCCGCGCGCCCAGGGACCGGAGTTGGTCGAGCACCTCTACGACCTCCCCCCGCAGCACTGTGAGGCCCCCGCCGCGGGCCTTCAGCGCGTCGTCGAGCTCTGCCAGCGACTGGTCGATGAAGAGAAGCTGGCTGCCGTGGGCCTCGGCTGCGGACCAGACCGACGGCTCCAGGACCCACAGGCAAAGTACCGCTCCAGCTGCCGTGGCCTCCGTCAGAGGACGGTGATCGGCTATGCGGAGATCCCGTTTGAACCAGACGATGTGGAAGTGTGAGACAGGCGCCATGACGGGGACCTACCCGTGGCGCCCGCCCAGGCTCCGGCGAGAGCCCTGGCTCACCCCCCTCGCGCCCGCTCCAACTTCTCCTGCACCCGGGGGTTCTCCGGCTCGATTTGCAGCGCCCTCTGGTAGCGTCTCACCGCCTCCTCGGTCCGGCCCCGAAGCTGCGCGACGTCGCCCAGTCGCTCGTAGCCGTCGGCCCTGTCCGGGAAGTGGTCCGCATTGAGCTCCAGGAGAGCGACGGCGGTGGTGGTGTCCCCGGCCTCCAACGTCCTGGCGGCGATGCCTTCCACATTCCCGGGCCGGAAGTCGTACTGGTTGCCTCTGTAGAACTCCTCTCGAAGCGTCCGGTAGCGCTCCACAACGGCGCCGCCTCCCTCTCGAGTCCGGACCTCTGCCAGCGTCTCCTCCAGGGTCATGGGACGCGGTTTCCCGGAGTGACAGGTGTGGCACCACATGTTCACCCGCTCCCCGCCCGACGGCTCGATCTCCGACAGGCTTTCGTTGATCTCGCCGAGCATGGTGAGCATCTGGCGGGCCACGTTCTTCGTCCGCTTCTCGTCCGAGACGAAGTCGAAGGTACCGAGGGGCTGGCCCTCTTCGCCCACGTGACAGTAGGCGCAGCGCACGCCCAGAGACCGGGTGAAGCCCTGCATGACCGCTCGGAGGTTCTCAGCGGGCAAGTCATGAGGGAGGACCTGAAGATTCTCGGCCCTCTCAGGCCAGATCCCCTGGGCGACCGCGGCGTGGGGGAGCGCCAGGGCCAGCCCAACCACGACAGCGAGTGCGAGTGAGGTGCGGGGGGCCATGTAGGGCTCCAAAGGTGGAAGAGGGCGACGCGGCGTACTGCGGAGGCCTACGGACGAGTCGGGGCGGGGATTACCGAGGCGGCCTCCGCCCAGGCGGGGAGCTCGTCGTGGGGCGGGCTCACTGGTTCTTGACCCGCCTCCATCCGCCCACCATTCTGACCCGACCCCTCCACGGGTCGGGGCGAGACCCCGGCCCCTTCTCTGACTCCCGGAGGTGTCAGTGGCATCTGCCAAAGAGTACCCCACCGCCAAGATCCGAAACGTCGTCGTGCTGGGCCACGGAGGCTCGGGAAAGAGCAGCCTCATCGACGCCCTCTGCTGGGTGTCCGGCACCACGAATCGACACGAGGACCCGTCCGCCGGTCACTCCGTCACCATGCACAGTCCGGAAGAGGCGGAGCACGGGATCTCGATCCAGCTCACCCCGGCCTACGCCGAGTGGGCCGGGACCAAGATCAATCTCCTGGACACGCCGGGCTATCTCGACTTCACCGGCGAGACCCTTGCCGCGGTCCGGGCGGCGGACGCGGCGATCATCTGCATCGGGGCCACCACCGGCGTCGAGGTCGGCACGGAGAAGGTCTGGGAGTACTGCGAGGAGCGCGGGATTCCCCGGATGCTCTTCGTGAGCCAGATGGATCGGGACAACGCCGACTTCGACCGGGTGTTCCGGGACGTCAAGGCGCACCTCACCGACAAGGTGATTCCGGTCGAAGTTCCCATCGGCCAGGGGGACGAATTCCACGGGATCATCAACCTCTTCTCGGAGCACGCCCATAACTACACCCAGGGCACTCGTACCGGGGAGTACGACCACGTGCCGATTCCCGGCGAGCTCCAGAACAAGTTCCAGGCCTGGGAGACGGAGCTTCAAGAACGCCTCGCCACCACCGACGAGATCTACCTCGAGCACTACCTCGAGGGGGGCGAACTCTCTCGGGAGGAGGTTCTCGAGGGGATGGCCGTGGGGATGGCCCGTGGCGACATCGTCCCCCTCTTTTGCGGGAGCGGCAAGACGTGCTACGGAACCCGAGCGCTCCTGAAGAAGATCGTGGAGCTCTTCCCCCACCCGGGCGAGATCGGTGAGGTCCGGGCCATGCGGGCGGGGCTGGACCAGGAGGTCGTCCTGGAGCCTACCGACGACGAGCACCTCGCGGCTCTGGTCTTCAAGACCACTACAGAGCCCCACGTAGGGGAGCTGTCCTACTTCCGCATCTTCAGTGGAACCGTGGCGAACGGCGACGAGGTGATGAACGGCTCCGATGGGGCGCCTGAGAAGCTGGGCCACCTCTCGATCCCCCTCGGCAAGGATCGCATCGAGGTCGCTCGACTCCACGCCGGGGACATCGGCGTCGTAGCCAAGCTCCGGCACACCCACACCAACGACACTCTGTGTCGGGGGGAGCGCCCCATCCAGCTCGAGAAGATCCGGTTCCCCAAGCCGGACATCGCCGTGGCGTTGAAGGGCGTCAGCCGAAACGACGAGGACAAGCTCGGCGAGGTGCTGCCCAAGCTTCACGAGGAGGATCCCACCTTCCACGCCGAGTTCGACGGGGAGCTGCATCAGACTCTGGCGCGCGGGCTGGGGGAGTTGCACCTGGAGATCCAGCTCGAGCGCCTGAAGCGGAAGTACAATGTGGCGGTCGAGACCGAACGACCCCTGATCGCGTATCGAGAGACCCTGTCGAAGCCCGGCGAGGCCCACGGCCGCCATAAGAAGCAGAGCGGAGGTCGAGGTCAATTCGGCGATTGCCACATCCGAGTCAAGCCCCTCGAACGCGGCGCGGGCTACGAGTTCCTGAACTCGATCAAGGGTGGGGTGATCCCCGGGAAGTTCGTCCCGTCAGTGGACCGGGGCATCCAGGAGGCGGCCACTCGGGGGATCCTCGCTGGTTTCCCTGTCGTGGACTTCTCGGCAGAGGTGTACGACGGCTCGTCCCACCCGGTGGACTCCTCGGACATCGCCTTCAAGATCGCGGGCTCCGCCGCCTTCCGGGCCGTGGCGGAATCGGCGGCCCCCCGGCTTCTCGAGCCGGTCGTCGAAGTCCGCGTCATGACGCCGGAGGAGTTCATGGGCGATGTGATGGGGGACATCAGCCAGCGCCGCGGGCGGGTCGTGGGGATGGATTCCAGCGAGGGCCGGGCGACGGTCACGGCTCACGTCCCCGAGGCGGAGTTATACCGGTACGCCAGCGCGCTGCGGGCCATGACTCAGGGGCGGGCTCACCACACCCGATCCCCCTTGGGTTACGAGTTCGTACCGGAGGCCGAAGCCCAGAAGATCAT
>JGI12210J13797_10039735_pt1 | contig 10020 bp, 7 predicted proteins | sample ElkSlonscriptome_3_FD_13797 | JGI IMG/M metagenome (IMG submission 13797) | reverse complement strand
GTGCTGCGCAACGGGCAGTGGCAAGATATCGACCGAAGCAGGCTCCCAAGTCGCCCCCGGAGCCGATGAGGAACGGCAAACCAATCAAGCCTCGCGCGTTCCTTACTCTGCAGACGGCTTGCTAGGAAAAATTTTACGCCATGCATCAGCCATGCTGACGACGACCCACCCGCGGTCCGCGGCTTCGTCAAGACCACGAGAGAGTCGTCCGATATGGGAATCGCGGTCGTATGCGAATTCGCGGTCCTCGTCGTCGTGATGAATGAGGATGCCCAAACGCGGCCCCTCACCTGTAGTGGTGTATTCGAGCATTTGAAAATCGCCGTCGGAATTGCCGACCGCTAAGATCGGGCGTCGGCCGATGTGTTGATAGATGCCGACCGGTTTGCCTTCCTTGTCGTCAAGAAAGAACCCTTGAGGCTGTTTGACGATCACGGGGACTCCGTCACGACTTTCGTAAGTGGCCTCGACGCTGCTGCCGACAACCTGTTCGGGTGGGATGCCATAAACCTTCTCGGCGAACACCCGCACGAAGTCGATGCCGCCTCCGGAGACGATGTACGTCTTGAACCCGTTGGTGCGTAGGTAATCGAGCAATTCAAGCTGGGGCTGATAGACCAGCTCGGTATAGCGCCGGTCGAGTGTCGGGTGTCTTGCCGTTTGCAACCACTCTCTTACGGCGTTTTGGAACGTGTCGGACGTCATGCCGGTGTGTGAAGCCGCAAGAAGCTTCTTCAACCCTTGTTCACCCGAGGCTGCGACCGATTGAAAATCACCAGCGAGGACGCTCTTGAAAGGTTCCGTCGTTCTCCACTCCGGGTGTTCGCTTTTCATTGCGTTGACTTGGTCGATCGCAAATAGGAGCTGGAAGTAGACGGGACGTTCGCACCAGAGGGCTCCGTCGTTGTCGAAGACAGCAACGCGTTCCGACTCGGGAACAAAGGTGTCAGCCGACCTGTCAGTGACCGATTCGACGAAAGCAATGATGGTCGCCTTCGATTCGGTCTCGTTCCAGGAAGGCAGGGAGTTGCCAGGCTCCGCCGTCGCAATCGACGCGGTAAGAAGCAGGATGGCAAACGTCGACAGAGCAAGACGCATTTTTTAAGTTCCGAAAAAAGAGAAACCGCCCGTCGAGAGCGACGGGCGGTTGAGGCGATTCGGGCTATTTTCCGCCGACGGTCATATTGTTGACCTGCTCCTCGAGCGTCGACAGACTCCAGTCCCCAGGCGTTTGGCTGGGCGGATAATCTTTCAGCGTCATCAGAAACTTGCTCGCCACGACCTGCATCGGACCGAGCATGTAGGCGCGGTCGATGACCCAGTCGTGATAGGTGTTCGAGTTGTGTTGAGCCTTCTCAAACGGGTCGCGCCGGAGGTTGAACATGAGCGGCATTCGCAATTCAACGAACGGCTCGCGCCAGACCTGGAGTTGACGGGCACGATTCTCCAAATAAGTGGCTTTCCAGTCGCCTACGCGAATCGCGCAGATCTTACCGCCGTCGGTAACGTAAATGAACTCTTTTCGCGGCGAGGCTTTTTGATCTTCCGTAACGGACTGAAAGCTTCCTGCTTTGGTGAGATAATCAAGCATGTTGTAACCGTCGATGTAGTTTCTGTACTCCCGACCGTTCAGTTCGACGCCTTCTCGAAGTTTTTCTTTGATGTTCGGTTCACCGGCGGCAGCGGCGAACGTGGGCAACCAATCCTCGTGCGCGACGATGCCATTGACGGTCGTGCCGGCGGGGAACTTTCCTGGCCAACGGACGAATGCTGGCACTCGAAAGGCACCTTCCCAGTTGGAATTCTTCTCGTTGCGGAACGGCGTGGTCCCCGCGTCGGGCCACGTGTTGAAGTGCGGGCCGTTGTCGGTCGAATACAGCACAATCGTGTTTTCAGCGATGCCCATTTCGTCGAGTTGTGCCAGCAACTCACCGACCTGCATGTCGTGTTCGACCATCCCGTCGTGATACTCATTGGAATTCGGTCCGGCCAAATTCTTGTGTTCCTCCTTGACGTGGGTGCGGAAGTGCATTCGTGTCGCATTCCACCAACACATCCACGGCTTCTCGCTCGCTTGCTTCCGCTGAATGAAATCCTTTGCGGCAGCCAGCGTTTCCTCATCGATCGTCTCCATCCGCTTCTTCGTCAGCGGACCGGTGTCTTCGATTTCTTGCCCGCCGTTGGGTAGGGCCTTGGCTTTGATCACCCCACGCGGGCCGAATTGTTCGTCGAAAGTCTTGCCGTTGGCCAGTTTCAGATCAGCAGGGTAATCTCGGTTTTCGGGCTCTTCTTCGGCGTTCAAATGATAGAGGTTTCCAAAAAACTCGTCGAAGCCGTGCATCGTGGGCAAGTGTTCGTCAAGGTCGCCCTGGTGGTTCTTGCCAAACTGGCCGGTGCTGTAGCCTTGTTCCTTCAGTACGGTTGCGAAGGTCACGTCAGTCTCTTGCCAGCCTTGCGGCGCGTTGGGCATTCCTACCTTGGTCATGCCCGTCCGAACCGGCACGCTGCCGTTGAGGAAGGCGGCACGTCCGGCCGTGCAAGACTGCTGACCGTAATAGTCGGTGAAGCTGACTCCTTCTCGGGCAATGCGGTCAATGTTTGGCGTGAGATAGCCCATCATCCCGCGGTTGTTGTGACTGATATTCCAGGTGCCGATATCATCGCCCCAGATTACGAGAATGTTCGGTCGGTCTTCTGCCTGCAGCGTGGTGCATGTGGCGATCAGCCCCAATAGGGCAAAAAATCTTGTAAATCCGAGTTGCATTGTTGATACCATAGAATCTGGGAACGCGAAAAGAGATAAGGGCCCGCTAAGACGAGGCGGCAAGTATTCTAGCCGGATGGGAGAGTGGCATGTCTTTACCGAAAAGTTTTTGACGAAAAGGTTTGGGCGACATTCTTGTTGGTTACTGCTCCGATACGGGCTCCTCTGGGCTGGGTAGACGGACTAGTAAATAGGTGTCTTGAGTCTCGACGCCGAAGTGCACCAAGACAGATGCTTCGTCCTGAGTCAGGTTGTACAGACCGGTTTCAGCGATCACGTCTTCGCTTTCGCCGATCCGCAAAGCGACGCGTTGTGTCTCCTTGTCGACGCGTCCCTGAATGGCTTGCGTCTGGTCGGTCACCTTGTTGTAGAGCGTGCCAGAGACGATTCCGTCCTTGTTGACCGCCAGTTGGACGATCCGGTTAGGGTCCACGTCGTCCGGGTCGGTGGTCAGGGCGAAGGTGCCCAGCGGCAACCATTCTGCCTGTTCAGCCGCTTCCTGCGTCTTCGGCTCGGACACCGTCGCCAGAGCGGCCGCGCTTTCTGCAAACTCCTCGGCACTGGCGATCGGTTCGCCGCCGATGGAGACCCTGTTGTCCTGGTAAGTCACGTTGCCACCCGACCCGTAGTCGTAATAAACGGGCGTTTGCGATGAAATTGGCGGGGCGTTCCAGTTGAACCAACCGGTCACGTCAACATAGGTCGGTGTACTCCACCAATACGTATACGGGTAGTACGAATAGGCATAAAAGTAATGCCAACCGCTGCAATGAAACCGATGGTTTGCCCACCAGTTGGGTCGGAAATAACCGGGGTATCGGTTGCCGTACCAGCGGTCGCGGACTTGATCGCCCCAGTCGTGAAAATGATCCAGCCGATCCGGGAGCAGCGCGGGCAACGTCGTTGCATTTCCGATGCGGTTCTGCCAACGACGATCGATCGCAGTGAGACGATTGTTGTCAATGTTGACCCAGCTCGGCCGATTACTGATGACGGTGTTATTCCCGAGGTTGATGTCGCCAATGTTGATCGACGGCCGTCGGTCGATCGGAAGCCGGTCATTCGGGCGGGGGCGGTTCGCCAGTCCGGGGCGGCCTTGGACGCCAGGCAGGGTGGTCGGCCGTTGGGGTCGGTTCGGCCGCTCGGCGTTCAGGTCGCCCGGCAAAGTAGACGGCCGGTTCGGTCGGCTCGGGGTGAGCGGCCGATCGAGTCCGAGAAAGTTTCCGAGCTGGCCACCGGAGGGACGCCCCTCCGGAAGCCTTCCGAAGTCGGGCAGGTTAGGGCGTTCGCTTCCGCCAGGGCGACTCCCCCCGGGAACTCGACCTGGCAACGTCGTAGGTCGACTTCCCAGGTCGCCGCGGCCGGGCAGATTGACGTTCGGGCGCCCCGGCCGCGAAGACGGTTGCGACGGTGTCGGCCGACTGATTCCAGGCCGAGCCGCCTCGGGCCGATCGACGTTAGGACGACTCAAACTGGGCCGACTGACGCTGGGCCGACTCACGTTGGGCCGACCAAAATCGGGGCTGCCGCCGAAGTGTGGCAGGCTGGTTTGGGGGCGTTGGGTCGGCAAGCGGCCGCCACCGACGCTCGGCGGAACGCTTCCAAAGTTAGGACGTGCCGCCACACTTGGTCTCGCCCCGACGCTCGGTCGTGCACTGCCCAGGTTCGGACGGGCACCACCGAAGCTGGCTCGGCCGCCGCCCAGATTGCCACGGCCACCCCCGCCGCGACCGCCGAATCCGCCGGCCAGCGTTTCCGCGTGGCAGCAGACCAAGATCGCTATGGCGACGGCCGGCAATAAGGGACGGCAGAGCATTGATCTCATCCGGGTTGGCGGTTTCGTTCGCATCATCGAGCCTCTTCCGTCGGTCGGGTCTCGTCGGTCGAATCCGGCGTTGATTCGGCCCGTGTCATGGTCACGTCTGCACCGCCGGGCCTCAGTTCGCCGCCGACTTCGCGCGACACGATCTGGACGTCCATTTGATTGCGGTCGACGGGACGGATTACGTAGGTGCCGGAAGCGACGCGGCCGTCACGGAGTGTTTGCGTCACGTCAATGTTCCAGTGGTCCGTCTGGCCGGACCAAGTTCCGGTGCTGAAACTGCCGTCGGCAAAGTAGGTCCACGATCGGACGCGGTGGAGGGACGGGTCGTAGCCGATCACCTCCATCGCCAGTGTCGTATCGGTGGCCGGCTTGGTAATCGTTCGGCGAAGGAACTGGCGGCCCGGCATGTACTCGATGGTGCTGACGAGCTTTTCCGGCGAATCGTCTTGCCACGTTCCGACGAGCCACCCGAGCGAATCGAGCGCTTCGCTGGCCGTTCTCTGGTGCGTCTTATCGGTGGACCGGTCGACGATGGCTGAGACTGTCCAAGAAGATTCTGACTTCGTCATCGTGACAACGAAATCGGAACGTTCGTCTGGCACGCCTTCCGCTTGCAATACGGCCGATCCCTGGACGACGGCAGTCGTCGGATCCTGCAGTTGAAGCTCGTTAATTTGAGCGTTCAGTTGGAGGGTCGGTTCGGCTTCGACCGACGCCTTGAGTCGCTGCATGAAGGTCGCCGCCTCGTCCATCTCAATCCCGGCAGACTCGTCGCTGTAACTCAGTTGCGGATTCAACAGGCCAGCCAAGTCGTCGAAACGCCTGTCGTTCAAAGCCTCGACGTAGCGACGTAGCTGATCGCGGATTTGGCTCTCGGGTGATGCCGTTGTCGCGGAAGCACCGTCGACACCGCCTTGGCCGAGGGCGTTGCTGGGCGGCCCGAAGGAGACGGCAGAACAAACCGCTGCGAGCAGAAAAAAACGCATTGGCAACACAGGGAACCCCGGGGGAACGAGAGCGCGACCGTAGCGTTGACCCGACGCGTAGGCGGTCGTCGTTGAAAGCCACGTCCAACGCAAGAGCGACGTCCAACGCAAGAGCCACGTCCAACGCAAGAGCGACGTCCAACGCAAGAGCGACGTCCAACGCAAAATTGAAGAGTACGACTGGACGCTTCATCCTACCCGGTTGGCAACCGGGCCGCCCGCGTTTTGTATCATATCCGGAAAAATCCATCAGGGCCGCCAAAGCCGCACGAAGAATACAAAAACAGTCCAATGGCAGTGGACGGGCCGCTTTTCGCTGGTCGACAAGCGAGGCATGCGATTCTCCATGGACTGGAAAAGGGGCCGACGAATGCGTTTCAGTGTCTTATCGGGCTTGTCGAGCTCATCGAACGAAGCTTCAGCGAGGCGTGAGTGTCGCTTGTTCGCAATCGCGGTCTTGCTGCTATGGCTGACTCCGTCGGTCCAAAGCTCGGCCGATCCGACCCAATCTTTCAGGTTCGCGTCTGCTTCGTCTTGTGTTGGTAGTCCTGATAGCTGTGACCAACTGGGCTGCGATTCGAAGCCGCACCGAGACCTCAGTTGGTGCGAATCGATTCACGCGTGCTTCGCCGAAAGTGGCATTACATTCTCCAACAACTTGACGCAGCATTATTTCGGGACGGTCAGCGGAGGCGTCGAACAGACCGACCGCTATGGCGGGCATGGCGATTATGTCGCCAACATGGACCTGGGAAAGTTGGGCGTGCATGAAGGGTTGTTCTTAAAACTTCGTGCCGAACATCGATTCGGCCGATCGATCGGCGAGCAAGCCGGAGTGCTGCTTCCGCCAACCCTGCCGACGGAACTGCCGGTCGCCGACAGCCGCGACCTGTTTTTAACGAACGTACTATTCACTCAGTTCCTATCGGAAAAGTTTGCCGTCTATGCCGGAAAGCTCGACACGCTTGACGGCGATGCAAATGCTTACGCTGGCGGCCGCGGCATCACGCAGTTTTCGAATGTGGCTTTCATTGCAAACCCGATCGCGCTGCGAACGATCCCGTATGCGTCGTTGGGTTGCGGTTTCATCGTCCTGGGTGGAGACAATGAGCCGTTGCTGAACTTTTTGGTGATCAATCCGACGGATACGGCGGACTCGGCCGGCTTCGACGAGTTGTTTGCCGACGGGGTGGCGATGTCGGCCGAGCTACGCTTTGCGACGCCTTGGACGGTCAAGCCGGGCCATCAGCTTTTCGGTGCTACTTGGAGCAGTCGCGATTACGTGTCGCTCGGACAGGATCCCAGAATTTTACTACCCGATGTGCCAATCGATCGTGCCGACGGATCCTGGTCGTTCTACTGGAACACGGACCAAGCGTTGTGGGTGGACTCTGGAAACCCGAGTCGGCATTGGGGCTACTTCGCCCGTGCGGGCATCGCGGACGACTCGGCCAACCCGATCAATTATCTGCTCAGCGCCGGGCTGGGTGGTGCCAGTCCGTTGCGAGACGGCGACTCGTTCGGGATCGGCTATTTCTATAGCGGAACCAGTGACGAGATCGGGCCGGTCCTAACCGGATTGCTCGGTCCCATCGGCGACAGCCAAGGTGTCGAAATTTTCTATCGCACTCAGCTGACGAAGGCGGTCTCGGTAACGCCCGATTTTCAGTGGCTCAGTCAAGCACGCCGAAACACGGCCGACGCATACGTTCTGGGATTGCGGGCGAACGTCGCGTTTTAACGGGGCCGGGTCAGGGTGTTAGCCCGAATCAATCCGGCCGGCTTGACTCGTGTGTGACCGGTTGCAGCATTTGCACGCTTCGGATGTCGATCCTGACGTCCTGTTTGCTGTGCAGTTGGAGTGCGATGACTCCCTCCGGTTCCAGATCTTCGACGACGTGATCACTGGCGAGGCAACCGTTCAGGTGGGTCACAATCCGGTTGCCGTGCACATTAATCACCATGGTTTGCCACGGCGGGTCCGAGGCTGAATCGGCTTTCGAATCCTGTCCGTCTGGCTCGCTGGAGTTTCCGGCGGATTTGGGTGGGGCGGCGACATCGATGCCACGCCTTGCCTTTTGCCACGACTGGCGGACAGCGGAACGGCGAGGCTTCGGAAAATGCTGGTCCAGGTAGTGAAGCGGACGGACCAGCCAGCCTTTCCCGCCGGTTTGATACAGCCCCGCCACTTCGGCGGTATCATCAACTTCCGCCTGGACGCCGGCGATGAACGGGTTGGCATCCAGGATTTTGCCGCGGACATAGAACCCGCTATCACCCGTCGCGACGCGATATTCCAGTCGATAGGTCCCGTCTCGGTGGAGCTCCTTGCTGTACAGCAGCCCGTGCGGTTGATCCGCTTTACGCTCGGTGCGGCCCTGGATCACGCCGTCAACGACGTTCCAGTTGCCGCCGCCGATTCTCTTCCACCCGTCGAGCGTCTTGCCGTCGAATAGGTCCACCCATTCATGGCGGCCCAAATCGCGGACGTTCAAATTCCGGAACCGGTACGTCTGGCCGTCTTCCCCGTGGTGTTGCAAGCCGATGCGGCCGCTCAAGTCCGCCGGGTCGAAATAATCCGTCGTCGGAACATCGTTGACGAAGAACTGGAGATGGTTCCCGACACAGCGGATGCGGTAGCGGTTCCACCGATCGCGGTCGAAGGCAGCTTGTGCCTCCGGCTGCTCCCACAGCGGGTTGAGCCATTGACGGCGTCCCTCGTCGTAGAGCCCGCCCGACCACTTTCGGTCGGTCGGGTCCGCTTCGGCTTGGTACCCGTAAACGAATTGCGGGGCGACTTGGCCTCGGGCCATGATCCCGCTGTTGCTCTTGCCCGGCGGCAGTTTGATCTCGCCCTCGAACTCGTAGTCGTGGAAGACGCGGTCGGTGACCAAGAAAAACTTTTCGTTGGAGGTCAGATGGATCTGGCCGTCGCTGACTTCCGCCTTGCCCCACGGATAGGGATTCGACCAGCCTTCGAGCGTCTGGCCGTCGAAGAGCGACGTGACTGCGTCCTCGGAGGAGCCGGCGGGGGCATCGGGCGACTGGGCGGCGGCCGGCGAGCCGATCAGACTGGCGGCCACCCCTAGGGCGAGTGCCGTCGACACGATGGTGGCGTGGGGGACGGGGAAAAACTGGATCATTGCAATCTTCTACGCTGTCACGAAGGCACCACCGCGGCTCGCGGCCGGACAGCTGTTAGTATACTCAGTTCGAATTGGTCGATCGCGGGGATTGTCGTTCGGTCGACCAGTTTTGCCCGCAGGTTTTCAGCTACCACGAATCCAAGTTTCGCGACGTGTCGAAGAGTTTTTTCCGTCAGAAGTCATCCGACGCTGATCGTCGCGGCAGACCTGCGGTGCCGGATCCACGCCGCCTGTTGGTCGGTGGGTTAGCCGTGGCGCTGTTGCTGGCGTCCGCGTCGGCATGGTGGACCGGCTGGTTGACCGCGGCGGTCGGGTCGGAGTCTTCGGCCCAGTTCGCCCGGGCATCAATGGCCAGGATCGGCTTGGTGTTGGCCGCCCTGGCGCTGGCGTGGGATTCACTGCGACGCCCGGCCAGCTGGTTGCCGCCCGGGTTGGCGGCTGCCGGTGTGGCGGGGATCGCGATCCTAGCGGCCCAGCCGCGGCTGATTCTGGTCGTCTTGCCACTGATCGGCGTCCTGACCGCGCTGGCAGTCGTCGTGAAGATGTTTCGCGGAAAGTAAGCGCTGAGTGAATCTGGTCCCTCGTCGTACCTTATCGCGAGGGAACGTTGCACACGATCGTACCGGCCATCTTGTCGTGCAGCGTTTCGTGACCATCGAGGAAAAGAAAGACGGCATCCACGATGTAAACGATGATCGACACGACCGGGACCGCGTTGGCCAATGACCGGAAGACGAACATCCGAACCAAGTAACCCTTCAAGAATCCAACCGGCTGCATCGTGTTTTGATCAACGATCACGATGCCAAACGCCATTTTTCCCAGGGTTTGCCCTCGGATCGACAGCGGGACGGCCTCCAACAGGACGTTCAAGGCTACGCCTCCGACTATCGCCGACACCGCCAGCGCAAGATTCACGGTAGCACCGTCGGCCGACTCCGCCATAAGCAATTGGTATAACCCGAAGCCAACGAAGGGACACGCGATCAAAATCGTCAGAAATACGTCCAGCAATTTGGCGACGATTCGTATGAAGGGGCTGGCCAGGTCTCGGTATTGCCCAGAGGCGCCTTCGGAGCCGAGGACACTAGAGACCGAATACGGGTTCGCCGGGCCGCCTGTCGGGTGCCGGCCGGGGGAGGGACCGAAGTTGCTCCGGACGGGCTCGAAGTCATTTTCAGCCAGTTCGTCGAACAGGTCGGGCGTCGGACGCCCGCCGTCGAGGGCCGGCGAAGGGCGGCGGGCTTGCGGGCGGCGGGCCGGAGCGGACCGGCTCGCGGGCGTCGCTGCGGCAGGAGC
>JGI12210J13797_10253928_pt1 | contig 10030 bp, 9 predicted proteins | sample ElkSlonscriptome_3_FD_13797 | JGI IMG/M metagenome (IMG submission 13797) | reverse complement strand
GCCACAAGCCGCGAATCACCCACGAGATGCTCGACGAGGGGCTCCAGTGGCCGCAGATGAACGGCAAGCAGGTCTTCCGATGGGCGGTGGAGAAGATGCCCGAAGTCGCTCGCGAAGTCCTCGGCGACTGCGACCTCACGGTGAAGGACATCGACCTCTTCGTCCCTCACCAGGCGAACATGCGTATCAACCAGTGGGTCGCGACCGCCCTCGACATTCCCGAGGACAAGGTCGTCCACAACATTCAGCGCTACGGCAACACGACGGCGGCGACCATTCCCATCGGTCTGTCCGAGTCCTACGCCGAGGGAAAGCTCGAGGATGCCACCATCCTCATGGCCGCCTTCGGCAGCGGATTCACGTGGGCCGGCAGCGTCTGTCGCTTCTGAGGATTCATCATGGCCTTCGAGGACGAGCTTCCCCCCACCCAAGTCGACGACGTCGTCGGCCGTGCCCTGGCCGAAGACCTGAGCGGCGGCGACCTCACATCCTCCGCCTGTGTCGGCGCCGATGCGGAGGCCCACGCCGAAGCCCTCACGCGCCATCGCATGGTGGTTTGCGGCGGACCCATCTTCGCGCGCGTCTTCGCGCTGGTCGATCCCAGCCTCGAGGTGGAGGCGGTGGCGATCGATGGGACGGTCGTCGATGAAGGCGCAGTCATCTGGCGTGTGCGTGGGCGAGCACGAAGCATCCTCTCCGCCGAGCGGGTGGCCCTGAACTTCGCCCAGCGCATGAGTGGAATCGCAACCTCCGCTCACACCTATGTCGCCGCCCTCACCGCCGGGAGCCCGACCCGGATCGCCGACACCCGAAAGACCACGCCAGGTCTGCGCTTGCTCGAGCGCTATGCCGTACGCGTCGGCGGGGCCCACAACCACCGCGACAACCTCGGCTCGGCGGTGATGATCAAGGACAATCACATCGTCGCGTCCGGCTCTATCTCCGAGGCGGTACGTCGCGCCAAGGCCCGGGCACCTCACACCTCGAAGATCGAGGTGGAGGTCACCAACCTAGACGAGCTCGCGGAGGCGACCAGCGCCGGCGCCGACATCGTCATGCTCGACAACATGGATGACGCAACCGTGAAGCAGGCCCTGGCTCAGGTCGAGGCCGCCTCGCCGCGGCCGCTCGTGGAGGCGTCCGGGGGGATCACCCTCGAGCGGGTAGGCTCGCTGAGCGCCCTCGGCGTCGACGTCATCAGTGTTGGTGCGCTCACGCACTCGGCACCCGCTGCAGATATCTCTCTCGAGTTCAGCCTCGGCCACTGATGGCTCTTCTTCTCGCCCACCGGATCGAGCAGGAGCTCGACCGCGCCGAGGCTTGCATCGGTCGGCCGCTCACGCTGCTGGCCGAGACTTCCTCCACCAACGACGACGCGAGAAGGGGAGGCCAAGCCGGCGCGCCTCACGGTGCTTCCTGGGTCGCGGACCACCAGACCGGTGGGCGTGGTCGACTGGGCCGGAGCTGGCACTCGCCACCGGGCGAGAACCTCTATTTGTCGGTCCTGCTTCGGCTCCAGCTGCAACCTGTGGCGCTGGCGCCACTGTCCCTGGTGGCGGGTCTGGCGGTTGCCGACACAGTGGCGCTTCACCTCGGTGAAGGCAGAGCCCGCATCAAGTGGCCCAACGACGTCCTCGTCGAGGGCCGCAAGCTCGCGGGCATTCTCGTGGAGACCACCCTCCGTGGAGAGGAGGCTACGGTCGTCGTCGGGGTGGGGCTCAACCTCTGCACGGTCGATTTCGGCCCCGGTCCTTTTCGTAGGACGCCCACCTCGTTCGCCCTGGAGGGCGCAAAGGTCGAACGAGAAGTCGTCGTGGCTGATCTTCTCGCTGCCCTCGGCCAGCGGATCGAGGCCTACCGTAGAGACGGCTGGTCTGCCTCTTTCGCGCGCGACCTCGAGCGTCGCGATGCCTTGCGCGGCGAGCGCGTGCGCCTAGGTGACGGGCGCGAGGGGAGGGCGATGGGCTTCGGTCCCGATGGCGCCCTCTGGCTCGAGTCGCCCGAGGGACGGCTCGAGATACGATCGGGGGAGGTGAGCCATGAGTGAGCGCATCCGCCGCCGTCTGGCGGTTCTCGAAGACGTCCCCGAGGGCCAGCTCCTGGTGCACGAGGTCTACCGTTCGCTCCAGGGCGAATCGACCCATCAGGGACGGCCTTGTGTGTTCATTCGCCTCTCCGCTTGTGACCTGCGCTGCAAGTGGTGCGACACCCCTCATGCCTTTCATCAGGGGCATACGCGCAGCCTCGAGGACCTCGTCGACGAGGTGAATTCCCTGCAGCCGCCCGGCCCCGGTGCCCTCGTCGAGCTCACCGGCGGAGAGCCACTTCTTCAGGCGCTCGTGCATCCGCTCATGACGCGCCTCTGTGACGCTGGCTACGAGGTTCTCATCGAGACGAGCGGAGGGCGCGACATCGCGCCCATCGATCCCCGAGTTCGGGTCATCATGGACCTCAAGTGTCCCGATAGCGGTGAGGCTGGCAGCAATCGATGGGACAACCTCTCGCGCCTGCGCGCCAAAGACGAGATCAAGTTCGTCATCGCTTCCCGTGCGGACTTCGACTGGGCTTGCGAGACCATCGTCCGACACGGCCTCGAGAGGCTCTGTCCGCTCCTCTTCAGTGCGGCTTGGGGTCGCGTTTCCCTGACGGATCTCGCCGACTGGGTGGCCGAGGTCTCCTTTCCCATGGCCCGCATGCAGCTTCAGCTGCACAAGTTCGTATGGGGTGCGGACACCCAAGGCGTTTGACGACCTGGCACCCCCCTCACGGAGACTCGCCGCGGACGAAGGCTTCGAAGTCGGCGACGTTCCCGCGAGAACCGAGGGCCAGGGGCACCCGCTGATGTAGTTCGCTCGGCACGATGTCGAGGATCCGCTTGCTCCCCGTCGAAGCGGCGCCACCAGCGGCCTCGAAGAGGAAAGCGAAGGGATTGGCTTCGTAGAGAAGCCGAAGTTTGCCCTCAGGCGTCTTCACATCGCCGGGATAGGCGAAGATCCCGCCGCGTAGCAGAGTGCGATGGGCGTCGGCGACCAAGGTGCCGACATAGCGTTGACGGTAGGGACGCTTGGTGGCGGTATCCTCCTCCTTCACCCAGGCGTTCCAGCGCTTCACGTCGTCGGTCCATCGCGATGCGTTGCCTTCGTTGATCGAGTAGGTGGTCCCGCGCTCGGGAACCCGGATGTTCTCGTGCGAGAGCAAGAACTCACCCACCGTGGGATCGTAGGTGAACCCATGGACTCCATCGCCGGTCGTGATGACGAACATGGTGGACGAGCCGTAGATGACGTAGCCGGCGGCTTGGAGCTGGTGTCCGGGCTTGAGAAAGTCGGCCACCTCGGCAGGGCCGTCGTGCTCTTTCCGCAAGACGCCGAAGATGGTCCCGATCGAGATGTTCACGTCGATGTTCGATGACCCGTCCAGGGGGTCGAACATCATCACGTACTTCGCCTGCGGCGCGTTGGAGAGGACGCGCATCTCTTCCTCTTCTTCGGAGGCAGCGGCAGCGCAGACACCGCGCCGCGAGAGGACGCGCATCAGCGTCTCGTTGGCCTCTCTATCGAGCTTCTGGACCTTTTCACCCTGGACGTTCTCATCGCCGGTGTAGCCGAGCACGTTGACGAGGCCAGCGCGCCGAACGCGAGACGTCACCATCTTGGCGGCCAGGGCGAGAGAGCTGAGCAGTGAGGTGAAGTACCCACGCGCCTCAGGCCGTCCGAGCATGCCTTCGAGGATGTAGGTCTCGAGGGTGAGTCCAGTCCGTGACTCGGGGTTCGGGGCGGGCTCGTAGGTCTCCATGAGTCCAATGTGGGTTGGACCGTAGAGCGTCGTCAAGGAATGGCTTTATCCGTGGGGTGGCCCTGTGGTTAGATGCGCCCCCGCCGAATTTTCCACGGGTTTTCCACCGCCTTTCGAGCTGTGTTGGCGGGGATGGCGGGTTGGTCGACAGAAGAGGAAATTTCATGGCACTGAACATCTCGGTCAGCGGCGCTGACCCCCGCACGAACAAGGTCGATCTCCTGGCGCTCGGCGTCGTCGAAGGTCGTCATACGAAAGATATCGGGGGGGAGCTGATCGGGGCCATTGGAGGCGCCAAGGCCGAGCTCAAGCGCTTCGAATTCACCGGTAAGTCGGGGCAGGTCTTCGAGACCGCGACCGCCGGCACCATCAAGGCCGGTCGTCTCCTCCTCATCGGCCTGGGCAGCGACGAGCTCGACGGTCCGGCCCTGCGTCGTTTCGCGGCCACGGCGGCTCGACACGCCAAGGGGGCACGCGCTGCCTCGATGAGCATCGTCATCCCCGACGCTTCGGTGGACGATCCAGAACATTTCCTGGCCCAGGGCGCGACCCTCGGAGCCTACCGCTTCGAGCGCTACAAGACCGGCGACAACGCCACCAAGCGACCCCTCGCCAAGGTGGCTTTGCTGTCGAGCGGCAAGGTCAGTACCGGTAGTCGCGCCTCAGCCGACCTCGGCCGTCGTATCGGCGAGGCCGTCACCCGCGCCCGCGACTTGGTGAACATGGCGCCGAACGATCTCTATCCGGAGGCGATGGCCGAATACGCCAAAGAGATGGCCAAGACCTACAAGGACAACGGCCTCTCCTGCACGGTGCTTTCGCACAAGCAGCTCCTCGCCAAAGGGATGAACCTGATCGATGCGGTGGGGCGGGGGAGCTCCAAGAAGCCGGTCCTCATCCACCTGAAGTACAAGCCGAAGGGCAAGCGCGACCTCAAGCGCCTCGTCTTCGTGGGCAAGGGCATCTCTTTCGACACCGGGGGCATCTGCCTCAAGCCGGCACCCGGCATGGACGAGATGAAGGGTGACATGGGCGGGGCGGCGAACACCATCGCCCTCATGGCGGCGGTAGCCGAGACCATGCCCGACGCCGAGATCCACGGCATCGTCGGTTCGGCCGAGAACATGCCCGATGGCGACAGCTATCGCCCTGGCGACGTCTTCACCGCCTATAGCGGAAAGACCGTCGAGATCATCAACACCGACGCAGAGGGGCGCTTGGTCCTGGCCGACGCGCTCCACTACGCGACCGAACTCGAGCCGGATTTCATCATGGACAACGCCACCCTTACCGGTGCGATGGTGGTTTCGCTCGGCAACACCTACAGCGGCTACTTCAGCAATCGCGACGAGCTCGCCGAGGCGCTCAAGAGCGCTGCTGGCCGGTCAGGCGAGAAGCTGTGGCACCTCCCGCTCATCGAGGAGCTTCGAGACAAGCTCAAGAGCAAGTGGGCCGACATCAAGCACGTGGGCGATCGTTGGGGCGGGGCCATCACGGCAGCCCTCTTTCTTCGCGAGTTCGTAGGTGACACGCCGTGGATCCACGTCGACGTGGCCGGTGCCTCGATGTCCGACAAGGACTACGACATCTACACGCGCGGCGGGACGGGTCACGGGGTTCTCACGTACCTCGAGCTCATCGACCACCTCATTCAGGGCTGAGTTCTCTACTGCTCGAGCACGCCTCAGAAGCGCGTCGAGCTAGCGAAAGGGCGGTCGGCGTTTTAGGCTGCGGAGGCCATGAGCAAGTCCAGGCCCGACGAGGCCCGCCTTCGCCGTCGAATCGGACGGGACGTCGGGCAAGCGATCGCCGATTTTTCGATGATCGAGGAAGGCGACCGCGTTCTCTGCGCGGTCTCTGGGGGCAAGGACAGCTACGTCATGCACGAGGTCCTCACCGACCTCGAGCGACGCGCGCCCGTTCGCTTCGAAGTCCTGGCCGTCAACGTAGACCAGGGTCACCCGGGCTACCCGAGAGACGTCCTCCACGACTACATGGCGGCGGGCGGCTTCGCCTTCCAGATGGTCCACGAAGACACCTACTCCGTGGTCAAGGCCAAGGTGCCGGAGGGCAAGACCACGTGCTCCCTGTGCTCGCGTCTTCGCCGGGGCATTCTCTACACGCTCGCTCGCGAGCTCCGGTGCAACAAGGTGGCGCTGGGTCATCACCGTGAGGACATCATCACGACCCTCATGCTCAACCTGTTGTTTCAGGGGCAGCTGAAGGCGATGCCACCCAAGCTGGTCAACGACGCGGGCGACGTCGTAGTGATTCGGCCTCTGGCCTACTGTCCGGAGGATGATATCGCCGGCTATGCGCAGCTTCGAGGCTACCCCATCGTGCCCTGCGTGTTGTGCTCGGGGCAGCCCAATCATCAGCGAAAGGTCGTGAGTGACCTCCTCGCCGACCTCGACCGTCGCCAACCAGGCGTGAGGGCCAGCATGCTGGCCGCGCTGCGCAACGTTCGGCCGTCCCAGCTGCTCGACGCAGGGCTTTGGCAAGCCCTCGACCTCGAGGTGGCCCGTGAGCAGCCGGAGCAAGCAGCACCACCGCCGCTGGTTCAGCTTCGCCGAGGCGCCGCCTCCGAGGAGGTTCGTGGCTGAGGCGCCACCCGTCGAAGACCCCAAGGGGGTCGAGGCAGAGGTAGGAGAGGCGCCTCCCCCCTCGGTGCGTCGCATCGCCAAGGAGGTGCGTGACCGTTCCACCATCCTCCGGTGCACCCTCGGAGCCGTGGCAGCCTGGGCCATTACGGTGGCTCCGCTCGTCGTGAGTGGTCGGGCGTCGTTCTTGGTGCGGGTTCTCGCACTGGCTTCTCTGTCGGCCGGCCTCGCGGGACCTCAGCTTCTTCCGCGAAACGACCGCGCGGCTCGGCAGGTGGGTATCACCCTTTTCCTCTTCATGGTGCTCATCACCTGGACCCTTGCCTCGTTGGACGCGGCGCTGACCGGTCTCGATCCGTTCCGCGCCATCCTCGGCTCCTTGGGCTGGGGGGTCTTCGCCCTCGGCTGGTCCCATCCCTGGTCGGTACCGGACCACAAGCTCGCGACCGCACCAGAGGGGGACACGGCTGGCCTCAAGCCGCGCCGGACGACACCTCACTACGCGGTCGGGGTTGCCGTCATCGGAGCTGCCTGCGCTGCCCTTTGCCTCGGCTTGGCGTGGCGCATCCCCGATCCGAATCGTGCCGTCTTCGCCCAGGCGGTGGCGGTCGGGGCCGCCGTGGCTCTCCTCACCTCGGCATCGGCCATCGCGGTCTTTGCCGGTCGTGAGTCTCGGCGCGAGCGCTCGCGACGCAGGCTCCCCTTCAACCGGCGTGTCTTGAACAACCTGCTGCTCATGGCGGTGGTGGTCGCACTCGCTCTTCTGCTTCGCTTCACGCAGTGACTGTGCCCTCGGGCCGGGGCTGGGCTACAGTGGGCCCGTGCCCAGTCGAGCCGTCATCGTGCTGAGCATCTTCTTCGTCATCGCGGCGGTTTGTTTCGCTCTGTCGCTGATGTCGCTTGCTCGTGCAGACGACGTCATGGCGCTGCTCTTGGCCATTCTCGGGGCCCTCACGCTGCGAGGTTTGCACCTAGCTGCGCGGGCGGCCGACGGAGGCGCTCGTTGAGTCGGCGCCTCGTCGTTGTTGTAGCGGTCGCAGGATCGACGTTCGGCTGCGGCGGGCCGACGACGTCACCCGCGAAGCAGCGACGACTCGAATCGGGCGCTCTGGCGCGCGTCGGCGAGGGAAGGATCCTCGCGGAGACCGTCGGGCGCATCGCGTCAGTGCAAGACCTTGACGTGGAGGCTGCCCGGGACCTCGCCATCCGTGACGCACTCTTTGCGACCGCGGCCCGCGAGGAATTGCCCGAGCGCCAGGTGGAGGCAGTGGAGACGCGGGTTTGGGCCCGGGCTCTTCTCCGCGAATTCGTAGTGTCTTCTCGGGAGGGTCCGATCACGGAGGAGGAACTCGGGCGGGCCACGGAGACCTATTGGACCTACTTTGCGCGGCCGAAGGGCTACCGGACCCTACACGCGGTGATGCTCGCGCCGGAGGACGCCCCCCCACAGACCCATGCTGCGGCGCGCGAGCGAATCGAGAGGGTTCGTGAAGCCTGGGAGCCCATCGTGAAGAGGCTCCAGGGGACGAAAGCACCCACCTACGCCGATGGCACGGTGTTCCGTTGGAATCCCAAGACCATGACCGAACCCATCACAGTCGAGCTCGAGGAGGCAGCGAAGGCGGCTGTCGGGACCATGGGTTTGAAGGTTCAACAACTGCCACCCGTGACCGCTCGCGGGTACATCATCGACCACGACCAGAGTCAGTCTGCGCTCGACGTGCATTTTTCAAAAGCGGCTTCAGAGCTCGAAGGTAGGGGAGACATGTCGCGCGTGGTGCAGTCCTCATCTGGGTGGCACGTCATCGTTCTCCTCGAGACGACGCCTGCGCGCCTCGTCGGAGAGGCCGAGCGCAAGGAAGCTCTGCGGGGATTCATCTACCGAGTCCGCGCCCAGGACAGGGTCGAGGCGCTCCTCGAAGAACGGCGGAAAGACGTCAAGGTCACGAGCAACCACGCCGCTTTGCTGCAGCTCGTGGACGTGGACGGCGAAGGATGATGGAGGAGCTCTGTCCTCCGTCCGTGCGCGAGGGCCAGCTCCGGTCGGGTTTCACCCCGATCCTGGAGCGCCTCATCGCCTCCTGCGTGGGGGGGATCGCAGCTCTGCTGGTCGACGAAGAAGGGGAAGGCGTCGACCTCGCGGCCGGCTCTGGACCCGTGCGTCCCACGGGCTTCGACATCCGGGTCAGCGGAGCTCACTGGCAGATCGTCGTACGACAAGCTAGCGAGCGGCGTGTGCTCGGCAAGATTGGACAGCTCTGGGTTCGTGCCGAGCGGTTCGAATACGTCATCCACGGCATGCCCTACGACTACGTCATCTGCGTCATCTGCCGGCCGGGGACACTGGACAACGTGTCGTACCGGGCCCTGCGCCAAGCTGAGGTCGAGCTATGCCACGAGGCCGCCTGGGACATCCCGCGTCTGCACTTGCCTTACTGGCGCAGAGCAAGGGTCAAGACCGACTCCAAGGGGCGGCCCACCTGGATGGCCATCGAACCCGACGACCAGGGCTGGACGGGTCCGACCATCGTATTGGACGACCCAGACGTACCAGGACGCTTCGAACGCACCTATCGCGTTGCCCTCAATGCCCAACCCACAACGAACATCCTACTGGTCCGCGAACGCACCGGCTTTTGGTACGCCGCGAGCGAATCCTCAAGTGTCTGAAATCAGGTGTCTTTCGCGGGCCGAAGATAAATTTCGAATATTCTCTTGATCTGTCGAGCTACCTGAGTAGATTCCGCCCTCCACGGAGCGCGGTTCACACACCTCGGTGACGCGAACGGCGCTCCACTGGCAGACTCCAAAATGGGTCTTGACCCGTCCTCAGCGACGGGGCATAGGACGCCGAGTCTCCGGCAGGGACGCGACTCACTCAGTCGCCCCGTATCGAGGGTTCCTCGTGGGCACTCGGCGGTGGTAGTTCCTGGCTCTTGATTGGGCTTCGCAGCGCGAACCACCCGGTCGAAAAAAAGAGCAAAAAAGAGCTTGACCGAAACGAAGTCAGGCACTAGATTCCGCGACCCGCTCAGACGAAATCAACGACTGAGCGGAGCGTTCCCGGGCAGCCTGGGTTGGGGTCGCGCTCTGCGGAGTGCGACGACCAAGCAGGTCGCTTAGGATACGGTTCGAAGGTAGACTCCAGTATGGGTCTCGCTCGTCCCTTGGGGCGGGCCAGGGCGCCGAGTCTCCAACAGGGACGCGACTCTCTTTTGGGTCGTCAATTGCCACTTCTTTATTGAATCTGGCAGGAGACTGTTCCTGGCTCTTGATTGGGCTTCGCAGCGCGAACCACCCGGTCGAAAAAAAAGAGCAAAAAAGAGCTTGACCGAAACGAAGTCAGGCACTAGATTCCACGGCCCGCTCAGTCGAAATCAACGACTGGGCGACCGGCGGGCGGCAACGCCTACCTCGGTCCTTGAAAACTGAATTGTACGCGCAACGGTGCCTACGGGCACTGAAGCAAACCGACGTGGGTCCCATAGGCAGCGAAAGCTGCCGACACGTCAAAATACGAGCCTGTCTCATCTGGTCTTTCCTTTCCAGGTGAGGGTTCAGGACTCCAGATTTAACTGGAGAGTTTGATCCTGGCTCAGAACGAACGTTAGCGGCGCGCCTAACACATGCAAGTC
>JGI12210J13797_10025643_pt1 | contig 10030 bp, 4 predicted proteins | sample ElkSlonscriptome_3_FD_13797 | JGI IMG/M metagenome (IMG submission 13797) | reverse complement strand
ATGAATTGGGAGATCAATTGATCAAGATCACAGAAGAAACGATGAGTCTGGACATGATAACCAACCGGGGAGTGAAGGTTTATCCCAATGGATTTCCTGAAACGTTCTGCACAAACCACTGGAGATGCCGTTGGTTAAGCAAAGACGAAAAACCTCTTGACTACAAAGCGATCCTGGCTCTTCAAACCAAAGTGAATCAAGCTGGTTTTGACGTGATCAAAACAGAAAATCTTTGCAAGTTTGACGGGGAGCGTCAGTTCTCTGCCGGACAAGGGCAAGGATAGTCTAGGTAGTTCTCTAATATATTGAATCGCTCGACTAAAAAGTCGGGCGATTTTTTTGTTTTACGTACATCTTTTGAGAAAGCTATTCGTCCGAATAAATGAAACCATTCGTGCCACTTTTGTGGACAATTAGTACGACAAAAATAATTGTGATATTGTTACCTTCGCAACAGCTTGCAAGCCTTATTATGAAAGTAATAGCATCTATACTTTTACTCTTCTTATTATCCACCCACCTATTTGCCCAGCAAGGAGATAGGCCCGATCGTTGTCATACAGATCAGTACCACGAGCAGTTGATGCAAAATCCTGAATTTGCCGAATCGCATCAGCAAAAAATGGAGAACATCAAACAGTGGTTAAAGGTGAATGTAGATGAGAGTAAAATGGATTGCGATGAAATTCTTTACATTCCGGTTGCCGTTCATTTTCAAAGCGACAATGGAACAAGTATTGGTGTGAGCCCGGCATGCGCTGAAGAAATGGCATTGAGTCAGATAGAGGCCATTAATGCAGATTATTCTGCAACGAATACCGACATCACTAAATGGGAGAATGGCCAAGCAACTTGGCCTTCAATTAGCAACGATGCGTCTTGTATTCAATTCTGTCTGGCAACGCTAAATCACCCCGTCGGATCGGGGATAGCAGAAGGAGATTTTGCGATAACCATTGACGAATACGATCAAACAGAGAATATTGCTCTTTGGAGCGGTTACTTGAACTGGTTTGTGCGTGACATGGATAATCCACTTGGCTTCTCTCCTTTAGCAGGAACAGGGAATGGAACCGGAGTGGTTTGCGGTCTGCCTTATTTCGGAACGAGCGACTGTAACGGCACGCTGAGCGGCCAATTTAACTTGGGCAGAACAATGACCCACGAAGTCGGTCATTATCTTTCGTTAGAGCATCCTTTTAGTAATGATTGCGGGGTTGACAATGATCTTCTTAACGATACACCAATTACCGATGAAGCAACTTACGGATGCTTTGCCGACGGAGAAAATTTCATAAACTGTACTGACCCTGTGCTTTGGCCTACGTATATGGAGTATTGCGATGATGCATGCCTCTTCATGTTCACCGAAGAACAGGTGGTACAAATGGAGGCTCATGTAAATGCCAATCTTCAAAATTTATTGGACAATGCCACCACGGTTTGTGAAGACGCAGCATGTTTGGGAAAAGACCTCGAAGTTCTCGTTCAGCAGGAGTCTTGTTTATCAGGTACAGACGGATCAATCGAACTTCAAGTTGAGGGCGGAGCAGATCCAATTCAATACTCTTTCAGCGGTGGTATTAACTATCAAGAGGAAAATGTCTTGACGGGTTTAGAAGCAGGAAGATTTGATGTGGCGATAATCGATGCTTCGGGATGTGAGCTAATCGACAGCGTATTTATATCAAGGGAAAAACCCGAAATTAATATCCTGAGTCAGACAAATTCCTTCTGCGGAAACCCCGACGGTTCGGTAGGCGCAGAAGTCGATTTCAATGATGTTTTCGAATATAATCTCGGCACGGGTTGGCAGGACACAGCCTTTTTTGACGGGCTTTCTTCCGGCATTTACATACTTAATGTGAGAAATGATGCAGGGTGCACAGCAAATACCGAAGTATTAATAGGCGATGATACCGACCTAAACCTTACCGTCTCGAAAGTTAGGCCCGTGAACTGCCCACTTTTTGACAATGGACTAATAGATGCAACTCTCCTGAATGGTGTGCCACCTTTTGAATACAGACTGAACGATGCCTCTCCTCAAGATAATGGGCTTTACCAAGAACTTTCTGTTGGAAATTATACGTTGTCCGTTGAAGACCAAAGAGGATGTAAAGAACGGTATGACTTCAATATCGGCATATCTTATGCCAATGTATCAAACGATTGCCCTTGCGAAATCTTTGTACCCAATGCAATGACGCCCGGTGGTAATGACAACTTAAACAACACATTGAAGCCAATAACGACTTGTCCAATATCCGATTATACTTTCCAAGTTTTTGATCGCTGGGGTGATTTGGTATTTGAAACGGGAAGTTTGGAAGAAGTATGGAATGGTGGTGACGGTGAATACTTTGGCCAGAATCAAATTTACTTCTACATAATAACTTACCGCTGGGGAGAAGAAAGAAATGAAAGTCTGGAACTCCAGAAAAAAACAGGATTCATTACCGTACTGAGATAAAGAAAATGAACCCTGCGATTGCGAGGTTCTCTTTTCTAGTGAGGCAACTATTTTAATTGAATTGCGGTCATAGTGATGAACCAATCATCCTATCAATGAAGTTTCTTCTCCTAACCGTTTTAAGCTTCCTTTCGGTCAGCCTTTTCTCTCAAAATGAAGGTATTGTCATCAACATCGAACTACTCAATGCTCCATCAGAATCTGTGGATGGCTCAATTTCTTTCACCGGCGAAGATGGATTTATCAGCTACAGCCTGACCATTTCGGGCAATTCATTTTCCCAATATTATCCGAATCAGTCATTCGATTGGAATACCGGTCAAGTATCACTCGTCGATTGTAACGGAGACTTCCTGACAGGATACTTTTCCAATAGTGACAGTATCTCTTATTACTCGTACAGTTTCGTTTATTGTCAATCCGATTCCATCTTCGGTTGTACCGACCCTACCGCGTTAAACTACCAACCCGAAGCCAACATCGATAACGGATCATGCATTTATGAAGGAGCTAGCAATGACTTATGCGCTGACGCCACCCATTTAGCAGTTGGTTCGACTCTTATAGACAATTCATTTACCCCGTTGAATGAAGGAATTATCGGTGAATGCTGGAATTTTGGTTCGGGCGAAGGAGAGCAAACTAGTCTTTGGTTTACATTTACTACCCCTGCACAACCTGCCGAAATTTCTATTGAAACGGTAGCGGATGGATCAAATACCCTAACTGACACCCAATTCGGTCTCTTTACTGAATGTGGTGGGGAAATGATTTACTGCGACGGCAACTCCGGAGAAGGACTCTTGTCCGCTTTTAACTTCTCTTGCGGTGAATTAGACACCAATGCTACCTATATTCTCATCGTTGATGGATGGAATGGAGATGCGGGAACTTGCTTTTTAAATTTTGACGTCTCTTCGCCTTGCGGAAATGAGGTTCTTGGCTGTACGGATCCGTCTGCTTCTAATTACAGCCCTTTGGCCACCATAGACGATGGGTCCTGCTCTTATTTGGATTCGTGTAATTTTATGATCGACGCGTCGCCTCTGACCTGTTCGACTTTTGAGTTTTTAGCCTACAGTCCCGGCGGTCAAATGGGTAGTGGGATGACCTGGACAATTAACGGGGCAGTTGTTGACCCTACTTCGAATCCCATGATTTGGGAATTTACAGAGTCAGGGGTTTATGAAGTTTGCTACAATATTGTGAATGATGGCTTTTGGTGTGATGGCTTAAGTGAAGGTTGTACAACGGTCTTCGTAGAACCCAACTGTTTTACTGAATGCCCTGTGATCGATTATGCACTTTCTGATTCCATAAGTTCGGATTGTACCTATGCTTTTTCGCTAATTAATCCGGACACCCCGATCGATAGCATCTTTTGGTCTATAGGAAATGAGCCCGTCTTTATTGGCGGATCAATGGTGGAATACCAATTTAGTGAACCCGGCTTTTACGAGGTTTGTGCTTGGGCCGATAACTTTGACTGTGATTCAATATGCACGGGACTATGGGTCGATTCATGCTCAAATGTTTTGATTTACGGCTGTACAGACCCGGCAGCAATCAACTTCAATCCGGAAGCCAACACAAGTGACGGTTCTTGTGAATATCTAGAATGTGAAAACAACGAAGTAATTGTTCTCATTAATACAGAGAATTGGGGTTACGAGATTTCTTGGAATATTAGAAACGAAGAAGGCAATGAAGTTGCCGGATCGGGAGATTATCCAAATTATTCTACCATCACGGAATTGGCTTGTCTGGAAGATGGATGCTACACTTTTGAAATGTTTGACTCATATGGCGATGGTTGGAATGGAGGTTCATTTACTATTTTGCTAGGCGATACCGCCTTGGCCTCAGGAACACTGGAAGATGAAGAATTCGGATCAATATCCTTCGGTGTGAATGCTGAAGGTTGTGTTGAAGAGGATGTTTTTGGTTGTACAGATCCATCAGCAGTAAATTTCAATCCCAATGCTACGGTTGAAGATGGTTCGTGTACTTATGAATGCACCGATGTGTCCGTCGGATTCGACTTTACCGCAGGGTCTCCGAATAGTGACAATTTCATGGTCTGGACGCTTTATGACGAGTCCCTGCAAACTCCTATTGATACAGGTGTATTCAATGGCTGGGCCGATTTCGTTGGGCTCTGTCTGGAAGATGGCTGCTATACTTTCGTTATAGGAAACATCCCGTCTGAGTGGGAAGGGATTTACAATGTTCTTGCAGGAAACGAGTTTGTTTCGTTCGGAGAGTTCAGCGGAGATACTTCATCGGTCGAATTTACATTCGGTGTAAACACAGACGGCTGTGGAGAAATTGAGGAATTTCCGGGCTGTACAGATCCCGAAGCTTTAAATTACAATCCTCAAGCAACAATAGATGATGGATCGTGTGATTACTCTTGCACTGACATCTCGCTTGGTTTTGATTTTGACACCTACCCCAATGACAGTTCATATGCAAATATGTATTGGACCATGACCAATCAGGAAAATGGTGAGATACAAAGTCAGCCTTGGTACGAATGGGCGCCTCAATATGACCTCTGCTTAAATGCAGGTTGCTACACCTTCGAAGTGTTCAACGTTCCTTCTGAATGGATCGGTTTTTACTACATTTATGGTGACAGCGGAAACATTGCGCAAGGGGCGTTTAGCGGTGAACAGAGCACATTCAGTATCAATTTCGGAATACAGGCAGAAGGTTGCACTCAAGTGGATGATGTCTACGGGTGCACGGACGCTGAAGCCATCAACTACAATCCCGAGGCTACAATTGATGATGGGTCTTGCGCGTACGATTTTGAATGCGGAATTGGCTTTGAGGTAATGGCTGATTCTTCCGGAGGAAATATGTTTTACATAATACCTTCAGAAAATATCGTTAACGCCTCAAACGTATTGTGGGATTTCGGAGATGGAAATACTTCAGCTGAATACTACCCATCTCACATTTACGAGGGTGATGGCCCGTATTTACTCTGTTTGTTCGTGACCTTTGAGGACTCTATCGGTAATTTCTGCCAAATCTCTTATTGCGAAGAATTGGATGGCAGCACCTTTGGTAGTTCGGGCGTTCTTTCCGGTGGATTCATGATCAATATCATTCAACAGGTTACACTGAGTAACAATGATGATTTGACCGAAACAAAAATCGAAGTATACCCCAATCCAACGAATGACTTTACGACCATCAGCTACTTGTCTCAGCGAAGTGAAAATCTCACTTTAAGCGTATCTGACTTAACGGGGAAAGTTTTGCAACAGAGAATTTTTTCAAGTTCAATTGGTCAACAGAAAATGCAAATCGATTTATCTGAGTTGCCTCAAGGACTTTATTTGATCGGACTAGAACAAAATGGCTCAAGGTCTTACGCCAAAGTGGTTAGGCGCTAAATTTACCACCATCTTAAACGTTAAAAATGAGAAACTCCTGCCTTCGGGTGGGAGTTTTCATATCAATGCCCTCTGCAAAACTTCCGCAGGATGAAAACTCAGCTTTTGCACACCGTCCTTTATTTGGTGTCGGCAACTGGTTCCTGAAGCCACAACTAACGTGTCAGCCTCAATTGACCTGAGCCTGGGAAATAAAACTTGTTCTCCGATTTGATTGCTCATTTCAAAGTGTTCCTGCTCGTAGCCAAAACTACCTGCCATTCCGCAACAACCCGCTGGAATCTTTACTGCGGAATAGTTCTTCGGGAAATTGAGAATCTCCAAGCTATATTGTGGACTCGATAAAGCCTTTTGGTGACAATGAATGTGGACTTGAATTTCTCTTTTTTCTTGCGTAAAAGACTTTTGCAGAATTTTACCGGCCTTTATTTCTCCGGCGACATATTCCTCAAATGTGAAAGAAAGCGAGGAGAGCTTTTCCACTTTTTGTTTTTTCTGTCCCGAGAAAAGACGTTTATATTCATCTCTAAACCCGAGGATTCCCGAAGGCTCTAGCCCGACAATCGGAATCTCTTTTGAGTAAAACTCCTCGAGCTTGTCCAAAACCTCTTCGGCACATGACCGTGCCTCTTGAAGTAAGGACTTTGAAAAGTAAGCACGCCCGGAAGGAGCGTAAACTACCACAAAAGAATAACCGAGCTTTTCAAAAAAATCACTCGCAGCTTTGGCAATATGCGCGTCTTGATACTGAGTGAACTCATCGATGTAGAGGACAAATTGAGGAGAACCGGTTTTCTTTACTTTTATTTTCGCCGTCGCTTTCTTAGATGAAAATGATGGTATCGATCTTTTTTCGGCAATTCCGTACCTAATCTTCAATGCTTTTTCAAAAAGGGGAATCCGCAACAACACATTGCTCAATGGAGCGAGTGCCGTTCCCCATTTGGCACTGCGGTGAAAGTTTCCGAAAAACTCATTCCGCTTTGGAAACCCATTTCTGCGGTAATAGTGGTAATCAGCTTCCATTTTCAAAAGAGACATATCCACAGAGCTAGGGCACTCACGCTTACAGGCCTTGCAACTAATGCAGAGATCCAAGACTTCGTGGACCTCATCATTGTCAAATGGAAAAGCCTGGTGTGGTGATTTGGTTAAAGCTTCTCTCAATAGATTGGCTCTTGCTCGGGTGCTGTCCTTTTCATTTCGGCTGACGTGATAACTTGGACACATCGTCGCTCCCGTGGTTGGAAGTTTTCTGCAGTCACCCGAGCCATTGCACTTCTCTGCCAATGACAGCATATTTCCCTCTTCCGAGTAATCAAAGAATGTAGGATAAGTAAATGGGCGCTGTTCTGCTTCGTACCGAAAGTCAGCGTCCATGGGATCAGGATCTACGATCTTCCCCGGATTAAAGATATTCTTCGGATCCCAGATATTCTTGATGCGCTTCATCAATGCGTAATTCGCTTCTCCTACCATTTTTGGAATGAATTCGGCACGAACCCTTCCGTCTCCATGCTCTCCGCTCAATGAACCGCGGTACTTCTTTACTAAATCGGCCGAAGCCTCTCCGATTTTTCTGAAATCTTCTCTTCCTTGCTTTGACTTAAGATCCAATACAGGCCTCAAGTGAAGTTCTCCTGCTCCTGCATGCGCGTAATAAACAGCCTTTTGACCGAAACCCTCCATCAGCTTTTCAAAATCAGAGATGTACTCAGGGAGGTCGGCCAGTTCTACGGCAGTATCCTCAACAAAAGCAACGGGCTTTGCTTTTCCCTTCAGGTTACTCAAGACCCCTAAACCAGCTGCTCTTAGAGTCCATACTTTAGAGGTTTCAGGCGCAATGACTATTGGATAAGAATAGCCCAGTCCTTTTGATTTCAATCGTTCGATTAACGCGCTGCACTCAAGTTGCAGTAAATGGTCTGTCTCCGCTCTCAACTCGATGCACAATATCGCTCCGGGATCACCTTGAACAAAAAACCTGTTCTCTGCTTGCTGCGCATTTCCTTTGGTAAGATCAAGGATGGTCTTGTCCATAACTTCACACGCATATGGCTTACTCTTCATCGCCTCCACTGTGGCGGTCATCGCCTCATGAATGGAGTCAAAATGCGCACAAACAACTGCTTCAAAAAGAGGTGGCAAATCATCGAGTCTTAACTTCAGCTTTGTCACGGCGCAAAGTGTACCCTCAGATCCGGCTATTAGTTTGGCCGGGTTAAATAATTTTCCTGACTTACCAAACGGCTGCATCTCTGCCAATAGATCAATTGCATAACCGGTATTCCTTCGGTGGATTTCCCTCTTGGGAAATTTTTCGGCAATTTCTTTCCGGACATTTTCGGGACTAAGTTCTTGAATAATCGAATTGATAATACCCGCCTCAAACGAAGTAGATTCAGCCAGACTTTCTAGCTCTGCTTCATTCAGCTCCTTGAGTGAAGCCACTGAACCGTCGGATAAGACAACTTCGAGCTCTAGCACCTTATCCCTGGTAACACCATATCGAATGGAAGTTGTTCCCGAAGAATTGTTTCCAAGCATCCCTCCCATCATGCACCTATTTGCAGTAGAAGTATTGGGGCCAAAAAATAGTCCGTATTCTTTAATACTATCATTTAATTCATCCCTGATCACTCCCGGCTCAAGCAGCACCCACTTCTCCTCCTTGTTCACTTCTAATATTTTGGTCATAAACCGCGAAAAGTCCACGACTAAACCTTCCCCCACACACTGTCCTGCCAGCGATGTACCGGCAGTTCTGGGTATCATAGGAATCGATTCGGATTGACAAAACTTGACTATTGCAATGACATCCTTCTTCCCCTTTGGATAGGCCACCGCCATCGGTATTTTACGGTAAACCGAGGCATCGGTGGCATATAAAACACGGGTCAGGTGATCCAAGCACAGTCCGTCACCCAGCACTTCCTTTAACTCTCCCCAATCAATCATCTTTTCTTCAGACAAATTCATAAAGCTTGCGGGTGAAACTAAGAAAGAAGATCCGATTTCACTTTCTTTGGTAAAAATAAATCGCGATGGAAATCAATCATCTGAATATTACCGTAATCGGAGCAGGAAACTTGGGAAAAGCAATGGCATTGGGACTTTTGGATGCCGGACACCCTGCATCAAAGCTTTTCCTGACGAGAAGAAACATTGATAAGCTCAATGAATTTTCACAGAAGGGATGCAATGTAGGAAGTGATAATTCACTGGCTGTCAAACAAGCAGACCTGATCATATTAGCGGTAAAGCCATATAACATTCATGAAATTCTCAGATCAGTAGCACAAGATATTGATCCGAAGAAACACACGCTGGTCAGCGTAGTTACGGGAGTTCCAATGACCGATCTCACTGAAATTATTCCCAAAGGAACTCCTTTCTTCAGAGCCATGCCCAATACGGCAGCGGACGTAAACGAGTCCATCACCTGCATATGCCATATCCACGCAGGCCCGGAGCAAATTGATGTGGTGAATTCCGTTTTCACGACCATGGGAAAAACTACTTTTATCCAAGAAGAATTAATGGATGCTGCTACAGTATTAGGTGCCTGCGGAATTGCCTACGTCATGCGTTTTATAAGAGCAATGGTTCAAGGTGGCATCGAAATAGGGTTTGATGCTAAAACGGCTTCTTCCATAGTTACTCAAACGGTCAAAGGAGCCGCTGAACTACTGATCGAAAGAGGTTCGCATCCGGAAAGCGAAATTGACAAAGTCACCACCCCCAAAGGCTGCACCATTGCCGGTCTTAACGAGATGGAGCACCACGGGTTTAGCTCGGCACTGATCAAGGGAATTCGCACTAGCTACGAAAGAATAGATTAGCCTATTCGCATTTCATATTGGCAATTCTAGCTTCCAAACTGTCATTGAAAATACGCTTTTCATTAAGCTCCATTTCTGAAGTCAGTATCTCCAGTTTAGAACGGATTGAGTCTGCCAAGAGCCGACTTTTTTGAGCCATTACATCTTTCAGACTGTCGGGGTTATTGACAAAATCCGGATTATCTCTCAAAGCATCGGCCAGCGAAAAACGCTGTTTCTTCAATTGTCTGGCTCGGCATTGCATATCGACAAACTCAGAAAAAGAATTGTGTGAGTAAACATCATGGTTCTCTGAACTCGAACAATAG
>JGI12210J13797_10085512_pt1 | contig 10033 bp, 7 predicted proteins | sample ElkSlonscriptome_3_FD_13797 | JGI IMG/M metagenome (IMG submission 13797) | reverse complement strand
GATGAGTTTCTGCTTCGGCTCGTCGAGCACAATCTTGAACACGACCGTTTGCGCCTGTGTGAACGCTTCGGGTTGACGGCACGTGAGGCCGAAGTGCTGCTCTGGATCGCCGGAGGGAAATCGAATCGCGAGATCGCGATCATCCTCGATCTGAGTCCTCGAACCGTCAACAAGCACCTGGAGCCGGTCTTCGAAAAGCTTGGGGTCGAGAACCGGACCTCCGCGGCGGCGCTGGCGATTCGAACCCTGGGCGGATGAGGCGATCGACGCCCCGTACTAGCGAGGCAATGCCTCAGGCCGACGAGCGTACGGCGCGACGTTGCCCCGCCCGTGCATTGCTCAAACTGGGCCAAGCGCCGAGGGCCAAGGGCCGCTGTACAGCGCGATTGCGCAATTTCGGCCCCAGGCCCTTGGCGCTCGGCCCTTGCTCCTGCAAGCGCATAGTGGCTGCAATACTTGACGCATCTGGAAGCATTTGGCGCCGTCAAACAATCTAGGCAGCTCGGCCAGACCCTTGGACTCTCTTCGCCTTCTGCTTGGCTTCGTGCTTCTTGTCGCCCTTCTTTTTCTTTCCTTTCTTTCCTTTCTTCTGCCGCTTCTTGGGCTTTCCGCCCGTACCGGCCTCGGCCGGCCAGGGTTGCCGACGGCACGCGAGCGCATCCTTATTCGCCTGCAACAGCGACAGTGCACGCTCCACGTAGTCGCGAGAGCGAATCTCGCCGAGCATATACCGACGCAGCAGATAGAGCCATTGCTCGTGGATCTCGCAGTGTTCGACGCTGCCGCGTTCGGCCACGGGGCAGTCCGTGCAGCGCAGCGACCAGGTCTGCTCAGAGATGGTCCGACGCTGCCAGTAGCGTCGGTAATTGGCCGCATGCTGCACCACCCAGTCGATCGCTCGGTCGTCCTGTTCGTCGGCCGGGAACTGAAGCAGGTGTCGCCGCAGGGCCTTGATCTGGAGCCCCAGGAACGCCTCATTGTCGGCCTCAGATTCATCCGCGCGCAAGACAAAGCGGACAATGCAAGCCAGCAACGGGTCATTGGCGGTAAACATGGCAACCTTCGAAAAAATGCGGCCGAATCAAAACGGCATGAATCTCAATCCAGAGCTGGAACCAGCATAGCCGAATTCTGTTGCAGCGTACGACCACAGGGCGCCTGTGATACCCCGATACGCGCTACTCTTCCCGACACAGCCGCCGAACTCCGCAATGAGGCCGATAGGCGTCGCTTCGGCGATCTCTGGCAATCGCCTCATCGACCCAAGGGTCACCTCGTCTCCCGACCCGTCGAGTCGATTTGCGCTTGCGCCCACGAGAGCACTCGACGCAGTCGCGGGTTGAACAGACGCTGCGCTTCGGCGAAGGTTGCCCAGCGATACTCGTGATGCTCGGGATACCCCAGTTCCGGGCTGATCGGCAAGCTGACGTCACCGGCCGGGGCCCACGCGATGTAGTAGCGGGCAACCTTGCCGCGAGCATAGGGTTCGGTTTCGATGAAGGGAAGTCCCTCGGTTGCCGCGCCGCGCTCGTCCGGGCGATATTGCCGTGGCCATCGCGGTGCCCCGAGCCCGGTCTCCTCACCGAATTCCCGCTGCGCCGTGGCGCACGGGTCTTCCCCGGGCTCGACCTCCCCCTTTGGAAAGTCCCAGTAGTGGAAGCAGCGCAAGATCAGCAGGCGCGGCTCGCCGTCGATGATGCGCACCGGCACGATACCGGCGGAAAGTAGTGTTGGGTTTGGCATCGGTATTGGCTGGCGCAGTTCATTAGGGTTGGAGCCCGACGCTGTCCGTCGCCGCGGGTTCAACACGGAGATTACCGATCGCGCCCGACACTGTCTCCCCGATGCGGCTGTCGTTGCCTCCGTTATGTCGTCAGAGGGTCTCAGAATAATCCGCACCAACTGTTCCGGATTCTATGACCGCCGCGACTGTTGGCTGCGAGGCTCCGAAATCGCCGGTTGAGTTGGGCTCTCGTCACGTCCCCTATCGGCCAACCGCTGCCGCTCGCATCAACCGCGAGTCGCCGCGGCCTCCGTCAACCAGCGCTCGGCGAGGTCGCCTGCCCTCAACGCGGGGTCGAAGAGATAGCCCTGGCCTAGCTCGCAGCCGGCATCGAGCAGCCACTCTGCCTGCTCCTTGGTTTGCACGCCTTCAGCGATGACCTCGAGATCTAGACTGCGCCCGAGGGCAATCACGGCGCTGGCGATGGCCTGGCTGTGCGGATCGCGCGCGAGGTCCTCGACAAAGCTCTTGTCAATCTTGAGCTGGTGAATGGGCAAGCGGCGCAGGTAGGCAAGCGAAGAGTAGCCGGTGCCAAAGTCGTCGACAGCGAGCCGAACGCCGATCCGGCGCAGCGCGTTCAGGCTGGCGATCGCACGATCTGCCTGGCGCATGATCAGCGACTCGGTGACTTCGAGCTCCAGGCGTGCCGGATCGACGCCGGTACCTTCCAGGAGGCGCTGGATGTCAGCGACCAGATCGCCCTGCTCAAGTTGCAATATCGACAAGTTCACGGCCAATTTTGGCAGCCGTAATCCCGCGGCATCCCAGGTCGCAAGCTGCTCACAGGCCTCGGTCAGGACCCACCGACCGATCTCGCCGATCAAGCCGAGCTCCTCAGCGATCGGGATGAATTGCAGCGGCGAAACGGCTCCGAGCTTCTCGCTCCTCCAACGCAGCAGAGCCTCGGCGCCGATGATCCGATGGGTGGCCAAATTCACTTGAGGTTGGTAACAAAGCTGTAGCTCTTGATTTGCGAGCGCCCCACGCAGGCCTGACTCGAGCCGTAAACGCTCCTCGACACTCTGTGCCAAAGCGGATTCGAAGTACTGGAGGGACTGGCGGCCTTGCTCCTTACCCTGCTTTAACGCCACATCGGCGTGACGCATCAGCGTCTCGCCGCTCTTGCCGTCGGCTGGGTAGAGCGCAATACCGATGCTCGCGGTGATCACCAGCGTCTCGCCCTCGACAGTCTTTGGCTCAGCGCAGAGTTCCAGGAGTTGGGTGGCGATGCCGGCCACGTGATGCACGTCTTCGACCGGTTCGAGGACCAGCCCGAACTCATCTCCGCCGAGCCGTGCGAGCGAGTCGCTCGGGCGCAGCGCACGCGACAGTGCACTGGCGACCAACACCAACAGCTGATCGGCGCTCACCTGCCCAAGCGTTTCATTGACAACGCGAAAGCGATCGAGATCGAGGATCATCACGGCGAGCTGGGCGCTGCTGCGCCGCGCGCGCTGCAGGGCTTCCTGCACGCGGATGCGGAACTGACTGCGATTGGCGAGTCCGGTCAGCTCGTCAAAATTCTTGATCAAGTCGAGCTGTTCTTCAGACCGGTGAAGGAGCGTGATGTCGCTTAAGACGATCACGTATTCGCCGGGGTCACCGTCAGCGCTGTTGACTCTGGTGACCGCCATTCTGGCGCGAAACGGCTCGCCATTCTTGCGTCGCTTCCAGACCTCTCCCCGCCAGCGCCTGGGCCGTCCGGCGTCGGCGCGCAGACCATTGAAGACATCTTCGTCACCAGCGCTGACATGCAGAATCCCTAAGGGCGCGCCGGCGATCTCGGACCCCGAATACCCGGTAATCTCCGTGAAGGCCGGGTTGACGGCGAGGATCTGATACCCGTCGTCCGTAATGATCACAGCGTCGGCGGTGTTCTCGAAAACCTGCGCCGCTCGGCGCAACTGCCCTTCGGCGCGCTTGCGCGCGTCGATGTCGGTATTGGTGCCAACGACGCGCAGCGCCTCGCCCTTGTCGTCACGCTCGACGACTTGACCGCGCGCATGGATCCAGCGCCACTCGCCCGACTTGCATTGCATGCGAAGCTCGATGTCATAGGGGGTTGCATCGCGCATGTGGCGCTCAACCGCGGCCACCACAGCGTCTCGATCGTCCGGATGAACCCGCCCGATGAACGTTTCGACCCTCGGCTCAAGATCACCGGGGGCGAGGCCGAGCATCTCGAAGAAGCGGTCGTTTACGGTCAGGTTCCCCGACCTGACATCCCAGTCCAAGAGGCCGTCGTTGGTCGCCTCGAGCGTCAAGCGTAGACGTTCTTCGCTCTCGCGCAGCGCTTGCTCGGCTTGTCTGCGCTCGGTGACATCAAGGCCAACGCCGACGACCCGCGACGGTTGGCCGTCGGCAGCTCGGATGACCTCGCCCATGACCTCGGCGATGCGCTCGCTGCCATCATCGGCGCGCAGGATACGATGCTCGATCTGATAGCGCCCATCGCCGCGCATCGCACGTTCCATGGCGGCTTCGATGGCCGCTCGGTCGTCAGGATGTGCAAGGGTATCGACTAACGTATCCAGATCGTAGGTGTCGGCTGTGGTGCCATGGAGCCGTTTCCAGTTGGCCGATGGAGTCAGGCGTCGGCTGGCGATATCGATCTCCCAGGCGCCGAGTCCCGCAAGGCGCTCGGCCTGCTCAAGCAGCCAACGCGAGTGGCGGAGCTGCTCCTCAGCGCACTTGCGGCTCGTAACGTCACGGTTGCAGCCGCGCACACCGAGCCAACGCCCGTCCTCTCCGGTAACCGGGGCACACTGGTGGTCCATCCAAATCCAGGCACCTCCCTTGGTGCGGACCCGCAGCTCCAAACGCTGGACATCCTCGCTCTGAGGCATGTGCTGCGGCGACAGCACGGCATCGCGATGGCCAAGGTAGGCCGCGCGATCATCTGGGTGGATCAACTCGGCAAGCAGGTCTGAGTCGCCCTGATAGGCCTCGGGCGGATACCCGGTGATGCGCTCACAGGCCGGTGACAAATAACGGTAGCGTCCGTCCGGGCCAAGCCAGTACTCCCATTCCGGGCTGTACTCGGCGAGGACCCGGTAGGCTTCTTGTGCATCGCGCAGGGCGGCGTGCATATGCCGGCGTTGCAGGAAGGTCTCGACATGACCCGCGACGGTGGCGACCAGTTCATGCTCTTCTGGGAGAAACGCGGGCGCCGCCTCGGTCCCAGTTTCCGAATAGACCACGTGAATGCGTCCCTGGCTATCGTCAGGCGCGGTGAAGGCGGCCTCGATTCGGTGGTCACTGGCGGCGAAACCCGACGAGGTGAAGCGCTGATCAGCGAACTCGATGCAGGCGCTTGCAAGCCCTGGCCTCTGCAGTCCGCCGGGCAAACGGTCGACGATTTGCTGCAGAACCTCGTTTGTCTGCGTATCGTGCTGAAGCTTGAGTCTGGCGATATGGTACAGGCAATCGAGTTCTTTGATGCGCTCGTTGAGCGCGCGCTCGCGCTCTTGGAGCACGGCGCGCTGGGCCACGGCCTCGCGCCGATCCACCAACGCGCAAACGCATCGCGGTGTCTGATCCGGACCATCCGGCAACCGCGCGAGGTGGAGGTCGGCGACGACGGTCGCACCGTCGGCGCTGCTCACGCTGACCTCATTGAGCGCAGCGACCCGAGCCTCGAGCACCGTGTTGAGTGCCTCAGCGACACGCGCACGATCCTGCTCTGCAATACGTCGGATCAAGGGATGCCACCTGAGGTCGGTCGCGTGCAGCGCGAGCAGCGTCGCGGCGGCCGCGTTGGCCTCAAGAACGAAGCCGCGCGCGTCGATGATCAGCTCAGCAATCGGCAAGGTGTTGAAGAAGGAGGTAAAGCGGGCGAGCGCATCCTCGATCCGAGTCTGACTCTGGCGCAGCTCCTCATTTTGGACCCGAAGCTCGGCCTCATAGATCCGCAGCGTCTCGATCAGGGTGTCCTGATCCCGGGCGTGTTGCGAAAAGGCCGCTTCGGCCAGGTCGAGCCGCCCAGCGGCAAGCGCCTCGTGAACTTGCTGCGTCAGTGCGACGGTGTCTGCGTTCGGATTGCGGCCGGGGTCTGGCGGCAGGTGGTCGTCGTGGGTCATGGTCCGGTTTCCCTATGCGGGCTAATTTCCGCTCCAACAGCCTAGCAGACGCAACTTGGGAACAGGCGCCGGTAGTTCTCATTGAGCCCAGTCTCCAGCCGGCAGGATCGGATCATTATGTCCAGTGACTCTAACGACTTCGGTGTTGCGTTGCCAGGCCGCTATAAGAACCAAATACAGCGGCCACGTCAAAACAATGGTCATCGGGGGCAAATCGTTTTCCCGCGTATCAGGACAGGGGGATCGGCTACACTCATCGAGACCGCTTGACCGACCGGGGTTAACGCTCTCAGCGAGCGGACGATGCCGTTCGGTGAGTTTTTAAGAGGTAGTTTAGAAACAACATGAACATGACCGCGGACAGAAACATTATCCGGATTTTGCCATGAACACGGCATGGAACCGTCTCTTGCTCTGGCTCCAGGAGTCTTGGTCGCGCTTGAGGGTGCAAGACGCCAAACGCCGCTTGCATCAGCGCCGGGTGGACCTGGCCGTCGAACGCATCGTCAATCAGGCCAATCCAGCGATGCGTGGTCTCGGCGGTTACCGGCGTCAGCTGTTTCCCGTGGTTGAGCGGCTGCTTGCATACAGTGAGGAACTGGTCGCACAGGTGCCAGGGCCAACCACGGTAGATCCTGAGAGCTGGTCTTCGGATGCGCTCGTCAATGCCCTATTCGGCAATGTGCAGCGCATTCGCCAAGTGGTTTCCGGACCGGGGGTACGCGCCTGGGCTGCGGCAAATCCGGTTCCACGCGGCGATGACCTGTACGCGCTGCTAGCGGTTCTGCCGGTGGAGCGCAGCCAGCTCGGCATGGAGCTAGTTCGCGATCAGGTGCATCGTGATGTCAAGCAGACCACGCTCAGCTTCATCAATCACGAGTTGCACGCGGTTGCTGAAAGCATGCCAGAGTCACGCCAGATGCTCACCGGGCAGCTCGTGGATCTGATGGTCTCCATCGCCATCGCCGACATCGTTGCCCAGGAGGAGCGCATCGCCGCACTTGAGCAAGCGGTGCGCATGCTCAAACTCAAGCGCAAGGTGGTCAATCCGCGCGCGGGTGCCGTGGACCTCGTGCTCAGCGGAAGCGGCCAGCATCTCGGTGAGCTGGAGCGGCTGCAGGCGCGCATCGACGAGACCGAGCGCGACCTCACCGATGCCAGCCGTGGTTTGGGCGACATCGAGCAGTATCTTCAGCGGCTGGTCGCACTGTTGGATCACCCTGAACGTCACATGGGCCTAACGCGAATGCACCTGTGGCTCGACCGAATGAACATCGTTCGCGACCGCGGCGATCCGGACGCGAGCGAGATCGAACTCGTCCGTGCACGTCGTGCAGACCAGCCGGGCCGCGTGGCCCAGTTTGTTCGTTTTCCCCGCCGCCTGATCATGTCCGCCGACGAACGCCTGGCGAACGTCGAACGTCACCTCGGGATATAATTTCGGGCCACGGCGGGGTTGCCGGTCCGCAATCACCTCATCCCGAACATCGCCCTAACCCTGGGCGCAAACTCAATTGACCTGACTGGAGGTGAACGCGATGAAAATCGCCATTCTCTCACGCAACCCGCGGCTATATTCCACCCGCCGGCTGGCCGAAGCAGCGCGCGAGCGCGGACACGAGGCCCATGTCGTCGACGTGCTGCGCTGCTACATGAACATCACCTCACACGCACCTTCCATCCATTATCGAGGCCAGAACCTGACCGACTTCGACGCGGTAATTCCGCGCATCGGTGCGTCAGTGACCTTTTACGGCACCGCGGTGCTGCGCCAGTTCGAAATGATGGATGTCTACCCGCTGAACGAATCCGTCGCCATTACCCGCTCGCGAGACAAGCTGCGTTCACTGCAGCTGCTGTCGCGCAAGGGTATCGGCCTGCCCATCACCGGATTCGCCCATGCCCCGGATGATATCGGAGACCTGGTCAAGATGGTCGGTGGCGCACCACTGGTGATCAAGTTGCTCGAAGGCACCCAGGGCATCGGCGTCGTGCTCGCCGAGACCCATCAGGCCGCCGAGAGCGTGGTCGAGGCGTTCATGGGGCTCCAGGTGAACATTCTGGTCCAGGAGTACATCAAGGAGGCCCGGGGGGCCGATATCCGCTGTTTCGTCGTCGGCGACAAGGTGGTTGCGGCGATGAAGCGACAAGCCAAGGAGGGGGAGTTTCGTTCCAACCTGCACCGCGGCGGCAGTGCCAACCTGATCCGCATCACCCCGGAGGAACGCTCCACGGCGGTGCGCGCGGCGCGCATCATGGGCCTGAACATGGCCGGTGTCGACATTCTGCGCTCCAACCACGGGCCAGTGGTCATGGAGGTGAACTCGTCGCCAGGGCTCGAGGGGATCGAGTCTGCCACCGGCAAGAACATCGCGGCCTTGGTGATCGGTTTTATCGAAAAAAACGCAATCGCCGGCAAGACCGGCACCCGTGGCAAGGGCTGACCCCATCGCCCCGCCGATCGGGATCGGCGGCCAGAGTGTTCGCGCCGGACAGCGTATGCGCGTTGACATACCGCTGCCGAGCCTATTCACCCAAACCTCCGTCTATTTGCCGGTGCACGTCGTGCATGGGCGCCGGCCCGGACCACGGCTGTTCTTGACCGCGGCCGTGCATGGCGACGAGATCAACGGCATCGCGATCATTCGCCGTCTGCTCGAAAGCGCATCGCTAAAGAACCTGCGAGGCACGCTGATTGCGGTGCCAGTGGTCAACGTCTACGGCTTTATTCGCCATTCACGCTATTTGCCAGACCGGCGCGACCTCAATCGCAGCTTTCCCGGTTCCGGCGGGGGCTCGATGGCCGGCCGATTGGCGGCGACATTGATGTCCGAGGTGGTCGCCGACAGCGATATCGGCATCGACCTGCACACCGGCGCCGCTCACCGCGAGAACCTACCCCAAATCCGCGCGCAGCTCGATGAACCCGGGGTGTTGGAGCTGGCGCGCGCCTTCGGCGCGCCGGTGATGCTCAACGCCGAGTTGCGCGACGGCTCACTGCGTGGCGAGGCCGGTGCCGTGGGCGTGCCGGTGTTGGTGTACGAGGCCGGCGAGGCCCTGCGCTTCGATGAGCTCTCGATCCGCGCCGGCGTGCGTGGCGTATTGGGGGTGATGCGGCATATTGGCATGCTGCGCGAAGGCAGCCGGCGCCATCGCGCAGAGGATGACCCGGTGGTCGCCCGCTCCAGCAGCTGGGCGCGGGCGCATCAAAGCGGCATGCTAAGATTCCTGAAGCCGCTTGGGGCGCGGGTGCAGAAGGGCGAGCGCCTGGCAGTGATCGCCGATCCGTTCGGCAATGGCGAGGAACCGGTGCCATCACCCAGCAGCGGTATCGTCATCGGCCGCGTCAACCTCCCCCTCGTCACCGAGGGCGAGGCTTTATTCCACATCGCCCGCTTCGGTCAGACTGACGTCGCGGCAGAGACCGTCGAGCGCTTTCAGAACCAGCTCGATCCGGCCGACGATTTGTCCGAGCCGATCGACTGACTCTATCTGCGGCCCCTTGCTTGGTCGTCAGAACGCAGACCCGATCTAAATCCGCGTTCGACCAGGTGTGCACTCAGTGGATCGAAGCCCGCATCCTTTGAGGCGACGTGGAAGCTCGCAGCCGGTTGCCGCTGGAGCAAATGCCTGAGATAAAACACGATGTGGAAGTCCAGGGCGTCGCATCCGCTCCCGCCGATCTTGATGTACCGGCTGCGGTCGCCGATGGTCCGCATCGCGCAGGCGACGTCGAACAGCAGGCAGTGCTGCTGAGCAGCGACGAACACCACCACGGTCTCTTCGGTGCCGACCCCGGCGAGGTCCTAGGGCTGAATGGTCTCGTAGTCGATCGGGATGTAGTGCATCCAGTTCGGTGTCGACCCATTGGAGACATCGGCGCTGCGAACGACGACGGCGGCAATGCGACCCAGAGCAGACATTGCGAGAGTCGTCTTGTGCATAGCTGAGGCCGGCGATCAAACCTGCTCGCTGACGCAGATCCTTCTGGCCGGTACGCGCGCGCGCAGGTGATTCACCACGATTGGACCATGTCGCCCGATTCAGAACGATTCACCTGCCTTCTGAAGCGCGAGCTGGTAAACCGAATCCCCAAGCCAGAAGCCGGCATCGGTTCTCAAGGCATCGAATTCAGGCCGGATTGCCGGCAACAGACCGCATTGTTTCGCCA
>JGI12210J13797_10153154_pt1 | contig 10036 bp, 9 predicted proteins | sample ElkSlonscriptome_3_FD_13797 | JGI IMG/M metagenome (IMG submission 13797) | reverse complement strand
CGCTTGTCCACCTATCCTCGTTCCATCGCCCTCGACTTCGAGCCACCCATCGACGAGCTACCGGGGCTCATCCGCCTCGACCCTCGAGCCTTGCTTGGCCGATGGCGGCGACGAGGTTTGGCCGCCCGGGCCACCACGCACTTCGCCAGCCTCTGCACCGAGCTCCACGCGCGTGGACTCGAGACGATGGCGATCACCTTTCCATTCGCCCTAGAGGATGACCGACGCTCGGGGTGGCAACGGCTCTTCGGAACGCCACTGGCAGGCCTTCCCTGTCATCGCTTCAACGCCATGCTCTACAGCACCATGTTCGAGGGCTATACACGGGGCCTACTCGACCGCGCCGACGCGCGCGGACTCCTGGCCTGGTGGAGCCGTCGCATGCACGAGCGCTACGCAGAGCAGGCCAGCGTCTCGCTCGGCTGCGTAGGTCCCGGCATCCTCGGCGACGAACCCATCTACCGCGAGCCGCGCGAACTCGCCGACGACGTCGCCGTTGCACGCGCGGCCGGCATCCACCATCTCGTGCTCTTCTCGCTTGGAGGCGTGCTCGGCCGCCCTCCTGCCGAGGCGTGGCTCGACGCCTTGGTCGACACCCCGGCGGCGCCAACCGCCACGTCCCTGACCCCGAAGGGTCGTGTCGTCATCAGCGGACTCAGGACGGCGGCGCGAGGCCTAGGATGGATCGGGGCCATGCGCGTCGCGCTGGATCCCTCGCGCAGAATGAGCGGCTAGGGAGTCGGGCGCGCGGGCGCCTTTCCTGGCTGGTCGAGGTAGCGGAAGAATTCGCTTCCCGTGGACATGACGACGGTCGCGTCCTTGTCGAGCGCCTTTTCGTACACCTCGAGGTTCCGGATGAAGGAGTAGAACTCGGGATCTTCACCGAAGGCCTCGGCGTAGATCTTCGTGCTCACCGCGTCGCCCTCACCGCGCAGCTCCTCGGCGCGCTTGCGGGCCTGAGCGAGAATGATCTGCGCTTCCTTGTCGGTCTGCGACGTGATCTTGTCGCTCTCCTCCTGGCCCTGAGCGCGATAGCCCTTGGCCAGACGCTCACGCTCCGCCTTCATACGGGCGAATACCGACTGCTGCACCTCTTTCGGGAGGTCGAGGTGCTTGATGCGTACATCGACCACCTCGATGCCGAACTTCGCCGCGTTCTTCCGCGTGCGCTCGGTCACGTTGGCCATCATGCCGCCACGGGCACTTCCAACCATCTCACCCATCGTCTTGTTGGCCAGCTCCTGCCGCAGCTCGGAGAGAACGATGTCATCGAGTCGGCGCTGGGCCTCGGCAATGGTCTTCACCGAGGTGTAGAACTCGAGCGGATCGATGATTCGCCATCGGGTGATGGGGTCGGCGAGCAGCCGCTTCTTGTCCTCGGTGAGGTATTCCTCAGGCGGAGCATCGCTTGCGAGGATGCGCTTCTCGAGTCGGGTCGCGGTCTGCGTAAACGGCACCTTGAAGCCCAGACCGGGCTCCGAGATGGTCCGCTTGAACTCGCCGAACTGAGTGATGATGACGTGGTCGGTTTCGTCGACGAAGATGATCGACGAGAAACCCACGTAGAGGGCGAGAACGACGAGGACGGGAATGAGGCGCTTCATTGGGCACCTCCAGGTACCGTCGTCATGGTTTGATTGAGATTGAGAAGCGGCAAGGCGCTCTTACCCACCTGATCGTCGATGTAGACCTTCTTGGGCACCTGTTGGAGGATGCGCTCCATCGTCTCGAGGTGAAGACGCTCACGTGTGATGCCGCGGGCCTTGTTGTACTCGGCGAGAATGGACCCGAAACGAGTCGCCTCGCCGCGTGCGCGGAGGACGCGCTCCTGGCGATAGGCCTCGGCCGCCCGAATGATCTTCTGGGCCTCTCCGCGTGCCTTGGGCACCCGGTCCTCGCGGTAGCCACGCGCCTTGTTGATGAGCTGCTCTCGTTCTTCTCGGGCGCGGACCACATCGTGAAAGGCGTCCTTCACCTCGTCGGGAGCGTCAACCACCTGTAGCTTCACCTCGGTGATGAGCAAGCCGCTCTCGTAGAGGTCCATGAGCTCTTGAAGCTTACGCTTGGTGAGCAGCTGCGCCCGCTCGCGCCCCTTGGTGAGGATGTCGGTGGAGGGATCCATCTTGTCGAGCGGGTCCTCCTTCTTGGCTGGCATCTTGTCCTTCTTCGGCTTGGCGTCATCATCGCCGTCAGCCTTCTTGTCACCGTCAGCCTTCTTGTCGTCGGCGGCCTCTTCCTCGTTGGCCTCGTCCTCCTCTTCGTCGTCCTCGAAGAGAGGAGCCACGGTATCGGGAAGCTCCTCGATGGAGGAGGTGATGCGCATTTGCCCCACCACGCCGCGCAAGGCGACCTGCGCCGCGACGTGCAGGGTCTTCTGCGGGTCCTTGAGCTCGAACAGGAAGAGCGACGGGTCCCGCACCTGGTACTGCACGATCATCTGCGCTTCGATGATATTCTCATCGCCAGTGAGCATGAGCGCCTCGGCGTCGACACGCTGACCACCGCCCTCCTTGCCGCTGCGGAAACCGATCTCCTCGCGTCGCACCTTGGCGAGATCGACCACGTCGACGTGCTGCACGAGGGGTACGGCGTAGTGGAGCCCTGGCTGCGTCTGCCCCGTCTCCTCGCCGAAGGTACGTACGACCCCAACCTCCCCGGGCTCCACGCTGTAGAGCCCGCTGAGCCCGAGCCCTATGATCACCACCACCACGACGAGGGGAATGAGCCACTTGAAGCGCCCCCCGAGGGATTGGCGGTATTCGTCTACGACCGCACGGAGGTCGGGGCCGTTGTTACCGTCGAAATCGCTCATGTACCGCCTGCCTTAGCGCAAACGGGGGGTCGTGACGAACCGCGGGGCGGAAGAGTGCGGCTAGAACTGCCCCTGAAGACCGACGTAACCGGGGCCGACCATGGGCTGAACCACCACCGCCTCGGCGTCTACGCCCTCTTTGGGCGCGTCATCATCGTCTCCGGAGAGGAGAAAGAGCACCGTCCCTGCGACGACGCCGGTGAAACCGATCACGAAGCCTGCGGTGGAGATGTTGCCGTTGAGCTTGGCCGTGCTGAGGTCATCCTCTGCCTCGGCCGGGCACTGGTTGTCTTCGCAGCCGTAGTCGCTCAAGACTTGGTTGGTGGTCTGAATGGCGCTGACCCCGAATCCGATGCCGAGACCGAGGCCGACGGCGCCGACGCCCCAGGCCACGTAGGCGGGAATGGGGCTAAGGCCGCCACCGCTACCGCCACCGCTCTGGTTGTCGTTGCCGGTGGTGTCCGTCGCCTTGGTCAGGGTGATCTCGAGCGACTCGGTCTTGCTCTCCTCGAGCGTGACGGTCTCGTTGAAGCTCTCGTAGCCTTCGGCTTCGGCCGAGACTTGGTGGTCGCCAGGATCGAGCGCGAAGGGCCCATCATCCGGAGCGACCACCTCGCCGTCGACCGACACCGTCACCAGGCTCGCCTCGGGCTCGAAGATCTGCACGCCGAGCTTGGGCGCGCGCTCGCTCACCTCATCCGCAAAGGTGCCGCACTGCTTCTTGGCGTTCTTCTGAGCCCACTGCTGGGGCTCGAGCGCGTTGCAGGCCTCTAGTGTCGACTTGGCCGCCTGGAAGGAGCCCTTCTCCACCTGCATGCGCGCCAGCTCCAACTTGTAGGCCGGCTGGGGATCCTTGTCGTCGGCGGCCTCGAACTTCTCGGCTGCGGCGTCGAAATCGCCCTTGCGGACCAGGAGCTTGCCCTGCTGATAGAGCTGCTGCGCCTCCGCCCGGTCACGCCATGATGGCGCCGCATCGGCCGTCGCCGCTCCAAGGGTCAACACCGCGGCCGTCGTCAGCCCGAGCACCTGTCGCATCATCGCGTGCATTGTACGCATTTTCATGCCTCATGGGGGATCTGCGATGTCGCGCTCCCACGGGGGGTCCGGGCGTTCCACCTCAGCGCGATCATTCCAGAGTCGGATCGGCACGACGAAGCGGAGATCACCGCCGTCGGGCCGGGGGAACTTCAGCTCGCGGGCCGCGTGGACCACGCACTGGGCCACGTGCGCGTCGGGAAAGCGAGAGCCCGCTTCGAAGGCCTCGTCGGTCTTGCCGTGCTTGGTCACGTGGAATCGGAGGATGATGCGTCCCCATAGCCCAGGAGCGTAGGCGAAGGCGTCGCGGTAGCATTTCAGAATGGCCTCTTCGCCGGCGCGCACGCCGGCCCTCATGTCGTCGAGCGACAGCAGCCCGTCCCCCGACACGATGAGGTCCTTGGGAGGGGGCATGGGCTCGTCGCCGGGCCCCACCCGAACGCTGACCAACGCCCGCGTCTCGCGTTTGGCGGGGGGGAACTCGATGGTTCGGAGCTTGTCGATGATGCACCGTGCCACCGCCTCGTCCTTTAGGTCGGTGCTCTCGTAGGTCGCACGCTTCACCCTCCCGTTGGTGGCAATCAGCACCTTGCCCTTCGTCCAGCCGCGGAGGTACCGGTCCTTGTGAGCGCCGAGCCGGTAACAGCGGACGGTGTTGATCCAGTGATACTGGCGCGCGACGCGCACCAGGGTCTTTTCGGCGATACCGCCGGAGACCTCGTCGAGGTTGACGATGACGCGAGGGTCAGGGTGGCCCTCCACCCCAGGCGGGTCGCTGAGAAGCTCGCCCAAACCGCCGGTGTTCCATTTCCGGCGGTCCATGATGTCGGCCTTGTAGCCTGCCTGTGACGTGGGCGCTGGCCGCTCCTCGAGCTTGTAAGGGGTCTCGATATAGAGCTCGCCCATTGGGCCGGGGTCCTCCACAGGTGGCGCTCCACCGGCATCGGGAGCCTCGGGGGCCGCGCCGCCTTCGGCCACGGCAGAGGCAGAGGGATTGACCACACCCGTGAGCACCGCGAGCGACGTGGTGGGGGCCACTGCAGGCGCGGTGGCCACGGGCCTCGGGGGTGGAGACGGAGAAGTGGGTGTGGGTGGCGGGCCGGGACAGCCGGCCAACATCGCGGCCAAGAACCCTGCGCCCAACGACAGAGATGAAAGCTCACGCAAAGGCATCGAGGTGCCCCTCGTAGCGCCGATCGCGCTCGCGTTGAATCTCGGCGATGCGCGTGGTGATGCTGTCGATGTCATCGGGTCCCAGCCGCTCGAAGTTGCCCTCCGCTCTGGACACGGGCGGCGGCACGTAAGTGGCCGGATCGAAGGTCGACATGTCGATGAACTGCGTCCCGCCCTCATGCAGCCCCTCGGGCACGAACTGCACGAAGGGATCGGGCGCCTTTCGCAGCAGGCCGACGAGTCGGGAGGCCGATGTCGCGTCGCCCCGCATCCGAGGGTGGAAGGCAGCGTGGACGGGCGCGCGTTGGTCTCGCTTGGCGAAGGCCTCGGCCACGGCGCGATGCATGGCCTGACCGTGCTGCTCGAAGGTAGGCACGTCGTCGGTCACCAGCGGATAGACCAGGTGTACCACCTGGGAGCTGGCCGCCAGCACTTGGGCTACGGCTGCATCCACGTCGACCGCACGATCGAGCATCACGGCGAAGGTGCCGAAGGCGCGGTCTGGCTCGCTCGCCATGTGCGGGCAAAGCGTGAAGGCGCCGACGATGTCGGTCGCGTAGCGGTGGTGCACGTAGTGCACGTCGCGGGCAAAGGCCTGGGCGGCGGGGTGGTCACGCAGCGCACCGGCCACCACGATGCGGTCAGCCATCGTCGGTCTCCTCGGAGCTGGCCGTCGTCGAGCGACCAGCGATAGGACAGGCGTAGACGAAGACCGAGCTGGGTGGCCGTACCAGCCCCGGGAGCGCAGCCCCCCAGCACGTCGTCGCTCAGGCGGACATTGTCCACCGCGCCCTCGAAGCCGAGGTGAAGAGCATCGACGAGCTCGGCGTCGACGCCGAATGCGCCGTTGATCCCGAAGCCAACACCAGTGGCCTCGCACTTGAGACCGCTGCCCTGGTCGGGGTTGACGGCTTCGCGGACGAAGCCGATGAGGGCCACCTGCTGCCACACGAGGCTTGGACCGACGCGCAGGTAGAACGAGACTGGCTCGACCCGAACCGGGTCGAAGCGAATCGACGCCCCCAGCAGGTCGAGGCTGCGATCGAGCTGGATGTCGAGCTCGGGCAGGTCGGACGCTTCCTGCCCGAGCCCCGAGTGGTCGTAGCGGAGCGAGAAGGCGATGCGTCGGGACACCCAAAGCCAAGCTTCGGCGCCCACCGCTCCTCCGACACGCGAGCGAGACTTGAATCGAGGCGGGTCGTCGACACGACCCACGAACCCGCCGTGTAAACCCAGCTCGATAGCATTGGGTCCAGACACCCCCCACTCGTCGGCCTCGGCGACGGAAGCCGTCGCCAGGACGACCCCAAAGGTGGCGCTGCCCCATCCGCGGTGCATGCCGCCTCTTACCACGTCGTAAGGGGGGGACGGTCCGGCAGCTCCCACTAGCGTCTGTTGGTGACGAGGAAGGCGGTGAGGGCCGCATTCACGTCGTAGGTCGTTCGACATTGGGTGGGTGGGCGCCGTCGGGTAGCACGCGCTCGTGTCCATGGCTGGTTGATACGTCACGGGGGGAAGCGACAATCGGGGAGGTCCTGCCAGACCGCCAGCGATTTGGTGAGCTCGTCGGCCACCTCGGGCTGCGCCGTGAGCAGGCTTCTTCTTTCCAGCGGGTCGGTAGAGAGATCGTAGAGTTCGCGCGTGTTGTCGGTGACGTCGACCACGAGCTTGAACGGGTCACGCATGACCATACGACGCGTGGGCAAGCCGATCCCACCGAGGTTGTCGACGGCATTGATCTCGCTGAGCACGCGCGGCGATGGTGGAAGAGCCTCTCCCAGCCAGTCGTGGCCCTGCCAGGTCGGTCGCGAGGGCAGCCCGAGGTGGTGGCTCACCGTGGGTACCAGGTCGAGAAGCGAGGCTGGCCGCTCGACGACGCGCGGCGCCTCCCCCGGGAGTCGTAGGACCATGACGACGTGGGTCACCTCGTCGAAGAGTGTGCCCCCGTGGTAGCGCCCCCCGTGCTCTCCGAACTCGTCGCCGTGATCGCTGATGACGATGAGCAGGGCGTCGCGGCCGCGAGGATGCGCGCCGAGAGCGGCGGTGAGGCGACCGAGCTGGGCGTCCACGTGGCGAACCTCGGCTCGATAGCGCTCGATGGGCGCTCCTTCTCCTCGCTGCAAGGGTGCATGGGGGTCGAGCCAGTGAAGCCATCGAAAGCGCGGTCCCCCGTCACGATCGAATTCGGCGATCGCATCGTCGACCATGGCCTCGGTCCAGCTCGACTTGTCGCTCGGGTCGGCCACGTGAAAGGGGTCGAGCCGCGACCGGTCGAGACCGAGGAAAGGACCCGAGCGTCGCTTCATGCGGTCGTCACGGATCCAGAGCTGAACGTCGTAGCCGTGCCCTGCAAGTGTCTCGAGCCAGCCGTCTCCGTCCTGGACGTAGCGCCAGGACCGACTCTGTACGGTGGCCATCATGGCCCGAAAGGTGGATGGATAGGGCGTATAGGCGCGGCTGAAGTCGAGGCTCTGCCGCGCGAGCGCCTCGAGGTTCGGCGCCATGGTGGACCGGACCGAAGGCGCATCCGCTCCGGCTGCGAGATCGTGGCGGAGCGCATCGACCATCACGAAGTAGATGTCCGGCAACGGCGAGCGGAGCGCCCGCATCGACGCTGGCACCCGCACCGGCGGCGAAGGATCGACGAGTCCGTTGCAGTTGTCGTCGCGATGGTTGTCCAGGACCTCACAGGCCCCTGGATGCACCGAAGCTGCACCGTCGTCGCAGTCCCCCCCACCCAGAACCGCCGAGAAGCCGTCCTGGTCGAAATCGAGGGTCGCCCTGAGGGCCCCCGTGAGCTTGGGAAGCGATACCCCATGCCGCTCACCCAAACTGAGCGTCGTGGCGGTATCGACGAATGGCGAGGCGACCGCTGCCGCTGCGCAGATCGCCACCACCGAGGCTCCGGCGCGGTCTCGGCACGGCCGCCACCGATACCAAGCAATGGCCGCCGCCTCGAGGGATAGGAAGAAGGTCGCGTGATGCAGCGTGGGGTAGAGATGACGAAGCACCAGGGCGTCGAGGGCAAAACCCACCACCGACGCGGAGACGAGCAGCTGCATACCTCTCTCGGAGCGGAAGCGGCGCGACACGACCGCCTCCCCCGCCCCGGCGGCGGCGCAAGCAAGCCACAGCACGAGCCACAAGGGTCGTTCGTCGTCGACGGCCCAGGGCCGCAGGAGCACCGCCGCCCCCGCCCCCACCAGGGAGCCCCAAGCCGCCCCCCCGAGCCAGGCATGCGTCGCGAGTCGCCGGGGCATCAGCCGGGCCGCCGTGAGGCACAGGGTGGCGATCATCGCCAAGATGAGTCCCAGTCCCAATGCCCCACCGAGTCCTACGACGAGGTAGCCCCCTACCGCCTGCGGGCCAACCGCCGCTGCGCGCGTGGCCACCACGAACAGGTCCAGGAGCACGAAGAGCACACCCGCCGTCACATGAGCCGCAAGCGTCCCGAGCAAGGCTTGCCCCACCGATGGGGGCGCAGCTCGAGATTCAGCAGCCATGTTGCTGTTTATCCCGTGCAGAGCGCCGGACCCAAACGACCAAGAGCGATCCCGAACGGGCAGAGACGAAACGCGATGGTGGCCACGCCACCTCCCGTCTCGGACATCCGTTGCTCGGAGCGCACCCGGCCAAGGTCCGTCGCCGGGCAGCGAGACTCGCCACCACCATCGAGCCGATGCCCCAAGACACGAACCCTCGGAGGGTCTCGAGGCGCGACAGGAGCACCCGCATCCACTTCTCGTGCTGGCCCGGCGCTACCGCCGCTCACCGTGGAGCGACCTCCAGTGCCGCCGTTCGACGCGCCGCCCCCTTCGCCGCCGGCGGCGTCTCCCTTGCGGCCAACTCCAACACACAGTCGTCTGGGCAATCATCTGCGGACTCGGAACCACGTGTCCCGTCCTCGCATACGACATCGACGCCGCACGAGGCGGCGTCTGCCAGCCGTCGGCGCAGAGCGCATCCACCACCGGACGAACGAGGGCGGCTGCATTGAAACTGGACACCGTGATCTCCGGCTTATCGGGCAGCAAATGGCAATTTGCCAATGCCCCCAAGAGGGCACGAGCGCTGCAGTGGTGCATGTTGGGCCACCGTGAGCGTCACAGAGGAGGCTTTTCGCAGCGGGAGGCATGGAGGCCTATTGCACTGTCCCGTAGGCGCACTCTAAGAGGTCGCGGGACACGGCCCGGCCAAGCGCCTCGGCTACCATCGGAGGCTCGCGTCAGCCCGTGCTGGACCGAGCCGGCTCGCCAGCGGGCTCGGAGGCTCTCGGGCCAGAGCTGGGTGGGCCGACAAGCGCAGCGAGTGCCTCACTCTCGAGGGTCTCGTGCTCGAGTAGGGCCTCGACCAATCGACCGTGTGCCGCCCATTCGCTCTCGATCGCGCCCGTAGCCACCTTCCAGCCTCGGTCGAGGATATTGGCGACCTCGGCATCGATCAGTCGGGCCGTCTCGGGGCTCGGGCGATTGGGCGCCGCGAGCTCGGCTCCCAAGAACGGCTGGCGGTCGTCGTGGTCGAGGTAGCGTGGGCCGATGGCCTCGCTCATCCCGTACATGGTCACCATGCGCCGCGCGATGTTGGTGGCGCGTTTGAGGTCGTCGGAGTCTCCCGTGGAGCCATGCCCGAATTCGAGATGCTCGGCGGCTCGACCTCCGAGTAGCACTGCGATCTGTGCCTCCAACGTGGGCTGGGCAACGAGAAAGGCGTCTTCCTCGGGGTGCTGCTGAGTGGCGCCGCCACGGCGACCTGACGATCGAAGCGTCCAGGTCGTAGGAGCGCAGGGTCGATGACGTCGGGGCGGTTGGTCGCGGCCAAGACGACCACCTGCTCACGACGGCTGAATCCATCCATCTCGTTGAGCAGCTGGTTGAGCGTCTGCTCACGCTCGTCGTGACCGCCGCCGATCCCCGTACCGCGAGCGCGCCCCACCGCGTCGATCTCGTCGATGAAGACGATGGCCGGCGCTTCCTGCTTGGCCTTCTCGAAGAGCTGGCGCACCCGCGAAGCACCGAC
>JGI12210J13797_10505626_pt1 | contig 10039 bp, 9 predicted proteins | sample ElkSlonscriptome_3_FD_13797 | JGI IMG/M metagenome (IMG submission 13797) | reverse complement strand
CCGTCGGTACGGCCTCGCTGCTCATGTTTCCGAACGAGCTCGCTTATATGCGCGGCGCCGCCGTCTTGCCCGCGTACCGCGGCCGAGGGATCTACACGGCGCTGATGCGGCGGCGCCTCGCCCACTGCGCCGCCAACGGGCGGGATACGGCGGTCATCTGGGCCAACCCCGACACCTCGGCCCCGGTGGCGCGGCAGCTCGGCTTCATCGAGGTCGCGGGCGCCCACGTCACGTTTCACGACTCCTACGCCGGAGAAGATGCCTGACGCGATGCTGCTCATCCTGCAGCGCCGTGCCGCCCCTGCCATCGTCTCGCCCATGAGAGCTACACTACTCATCGCGCTCGGACTGACGGCTTGCTCGTCCAATGGTGGGTCGGCGCCGATTCAGCCCGCCACGGCCGACATTCCTGCGGTCGCGCTCACGGCGAGCGGGGCGCCCGTCGCCTCGTCGTCGGCCAAGCCCTTGCCTACGACAGCGCCGCTGCGGTTCGTATGGACGGACTTTCACTTCGAGGTGGGCACCTCGGTGATGGAGGTCGACGGGGCACAGGTGACGGAGATCTTCAGCGATCATCGCATGAAGGTCGACGCCAAGGGCGAGCGCTACACCGAGGTGTTTCACCGTCGGGCTCGCTACCCGCTCTCGAAGCGTGAAGCGTCGCGGCTCCGCGGCGCCCTCTCGGCCGACGCCTTCTGGACCCTCGAGGCGAGGTACATGCATCCGGGGATCGAAGACGGTACCACCCAAACCTTCACCGTCGCGCTCGGCGATCGGGCGAAGGACGTCTATTGCTACCACCAGTGGCCCGCACCGGTGGCGGAGGTGCGCGGCATCATCGGCGACATTCGCAAGGCTCACGAGAGCGAGCGCAAAGCGTCGCCCGAGGTCGACCACGACGTGTTAGAGGAGGCCGAGGCGCGAGCCACCGCTGCGGCCAAGCGCGCCGGCCGCAAGACGCCTTAGTTAGGGGTGTTGCCGGCGGGGGGCGACCACTCACTGGCGCGCGCGAAACAACCCACCGTCAGGAGACCGATCCAGACGACCTCCGGCGGCGGAGCAGGATCAAACCCGCCGCGCCGAGCAGCCACAGCCCTCCCGAAGAGACGTCGGGTACCGCTGGGTGAAAGGAGCAGCCGTCATTCGTGGTGACCGTTGCTGCACCGTCCTCCTGGTCCTCCTCGCCGGACCCGTTCTGGTTGCCGTCGCAGGCCTGACCCGTAGCTTCGACCCAGGCCGGGTCGTGTGCGCTGAGGACGGACGCGCAGGCGGCTCCGTCGGCGCTGAGCGCGGCGTCCGCGAACACATCTACTGGCAATGGTCCCGGCGGGCTGGCCTGCAAGCCGCAGGTGCTCATCGCCACCTGGCCGTCGGTGATCTTTCTCGGGTAGCCCAGCATCGTGCCGAAGCTGCCCAGGTCGGAGATGATCTGGTCACCCGCCTCGATGTCGTCCCATGGGGGAAGCTCGAGCTCGTCCCCGACCTCGATGTCGGTATTGCCGTACACGTCGGTGACAGTGAGGACGAGGTCGCTCGAGGCGCCGCCGCTTCCGCCGGCGCCGGTCATTGCGTTGGATACCGTTCCGGCGGCGAAGCTCTTGCCCTGGATGTCGCTGCACGTACAGCTGGCCGGAGCCTCGCAGTAGGCGGGCTGGATGAGCGCCGCTTCGTCGACCGTGAGCCCATTGTGGGTAAGCCAGGCCACGAAGGCGGGCAAGGCGGCCAGGTCGTGAACGCGGGCGAGGTTGTGGTTCGCAGCGACGAAGTCGACGATCGCGCCGCCACCCGCATGGTCGATGAGGTGACCCATGGCGCACCGCGTCCCGTGGGCGTCGACGAAGATCGGCAGGCGTTGACCCCGATGGCGCTCGTTCGTCGGGAACTTCCCCCGGCGTCGGTAGCGCTCGAGCTCGACGATGTGCGCTGCGCGACGGCGACGCGCACTGCGGCTCAGGCCCGATGGTGTGTGAGCCCGCAGCCGGCGGAGCACGCGGTGGAAGTGACGGTCGAGGCGGCGGCGTTCGTCCCGACGAGAGAGTCGGATGGGACCGGGAGCGTCAGCGTGAACGGCGGAAGCGCGCGAGACATGAAGCATGTCCACCACCGTTACAAGCGTCGTGCCGACCTCCCCCCACCATCTCCGCCGCGGCATTCCGGGTACTTGGCGAACCCTGCCGCGCTTGTACCCTGGGCCAGGTTGTGCCGTCCGAGACGGCGCGGTCGCCTCAGAATCCGACCACCAGCTGAGGGGCGCTGGGGTGGAGGGGTGCTGGGTGACCGAGCCCCCGGCCAAGCTCCTGGTCGTGCACGAGCTGAGAGACGGCGCCTGGAGCATCACCGAGACCCACACCGGCAGCGAGCCCGTCCGCGCGCGCCCCTTCGAGGTGATCGAGCTCGACCTCGGCGCCCTGTGGGACGACGTCGCCTGGCCCGAAGAGTAGCTCGTCAGCACGGCAGAACTAGTTTCCGCGGTGGTCAGCTCGGCCTGAACGACGATCTGGCCTGGCTGCCTCCGCCTTGCCACGAGTGGGAAGGACGGATACCGCGACCTTCGTGCTCTGCCTCCAACCGTCTGTCCGTGCGCCAGGCGAAGCCGTCCCGGAGATCCTGTCCGCCGCCTCTTAATGGCCCACATGCAGCCCGGCCGGGGTGCAACCGCAGGTACATTCTCGCGCGGGCATGATACATTTTGCCCGAAGTGGGCAAATACATGTCGAATCTGCGACTCAATCTCATGAAGATGGCTTTTCTTATGGTCATCGCTCCGGGCTGCGGCAACACCACGACGGAGGAACGGGTGATCGACAACACGCAGGCCCTCCCGGGGGAGATCACCCTCGTGTCACCGGGTCGCGATGTGCTCAACCCCCGACGCAACTTCGGTGCGTTGCGCGAAGAGGACGGTATGCTGGTCGGAGACTCGACGATGCGCATCGTGCTCGACCGTGCGAGCGACGGAGACTTGAGATTGGACCAAGTTTTCCTCGAGCCCGTCTCCACCGAATCCTTCCCCTGGCCCTCGTACCCCTGCAGCAGCGGCTATGAATCGCAATGGGAGTTCACCGTCGACGACGTTCGATCGGGCGACCCCGCCGTGGTCGAGGCGCGGCCGAACGGGGGCAACGTCCTGCTCACGGCGGAGAGCCTCGGCACGGCCGACGTCGTGGTTACCGGGACCCTCGCCCGGTGGGACCATGACCGCGACGACGACGAATGCCACGCGAGTGCCACGGCGGCGATCGGCCTCCCCTATCGCCACACCACGACCATCGTGGTCGACACCGTCGACGAGGTCCAGTTACAGAAGCCGTTCGCATGCACCGAGATCGAGTTCGAACCCTCCGACACCTACCCACGCGATGAGCCTCCCCGGGCGGCGATGCTCACCGGGGCCGACCTCGAGCTCCAAGCCGTCGCGTTCAGCGCCTCGGGCGACGTGGTGCACGACGCGGTGAACTTCAGCCAGCAGATCGCGCTGACCCTCGCGTGGGAGAAGGACGTGATCCGGTCGCTTGCCTTCGGGCCAGATGCGACTCTCCACCTCGCCAGCGACCCCCGCCCTGGCTCCCTCGAGATCACCTCCGAATACGGAGACGTGTTCATCCTCGACGTCGTGGCGCAGAGTGACATCACCCGGTTCGTCCCCACGTTCAGCACGGTCGGGAAGGCGCCTCGTTCCCTGAGCGGCTCAATCGACGCATCCGTAGGCGGCATTGTCCGTCTCGCGATGCTCGCCGAGCGCGCCTGGGCGGGCTTGCCACAGGTGTGCCATCCCGAGCTCGAGTTCGGACTCGTCTCGCTTACACCTGAGCGCTGTGCCGTCGTCGTCGATCCGAACGCCCTGGTCCCCCCGGGAGCGAGCCCTGAGCTCATCGAGCTCACGAGTCCGGGCGCCTGCACGGTCGAGGTCACCGCCGTCGCGTCGGGCCTCCGCGAGGAACTGACGATCACCAGAAACGACGTGCCCTAATCCAGCGCGCCTACCAAGCCGGCTCCTGAACTTCCCCCGTTTCAGCGGACGGGTCGACCATGCTGTATTTCGGCGGGTAATGGTAGCCAGTTCGAGCTCCACGGGGCAGAGGTAGTCAATGGTCCAATGGAGTCGCTCGCAGTTGTAGAAAGCATCGATGGCGTCGCCGACCAAGCGTCTGGTGAGGGCGAACTCTGCGGGTGGCTTGCCCTTGAGGCACTCGTGCTCGAGCGTCGTGAAGAAGCTCTCGGCGACGGCGTTGTCCCAGCAGTCGCCCTTGCGGCTCATGCTGCGCACGGCGCCCGCGAGGCCAAGGACATCGATGTACTGGTCGGAGGCATACGGACTGCCCGGTCGGAATGATGAATGAGCCCCGGCGACGGCTGGCGAGCCGCCAGGGCGTGCTGAGGGGCGGAGAGCGCGAGGTCGGTGTCGTTGTTCTCACTCATCCCCCATCCGACGACACGGCGGGCGACAAGGTCGAGGATGACGGCCAGGTAGGCCCAACCCGTCAGGGTCCTGATGGCCGTGACATCCGTTACCCAAACCTGGTTCGGCGCGTCTGTCACGAAGCTCCGAGCAAGGAGGTTGGGAGCGACGCGACGTGTGACTCTCACGCTGAAGCATCCACGTTGCTCGGGCTCTTCAAGCTGCCAAGTCTTGCACTTGGCGAGGGCGGGGCTTCCCCCGGCCTGCGTCAGCCCAAGGGGCTTCGGAACAACTTCACGCCGCCTTCGAGGCACCTGAAGCCGACCTGCCGCCAGATCTTGGCCGACCAATCGCCGTCCGGCACGAGCCCGCGGCGGGTTGCGGTTTGGTCATCGGGAGGAGAAGCCCAGGAGCCGCCCCGGAGAATACGGCAGCGACTGCTCCGGCAGCGCTGAAGCTGGATGGGCAGCAGACCGTGGAACCCATCGGGGTCCCTCTTGGGTGACGTTCCGTAGTACGTGGGGTGGTAGGCGTCCCATATCCACTCGGCCGCGTTGCCAATCATGTCGTGCGCGCCGAATGGAGAAGCCCCCTGGGGATGGGTGCCGACCTCACAGGTTCCCGTGGTGTCTACACAGGCTTGGTCGGCGGTGGGCGCTGCGTTGCCCCAGGGGTTGTGGTGCTGGCCCGTTCCCCGTGCGGCCCGCTCCCACTCGGCCTCGGTGGGGAGTCGCTTGCCGCGCCACGTGCAGTAGGTCTCCGCCTCGAAGTGGGTTACGCAGGTCACCGGGTGACGCGCGCGGTCGACGACGAACTGGCCATGGCAGGCCTCGGCGGTGGCTTCGCTCGGCGAAGAGCCGACGACGTCGAGCTTGGCGTGGCACTTTCCGGCCGCCATGCAGGCTGCGTACTGCGCCACGGTGACCTCGTGCTCGTCGATGGCGAAGGCGGATACGAGCACCGAATGGGCCGGTCGCTCGTCGTCTTTGCAGGGCATCGATGACGTGCAACCCATCACGAAGCGACCCGCGGGCACCTTGACGGTCGGGCTGGGAAAGCGCGCGGCCGGCAGGTCGGCCCACAACGGCGCGGGCTCGGGCGGAGCAGACGCTGACGCAGACGCCGACGGCATGGCGGTCGGTGTCTCGACGAGAGCGGGAGCGGCCGGCGCTGCCGAGGCTCTGGCCGTCACGACGACGGGCCGAGGGGGCGTGGGGGGCGTGGGGGGCGGCGGTGGCGCGGCGGAACCCGGCTGGCACCCCAAGAGGAGGGGCAAAGGCAGCCACCGGAAGCCAACATCAAACTTCACTGTAGATCTCCTCCGCATTGCAGGCCTCGATATCCTCGAGCACTCGTTGGTACACGGCCGGAAGTCGCTTCTGAAGGCCACGAAAGTCCTCTTCGGTGACGTCGCCGGTGTACCCGGATTGTTTGAAGAACACCGTCGGGTGGGTGATGTCGGTCCAGCCCCGGACGATGTTCTTGCCGCCGGAGAGGGCCGCGGTGGGGACGATGAAGCGGTTGCCCAAGCGTGGAGCGCCCTCGTATTGATAGAAGCTGCGCGCCACGATGTAGGCGCCCTCGCGGCTCGGCGGTGGTTCGTAGAAACGACGCCACTCGTCGCCTCGTCGCTCGAAGGGAGACGTGCGGTCGGGTTGGCCGCCGTCGGCGGTCAGCCATAGGTCGTCGAACCGAGGGGAGCTCTTCACCACCACGCCACAATGGTGGAACTGGCCGTTGCCCTCCACGAGGAGGAAGCAGTCACCCACGCTGGGCGCGAGCCCCGGGACAAACTCGGTGAAGCGACTGGGAACCGTCTGTTTCAGCGTGCCGTCGGCTCGTTTGGTGACACGCACCTGGTTGAAGCCGAAGTTCGAGCCGATGGCGCCAGCTCGATTCATGAGCAGTACGTTGATGGGGGCGCAGGTGTTGGTCTGGTCGAGACCGAGAAGCATGTCCTTGTAGGCCCCTTGTTGGTAGGGGGGCATGTTCGCGGGCGCCGTGGTCCTCGCGGCCGACTGAGGGAGGTAGTCGAACACGGTGGCCAATACCTTGCGGCGGCGCTGCATCACCTCCACGTCCAGCTCCAGCAGCGGGTCGTTCACGTGCAGTATGGGTCGCTCGCGCAGAAGCGGAAGGTACGAAAGGCTTCCCAGACCGACCTTGATGCCCACGTCGACGTGCCCGAGGGCGTAGTGCCGCGATACGCCCTGAAGGTTGTCGAGGTGGGCGATGGCGGTGTAGCTCCCAGCGCGCACGCCCTCGAAGAAGAACACGGCGTAGGTTGCGGGGAGGCCCTCCCAGGTGATTCCACTGAACCGCGGGTTGGTGAGCGCGCGTTGCTCGTCGGCGGGGAGCCCCGGAACCACCTGGGGTAAGAGCCTCACCGTGATGTCGTCGACCTTCAGCGGTCCGCCGGTCGGCTCGAGCCCGACCACCAGCAGAAGATGCCCGACGTCGGGGACGACGGCGCCCTGCGTGTCGGCGCCCGAACGCTTGCCTCCCTCGGGCGCGCTCTTGGCCTTGCTCTCCGCAAATCCCATGAGCGTGCCCCCCTCCATGGACAACCCTTCCACCCGCTCCGGGCGCTCGAAGAAGGATGCGAGGGAGTCGTCACCGGTCGCTGGCGGACGCTCCACCGCCGGAGGTCGTGCAAAAGGCGTCAGCCGGCCTTCGTCGTGGCGGCTCCGAAGGTCCTCGTAGATATCTTCCTCGCGACCGGTCACGTCCTGGCCGTGCGCGCGTTGGTAGTCACGAGCGTTGTCCGCCAGGGTCTGATTGGCGGAAAAGCCTAGGTTGACGAGTCGCGAGCGTACGGGGTGTTCGTCGACATCCACGTAGTAGCGCTTTTCGAAGGGGGTCGATTGGGCGAGGTCGGGCGCGGTCCAGGCCACGGCCAAGGTCCGGGTGGTGGGAGGCAGCTCGACCGTGAGCTCACCAAGCGCGTCAGCGGCGGTGGTCTCGGTGGTGAGCGCACGCCCTCGGTCGTAGATCATGCAGCGGGCCCCGGGCATTCGCACCCCATACGGATCGTGGAAAACGATGGTGTGGGTGGTGGTCTCCGCTTCGCTGGTCTGAGGGTGGCAGACACACGTACCGCCGGGGCAGGTCCAGGTGGGCATCGAAGCCGGCTTGGGTAGCTCTGGAGGGGGAAACGGCCACGGCGGCAACTCGGGGGGCGTGGCCCGTGGCGGAACGGGCGGCTTCGACGGCGGCGGGACCTCGCTCGGTGGCGATGTGGGGATGAAGAGGATGTCCCCCGGGTAAAGCACGTCCGGAGAACCTCGCTTGGCACGGTGGCCGGCGTTCTCGGGGTGGCTCCAGATCGCGCCGACGGTGGTGCCGTGCTCCTGGGCGATTTTGGCCAACCAGTCGCCGGACTTCACCTCGTATCGCGTCGTGGCCCCCATGGTGGCGTGGAGCCTACGCTAGGTGCTCGGCCGCGCGGCAAGTAAGTGGTGCAACGCGCGTTTCACGTCCGCCGTCATGCTTCACGACCAGGAGGGGGTATGGCCCTCGGAGGCGACGACGACCGTAGTGGCGGTACCCGGCAGAACCGATTGACGTTGGTCAGACGACCTTGCGGAAGGTCAAGATCTCCGTCGACTGTTGGAACACTATCAGGATCGCACCCTCGACGGCCACCTCGTCAAACAACTCCCGTATGAAGTCTTGTTCGAGCGGCCACGGATAGGCGAAGAAGACGTCGATGTCGGCGATCTCGCGTTCCATGCCCGCGTACTTCAAGTCCGAGAATGCGTAGTCCTCCTCCGACGGGATGGTGGCATCCTTGACGAGCACCTCTCCGCCCATCCCGGAGTAGCTGTCGTAGCCGTCGGGCAGGTAGCTCGTCTCCACGATCTCGACCGGGATCCCAAGGTCATCCGCCAGGCGTTGCGCTCGCTCTACCATCGATGGATTCAATTCGATGCAATAGGCCTCGTACCCTAGCTGCGCCGCGATGCAGGCACAGACGCCGTAGCCACCGCCCCACTCGCAGAACACGCGACCCAGCGGTAAGTCCCGGTCGGTCAGGTCCTTCAACACACGGAAGAAGAGTTCCGGATCGCTCGGCATGTACCGAGGGGCCTGCCGGTTGTCGCCACTGGCGAAGAGCGCGTCGATCCTTCGATCGGACTCCTCGATGAGCGCTCGTACGTCAGGTGGGGGCTCGTGGTCGGGGATGCCGAGCGTGATTTCTTCGAGGGCCATGGGTCTGCTGTAAGCGAACACGAGATGAGGTGTGACGGCTAGACCGGCCCCGCGTCCCCGGAGGTTCGATGGCCGAGGCGAGCGGATGTTTCCCCGCCCATGACCGCGTCCCATTCAAGAAAGTCACCACCGAGTGACAAAGGGTTGACGGCGGCCCAGGCACGGCTTAGTCACTGTGCAGTGACGTCACCGGGTGGTGACTTGGAGGAGCAGATGCGAAACGAACCCCAGAGCTTCGAGGCGCGGCTTGGCCGCAGGTCGGTTTTGAAGGCAGCAACCGCGGGTGGCGCTTGGATCGCGCTCACCGGCTGCGGCTACGACGCCGAGCAGGGGGTGGCCTACGCCCCCTGGAACTACCCTGGCGGGGAGACGCGGCCCGAGTGGCTGGCCGTCGGGGCGGCCATCCTCGCGAGCAGCCCCCACAACACCCAGCCGTGGCGTTTTCGGGTCACGCCCGAGGTCGTCGACGTCGTGGTCGACCGCAGCAAGGCGCTCGGCGCGATGGATCCGTTCTCGCGCGAGATGTTCATCGGCCTCGGCTGTGCGGTCGAGAACCTCGTGGTCGCGGCGCGGGCGGCGGGTCGTCAAACCGAGGTCACGCTCTTGCCCGACGGGGCCGACGGGGACCGGGTCGCCGAGGTTCGCCTCGAGGATGGGCCCGTGGCCGATGCGGCGCTCTTCGAGGCGATCCCGCGCCGCCATACCAACCGCGGCCGCTACCTCGACGCGCCCGCCCCGGAGATCGAAGCGCCGCTCACGCAGCTCCTCACCGACCCCGAGGTCTCCCTCACCTATCTGAGCGCCCGTGGCCGCTTCGACGCGTTCATGGATGCCACCGTCGCGGCCACCGAGGCCATCATCGACGACCGGGAGATGAACGAGGCGAGCCACGCCTGGTACCGCCACAGCGAGGAGGACATCGAGCAGTTCCGCGACGGGACCACGCTCGATGCGACCGGCGCCAACGCTTTCATTCGGCGCGCGGGTAAGTCGCAGAGCCGTCCCGACGCCGACACCGCGGCCGGCTACTGGCTCGGCGCCCAAGAGGGGCGGTCGCGTACCGGCTCCGCCGTCGGGATCTTGGCCGTGTCCGACCCCTACGATCACGCCTTGCAGATGCGGGTGGGCCGGACCTATCAGCGCATGCACCTCTGGGCCACGACGGTCGGCCTCGGGATGCAGCCGCTCAACCAGCTGTGCGAGCGGCGCGACCGCGAACGCGTGCTCGAGCTCGACCCCTCGTTCACCCGGCAGCTCGCCGAGCTTGCGGGCAACCAGGGCGCCATCATGCCCTTCCGGGTGGGCCATCCGTGGGACGAAGCCCTGAAGAGTCCGCGGCGCGGCGTGGGGGAGGTGGCCTCGTGAGCGCCCTGCTTCTCGTGGCGGCGGGGCTGGCCGTATCGCCCGAGCCGCTCGCGCTCGACACCC
>JGI12210J13797_10669745_pt1 | contig 10040 bp, 5 predicted proteins | sample ElkSlonscriptome_3_FD_13797 | JGI IMG/M metagenome (IMG submission 13797) | reverse complement strand
CACCAGCCAGCCGATCGGCTTGAGAGCTTCTTTCGCTTCGGGCGACTTTGGATCAAGCGAGGGATGCAGGACTTCGAGCAGTTCCTGGCGCGTTGACCCCGGATTCTCTTTGAGGAACATCAGCACCTCCGCGATATTCGGCACCGTATCTTCGGGCTTGATCGGATGAGGCTTAATGTGGGTGACAAAATTGATCTTCCCCGCCTTAAAGAGATACAGGTGCATGTGCCGGAAGGCCGCGCGCATAGAAAATGACATAGTCAGCGGGAACCGGCTCTCTTTGCTCCAGACGCGCTTGATGGCAAACGTCACATCACGGTCCTCCAATGATTGGGAAACTTTGGCTGGCAGGATCGCGCGACTACACCGCTCATACATGGATGGCACTTCTTTGGCAAAGGCCTGCTCGGCGCGCTTGAGCTCAACCGGCTCAGCTTCGGGATCCGACTTCAGTTTATAAACCGTCTGCTTCCGACTCTCCTCTTTCCACTGCTCAACCTGCTCCTCATCCTTCACGATTTCGATGAAGCGTTTATAATCTTCCACCGACATATTGGAGAATTTTGCCGCATGAACCTCAGCCACTTTATCGTTATAGCTGTGGTGATTCGGCGGACCTAAAAGAATTCCGGTTTTCGTACACCGCGCAACCCCGGGAAAATTTCCGGCCGGCGGTTCGGTTTCGATTTCCTCTTTTTTATACACATCTTCCAGATGGCTCGACGTGATATGCTGAACGATTCGCTCTTCCGTAGATGCGACGGTTTTGCACTTTTTGCACTGATACAGATGAAAATCCCCGGCGTCTTTATTGCACTCGATTTTAACCAGGTACCCTTCCGCATCGTGAATCAGCAGGTTGGCCAGATCCATCAGCGGATAGGCGCGGCGGGAATGATGAATCTGCCGAACCAATGAAGCCAGGCGTTTTTGCTCCGGAAGAAAGGAAACACTGACCGGCAACTCTTTAGCCGGTTCACGCGGTTCGCGACGCGGGCGATCGTCCCGCGGACGGTCATCCCGGCGGGGACGTCTTGACTGACCCCGATCGTCCCGACGCCCCTCCTGACGCGGCCGACGACCATCCCTTTTCGGACGCTCATCAAAGCTCTGCTTGGAATAGTGATTTTCTCCCGGCGGTTTCTTCGCCCACTGAGGGACAAAGTTTAGATCCAGAATCACATCGCGTGCATCACGCTTTTCTTGGGAATGTGTTTTATCTTCCATGGCAGCAACCGTGTGTTTTATATGTTAAATATAAAATGAGTTTAATTGATAATCGCATGATGAAAAGCATTAACCCGGGGTAGATTTCCAACCATTGGAAACATGAAAAATCCAACCACAACCTTCCTGCATGTTGATATGGACGCCTTCTTCGCCTCCGTCGAACAGCGCGACCATCCGGAACTTCGGGGCAAACCCGTTGTGGTTGGGGCCGCTTCCGATCAACGCGGCGTCGTGGCCGCGGCCTCTTACGAAGCGCGAAAATACGGCATTCACTCGGCCATGCCGTCCCGCATCGCCAAACAGAAGTGCCCGCATGCCATCTTTGTTTCCCACAATATGGGGAACTATAAAGAGGTCTCACGCCAGATCATGCGCATCTTCGAAACCTACACCCCCCACGTCATGCCCCTCTCCATCGATGAAGCCTTTCTCGATGTCACCGGCGCACAGCATCTGTTCGGCGCCGGGAAAACCATCGCTGAAAAAATCCGAAAAGACATCAAAGAACAGACCCAACTCACCGCCTCCGTCGGAGTGGCGCCCAATATGTTCCTGGCCAAACTCGCTTCCGATATGAACAAACCCGACGGCCTGACCGTCGTTCCCTTCGAGCAGGATGCCATCGAAAAAATGCTCGCTCCCATGCCCATTGGCCGCATGTGGGGCGTGGGCAAAGTGACGCAGAAAAAACTGCTGTCGCTCGGCATCTCGACGATCGGCGATCTGCAGACGTTCGATTTCCAGCGATTGGAAGACGGGATTGGAACAAGAAGCGCGCGCATTTTTTCAAGATTAAGCAAAGGGATTGATGAACGGGCCATCGGAACTCCGACCGACGAAAAAAGCATCTCTAATGAAACCACCTTTCGTCACGATGAGATGGATCGTGAAAAAATTGAAGCCACCTACAAACGCCTCATTGACAAAGTCGGCGGTCGATTGCGTAAAGCCGGATTTTATGCCACCACCCTTCACCTCCGATTGCGCTGGAGCGATTTCACCACCATCACCCGCCAAACCAAACTGTCGATTCCGGCCAATGATGATATCACGCTGCGGGAAATCGGCTTGGAACTACTGGACGAGCACCTGCGGCATCGACCGGTCCGCCTGATCGGATTCGGCACCAGCGGCCTGACCGAAACTGACAAACCTCAAACGCAACAAATGAACTTTTTTGATGCGCCCGACACCGCAGTGCATGAAAAACGAAACCGCCTGAGCAAAGCCGCCGATTCCATCAAAGAAAAATATGGAAAATCCAGCCTGCGCCGCGGCTCTGATCTCGACTGAACTCTTTTCCGCCCTTTTGTGTCCACAATCTCGTCCACGCTCCGTTTCCTGTGCAAGAGACTTTACTGGTTTCTTCTTCCTAAGCGCCGCAAGGATCACCCTCTTCCTTGCGGCGCTCCTTTTTTATCCATCGGAATCCTGAAAGAAACACACCTTAAACCGGGACGCAAAAAATCTGCCCGCCGAAAATCCTTCCAACCACGGGAAAACCAGTTTAGAAAACCCTGCTTTATTTAGAAAATGCTTTTATATTGCAATATCCGGATAAACGGATATACACCTTTCCAATGTTTGGAAATTGAGGTTTTTTGATGAGAGAACAAATGTACACAACCGATGCCTCCACCCTGTTTGCCGATTTGCTGAAAAAGCAGGTCCTGATGCTCGATGGGGCCATGGGCACTATGATCCAGAAACATACGCTGGAAGAAGAGGATTTTCGCGGCGCGCGATTTGCCGATCACGGCTCCGACTTGAAGGGAAACAACGATCTGCTGACCCTGACCAAACCGGACGTCATCGAAGATATTCACGTCGAATTCCTTGAAGCCGGTGCGGACATCATTGAAACGAACACCTTCAGCTGCACGTCGATTTCCCAGGCCGACTACAACCTCGAGCATCTGGTTAAAGAACTGAATATTGAAGGCGCCAAACTCGCTCGCAAAGCGGTGAACCGCGTGCTCGAAAAAGAGCCCGATCGCGCATTGTTTGTGGCCGGCTCCATCGGCCCGACCAATCGCACCGCTTCCATCTCCCCGGACGTAAATGATCCGGGTTACCGCGCCGTCACCTTTGATAACCTCGTCGAAGCGTACGCGGAACAGACCGAAGCCCTGATTGAAGGCGGTGTAGATATTCTGCTGGTTGAAACCATTTTTGACACGCTCAACGCTAAAGCCGCCCTGTTTGCCATTGAACAGGTTTTTGAAAAAACCGGCACCCGATTGCCGGTGATGATTTCCGTAACCATTACCGATAAATCCGGCCGAACCCTCTCGGGTCAGACCCCAGAGGCTTTCTGGTATTCCATCGAGCACGCGAACCCGATTTCGGTCGGCATCAACTGCGCGCTGGGCGCCACCGATATGCGCCCCTATCTCGAAGAGCTGTCCGATGTCGCCGACTGCTACATCAGCATTTACGCCAATGCCGGCCTGCCCAACGCGTTCGGCGGCTATGACGACACGCCGGAAGACATGGGCAAAGTATACGATGATTTTGCACAGCACGGCCTGGCCAATATCTGGGGCGGTTGCTGCGGCACCACGCCGGATCATATCCGAGCCATGGCCACAGCGGTGAAAAAATACCCACCGCGCGTCCCGCCGGCCCACGATAAGGCCCCGCGTTTCAGCGGTCTGGAACCGCTGCGCATTACACCGGAAATGAATCTCGTGATGGTTGGCGAACGTTCCAACATTACCGGTTCCCCAAAATTTGCGCGTCTGATCCGCGAAGGCAATCTGGAAGAAGCGTTGCAGGTGGCCCGCCAGCAGGTGGAAACCGGAGCAAACGTCATCGATATTAACATGGACGAAGGCCTCATTGATTCTGAAGACATGATGGTCAAATTCCTGAACCTCGTATCGTCCGAACCGGATATCTGCCGCGTACCGATCATGATCGATTCCTCGAAATGGGACGTCATTGAAGCCGGCCTGAAATGTGTGCAGGGCAAAAGCATCGTAAACTCGATCAGCATGAAGGAAGGCGAGGATCAGTTCCGCGAACATGCACGAAAAATCAAGCGCTATGGCGCCGGCATGGTCGTCATGGCCTTCGACGAAAAGGGCCAGGCCGACACCACGGAGCGCCGCATCGATATCTGTACCCGGGCGTATAACATTCTCGTGGACGAGATCGGCATTGACCCGACCGACATTATTTTCGACCCGAACGTTTTCCCGGTGGGCACCGGGATGGAAGAGCACCGCATCAACGCGACCTCGTTCTTCGAAGCCACCAAAGTGATCCGCGATACCCTACCCGGCGTGTCGGTCAGCGGCGGCATCAGCAATGTATCCTTCTCGTTCCGTGGCAATAACCGGGTGCGAGAAGCGATCCATGCCGCCTTCCTCTATCACGGCATGGAAGCCGGCCTGAATATGGGCATCGTGAATCCCGGCATGCTAGAAGTGTATGATGAAGTTCCCCCGGAATTGATGACGCTGGTGGAAGATGTGGTGCTCAACCGCACCGAGGAAGCGACCGAACAACTGATCGACTATGCGGAACAAATCAAAGCCGAAGGCGGCGACGAGAAGAAAGAAGCCGCTACGCAGGCATGGCGCGAAGGCAGCGTGGAAGAACGACTGAAGCATGCCCTGATTAAAGGTATCGTGGAATATATCGATGACGATATTGAAGAAGCGCGGCAAAAATATGATCGCCCCCTTCACGTGATCGAAGGTCCGCTTATGGCGGGTATGGATGTGGTTGGCGATCTTTTCGGCTCCGGAAAAATGTTCCTGCCGCAGGTCGTAAAAAGCGCCCGGGTCATGAAAAAAGCGGTCGCCTATCTCCTCCCCTTCATGGAAGAGGAAAAAGGGGCGGGCGAAAGATCCAGTGCCGGAAAAATTCTGATGGCAACCGTAAAAGGCGACGTGCACGACATCGGCAAAAATATCGTCGGCGTCGTACTGGCCTGCAACAACTACGAAGTAAAAGACATCGGCGTCATGGTCCCTTGGGACACGATTCTGAAAGAAGCCAAAGATTGGGGTGCGGACATTATCGGTCTTTCCGGCCTGATCACGCCGTCGCTGGACGAAATGGTGCACGTCGCGAAAGAGATGGAACGCGAAGGGCTGAAAACCCCGCTGCTGATCGGCGGCGCTACCACCAGCAAAAAACATACGGCCGTAAAAATTGCCCCGGAATACAGCGGACTCGCTATGCACGTGCTCGATGCATCGCGCGCCGTCAGCGTGGTGCAGTCGATCCTGAACGACGACGAAAAATTTGAGAAGGCCGTCAAGTTTGAATACAACGCCATCAAGGAACAGCACGAAGCTTCGCAGGAAGTTCGTGAGTTCCAATCCTTGGAAAAAGCGCGCGAGCGGGCCACGCCCTTTGACTGGAAAGGCTACACACCGCCGACGCCGGAATTTGTCGGCGTTCGTGAAGTCAATGTGACGCTTAAAGAACTGGCCGAGTGGATCGACTGGACGCCGTTCTTCTGGACCTGGGAACTGGAAGGAAAATATCCGACCATTCTCGAAAAACCCGGCGAGCCCGGTGCCCGCGCCCGCGAAGTCTATGAAGATGCGCAGGCCATGCTACAACAGATCATCGACGAAGACTGGTTCACACCGAAAGGCATCCACGGCTTCTTCCCGGCGGCCCGCGTTGGCGATAGCATTGAAGTTTATGCCGATGAAGCGCGCACCGAAAAAATCGATACCCTCAACTTCCTGCGTCAGCAGATGATTAAGAAAGACGAAACACCCAACCGCAGTCTCTGCGACTTTATTGCCCCGAAGGGATCGGGCTGTTCCGACTATATCGGCGCGTTCTCGGTCACGGCTGGTCCGGAAGGTGTCGATTTTTCCGATAAGTTTAAAGCGGATCACGATGACTACAACGCCATCATGGTTCAGGCACTCGGCGATCGTCTGGCCGAGGCCTTCGCCGAATACATGCACAAGCAAACCCGCGATGCCTGGGGCTATGGTAAGGCCGAAACCTGCACCATCCAGGAGATGATCAAAGAGAAATATCAGGGTATCCGGCCGGCAGCAGGTTATCCGGCCTGCCCGGACCACACTGAGAAAAAGACGATTTTCCAACTATTGGAAACCACGAAACATACCGGCATTGAGCTGACCGAATCGATGGCTATGACGCCGCCGAGCTCCGTTTCGGGCCTCTACTTCTCGCATCCGGCATCACGCTATTTCCCGCTCGGCCGCATCAATAAAGACCAAGTCGCCGACTATGCGGAACGTAAAGGGTGGGATCTCGAAACAGCCGAAAAATGGCTCTCACCCAACCTGGGATACAATGTTTAGCGTGACGATTGAGCCGTGAAGCGTGATGGGAGAAAGCCATGAATTTTACTGATTGGGAAAATAGGGTTCCGAGTGTTATCCGCGAAGATTCTCTTTGGACGCTTGAAGCCTATCGGCTTTCGCTATTTCTCGCTGACATCAGCTGGCAAGATGCTAAAAAGCTCACGTTCGACAGCTGCACGAGATCTCTTTCCGATCAACTGTATCGCTCGGTTGGCTCAATGAGCGCGAACATTGAAGAAGGTTACTCAAAGCAGAGTGCTAAAGATCGCGCGCGCTTTTATGAATATGCCCTTGGCTCAGCGAGAGAAAGTAGAGGCTGGTACTACAAGGGCCGTCACGTTCTTGGCGAAGCCGTTGCGGAACACCGCATGGAGTTCACCACCCAGATCATTAAACTGCTGATCAAAATGGTGCCCGATCAGCGCGGCTATAAAATCAAAGAAGAGCTAGCACAATACAATGTAGACACAAGTCACCGGGAGATTCCTTTTTAAGGGAGAAAGGATTCCGCATGAGCATCAACTATGACGCATATCAGATTTTCGCGGATAAGGTCGTGTATAAATCCCGATTTGTGCTCGATGACGAGTCAAAGAAATTCAAAGCTTTCCTGAAGAACTCCGCAACAAAAAGGGCGGCGACCGTAAGCTGTGAGCATCATCTGTACAGAGCACGCAAAGGATATGCATGCACCGACGGTGGCTTTTTCAAAGCTTATCCAACGAAAGACATGTTGGCCCCACCACCTGACAAAGCGCGAGAAGGACGAATTAATCCAAAGGGAATTCCATGCTTCTATGCCGCTGATCATTTTAAAACAGCAATTTCGGAAATGCGTCCATGGGTTGGAGAACTTATTTCTGTTGCCATCTTCCAACCCAGCAGGAGTTTAACAGTCATCGACCTGACCAATGATGAAGAAGCTTCCACCGTGTTTAAAAAATGCCTAAGAAAGGCTCTCCCAAAAACCGAACAGGAGATTGAATCGCAAATCTGGAGTGAACTAAACCGGGCATTTTCTGAGCCAGTACCCCATGAAGACCAGTCGGCAAAGTACACACCGACACAAATTATCTGCGAATGGTTTAAGTCTTGGAGATTTGACGGGGTAGCCTATAAAAGCTCTATTCATACAGAAGGAAAAAACTTTGCATTCTTCAACGCAAATGATTTCACCATTAACAATGAAGCGGGGCAGAGCCAAGTTCACCGAATAGCGGGAATCGAAGTAAATAGCGATCCCGCAGACTCCATACTCACAGTTTCTAATAATACTCTAAAATAGAGAAAATCAGAGAGACACGTCTCATAACTCAATCGTCACGAAAAAAATCACGCCTCACGGCTCAATCGTCACGCAATTTTAAACCGAAGAGAATAAACGATGAAAACAATCCTAGAACGTATGATAGACCGCCCGCTGATCTTTGATGGAGCTATGGGTACGGTGCTCTATTCCAAGGGCATTTTTATTAACACGTGCTATGAACAGCTCTGCGTGTCCAACCCGGGCCTGATTGCCGAAATCCACGATGCCTATGTGTCGGCCGGCGCGGACGTGATTGAAACCAACTCCTACGGCGCGAATCGCATTAAACTGGAAGGACACGGATTATCCGAACAGCTAGAAGAGATCAACCGCGCGGCGGTTCGCCTGGCCCGCGATGCGGCGGGCGATGATGTGTTGGTTGCCGGCTCGATCGGCCCCTGTCTGAAATCGGAACAGCTTTTTGAAGATCGGCATTCCGATGAACTTGAAGCGGTGTTTCGCGAACATATCGGTATCGTGGCGAATGAAGGCGTCGACCTGATTCTGCTCGAAACCTTCACCCATATTCAGGAAGCACAGCTTGCCGCCAAAATTGCGAAGGAATTCAACATTCCCGTTTTCGTTTCAATGACCGTTGGCAAAGATGGCGAAACGCGGCGCGGCGAAAAGATTGAACAGCTGATCCAAGCGCTGGATAGCGACGGCAACGTCGATGGCATCGGCATCAACTGCGGCATTGGCCCGGCCGCCGCCTTCAGCATTTCTGAGCGCGCTGTTCCGCTGACTAAAAAACCATTTACGGTGATGGCCAATGCCGGTGTCCCACAGCTGGTTGAAGGACGTATGATCTATATGTCCACACCGGAATATTTTACCGAATACTGTAAACGCATGATTCAGCTCGGCGTCCGCGGCGTCGGCGGTTGCTGCGGCACCACGCCGGAACATATTCATGAAATGGCCAAGAACATTAATTCGCTGTCCGGCGTGAAAAAGCATCTAACTATTTCCAGCCATGCCGACCAGGAACTGCCGGTAGTTGAGGTGATTCCAACTGGAGAAAAATGCAGCTTCGGGGCAAAGCTGGCAGCCGGCGAAAAAGTGACGAGTGTGGAAATCACGCCGCCACGCTCCATCGATCTCCAGCCCATGCTCGACAAATGCCGGCAGTGCAAAGAGGCCGGCATCGACGCCATCAATATTCCCGATGGCCCGCGCGCCTCGGCCCGAATTTCGCCCATGGTGGCCGCACTGGCCGTTGAACGAGATGTCGGCATTGAAACCGTCCTGCACTACTGCTGCCGCGACCGTAACCTGATTGGCATGCAATCCGACCTGCTCGGTGGTTATGCCGGCGGGCTGCGAAACTATCTGATTATTACCGGCGATCCGCCCAAGCTCGGTGACTACCCCGATTCCACCGCAGTGTTCGATGTCGACGCCGTCGGCCTGACGCAGGTGGTCAGCAATCTGAACCACGGTATTGATGTGGGCGGAAACGTGATTAATCCTCCGACCGGAATTTTGATTGGCGTCGGAGCCAACCCCTGCGCCATTGAGCCGGAACGTGAGCTGCAGCATTATCTCAACAAGATTAACGCCGGCGCGGAATATGCCATCACCCAACCGATCTTCGATCCGGAAGCCCTGCTCCGATTTCTCGATGCTGCCGATGCCAAAGGCGGAAATATTCCGGTGGTCGCCGGCGTCTGGCCGCTCGTCTCCCTGCGTAATGCTGAATTCCTCGCCAACGAAGTGCCGGGCGTTGAAATTCCCGACGCTGTTCTGGAACGTATGAGCCATGCGAAAACCAAGGAAGACGGCCGCGCGCTGGGCATTGAAATCGCGCGCGAAATCTGCGCCGCCATTTCCGATCGCGTGGCCGGCTATCAGGTCAGCGCGCCGTTCGGCATCGTCGATCTCGCGCTGCAAGTCCTCAAATAAAAATCATCCCAGGGCTGGAAATTTTTCAGCCGCGCCTGTATATAGTACCTTTTTAGTGAGGTTTAAAATTTATGTCACAGGATTTAGAAAAGCTGTTCGAAGAATACCGTCAGGGCGATACCCAGTTCCAAATGGCCGGCGGCGTGGAAGGCTGCCACAAACTGGCCAATGATTTTTACGACATCATGGAATCTCTACCCGAAGCCCGGAAGATTCTCTTCATGCACCCCAATGACCTCAGCGAGTCTCGTGACAAATTGGCACTTTTCCTTGTGGGCTATATGAAT
>JGI12210J13797_10098519_pt1 | contig 10041 bp, 12 predicted proteins | sample ElkSlonscriptome_3_FD_13797 | JGI IMG/M metagenome (IMG submission 13797) | reverse complement strand
CCTGGAGGTACCCTACGACACGCTGACTCTGGTGGAGCGGGAGCTCCTGTCCCAGGCCGCAGAGGCGGAGGTTCCCCTCCCCCTTCGCATCGCCGAGTTCAGCTTTGCCGAGGCCCGGGCCCTCGAAGGCCAGGGTCGGGGCCCGGACATCCGGGACGAGGCCTTCAGCGAGTTCATGGATCAGTTGGAATCCGAGGGGGTGTCGCGGGAACTCCTCGATACCGAGGACTCTCAGCGATATCTGCGGTGGAGGACCCGTATTTCCATTGCGGACCGGATGGACAGGCTCGGGAGTTCGGTGAGCTTCCGGATGGAGCGGGACGCAGCTCTGGCCGAGGCGTATCGCCTCCTGCTGAGCTCCTCCACACAGACCGACCTGTTTGCGGCTGCGGAGACCTCGGCTGCGGAACGGAGTCTCGGGGACCAGGGAGCCCTCCGGCCAGAGTCCCGGGAGGGCGGTGGAAGCCGCTGACGGCCCCGGACACGGGACCAGCCAGGCGGCTGGGCCGAGTCTTCCTCGTCGGAGTGAGACGGATTCCTGCGAAGGGCGATCGGGTTCCGTGACAACAGGCCCGCTACCCTCTGGGATGGAAGCTCCGGTGCACCTCGCGGAGGTATTCTCGGTCCAGGTGTGTGTAGATCTGGGTCGTCGAGATATCGGCGTGTCCCAGGAGTTCCTGCACCACCACCAGATCCGCCCCTCCCTCGAGCAGGTGGGTGGCGAAGGAGTGTCGGAGGGTGTGCGGAGAGATCTTGTCGTCGATCCCGGCCCTGCGGGCGCTCTCCTTGACCAGATTCCACACCGAGACCCGGGAGAGTGGCCCTCCTCGGGCGTTCAGGAACACCCGGCCGTGACCCTCCCCTCTTTCGAGGTTCGGCCGGACCTGGCGTAGGTAGCGGTCCAGCGCCCGCGACGCCGCGCCTCCCAGGGGGACGATCCTCTCCTTGCTCCCCTTCCCCATCACCCGCACCAGCCCTTCGGCCCGGTCCACGTCCCCGAGCTTCAGACCTGTGAGCTCCGACACCCGAAGGCCGGCCCCGTACAGCACCTCGAGGATGGCCCGGTCCCGCCAATATACGGCCCGCGTGGAATCGGGAGCCTCGATGAGACGCTCGACCTCCCCCGGCGAAAGGACGTCCGGGAGGGTTCGGGCCACCCGAGGCGTGTCCATCCTCTCGGTGGGGTCGGTCTGGAGAACCCCCTCCAGAAGCAGAAAGCCGAAGTAGGCCCTCAGGCTGGATTGGGCCCGCCGGATCGACGAAGCTGCGAGACCCTGGCTGTGGAGGAAGTACACGTACTCCCGCACGTCGTCGTAGTCCACCTGGTCGGGTCGCGCTCGACCGGCTCCTCGGAGGAACTCGATGAAGCGGTCCAGATCACGCCTGTAGGCCTCCACGGTGCGGTCCGCCAAACCCCGGTCGAAGGCGAGAAAGTCAGTGAACGCCTCGCTGCGGAACGACACCCGGGCGGTGTCATCCATCCCCCCGATCTCCCTCCCCGGCCTCGAGGGCCCGAGCAGCCCTTCTCGACCGGAGCCACCACACGACTGCGGCGCCGCCCACCAGGACGGCAAGCACAACAAGCACACCGTTGACGCCCTCCAGCTGTCGCTCGAGCCGATCGAGATTCTGTCCTGCCACCCAACCGGCCCAGAAGAGGGTGCCGTACCAGAGTGCCGAGGCGACGGTCACGGCGGGGGCTACCCTCCAGAACGGGAGGTGGCTGACGCCGGCGAAGGCGGGCACTACCGCCCTGAGGCCAGGAAGGAATCGAGCGAGGAAGATAGCCCACCCACCCCACTTCCTGTAGAAACCCTCAAGGCGGTCCAGCTGGCGGGGGAGGAGAAGCCTGCGCCCCACCGACCCTCGGAAGAAGTCCCGTCCGTACCGGTGACCCGCCCACCAGATTCCCAGAGCTCCGGCGGCGTTCAGGACAAGGATGAGGAGGAAGGCGGGCCAGGGCGCTACGCTGCCTCGGTTGGCCAGGAGCCCCCCGACCACCACGAAGGTGTCGGCAGGTACCGGAGGAACGACGTTCTCCAGAAAGGCCCCACCACCGAGCAGGAGGTAGAGGAGAGGCTCTGGGATCTCCCCGAGGAGGTCGAGAGCCCGGGTCAGGGCACCCACCGGGTCCGCCGGTCAGCGGGGCCAGGCCGGGGAATCCCCTTCCTGGACCCGGTCGACCAACGCCACAGCATGGACGGCGAGCCCTTCTCCCGCCCCGATCCAACCCATCCCCTCGTTGGTCTTTCCCTTCACCGACACGAATCCGGGGCCGACACGGAGTACCTCGCCGAGTCGCTGACGGATCTCCGGGGCGATGGGACCGATCTTGGGGGTCTGGCAGATCACCGTGACGTCGACGTTGACCACCTGGTAATTGGCCCGCTCCAGAAGCGCGACGGACCGTCGAAGGAGGTCCATGGAGTCCGCGCCGGCCCAGGCCTCACCCCCCGGTGGAAAGTGGTGACCCACGTCGCCCAGCGCCGCGGCCCCGAGGATGGCGTCGATGACGGCGTGGCAGATGGCATCGCCGTCGGAGTGGCCCTTGAGCCCGGCGTGGTCCGGGACTTCGACCCCCCCCAGGATACACGGAGTCTCCGGGTCGAAGCGGTGGGAGTCGTACCCGAGACCGACCCGCATGACCTCAGTCTCCGTCCCACCTCCGGAGCGCCAGGCACACGTTGTGGCCCCCGAAGCCGAAGGAATTGCTCAGGGCGAAACCAACCTCTCGCTCAACCATCCCGTGGTGGGCGTAGTCGAGATCACACTCCGGATCAGCCTCGAAGAAGTTGATCGTCGGGGGGATGCGTCCCTCGGTGAGGACCCGAGCACAGATCACGGACTCCACCGCTCCCGCCGCACCCAGAAGGTGGCCGGTCATGGACTTGGTGGATCCCACGACGATCTCGTGCGCCCGCTCGCCCAGGACCGCCTTGATCGCTGTGGTTTCGTGGGCGTCGTTCACCGGCGTCGACGTGCCATGGGCATTCACGTAGTCGACGTCGCCGGCTTGGGCCCCGGCGTCTTTCAGCGCCAGGCGCATCGCGTCCTGAGCTCCCAGATGGTCGGGTGGAGGTGACGTGATGTGGTACGCGTCGCCGGAGGCGCCGTACCCTACGACCTCGGCGTGGATCGTAGCCCCTCGGCCCAACGCGTGCTCCAGGTCCTCGAGCACGACGGCGCCGGAACCCTCTCCCATCACGAACCCGTCTCGGCCCGCGTCGAAGGGGCGACTCGCCGTCTCCGGCTCCTCATTTCGGGTCGTCATGGCCTTCATAGAACCGAAACCCGCCAGCGTCATCGGCGTGATCGTGGCCTCCGTACCCCCCGCCAGCATCATGTCTGCGTCCCCACGTTGGATCACCCGGAAGGCGTCCCCGATGGCGTGGGCACTCGACGCACACGCGGAGATGGTGGCGTAGTTGGGACCCTTCAGCCCAAGGTGAATGGAGATCAGCCCTGCGGCGATGTCCGGGATGAACATCGGCACGAAGAAGGGACTCACCCGCCCGGGCCCCCGCTCGATCATGATGCGGTGCTGCTCTTCGAAGGTGGCAATTCCCCCGATCCCGCTCCCGAAGATCACCCCGATCCGCTTGGGATCGGGCAGGCCTTCACCGCCAGGGTAGCCAGCATCCGCCAGCGCCTCCGCCGAGGCCACGATCCCGAACTGGGAGAAGCGGTCGTACCGCCGCATCTCCTTCCGCTCAAGGACATGGCTCGAGTCGAAGTCCTTGACCTCGCACGCGACCCGCGTGGGCCACTCGTCGGTGGCATCGAAGAGGGTGATGGCCCCCCCGCCGCTGGTACCAGCGAGGAGCGCCGCCCACGCCGTCGGCACGTCGTTTCCCACAGGGGTGACCATTCCTCCCCCTGTGATGACCACACGGCGCTCCGTGCGAGTACGATCTCCAGCGGTCATGGCGACTCCGGCTCCCGGGCGATCAACCTTCGGAGACGTTCTCTCCGAGGTACTTGATCGCGTCACCCACGGTGCGGAGCTTCTCCGCATCCTCGTCCGGAATGTCGATTCCGAACTCCTCCTCGAAGGCCATGACGAGCTCGACGGTGTCCAGCGAGTCGGCCCCCAGGTCCTCTACGAACGAGGCCTCGTCGGTGACCTTTTCGGCCTCGACTCCCAGCTCGTTCACGATGATCTCACGGACCTTGGCTGCGGCGTCCGACATGCGTCCCCCTTCAGGTGTCATTGGTTGGATGAGCGATTGGAGCTCCGGCAGGATGCCGGAGTCACATGACCATTCCGCCGTCCACGGCGATGGTCTGGCCGGTAATGTAGCGCCCCCCCGGCCCCGCTAGGAAGCGGATGAGGGGCGCCACGTCCCTCGGTTCTCCCAGGCGCGCCAACGGGATCTGGCCGCAGAGGGCCTCCGTCTGCTTTTCAGAGAGCTCCGAAGTCATGTCCGTGGCGATGTAGCCCGGAGCCACGGCGTTACACCGCACCCCTCTCGAGGCAAGCTCCCGGGCGACGCTCTTGGTCAGCCCCAGGAGCCCCGCCTTCGCGGCGGAGTAGTTCACTTGGCCGGCGTTCCCCATGAGCCCTACCACGGAGCTGACGTTGACGATGACGCCGTCCCGGCGCTTCATCATGCCTCGGGTCACGGCGCGAGTGAGGTTGAAGGCGCCCCGGAGGTTCACGTCGAGTACCTGCTCCCAGTCCTCGTCCTTGAGCCGAAGAAGGATGTTGTCTCGAGTGATCCCGGCATTGTTCACCAGGATCGACACCGGCCCCACCTCGGACTCGACGGTGGAGACGGCCGCCTTGACCGCCTCTGAATCGGAGACGTCGCAGGAGAGGCCCAGATGGCCCTTCCCGGGGAGATCCTCGGCAACGGCGGCGGCCCTTTCACCGTTCCGGGCGACGATGGCTACCCGGGCGCCGCCGCTGGCGAGTTCCTCGGCAATGGCCCTTCCGATCCCTCTGGATCCTCCCGTGACCAGAGCGACCTGACCCGACAGCTCAGACATCCGCGGACTCCATGAGCGCCTCGACGGCCTGCGGTGTCCCGACTGCCGTAGAGGGAACGCCCCGAGCATTCCTCTTGTTCAGCCCCGCGAGCACGGAGCCGGGGCCCAGCTCCAGGAAGCGATCCGTCCCTGCCTCCACCATTGCGGCGATGGTCTCGGACCACCGCACCGGTGCGGTGAGCTGGCGAATGAGAAGATCCTGGGCGTCCCGGCCGGACCGAACCGGGGCGGCCGTCACATTCGCGAAGACGTCGACGCCGGAATCCTGGAAGGCGATGGCCTCGAGGTGGGCCGCCAAAGCCGCCTCGGCGGGCGCCATGAGCGGAGAATGGAAGGCTCCCGACACCTTGAGCGGTGTCACCCGCTTCGCCCCTGCCTCCTTCACCCGCGCCATCCCCTCCTCGACTCCAGAGGCGTCGCCGCTGATCACGACCTGGCCCGGGGCATTGAAGTTCGCAGCGACACACACCCCGGACTCCACCCGGTGGCAGGCCTGCACCACCGCCTCGTCGTCCAGGCCCAAAACTGCGGCCATGGTCCCGGGTCGGGCCGTCCCCGCCTCGAACATCAACTCACCCCGGCGGCGGACGGCGCCAAGGCCCTCGGCCAACGTAAGGGTGCCCGTCGCGACGTGGGCGGAGAACTCCCCCAGGGAGTGTCCGGCGGCGCAGCGTGCGTCCTGCACGGCGCCGGCCACCACCCGATGGGCCGCGACGGCGTGAGTCAGGAGCGCGGGCTGGGCGTTACGGGTCTCCGTGAGGGCCTCTTCGGGCCCCTCCCACATCAGTCGGGAGAGGGAGAAGCCCAGGACCTCATCGGCCTCGTCGAATACGGCCCGGGCCTCGGGGAACGCGTCGGCGAGCTCCCTGCCCATACCGACGAACTGCGATCCCTGTCCCGGGAAGAGGAGTGCTAGCGACATCGAGGGCCTCCTTTCAACAACCTTCTCGGTCAGAACTGCCACACCATGGCGCCCCATGTGAGCCCGGCGCCGAAGGTGGATGTGAGAACGCGCATGCCCGGTTCGATGAGACCCTCCGCCCTTGCTTCGTCCAGCGCCACCGGGATGGAGGCAGAGCTCATGTTTCCATAGCGATCCAGATTTACGAAGACCTTCTCCATCGGGATTCCGGCGTACTTCGCCGTAGACTCGACGATGCGGATGTTGGCCTGGTGAGGGATCATCAGATCGACGTCTTCGCCTGTCATCCCAGCGGCTTCGAGGGCCCGGGCAGAGGCGTCGGCCATACAGCGCACGGCGTTCTTGAAGATCTCCCGGCCCGACATTCGCATCAGGTGATCTCGCCGTGCGAGCTTCTCCTCGTCCAGCGGAACCGCCACCCCACCCGCAGGCCGATACAACAGCTCTGCCAGCTTCCCATCGGAGCCATGGAAGCTCGACAGGATTCCGGTGCCGTTTCCGGAGCGCTTGAGGACCGCCGCGCCGGAGCCATCGCCGAAGAGGACGCAGGTGGAGCGGTCCGTCCAGTCGAGGATGCCGCTCATCTTCTCCGTAGCCACAACGAGGGCGTAGTCCGCTCGCCCCGCCGCGAGGTAACCCTCGGCGAGGCTGACGCCATAAAGCCAACCTGAACAGGCGGCGGACACGTCCAGCGCCAGGGCATTCGGCAACCCCAGGAGCGCCTGAATGTCGCACGCCGTGGAGGGAAGCAGACGATCCGGCGTCGCCGTCGAGACGATGAGAACTCCGATCTCCTCGAACCCGACCCCGGCGTCGACCATCGCTCGCCGAGCCGACTCGGTCCCCATGGTCGCCGCCGTCGTGTCCTGGTCGGCGATGCGGCGAGTTACGATCCCGGACCGACTCCGAATCCACTCGTCGTTGGTCTCGACGATCTTGGCCAGGTCGTCGTTGGTGACGACCCGGTCAGGAAGAAATCGTCCGGTCCCCGCGAACTGCACGAGAGGTTCGGGTCGGCTCATTCGGACGGCCCTCCGTTGTGCACTGCGGCCAGCTCCTCGGCCATGTCCTTCACCATGTTGCTCCGTACCGCCTGAGCGGCCACCTGGATCGCGTTCCTGATCGCCTTCGGGGACGAGCCCCCGTGACAGATGATCGTGACGCCGTTCACGCCCAGGAGGGGGGCACCCCCATACTCGGAGTAGTCCAGCACCCGGAAGGTTTCTTCGAAGTTGATCTTGGCGCCGCTCTTGGCCACCTCTTCCCGAAGCATATTCACGATGAACTGGGCAACGCTCTCGTAGAACTTCAGGAGCACGTTGCCCACGAAGCCGTCGGCGACGAGCACATCGCACGAGCCCCGGATGATTTCCCGTCCCTCCACATTCCCGACGAAGTCCAGGACCCCATCGGCCTCGAGGAGCCCGAAGGTCTCGACGGCACGCTCGTCACCCTTGCCGGGCTCCTCGCCGATGTTGAGGAGACCGATGCGAGGCTCTGCCACCCCGAGCACGTCCTGCATGTAGACGCGGCCCAGGTGGGCAAACTGCACCAGATGCCTGGGCTTGCAGTCCACGTTGGTGCCCGCGTCCAACAGGACGGTCGGAGGCCCCGTGGTCGGTAGCAGGGTGGCCACGGATGGTCGATCCACCCCGGGAAGGGGCTTGAGGATGAAGAGGGACGCCGCCATGACGGCCCCGGTGGAGCCAGCGCTGATGAAGGCGTCCACCTCGCCGGCGCCATGCAGGCCGACTCCCTGGGCAATCGACGAATCCGGCTTTCGACGGACCGCCGAGGCCGGAGGGTCGGAAGGGAGGATCCGCTCCGGAGCGTGATGGATCACGATGCGCCCCTGGGGCACATCCGTCCCCTCCAGCTCCGCCTCGATCTGGGACCGATTCCCGACGAGGACAAGATGGATGTCGTCGTCGAGTTCTGCTATCGCCTGGACCGCACCCGCCACCTCTGCGGAGGGGGCGAGGTCCGTGCCCATGGCATCGAGAGCGATGCGCACGGGATCAGGGCGGGTCAGAAGGTTTCGACTTCGATGACCGCCTCACCTCGATAGTACCCGCAATTCGGGCACACGTGGTGAGGACGCTTGGGGTCACCGCACTTTGGGCACCCATGCACTGCAACGGAGTCCGCCTTGTAGTGCGTACGCCGCTTGCGCTTCCGTTGCTTCGAAATCCGCTTCTTCGGGACAGCCATGATCCTCTACTCGTTCTTCAGGGCCCGGAGGGCATCCCAGCGGGGATCCTCTTCCTCCAGGACGCAGTCGCACGTCTCTCGATTTCGATCGACCCCGCAGCTTGGGCAGAGACCCAGACAATCGGGACCGCACAGCACAAAGGGATCGACGGCCAGGATCAACTCCTCCCTCACCGCCTCACCCAGTTCCAACTCCGTCGCATCGCCGTCCATCCGGCGAATCTCACCGCCCTCACCCTCCTCCTCGGACTCGCCGAAGACGAGGAGACGATCCAGTTCCAACGCCGTCACCACCTTGGTGAGACAACGACGGCACTCCTGAAGGAGGCGCCCCGAGATGCGAGCATCCACCAGAATTTCGCCGCTCCCGGCGACACGTGCCGTGCCCGCAACCGAGACCGGACCGTCGAGAACGAGGTCCGTCCCGTTCCAGAGAGCGGCGTCCGGCGGGATGGTCCCGCCGATTTCCAGCGTTCCTTCCCGCTCGAGTCGGGGCAGGTCGAGCGTGAGCATAGACGCGGAAGATATTCCGAATCGAAGGGGCGTGTCAACGCCGCGACGGAGGGTCAGCCCGCGTTCGCGAGGAGCTCGGATCCGGAGAAGAAGAAGCCGATCTCCCGAGCCGCATTCTCATCGGAATCCGATGCGTGGATCGCGTTGCGACCCTTGGACTCTGCGTACAGTCGACGCACCGTGCCCTCGGCAGCCTCCGCCGGGTCCGTGGCCCCGATGGCCTCCCGGAGCCGTGGGACCGCATCGTCGGCCTCCAGGACCATGGGGATACAGGGACCGGAGGTCATGAACTCCACCAGCTCGCCGTAGAAAGGACGCTCCCGGTGGACGGCGTAGAACTCTTCGGCCTGGGCCCGGGTCAGGTGTGTCAGGCGAAGGGCCTTCACCGCGAATCCGGCACCCTCGAGGTGCGCGAGCACCTTGCCGGCCTTGCGGGTCTGGGTGGCATCGGGCTTGATGATGGCCAGGGTACGACTCATCTCGATCTCCTGTCTGTATGCGTTCAGGGGTAAGCGCTCAGGGTGCCCCGGGGGGCGTCATTTCGGATCCTCTGTACCCTCGTCGTCGCCTCCGAGGGTGGCGAGGGCCGAGTCCCGTGTCACGAATCCGACGAACTGCCCCTCCCGGACGACGGGGAGCTGTGCCGCTCCGCGGCTGATCATCAGCTGGGCCACGTCCCGGAGATCCTGGTCCTCGGACACGCATAGAACCTGCCGCGTCATGAGATCCCGAGCCGTGAGCTCGACCTGATCTCCGATTCGCTCCGCGGCGAGGAGGTGTCTCAAGGCGTCTTCGGTGGTGACCACGCCGAGCACCTCGAACCCCTCTCCCACCACCGGCACGGCGGGAAGTTCGCGGCGGATCATCAGGTCCATGATCTCCTCGGCCGGCGTCTCGGGGTATACGCGGTACTTGGCCGGTTTCACGGCCTCGGACACCTGAGCGTGCTCCGGGAAGCGCACCGCGTCCAACCCGGGAGCTCTGAGGAAGGCCTCCGGCGACTCCGCCTCCACCATGGCCTCCACGACCCCCTCGCGAGCCAGGAAGCTCCGGAGCGTCGGGGCCATCCGGGCTCGAACCGACGTTGCCTTTCCCGGGACAAGGAAGAGGAAGACGAGACGAGCCTGGTCCGGCTCCTCCCGCCCATTCATCATCACCTCGAAGGGGGCCGGAGCGGCCCCGGCCAGAACCAGAGTCCGGGTCAGGCCCTCCCACTCGGCAAAGAGAGCGACCACCTCGCGGTCGAGGTACACCACCTCCCCTCGATCACCGCGGGCGAATTCACCGGCGGCCTTCTCCCGGCTCGCCACACCGGAGCGTTCCGCATCGGGAAGCTGCCCCAGAAGCTGGAATACCGCCTCCTCGAGGGTGGGGGCCTTGAGAGGCACCAGGACGCCCTCGGTATC
>JGI12210J13797_10550568_pt1 | contig 10042 bp, 11 predicted proteins | sample ElkSlonscriptome_3_FD_13797 | JGI IMG/M metagenome (IMG submission 13797) | reverse complement strand
GCGCCATCGCCAGCGTCGCTTCGACATCGGCCAGCGCGTCATGCGCTTTGGTCGTGTCGATATTATTCGCCGACGCCAGATCTTCCAGCCGGAAGCTGGGTGTGCCCTCGTCGCGCTTGTCATGACGATCGGACCATTCGATCCCCTCTGGACGCAGGGCGCGAGTCATCCGCATCAGATCGATCAGATCAAAACGCGAGTTGCCGTTGCTGTATTCCCTGGAGTAGGGCTCGTAAAAATTTCGCCAGAACATGAATCGCGAGACTTCATCGTCAAAGCGGAAATTGTTGTAGCCCACACTGCAGGTTCCAGGCTGACTCATGGCTTGATGGATTTGCCCCGCAAACTCATGTTCGGGCAACCCCTGTTCAAGCGCTATTTGGGGTGTAATGCCGGTGATCAAGCAAGCCGCAGGCTGCGGCAGTACCTCATCCCCAGGTTGGCAAAAGATGACGATGGGTTTATCAATTGGCTGCAGATCAGCGTCCGTACGCACGGCAGCAAACTGTGCGGGCCGGTCGCGCCGCGGGTCCGCGCCAAACGTTTCGTAATCGTGCCAGAGGAAGCTTGGATTCGTCATCCCCTGATTGTAGATCATGAATGCTCTCGCTTACAGATTTCACGATTGCATGTCGTTGGCCGGTCAAACTATTCTGTCATCCAGTTTTTCGTCATGCGCCAAATGAAACCTTCAAACGATACTTCTTCGAATACCTTGAAAGTTGCAACGCCACGGGGCGATCAACCTCGGCTGCTGCTGCTTCGCCATGGTCAGGCTTCACTGGGCACAGATGACTATGATCGACTCTCCGATCTGGGTCGGCGTCAGGCCATGATATTAGGGGCGCGGTTGGAATCACTCGGTGTTCGGGGATGTTCGGCTGTTGCCGGTTCTTTGAAACGTCAGCAGCAGACCTTGGACTCGCTTGGCGTCTCAGGGCCAGTCTCGATTGATGAGTCGCTAAATGAATACGTTGTTGATCAATTGATCCGCAGTGCGGTTGAGTACGCTCACAAATCGGGGATTGAGGTGCCCAGGCAGGAAGCGTTTGCCGATCCTAAAGCCTATCTGGAGACGTTCCTGTCATGGTTTCCAACCGTGTTGTCGATGTGGCAAGCGGCTGAACTGTATTGCGCCCACAACGGCCGATGGTCTGACTTTCATGCACGAGTGACTTCACCCATTCCGGCCTGGCGCGAGCAGCTATTATCTGGTCAATCGCTGATTGTAGTCAGCTCGGCTGGCGTTATTTCAACGGCGGTAAGCGATATGCTGGGCGAGGACCTTTCCTGGCAGCGTTCGTTGAACGTTCGCCTTTATAATGCGTCTCTGACCGAACTCATTCTGGACTCAGATGAGCGTTGGCGCGCCGTGCGAATCAACTGCGTTGACCATCTGGAAGCAGAAGCGGTAACGCTGGCTTGAAGACAAGATTTTGTCAGCAAGCGTCGAACAGAACCAGTTATGTATTACATGAAATATGAAGGATAAACAGAAACAATGACAGATTCACCCGTCACCATCATCACCGGATCAAGCCGAGGCATAGGTCGAACCACCGCCGAGCTGCTCGCCAGTCGCGGTCATTCGGTCGTGGTTTCCAGTCGAAATCAGGACAGCTGTGAAGCGGTCGCCGAGAGCATTCGATCTGCGGGCGGAAAAGCCGTCGCAATTGCCTGCCATATCGGGCGAGAAGAAGATTTGGCGGCGCTGGTCGAGAAAACCGTCGCTCATTTTGGTCGGCTCGATAACGTCATCATGAATGCAGCCAGCAATCCGGTCTACGGGCCCTCGAGCCAGGTTGATCGCAACGCCTTCGATGTGATCATGCACAACAACGTCTTTGGTGCCATGCGGCTCGCTCATCTGGCGCGGCCGCATCTTGAAAAAGCGGATCGACCGGCTATCGCCCTGGTGTCGTCGATCGCCGGTCAGTTCGGTAACAAGCTGATCGGCGTCTACGGCATGTCCAAAGCCGCTGAAGAGCAGCTTGTGCGTAACCTGTCTCTGGAGTTAGGACCGGCCGGCATCCGGGTCAATGCAGTCGCGCCCGGGTTGGTCAAAACCGACTTTGCTCAAGCCCTGCTGGACGATGAGCGTATGGTGCGCTATTTTGAGACTACGACGCCGCTGCGGCGTCTGGCCGAACCTGATGACATTGCCGGCGTGCTCGCGTTTTTGGTTGGGCCTGATTCAGCCTGGTTGTCCGGCCAGGTCTTGACTGCCGACGGCGGCTTGTCGGTTACCGGAGGTTTCTGAGCCAATGCACGGTTTTATTGGGGAAGGTTCGCGCGCTGGATTGATTGCTTTGACGTTTTTCGCCGCAGCGATGTGGGTCGTGCCCGAGGTCCACGCTCAGGTGTATACCTACACCGACGAAAACGGCATCACCGTTTTTACCGATCGAAAGCCAATGAATAATCGTTATAGCGTGCGGAACCTCGGCTGCTATGGCACCTGTCGCACCGGCGTTGACTGGGATCGGACGCCACTGAAAATCGATCTCTTTTCGCAAGAGGTGCAGGCCGCTAGCGAGATTTTCGGCGTCGACAAGGCGCTGGTTCGAGCGATTATGCACGCGGAGTCATGGTTTGAGCCTGAGGCCGTCTCGAGTGCCGGCGCGCAAGGGTTGATGCAGCTAATGCCCGCCACGCAACAACGGTTTGGCGTTCGTGATGCTTTCGATCCGCTGCAGAATATTACCGCCGGCGTCGAATATCTGGCCTGGCTGATGAAAGAATTCGATCAGGATCTGACGCGTGTAATTGCAGCCTACAACGCTGGAGAAAACGCGGTAAAGCGCCACGACGGCGTACCCCCTTTTGACGAAACTCGTGAGTACCTGCGCCGCGTCAATATCCTCTATCAACGCTACCGCGGGTCCAGTTAAGCCAGCTCAGAGTGAGAGCTGCAGCCCGTGCCGATTTCGTGATTAAATCCAATCGACAATGAGAGTGCTATTTTCTCACGGGCATTTGTCCAGTCCTAAGAGCCACAAGATTCAGGTGCTCGCTCCGGTGGCTGAGCGCTTGGGGTTCGAGACCCAGGCCATTGATTACACTGACTTGCAAGATGATCCTCATGGCCGAATTGATCGACTAAGAGCCATCATTCGCGATCAGAACGAGCCACCGATACTGGTCGGATCCTCACTGGGAGGCCTGGTTTCACTTATTGCAGCTGAGTCCGATCCGGTCAGTGGGCTTTTCATGATGGCTCCAGCCCTGTACATGGAAGATCGACTGCCCGGCGGCGCCATCCGTGATAGCTATTCTCCGCAATGTGCGAACATCACTGTTATTCATGGTTGGGGTGACGATATCTGCCCTTGGCAAGGCAGCGTGAAATTTGCCGCTGATCATTTGAGTACGCTGCATATGATCAATGCCGATCATCGTCTTGAAGACGCTTTAACTGCAGTTGCCGAATGGCTACAAGCTTTTCTCAAACCGTTTTGTTCAACATCGCCTGGCCATTCATGTACCCTTGGGCCCTGACTTCAGACGAGCCTTGAGCAGATACTAATGAGCACCCGAAATCTCGCCCTGTTTTGTGATTTTGAAAACGTCGCCTTGGGCGTGCGCGACGCGCGGTATGAGGCTTTTGATATTCAAAAGGTTTTGGAGCGTCTGCTGGTCAAAGGCAACATCGTCGTGCGGAAGGCTTACTGCGACTGGGGCCGATATCGCGAATTCAAAGCACCCATGCATGAAGCGGCTTTTGAGCTGATTGATATTCCGCATGTGCGCATGTCGGGCAAGAATTCTGCCGATATTCGGATGGTGGTCGACGCGCTGGACCTGTGCTACACCAAAGGCCATGTCGATACCTTCGTCGTGATTTCAGGCGACTCAGACTTCTCGCCGTTAGTTTCCAAACTGCGCGAAAATAACAAGAACGTCATTGGCGTGGGTGTCAAGAGTTCGACCTCGGATCTCCTGATCGCTAACTGCGATGAATTCATCTACTACGACAATCTGATCAGCAAACAGAAACAACCGATCAAGAAAAAGGCATCAAAAAAGAAGAAGAAAGTCGTTCCTAAAACCGACGATGACAAACGTCAGAAGGGCTTCGATCTAGTGCTGGAAACAACCGAAGATCTGTTTTCAGACCGCGATGCGGAAGAAAAAGTCTGGGGATCGATGGTCAAGCAGGCCCTGAAGCGGCGCAAGCCCGGTTTCAGCGAGTCGTATCACGGCTTTAAAAGCTTCAATCACTTGCTGCAAGAGGCCGAAAAAGCCGGCTTGCTCAAGCTACAGCATGATGAAAAATCAGGCGGCTACATCATCAAATCCTATCGAAGTGATGACTGAGTGACTTGAAAAAAAGGCTTCCGAACATTGTTCAGAAGCCTGTGCATCGTTCCTGATGCGACCAAATTTAACTATTCCTTGATAAAGCGTGTCCAGTTCTGTTGATTGATCGCCCGATGAGTCCGTGGATCAAACAGCGGATTGTCGGTGGCGATATATTTTCCGTCAGCGTTAACCCAGTAATGATTGTGGCCGGCCTCTACTCGATAGTGTTCGCCGGTTTCATGGTTGCCGATTATGGCGTGACCTGAAATCTGGTTCACGCTGGCTGAATGACCGCCGGACTGAATCGAGTCGCGCTTGAGATAGCCAGCGTGGCTGATATCGAGAATATCACTGTAGGTGTCGCCAACGCTCCGCGCTGCCTGACCGGCGCTATTGATGGCAGCCATACGCTGCTGATGTGCAGCGCGGCTGTTCGCTGAAGCGTCGGCCCAGAACGCATCATTGCGACGAAGTTGATTGACATGCTGGTTGTTTGCCAGCGCCTGCCACTGCGGATTGATCTGGCCGTTGCCCACGGCATAGAGCAAGTCAGCGACAGCCTGATCAAAATTTGCCTCAGGCGCGGACAAGCTTTGCGTGCTCAGTTGCCATGATGCCGATTGGCGATCTTCGGACGCGATCTGCAAGATGGCGACAAACGTGCGAACCCCTTGGCCGTCAGTCCACTCGGTTCCCAAGGTTGCGACTCGACGCCGCATGCCGGTTCTTGGCATGTTGGCTACAAAGCGCTGCCAGAAGCCATCGACGCCGGCAATGGGGTAGCTTCTGATGAACCGGTTCCCCTGTGCCTGAGCTGCCGGTTTGACCAATTGCTGCAAAACTTGATTGATCGGCATCGGCGCCAATACCTGCTTGCCTTGCTGCCATGCTGTCTGACGCCACATCGGATCGTTGGACCAGAAGAACTGATTGGTGTCTGCTTGGTAAAGCGTGACGTCACCCGGGCCAGACGCGAAAATTTGTCCGGTGTCACCGTAGATCTGCCAGTCCGAGGGGTAGGGGAAAGCAGCCTGGACAATACCTCGTTGGCGATCAATGACCTCGTGATATTGAACGCCATTTGAATTGGCAGGGCCTGCTGCGTGCAGACTGCTGATGTTGAGAATCAGGGCAATTAAAACTGATTGTAGAAGTGCTCGAATCATTACAAACGTCCTCTTTGGTTTTCAGGATGGTGTTGTAAGGTTCAGCGTGAGCACCGGCGAAAGTGGGTCATCGTTTTGCGCCATCACAGCGCTTGGTGGCCTTGGCATCGGTTAAAAAGCTATTTTTCCAACGTTGCCATGGTAAAAAGGCTGCAAATTAATGCAGCCTTCTACTCCAGGATCGGAACGCGCTGAGCAGGGCGCCCAGCGCTCGGACGAGCGCTAACTCAGGCCGCTTTCTCGTCGCTTTGTTTGAACACGTGCAAATCGCGCTGCGGGTAGGGGATCGAGCAACCCGCAGCCTCAAGTTCCACTTTCAACGATTCCAGCAAGTCACTGCGCACCGCCCAATAGTCAGGGGTTTTGACCCAGGGCCGCACGCCGAAATTGACGCTGGAGTCGGCTAATTCAAGCATGAGAATGGCGGGCGCTGGATCCTTGAGGACTTTGTCGTGGCCCTCGATCACCTTCTTCATCACCGATTGAGCCACTTTGAGGTCATCGTCGTAGCCCACGCCCATTACCAGATCAATCCGGCGCGTATCGAAGGCTGAGTAATTAGTGATCGGCTGTGAGGTGATTTCGCTGTTAGGAACAATTACCTTGCGATTATCCGGCGTCTTAAGTTGGGTCTGGAACATGCCGACATCCTGGACTGTGCCCGATACGCCACCGGCTTCGACAAAATCACCGGTTGCGAAGGGACGAAAGCCGACCAGCATGACACCGGAGGCAAAATTACTCAGTGAACTTTGCAGCGCCAACCCAATGGCCAGAGCCGCGCCACCAAGCACGGCGATCAGCGGCGTGATTGGTATGCCAAGGAAGCTGATCGCGGCGAGAATGACACAAAGCAGTAAAAAGACGTAAATTATGCTGGTCAAGAAGTTGATCAATAAGATTTCGACTTCTCGTTTGGTCAGCGCACGGCGAAGGAAACCGGCAATGGCCTTCGCCACCCAGCGCCCGATGATGAAAATCAGCAGCGCGCCAACAACCTGCCAGGTCAGTGCGATGATTTGGCCGGTTTCCAGGNTNTGAAACCAGTTTTGAATAGACTCGATCATTGAGAGCTTTCCTTTAATTTGATGAGCAAAATTAGGCCTGCAATTTCTGCAATGGCTGAAATTTAGAACCAGTCGCCGCCTTTGTTTAACGTGACTTCGATCTTGTCGCCAAGCTCGGCGATCTGGTCAATTACATAGTCCAGATGTTCTTCCATGGTTGGACTGTAAATCAGGTTCTCGCACAACTTAACAAACGGCACGCCTTCCAGGTCACCTACGGCAAGGTAGCCGGTTCTAAGCAGTAAATTTACACGTAGACACTTGTCAGCGCTGTGATCGGCCAANGGGGCAACGGTGGTCTCGATGCGCAGGAAGCGTTTTCCGTCCTGGTTCTTGATCTCGGCCAAGAACACGCTTTGACGGCGGCCGGAGTCGCCAACCGGAATCTCCAAGCCCAGCATGAAGGGCTCCTCGTGGACAACTGCATAGTGTTCGCGAACAAAATCTTCGATGGCGGCGAATGTTTCCATTATTTTGGCTCCAGTCTGACGGCCCCATCCAGGCGGATGGTAGTTCCGTTTAAATAACGATTCTCGATGATATGGGCCGCAAGGTCGGCAAATTCCGAGGCCTGTCCCAATCGTTTTGGAAAAGGAATCGACGCACCCAGGGCCTGCTGCACCTGCTCAGGCATGATATCGATCATTGGCGTATGAAACACCCCCGGCGCGATGGTCATCACGCGCACTCCAATACGCGTAAATTCGCGCGCCATCGGCAGCGTCATGCCGACCACACCACCTTTCGATGCTGAATAAGCCGCCTGTCCAATCTGACCTTCGAAGGCCGCAACCGATGCGGTGTTGATGATTACGCCACGTTCGCCATCGTCGCCTGGTTCATTTTCGGCCATGACTGCCGCGGCCGCTTTGGCGATATTAAAGCTTCCGATCAGGTTGACCATCACCGTTCCGGCAAACGTCTCCAGCGGCATCGGCGCCTCTCGGCCCAACACTCGACCTGCTCCGAGAATTCCTGCGCAGTTCATCGCGACATTCAGACCACCCAACCACTCGCGCGCCTGAGCGATAACCTCGACCGCCTGATCTTCCTGAGTGACGTCAATCTTGAAGAATCGAGCCTTTGATTCACCCAGCGCATCAACCGCCGCCGCGGCTTTGTCCTCGTTGAGGTCCAGCAAAGCCACTCGACCGCCCGCTGCAACAAATTTCTCCGCCACCGCAAGGCCCAGACCCGAAACACCACCGGTAATCACTGCTTTGATTGAATCTAATTTCATTTGCTCAGTTTCCTAAAATTTCAAAATCAAAAATCAAAATCTTTAAATCGCAAAGCAGCGAAGCAACAAAGAAAAACAAAAAAGAAAATTAAATTCTATGGACGACGCGTTTGATGCCCTGCTTGAGTAGCCTGTGATTCCAGTTAATGAGTAGGCCCAGTTGTAGTTTGGAGAGTTTCAAGTAAGTGAAAAGCTGCGCTTCGTGAACTCCGTTCTGGTTTGTGCTGATCTTGTTTTCGACGATGAGTACATTATCAATGATCATATCGATTCGAAACGCTTTCTCGATTTTATGATCTTCGTAGTAGATGGGTAGAAGTACTTCGGTTAAAACCTCATGACCACGCTTCTCAAGCTCAAATTTCAAACAAGCCTGATAGGCAGATTCAAGCAGTCCTGGTCCCAGTGTAGAGTGCACTCTTAATGCCGCATCGACAGTGTCCTTTGCAATCTCCTCAAGCGTTTCTCTTTTCACCAAGTAATATTTTCTTTCTTTGCTGCTTCGCTGCTTTGCGATTAAAAGGTTTAAAGCTCTAGTTGCGTTTCAAGATCGCCTGACCTGTTCGCGAGCGAGGGCGGCCGAGTTCGCCGGCGATCCAGTCTCCGACCTGCGCCAAAGCCATCAGGTCCACGTTGGATTCCATCCCTAAGCCATTGAGCATGTAGACCACATCTTCAGTGGCCACATTTCCAGTCGCACCGCGCGCGTAGGGACAGCCGCCCAGACCGGCGACCGATGAATCGATAATGCGAATGCCCAAGTCCATGCAGGCGTGGATGTTGGAAAGAGCCTGGCCATAGGTATCATGAAAATGCACGGCAAGCTGGTCAATGGGTATCGATTGGTTGACCGCTTGAACCATGGCTTTGGCCTTGGCCGGCGTTCCCACACCGATAGTGTCGCCAAGTGAGATTTCAGCGCAGCCAGCCTCAAACAAGGCTTCAGAAACCCGTACGACTTCACTGACTTCAACCTCGCCCTGATACGGGCAGCCGAGCACGGTCGAGACATAGCCCCGTACTCTCACACCATCTGCATTGGCATGCTCAAACACCGGCGCAAATCGTGCCATTGATTCATCAATGCTGCAGTTGATGTTTTCCTGATTGAAGGCTTCGGAAGCTGCGGTGAATACAGCGATTTCTTTTGCTCCGACCGCTCGGGCGCGCTGATAGCCTTTGAGATTAGGAACCAGCACCGGGTAATCTATGCCCTGGATTTGCTCTATCTCGCTAAAGACCTGTTCCGCATCCGCCAGTTGAGGGATGGCCGGTGCGCTGACGAAGCTGGTCGCTTCAATCACCGATAGCCCGGTCGCCGACAGGCGATCAATCAATTCGACNTTGACCGCCGTCGGAATGGTGTAGGGCTCGTTCTGCAGCCCATCACGCGGGCCGACTTCGACAATCTTGACCCGATCGGACATCGGCTAAATCAGCTCAATCGCGACGGCCGTCGCCTCACCGCCGCCAATGCACAGGCTGGCGATACCTCGTTTGCCGCCGCGTGCTTTCAGGGCATGGATCAATGTCACCAGAATGCGCGCGCCGCTGGCGCCGATCGGATGCCCCAGCGCGCAAGCCCCGCCATTGACGTTGACTTTTTCGTGGGGCAAATCAAGTTCTTTCATTGCCGCCATGGTCACGGTTGCAAAGGCCTCGTTGATCTCGAAAAGGTCAACATCACCCGTGCTCCAGCCAGCCTTTTCCAACACCTTGTGTAAAGCGCCTACCGGTGCCGTGGTAAACCATTCCGGCTCTTGTGCGTGAGTGGCTTGGGCCACAATTCTGGCCAGCGGTGTAATCCCTTGTTTTTCTGCCTGGCCTTCCGACATCAATACCATCGCTGCGGCACCGTCGGAAATCTTCGACGAGCTGGCGGCGGTGATCGTGCCGTCCTTGGCAAAGGCCGGGCGCAGCTGAGGCATTTTTTCAAGGTTGCAGCGCGGTGGTTCTTCATCAGCGCTGATCTCGACTTCGCCTTTACGGGTTTTGATCTTGACCGGGGTAATTTCAGCGTCAAATGCGCCGGATTTCATTGCCTCGGTTGCGCGTTCGACTGATGCGGCCGAAAACGCATCCTGTTGCTCACGAGTAAACGAATATTTCGCCACACACTGCTCGCCGAACTGGCCCATCATCTGACCGTCATAGGGGTTCTGGAGCCCGTCGAAAAACATGTGGTCCAGCGCCTGGACATGACCCATGCGCAAGCCGCGATCCATCAAGTAAGGCGCATTGGTCATCGACTCCATACCGCCGGCAAC
>JGI12210J13797_10565067_pt1 | contig 10044 bp, 6 predicted proteins | sample ElkSlonscriptome_3_FD_13797 | JGI IMG/M metagenome (IMG submission 13797) | reverse complement strand
ATTTAGTATAATTGCTGTATTTTTTTTAATATTTTTATATAATAAATCTAACCGTCTAGCTATCAACTACTCTTGCAACACTACATTCTTTTGTAAACATAATGCGCCTGTTCTAACTTATCGACCCAGTTAGTTATCTTATTTAGTATTATGAAAATTTCGGCAGTACCCGAGAACTGGCTGGAACGCATTGCCGTCTGGTTGAAAATAGCTCCTACTCCAATATGCGATACCCATATGACATTTATGATGGCTCGTACCATTATGGTAGGAGTGAAAGTAGGCGTATTTGAGGCTCTAGCCAACGCTCCACAAACGGCTGACCAAGTGGCAGCTAGATGTGTTACTAATGCTAAAGCCACACGCACCATGCTAAATACACTAGTACATTTAGAATACGTTGTATTAAAAGATAATCGGTATCAGTTATCCCCCCTGGCTCGTAAGTGGATGCTACAAGGCAGCGACCACTCTCTTCACGACAAAATGTTGCTACAGTTTTTAGAATGGAAATTTGTAGAGCACTACGAAGACTATTTGCGGAATGGTGAGCCCATAGATTATCACAGTAATATGGATGGTAATCAGTGGCAGCTCTATCAGCGTGGAATGCGCTCAGTAGCCGGAATTTCGGCTAAGGAGGTTGCTCGACGCACCCCTATTCCTAAAGGTGCTACCCAATTGCTTGATATTGGGGGAGCACATGGTTTGTATCCGGCAGCTTTGTGTCGAAAGTACGACCAGCTTACCGCTACTATTTTAGAATTACCCGAGGCTATTGAGCACGCTCAAGCAATCTTAGCTGAAGAGAATATGGGGGATCGGGTGGTTCACCGAGCTGGTAATGTGCTTACTGATGATTTAGGGGAGGCCCTTTGGGATGTAGTTTTTATCTCTAGCGTGGCGCACCACTTCGACGATGATGCTAATGCGGCTTTAGCTAAACGAATAGCTCGAGCTTTAAAACCGGGTGGTTACTTTATTGTGCAAGATTTTATCCGAGTAGATATGCCTACCCCGGGGGATCATTTAGGAGGATTATTTGATATGTTTTTTGCTGTGACGAGCCAGGCCGGCACTTATTCGGAAACTGAAATTAGGCAGTGGCAACTACAGGCCGGGTTACAACCAAAACGGAGTGTTTGGCTACGCTCCATTCCACGCCACGCCCAGATTATTGCGAAGAAGAAGTAGTGTTTGGTGATTACAAGAGCACGCTAACATCGTAATACCGCATAGCGACTGCTCAAACATCCCCTTCAAAGAGAGGTATCATCTTGTAGCAGAGCAATATTAAAGGCAAAATTACAGTTTTCACACTGTTTTACCTGCATGGTAGCAATGCCTACCACTTCACCTCTACTGTTCATTACTGGACTACCACTACTACCGGGGGAGATGGCTGCATCCATTTGAATAAGCGCATCTCGCTGGCCTTTGTACTTACGAATGGAGGAAACAATTCCTCGTGATACTGTGCTCTCTAAGCCTTTAGGATTGCCTAACACAAAAATATCTTCGCCCTTACGGGGTAACGTTGCAGATAAAGGAAGAGGCTGTATTTCTTCCGTTTTCTCCACCTGAAAAATAACGTAGTCGTACTTTTCACTCTGTTTAATGATGCGTTTTACTGCGAATTCATCTCCAGCAAAAGTCTTAATTTTCCAGCTTTCACCTTTTTCAAAAACATGGTGATTACTAACGGCAATGCCTTGCTTTTCTATAAAAAAGCCGGTTCCCTGGCCAATTCGCTTGCCATTGCGATTGTAGGTATATACTACAAAGACACTAGGTTCAGCAATTTCTACAATATTAGTAAGGGACTTTTCTTTTCGTTCAATTAACGAAACGGGGGGGCTGTACGTAGCAACCGTATCGGGGGCTACATCATGGGTGGCCATTTTTTGCAAGGTGGTACGTTGCCCGTCTAATTTACGAGCGGAGCGAGAGCAACTGTGACAACCTGTGAGCAGTATGGCGAGAGCGAGGGACCAAATAATACTTCTCATCGATACCAATATAACGATTTTCGTGCCGAAGATTATTCACTTTTCCAGAGTTTTTTAAAAAAGTTTGTTCCCGCGCCTGACTTATTTGAAGAAATTTGTTGATTTAACAGCTTTAATTGCTCGAGTATTGCCGATTGTTGCTGGTTATTCTGCTCTTTTAACGCTTCAATATTTTGGTTTAGCGGCTCAATAAGAGCTAGTTTTCCTACCGCATGTTGATTGTCATCGAAGGCTTTCCGTAGGCGATTTTCTTCCTGAATAGCTAGATCGCGAATAGCACGAATACGGGTTTGAGTATGCTCCCGCAATTCTTGCAAGCTTTTATCCAGTACGTGGTCTACCTTAATAACCGCATTATTAATCACTTGGCTGCGCTGCTCTAGCTCAGTGAAATGAGAGCGTAAGAATTGTTGCAGCTGTTCGCTTTTTTGGGCAATACCTCGAATTTCTCCTAGCACATTTTCCACTTCTTGAGTGCGATGCAGAAACTGGTTTAGCTTTTCGGTCAATCCAGATGTGCTGTCTACCATCTGATTCGTCTGAGCAAGATAGTCTTTAAACTGAGTAAGCTCCCGAGCGCTTTCATTCAGCGATTGAAATACCTTCACATTGGCCTTGGCCAACTCCATAATATCAACCTCTTGCAATGCTTGGGCAATTTTTTCTTGAGCCTTTAGTGTTTCGTGATTTTTGTTGAGCAGTATTTCCAGCGAACTTAAGTTATCCATAAAATTCTGCTGAAAGCCACTGAGCTGACCCTGTAGTGTTTGCAGTGTTTGGGTAGTATCTTGCGCTAACTGGGGCAGCCATTCGGTTTGAATCAGCGTTAAAAATTCGTTTTTCCGCTGAAGAGCCTTGCGTTGAGCATTGGGTAGTCTCCATCCTAACAGTAATAGGCTCAGTATTGCTCCAATTGCGGTAGATAAAATGGCTATTTTAGCACTACTAAAGAAGGCCGCTGCAGTACTAAAGTAAATAGCATCGGTAACAATTTCGTCGGGCAAATCCGGTAAGAAGAAGAGACTGATTGTAATGCCAACGGTGGTAAACCCCAACCCAATCAGTAGAGGAAGCCAAATTTGTTGCTTCAGCCCTTGCCGAATCTGCATTTCTTGTCGGGCTACTAAATTCTGAATCAGGGCAAAATCCAGTATAACTCCCCGGCTTTTTAATAAATATCGATTGAGAGCGTAAAATAGTCGATATCGTGAGGCCGAGTTATAGTTTTCAGTTTGCAGCATAGGTAATTTAATACCTTCTGTAAAGCGTAGCTTTCCCTGATAAAAGCGTTCTAGTAATTGATCCGTACTAGTTTGGGTTAGCTCCGAAAGCGGAATGTGCTTAGGTATGATCTTAATCGCTTCATCGGAAGGTATCCAGTGCGAAAATTTTCTCATTCGCTGCCACGTTTGCCAGAAAAACCATCCTTGTGTTCCGATAGAAATAATTAAAAGAATAGTTTCAAACGTAGCCAAATCACTCATAGCGAATCAGGGCTTTATTTTCGGTAGATACTACCCACTGGTCGCCTTGTCGGGTTGCTTTACCAGGTTCTACGTTCACAATACGTTGCGCGCCTGGAAAATAGGAGTTTTCACTCTCACAAACGGGTTCCAGATAACTACCTGGTGAACTCAAAGCATCTTTCATGGCATCAGCATTATTAGCTACGGTAAATGTGGCCGTATTTTTACCATTTTTCTCCAGCACTTCAAAGTGATAGATGGAGGCCGATGGACGGAATTGCGCTGACATAGAACCCGCTGGGAAAGTGCCGTCGCTGTTGGGGGTAGATAAATAATAGGATTTCGTAACCGGGGCTGATGGCCGATCAGGCCCAAAGCGAGGTTTAGGCGTCGCTTCTTCCTTCTTGGGTAACTGTTTTCGTAAGGCAGCTACCTGCGCCTCCGCCTCCTTTACCCGATTCTTCAGTTGGGCTACTTCTTCGCGAGTAACGTAAGGAGTGCTTTTTTGGAATTGCCGAGCGGTGAGCTCCTCGATACGCTTAGTATGTCGGTCAATGCGGGCATCTTGCTTCCGGAGTAAACTCAAAGTGTACCATATCAAACCCAGCAGCAGTATGATTATAACTAAAAGTGCTAACCTGTAGTATTGGTTATCCAAAAAAGCAAGACTGCCACTTACTGTCCCACTAGTTTGATCCAATACCAACGTGGGAGGGTTTGTGGAAGAAGTAGCTGGTTCGGTTACTGTTTGAGCTTCTTGGTCTGACTCTTCTACCTCTGGAGTAGATAATTCTGTGGTGAGATACTGCTTTACTTCTTGAATTAATAAGGCTTTAGTTTGCTGTAATTGTTCATAGTCATCTTCACTGGCTACGTTCAGTGGTTGAAGACTAATATTGCGGATTTGTTTTTGCAAAAAATCAATTGCCTCACTTTCCGTCCACTCATTACGATACATCTCTTTAATACCAATAATTCTGCGGTATAAGTTACTGCTAGCATTGCGCCAGTTATTATTTTCCAGAAAAGTAGCTACAGCTTGGCTGTTGGGTGGCTGTTCTATGCTGTATGCTTCTTGACTAAATTCCTGCTGAAAAGCTTCGTAACCCGCCTGTTCGGCAGCTTGGTTAGGTCGGATGCTAATATAGTCCTGCATATAGGCATCCATAATTTGCCAACCCACGTAATCTACTGTCTGAGAAAACTGCTCACGAATGACTGCAGATTGAGCTAATTGACAAAAATGTAGTAACGCTATAGTCAGAATGATTCGTATCATTGGTTAAGTGTCTCTGAATGTATACCGCCGTTTGGCTTAACTAAATAGATAGCAAAAATAGCAAAATTGCCTGTTTATCTATTTAGTATCGAGAGGAGTGCGTTGGAATGAGGTTAAAGATACTTAGCAGGTTAGTGAAAAGCCTTAGCACTAACTCTAAATATTCTTGAGCCAAAGTGAAACGTACTGAACTGGATTCGAACCAGTGACCTCTTCCCTGTCAAGGCAGCACTCTGAACCAACTGAGCTGACGTCCCAAAGAAAGATGAAAAAAGGCCTTTCAAATTTCATATCCCATATTTCATATTTCATATTTCAAGAAACGTAAGATGGTGCCTAAGATCAGTTATATTCTTCGGTTAGTTCAGTAGCAATTTTGAAAGCTAGGCGGTTGAGGGCTCCGGTGAGTGGATAAAAGAAAAAGGTTTCTTCCACATTCACATCCTGGTTTCCGGCTAATTCTTTCATTTTTAGCTGCTGCCCAGACTTTAGATATTCCATTAAATCCTCCTGCAAGAGTTGCTTATAATTACTTAAATGTGACGGATTAACCCCGAAGTGATGCGTAAAATTATACTCGTTGTGAATAGTAAACAGCAGCTGCATAAAGCCGTTTACTTCGCCCAACACCTGCTGTAGCGTATTGTCCGTCACTTCCGGGTACTTCATCGACTGCTCCGGTACCAGCACTCCGTCTCCCGTACCTAGAAGAACAGTCTTGATTTGGTCAATCTCTACATCCACATCGCTTAGCAAACCGCCCTTACAGGTAATTTCCTTGGGTTCAGCGTATTGTTCTAGTTCTATGCTGTCAGCTTCCGCTTCGTAAACGTGCTTAAATACCAGACGAGTTAAGCTACTGAGGCTATTTAGGTTTGGACTAGGATCAACAATATTCACTACCTTAGAACCCCGACCGCTAAACAAAATATGGCGCGGCATCTCTAGTCCTTTGGTTCGCATCAGTTTAGCCAAGTGGTAGATGATGGCGGTGTAGAATACCAGGAATACAATCTTGAAGTCTTCGTCTTCCTTCAGTAGCTTGTGGAAGGAAACCGGGATGTTCTGCTCTTTAATATGTTTGTTCTCTTCCAACGAGAAGAAGAACGCGATAATATCCTGCGAACGCTGCTCTTCTAAGATAGAACTGTATACTCGCGACAGTTCGTTCTGCCGGTTTTCTTGCAACAGTCGTCCTATCTCTTCCGCGTAGCGACGAACGAAGCCGTTGATAGCGGCTGAGCCATGAAAACCATCCCCAAATATAGCATTAGCCGCAAATCGGAAGGAGGTAAGTACCGTTGGTTGATTATTCTGAAATATTACAATATCAGTTGTGCCGCCACCAATATCGATACCAACCGAGGGTTTATCAGCCGCACTTTTCCCTAATCGCTCTTTGTAAAAGTAGAAAGGGGCGATGCTTTCGGATAGCTTTTGTGGATCGCGCTCGGAGGTGATGTAACGATGAAAGAGTTCTCGCCAGGTAGCTTCCAGACTGTTCCGACGGTTGGGCAGCATACTGGACGGATAAAACCAGATCAGCTTGGTCTTTTTCAGGTCGCCGTTGTTCAGTAATACCTTAGAGCGAATCAAAAACAGTAAGTTTTCAAAGAAGGCCTCTACCCGCCGCTTATCCTCCTGGTTACGGGTGTAATTCGACCACTTCAGCTCAGTGGTAACCCGGGTATTTTTCTGAATAGGGTACTTCTCGTACACAAATGGAATATTAAAATCCGACAGTACGTAGGTAGAGGTGCCTAAGTTTAAATTATGATTCTCACCAATGACGGTGCGTTGCGGAAAGCGGAACTCAAACTGCTGCCCGATGTAGCGCGGCAGAAACTCCTGCGGAATCAAATCGCTGATAAGCGTAGCCCCAGTACCGCCAAAATCGCGATTTTTCTGAGCAAAAATGGGATCATGTAGCGTAGCAATCTGAACATCTTCTTCCGTAATATCGAACGGACGCGGATTACCGTTACCCACTTTATATTCAATGTGGGTATTAGTAGTACCGAAGTCAATCGCAAAAGTATACGTATCGTTGCCCCCGCTGTAGGCCGGAAACTTAGGAATCACAATTCCCTGAGCGACTCCGGTTTGTAGTCGCATATAGTCAAACTCTTGCTGCAATACGTAGTACTGAGTGCTGGCACGGTCATCGGCTCGTTTATCGCTACGTTGCTTTTCAGCCTGATGATCAAGAGGCTGAATTTGACTCTCGCGGTAAAACTGTAGATCATATTGGTGGTAGCGAGTGTGCGGACTAACATCGCGATCTATGAGTTGCACCCGATAGTGGGTATTCTCTACTTTGTTACCGGTCTTGATGAACGGATATAGGGTGACCCCGAACTGATGCTCCACAATTACGCCCTTATTCCGGTTTTCGTCGGGGGGTGGCACTTCGCCTTCGGTTATTCCCGGGGTGTAAATACGCTCAAAGGTTACAAAGCCCTGCTTCACCGGAATTCGCAGCGTTACCCGTATTCCCCCGGCGGCCAGCGGCTCCATGTCAATCGTATTCTTTCCCCCGGCTACCGTTCCCTGCAAATCAGCCAGATCGAAGAACTGAAAGTAGAAAGGCTTGATAGGCAACACGTAGCCCGAATCCTGCTCGCGACCAGCCCAGTGCCCGTCAAAGTATTTCTGCCGATTGATCGGGTACACCAACTTGATAAGGTAAGGCTCCAGAAAATCGCTGACCGTTAGGTACGGATACTTGATTACCTGCCCCGGTAAGGTACGCTGCTCCAGTGGTTCGGTTAGGTGGTAGGGAACTTCCTGGTCATTATTCCAGGGCTCGCTCACGTAGGTGTAGGGCTTATTAAACTGGTTTTGCAGCACCAGCGGCTTGACAGTCTCCGAATACTTAGACGACTGGATCACAAAGTCACTCTGCTGACCAATGGAGCCCTGCTCAACCTTTTTCTTGCGGAGCGGAAAACCCAGTAGTTCCACGGTATCGCCCGCGCTGCCAGTATCCAGTTCGGCAAACTGATCAAAGAAAGACTTCTCGGTGAGCTTATTAATTCGGTCGTACAAAGCCGGGTTTTGGGTGCGTAGCACCTCCAGATTGATTTCCAGATAATCGGCTATCTCCTTAAAGTAGGTTCGGAAATCTTTTCCTTCAGCCGACCGGAAAAACTTTAACAGTCCGTAGAGATAAAGTTGATAAGATTCGCTGCGTTCGTACAGCGGCGGATACTCCCCACTAAATAATTTGTTCTTATCCAAAGGCACATCTACGAAACTCAGGTCGTTAGACGAAGCGAAGAACAGTGAGGTGGGAGAGGTGCCGCCCACTACTTTGTAGTTATAGTACAGGATGTACAGCCGCTTGATCTCGTCAAAATTGTAAGTATCGGCGTCCTGTTTCAGGTACAAATCCAGCACTTCACCCAGACGGCGGTGCTGCTCATTATCTGACTGTCGTAGTCGTTGCAAATCCGTATCCGGGTCCCAGGCTACAAGCTGTAACTGTCCTTTGATATAGTCGGCGTTGAACAATAATTCGCCTATATCCAGTGAGTCGGATACGAGCTTACGGTCCAGCGTGGTACCTCGCAGTTGTTTATCCTTAATAACATTCTTGAAAGCTGTTCGCACCAGGTCAATCTGGGCGAAGGGACTGGGAATGGACGTAGGCGGCTGCTCGGTATTGCCACCTTCCGGGTCGCTGATGGCATCAATCTGCCGACGGCCGTAAGCATCAGCTTTGAACCAGTGCTCACCATTAGTTAGGTTGTGGTACGTTAATACTTTGGGCATGCTTACTTTAGTTAAAAATCAAATTTGTGATCTACCATGGATCGGGTAGCGTCATAAAAAATACGCATAAATTTCTGTTCTACCGGTACGCTGCCTACGTTTCGTTCGGCTCGGTTCAGTTCTTCGTCGTACAGCACGTAGTTATCCCGAGCAAGCGGACTCCAGTGGCGCTGAGGTTCTATCCCTCTTACCGTATCAAACAGCCCTGACGAGGATTCTTCGGACAAAGCGAAGGGCGCGAAGGCTCGCTTGTTTTGCCGAAGTTCTTTGAGCCAAGTACCGAACTGCTCGTTGAACGAACTCAGATGGTTCTGATAGAATGCACCGTGAGTAAAAGCCTTAGTAATGGACGGCTTTTTACGGTTGGTCCAGGGCTGCTTGCCTAGCGTTTGGCTTAGCTTATCGCGTAAGTAAAGGTAGAAGTACCAGTACTGGGTAAGCGGGGCTTTGATTTGCGCCTGAGTTTTATCGCCTAATTGGGTGAAGCTCACCATTTCTTCGTCGCGCTTAATACCAAACTCCTTGTAGATGGGCTGTACCGCTTTTCCGTTTTCCGAACTTAGTGCGGCATCGGGCATATTCATGAAGTCAACAACCGACAGGGCAGCGGCTACTTCCAGAAAATGAGCGTCGTTGCGCTGGCCGTGCTCACCGGGATCGTTCGGATAGTCTTTGGTACGGTCGTCCCCTAAGTAATAAAGCGCATTCACCGAATTGTTGCCACTCACGTTGGTTTCGTAGTACGCCAGCGCGGCTTTGGACTTAGAAATGAACGTAGCTTTATCGATTTTACTGGCCGGATCGGGAGCTACCCCAAAGTAAGGCAATAGCGTAACCGCCCCAACTTTAGCATTGCGGACCCACTCGTGGTTTGGTAATGGGGGTTGTGCGTTGCGAATGTTTTTAAGGATGGTTGGGAAACCCGCTGCTCCGGTACCACCGAAGATGGAGCTGATGATGAAAATTCGGTCGTTCTGCGAGAAGTTAGAGGCAAAATTAACGAACTCGCCCGATTCTTTAAACTGGTTCAGTACTACACTACCGATATTAGGGTTCCCAACGAAGCCAATATCCATCTCGGTTTCCAAGTTTTTTTCAGAGAACAGCAGGCTGACCAACGCTTTGTTCTTATCATCCAGACTACCGAAATCAATGTAGTCTTTGAATTGCTCGTTCTGCACATCCTTCAGCTTAAAAGAAAAGGTACTGCCGATATTCTGACTCCCGGTGAGCCGCTGCAAGGTGCTGATATTGGTCTGAAAAAATCCGTCTCGGCCCGGGTCGCGCTTATCGCGTACGGCCTGGTAGTTCTCCAGCAGATTCAAGGTTCGTTTTAAATCCTGGTTGCTCTGGTGGGGATCTACGATGATAGGAATGACTTCGGTAGCGTTCATCTTTACGCCCGAAGCCAAAAGCATGGTGAGCGATTTAATGACGCGAACGCCGGTGCCGCCAATGCCAAAAACAAAAAGTCGTGCCATAGTATGTTAGTTGATAATGGACAATGGAAAGTGGA
>JGI12210J13797_10002670_pt1 | contig 10045 bp, 7 predicted proteins | sample ElkSlonscriptome_3_FD_13797 | JGI IMG/M metagenome (IMG submission 13797) | reverse complement strand
CGGCGGCTGGCCCGAGCCGGTGCCATGGCTGCGCCTGGGTCCAGTCAATCGGCTGCGGGCTGAAGAACGCCTTTTCCAGCAGCAGGATCTCATCGCGTAACGGCGGTTCCACGCGCGACGCCAGTTGCGCCAGATTGGCCGGGGACGGGGTCGGCCAGACCAGCTCTCCCCAGCAAAGCAGTGCCTGTCGTGCCGCGGTCGCATTACCGCTGCGATAGGCTCGCTCGACCGCGGTTATGGCCGCCGCGAGCGGTGTTTGCGGTGTCGCGGCCCTGCCATCGGCGGCAGTGCCCGAGGCGCCCTCGTCGGAGGGGTGTTGAGCGAGGGGCTGCACAATGGCGGATCGGCGCTGGTTTCGATGCCGCGCCCATCTGCGTAGCATCATCAGCACGACCACCAGACCGATCGTAAGGGCGGCCAGCGCCAGCCAGGATTGTGCGTGCGCCCAACCTGTCTTCCAGCTATCCGTCGCGCCTATATTCATGGGCTGCGTTTGATCGCGGGGAGGTACGCCAGCGGGCCGTCTGTTATCCGCCGTGGTCGGCCGATCCCAGATCGCCGCCGGACGACGGTCCGCGGATGCAAACGGCGCTACCGTTAGCGTCCAGTCCGGCAGCGTCGACTGCTGCCAGGAGTCGGTCATGGTATTCCACCAGTCGATCGTCGCCCCTGGGAGCTGGTAGGTGCCTACCTCGTCGGTGCCGATCAGGATGCGTTCGCTGCGGTAGCCGATGACGCCTTCCGGGGTGCGCTCGTTCCACAAGCGTGGGGCGTCGTCGCTGACGCGCAGCTGAAATGGTATCGACAGCGGGATCATTGGCAGGTCTTCGGCCATGATTCCGTCGGCGCGCAGCGTGATCATACGCTCCAGGGCCTGACCCGGCGCGATTCGGACCGTCGGCGGACCGGCCTCCGTCAGCGCTAGCGACCGCGCTGGCAACCAAGGCCTGTCGTCAGCAGTGCTTGCGGCGCCGGCTTTCCTCAGACTGGCTCCCGGGCTAGCCCCTGCCGGGATCGGATCGACCTGGACGGCGAGCGAATCGGATTCGAACGGTATCGGATCGCCACCGGATACGCGCCAGGCGTCGAAACGCAGCGGCGGGATTTCCAGCGTCCCCGCCACGCTCGGGAAGATCGCAAACTGCCGCTCGGAGACCTGCAGTTCGCCAGCGTCCGTGGTCTTGCTGCGGCGATCTTCGCCGAGCGGCAGCACCCGCGCGCCGCCAATGCGGGGCTCGTGCAGCCTACCGGCGGGGAGTGCCTCGCGCGACGTAACGCGCACTCGCAGCAGCACTTGTTGCTTTACCTTGACGCGCGTCGGCTCCACCTCGGCCTGAACCTTCAGCGGCAGCGGTGCTGGGGGACGGGGCTCCTGTGGGGTCGTGCCTGGTGTCGGCGGCAGCAGTGTTGAGTCGGTTGTGGTGGTGGGTGCGACGGTCAGCGTAATCGGGCTGGATGCGTCCGTGCCGGCGTGAATCGCCGGTATCATCAACGTACCGCTGCGGCGTGGCACCAGTGTTAGGCGCAGTTCGCGTCGTTCGCGCCGCTGCCCGTTGACGACTCTCACTTCCTCGCGCGCGCTGCGATTGGTAATTTGAAAGTTCTGTTGCAATGGCGCCAGGTCCGGGGCCGTCTGCACTGGCCCGGTGTTGCTCAGAGTGAGCATGACTGGTTGACCGGTGCGGATGTTGGTGCTGGATAGTTCGGCATTCAGATCGGCGAGCGCGCAGGTGGTCCAAGGTGCGGTCAGCACCATGGCCAATGCCGCCGCCTGCCTTATCAACGGGCTGGGCAAGCCGGATGCCAATCTGGATTTCGGTCTGGTATGCAGTGTCAATCCGGGTCTAGCTTGCCTGAGCGCGACACATGCTTTCAGGTGAGTCGAATTTGTGGCGACAACGCGTTTGCCTGCCATAAGGGCCGAGCGCCAAGGGCCTGGGGGCCGATATTCCACAATGGCCCTAGACAACGGCCCTTGGCCCTCGGTGCTTGGCCCACCCGGGATGGCGCATCGCGTTGCGACCGACGCGGGCGGGACGGTGCGGGTAAAGCGAAGGCTACGCCGCCATCGTCGGTCGTTCAAGTCAAGCTGTTGCAACGCCTGATCGAGATCAGCACTGCCATCAGCGTAGGGCTACTTCCAGCCGGCGCGATCCATGATGCGCACGGCGTCGCCGTTCAGGGCACCGAGCTTGGAGAGGTTCAGGTCGTCCGCCTGGAACTCGCCCCATTCTGCCAGCACCGGGCTGATCTTGATGCCTTCGCGGATCGGGTATTCGCCGTTGGTCTCGGCGTACCAGACCTGAGCCTCTTGCGCGGTCAGGAATTCGATCAATTTAACGGCTGCGTCCTTGTGCTTCGCCGCTTCGGTCACGGCCGCGCCGCTGACGTTGACGTGGACACCGCGTCCGTCCCCTTGGCCCGCCTGATTGGGCCAAAAAACGGCCATCTTTTCAGCCGGTTCGCGCTCTCCAGCGTCGGCCGACTTGAGCATGCCGGCGAGGTAGTATGTGTTGGCAATTGCGATATCGCATTGACCCGCGGCAGCGGCTTTGATCTGGTCTCGGTCTCCGCCCAAAGGCGGGCGCGCCATGTTCGCGACGATGCCCTTTGCCCATTCCTCCGTGGCCTCGGCGCCGTTGGCCGCGATCATCGATGCAACCAGTGACTGGTTGTAGACGTTGCTGGACGAGCGGATGCAGATGCGGCCCTTCCAATCCGTCCCGGAAAGTGCCTCGTAAGTGGACAGTTCCGAGGGGTCGACACGATCGCGGACGTAAAGGATTGGGCGTGCGCGCAGCGACAGTCCAACCCAATGCCCTTCGGGGTCGCGATAATTGGACGGGACCGCGGCATTGATGATCTCGGAGGCGATGGGCTGGGTAATCCCCGCCTCCTTGGCCCGATGCAGGTTGCCGGCATCCACGGTCAGCAGTAGGTCCGCAGGACTGTTAACGCCCTCGCTCTTCAGGCGTTGCAACAGGGCATCGGCCTTGCCCGTGACCAGATTGACCTGAATGCCGGTTTCCTGTGTAAATCGGTCCAGTAGCGGTTTGATCAAATCTTCCTTACGGGCGGAGTAGAGGTTCACCTCCTGGGCCGCCAGCGTTGGCGCGCTCGGCAGCGCTAGGGACAACGCGGCCGCGATTAGGGGCAAGGTGGTCAGGACGGCCGACGGCGCCCCATGGAGCGACTGAGAGGTACGAACAGATTTCACTCTGGGTTTCTCCTCGTGGGTGTGTGGTCTGGGTGGCTGGTCTGATAAGGGCTCTGTTGCGAGCCGATACCCCGGCGTCAGCAACACCGGCCTAGTAATGATAATGCGAACAATTTCTATTTACAACTCTTCCGTTTTACTGCGCAACTTCGGCGCCGCCCTTGAAAGGTGCTTGGTCGGTAATGATGTAGCCCAGAGCCGAGCGATATCGAAAACGGAATCCCGTCCCGTGGGGTTTGAATCCGCGATCGGTCGTCGTACAATAACCCAGTAAAGCACTCAGTTAATCGGAGCGAGTCCACAGGAGCTAACGATGAGCGCAATTCCCGAAGACGTCGCCCCTGCCCATGCAGGTGCCGCCCAAGAGTACGATGACATCGTCAAATCCGAGTACCAGCACGGCTTCGTCACCGAGATCGAATCCGACACGCTGCCGCCAGGTTTAGACGAGGGCGTCATCCGCGCCATCTCGGCGCGCAAGAATGAGCCAGAGTTCATGCTCGAATGGCGTCTGGCAGCCTACCGCAAGTGGCTGGAGATGCCGACCCCGCGCTGGGCCTCTGTCCACTACCCGGCGATCGATTACCAGGCGATCTCTTACTTCTCAGCGCCGAAAAAGAAGGAGTTGGCTAGCCTCGATGAGGTCGATCCATTGCTGTTGGAGACCTATCAGAAGCTCGGTATCCCCATCGAAGAGCAAAAGGCTCTGGCCGGAGTCGCGGTCGATGCCGTCTTCGATAGCGTCTCCGTAGCGACGACGTTTCGTAAGACCCTGGCCGAGGCAGGTGTGATTTTCTGCTCCATCTCCGAGGCGCTGCAGGATTATCCGGAGTTGGTCAAAAAGTATATCGGTACCGTTGTTCCGCCGGCCGATAATTTCTACGCGGGCCTGAACTCGGCCGTGTACACCGACGGGACCTTCGTCTATGTGCCGAAGAATACTCGCTGCCCGATGGAGCTTAGCACCTACTTCCGCATCAATACCGCCAACACCGGTCAGTTCGAGCGCACGCTAATCGTCGCCGACGAGGGCAGCTACGTCAGCTATCTGGAGGGCTGTACGGCGCCGCAACGCGACGAAAACCAGCTGCACGCGGCGGTGGTGGAATTGATCGCCTTGGACGACGCCGAGATCAAGTACTCGACGGTGCAGAACTGGTATCCGGGGGACGAAAATGGCCGTGGCGGGATCTACAACTTCGTCACCAAGCGCGGCGACTGCCGCGGTGCGCGGTCAAAAATCTCCTGGACTCAGGTCGAAACCGGGTCGGCTATTACCTGGAAGTACCCGAGTTGCATCCTGCGCGGCGACCACTCTGTTGGCGAATTCTACTCAGTTGCGGTGACCAAGGGGCGCCAGCAGGCGGACACTGGTACCAAGATGATCCATCTTGGCCGCAACACCAGTTCGACGATCGTCAGCAAAGGCATCTCGGCGCAGCATGGAGAGCAGTCCTATCGCGGCCTGGTGCGCATTGCCGGCAAGGCGGAAGGTGCCCGCAATCATACCCAATGCGACAGTTTGCTGATTGGCGACAAGTGCTCGGCCAACACCTTCCCCTATATCGAGGTCAAAAACCCAAGCGCAAACATGGAGCATGAGGCGACGACATCGAAGATCAGCGACGACCAGCTCTTTTACTGTCGCTCGCGCGGCTTGTCGGAGGAAGATGCGGTGTCGATGATCGTCAACGGCTTCTGCAAGGAGGTGTTCAACGAATTGCCGATGGAATTTGCCGTCGAGGCACAGAAGCTCCTCAGTATCAGTCTCGAAGGCGCCGTCGGCTGAAGCGCAGCGGCGCAAGGGGCGCGTCAATGAATAGGATCGCCGCGACTGTCCGTCGGTGCCAAGGCCGAGCGGGGGAGTCCGCGGCAACAACAGCCGTGGCGCTGCCGGCGCCGCAAAGAGTATTCGGAGTCATCGCATGTTGTCTGTCAAGGGCCTGAAGGCCGACGTTGGAGAGAACGAGATTCTCAAGGGGCTGGACCTGGAAATCAGGTCTGGCGAAGTGCACGCCATCATGGGCCCGAATGGCTCCGGCAAGAGCACGTTCGCCCACGTTCTGGCGGGGCGCGAGGGCTTCCAGGTATCCGGCGGTAGCGTCGACTTCGACGGCACCGACCTGCTCGGCCTCGAGCCAGAGGAGCGTGCTCGCCTAGGGCTGTTCCTCGCCTTTCAGTATCCAGTTGAGCTGCCTGGCGTCAACAACACCTACTTTTTGAAGGCAGCTCTGAATGCCATCCGGAAATCCCGCGGCGAAGAAGAACTTGACGCGGTGTCGTTCATGCGGCTGATGAAAGAACGTCTGAAGGTGTTGCATCTCGACGACAGCCTGCTAAAACGCCCGGTCAATTTTGGCTTCTCCGGCGGTGAGAAGAAGCGCAACGAGATCTTCCAGATGGCCTTGCTGGAGCCAAAGCTAGCCATCCTGGACGAAACGGATTCTGGTCTCGATATCGACGCGCTCCGGATTGTCGCTGACGGTGTCAACGCGCTGCGCAGCCCGGAGCGGTCGATGATCGTCGTGACGCACTATCAACGGCTGCTTGACTATATCCAACCGGACTACGTTCACGTGCTGGCCAAGGGTCGGATCATTCGCTCCGGCGGCAAGGAGCTTGCCCTGGAACTGGAAGAAAAGGGCTATGGCTGGATTGTCGGCGAGGAGGCGGCATGAGCACGGCAACCGCCAAGGGCCTGGGTGCGAACGCGAGCCAGAGTGCTGGAGATGCATTTTCTGGATGGTTGCGGGCACTGGGTAGCGACGGCGCTCCCACCTCGCCGGGCTGGCTCGATTCCCTGCGCAGTGACGCACTCGCGAGGATCAAGCAGCAGGCCGTTCCGACAGCGAAGGCCGAGGGCTGGCGCTACACTGGACTGCGGGCGCTGATGGCGCAGAGCTTTCAGCCGGTGGAAGAACCGGTCACGGCGTTGCTGATCGACGACATCGAAGAAGTGCTGATCCCGTCGCTCGATGCGCATCGTGTCGTTGTAGTCAATGGTCGCTACTCCGCGCAGCTGTCGGACCTCGGTGTGCTGCCCGAAGGCGTCCGCATTGGCAGCCTGCGCGACACCCTGGCCCGTGATCCGGATGCGCTGGTAGGTCTGTTGGCGCAGATCGCGGGGGAGGGCAGCCATGTCTTCGCGTCGTTGAATACCGCTGGAATGGACGATGGCCTGGTGATGCTGTTGAAGCGCGGCGCGATGCTGCAGCGCCCGATCGAGCTGATCCACCTCTCCGTCGGTATGGACGAACCCCGCGTTGCCCAACCGCGCCACCTCGTGAGTCTCGGGGATGGTGCGCAGGCTGAACTCATCGAGCGTTACGTCAGCCTCGGGGAATCGCTGTATTGCAATAACTCGCTGCTCGAGATTGCCCTTGGGCGCGATGCGGTGCTGCGGCATCGCCGGGTGCAGCTGGAGAGTCCGAACGCCTTCCACATCGCCGGACTGTACCTGAGCCAGGGTGCCAACAGCCGCTATGCCGGTGTCAACATTGGCCTGGGTGGCGCCTGGGCGCGAACGGACCTCAATGTGCGCTTTAGCGGCGAGCATGCCGAGTGCGATCTGCTTGGTCTCTATCTGGCCGGTGACAAGCAGCTGATCGATTATCACATGGACGTTCGCCACGGACTGCCGAACTGCTCCAGCCGCGAAAATTTCAAGGGAATTCTCTACGGCAAAGGCAAGGCCGTTTTCGACGGTCTGGTCTATGTCGCCCGCGATGCCCAGAAGACCGATGCGGCCATGTCGAACCGGAATCTGATGCTGTCGCAGAATGCGGAAGTCGACACCAAGCCGCAGCTCGAGATCTACGCCGACGACGTCAAATGCAGCCACGGCACCACGGTCGGTCAAATCGAGCCGGAGATGCTGTTCTACCTGCGCACCAGGGGGATCTCCGCGAGCCTTGCGCGGCGCATGCTTTGCCTGGGCTTTGCCGGCGAGATTATCGAAGCCTTGGGCAACGAGTCGCTGCAACATTATGTGGCGGAGCACGTCGGGCAGCGGCTCGAGCAGTCGCCTTTGTGATCGACACGTTTCGACGGGGTTCGCCGTTGTATTCAACAACCCCGGGCCGTTGCGGCCCGACACAAGTCAAGGTGGTTGACCAATGAACAGACTTGCGCGATTCGCCGGATTCGGTGCCGATGATAAGCAGGGCATCGATCGCGATGAGGCCGGTTTGGATAAGCCGACCGACTGGGCGGTCGGTCATCCGGTGGAGCAGATGACAGCCGAAGAGCTGCGTGAGCCCATCATTGCGGCGCTGCGTCAGGTGCACGACCCCGAAATACCGGTCAACATCTACGACCTAGGTCTGATCTACACCATCGACATCGCCGATAACGGCAATGTCGACATCGATATGACGCTGACGGCGCCTGCTTGCCCCGTTGCTGGCATGATGCCGGTCATGGTGAAGGATGCCGTTCAGAAGGTGGAAGGGGTTGGCGAGATCAATGTTGAATTGGTCTGGGATCCGCCCTGGAGCCAGGCAAACATGTCCGAGGAGGCGTTGCTGACGCTCGGCATGATGTGATGGAACCGATCGAACCGAACCCTCCGGCTGCGAACATCCAACAGATGCCAGGGCCTGTCGGATAACGGACATCGCTAGTGCGAGCGGCATCCCGCGATCGGATCGATCAGGCGATCGCCGAGAGCGATCCCGGCGACTTGCTGGGGCGAAGAGATGCGGCACGGCGGGGCGCCTATCCTCAATGATTCCGTCGAGGCAACATGCAAATTGTCGCTCTGTGGGATTACTGGCCTACAATAGCGAGGTCGCGGCGGTCAGGCTTTGTTCTCGCTGCTGTCGCGACCATCGTTGAACCACCGTAGGAGTAAGCAAAACATGTCCGATCGCGAAGAGTATCTTGCAACGATCAAGGCAAAGATTGATGAATGGGACGCCGAAATCGATCGGCTAGAAGCCAAGACCAGTGAGGCACAGGCCGACGCTCAGGTACAGTATCGCAAGCAGCTCGACCAGATGCGCGAGATGCGTAAAGAGGCAATGGCACGCTACGCGGAGATGCAGGGCGCCACCGCGGATGCCTGGGAGACCATGGCACAGGGCACCGAAAAGGCCTGGAGTACTTGGCTGAGCGCCTTTGACGAGGCACGTTCCAAGTTCCTCGGTCGCGGGAAGGGTTGAGAACGCCCGTCGTCTAGTCGTACCCCGAGGAGCTTGAAGTGAGCCATAGGCATCCTTCAAGCGTCGCCCGCGGCTCGCCGCGGGCGACGACGTTGATGATTTTCATGGCGCGAGGCAAGGCGATCGCGCGAAGCTGAAACCATTGTTGCGGCCGATCGGCCGCTGGCCTTCCATTCGTTGGAGCACATGGCAATGGACAGTTTCACGCGTAACTACAGCATCCTACTCGGTGCAATCTTGGCCGGCCTGCTGGCCTGGTGGCTGTCATCGATTTGGCAGCCGCGCGTCTGGGAGATCAACGAGATGCTCGAATCCGACCCCAAGCTCTCGGACTACGCCTACCAGTTCCGGGTGGTGGCTTTCGACAACGGGCTCGCGGTCCTTTCGACACCGCGGTCGTTCGATGTGCCCGCGATCCGTTTTCTCGAGATCGTCCAGCCGGGCCTCGCTGGCCATGCGCAGGATGACCCCGCCATGATCGCGGCCCAGCAGGACCTGATCGATCACCAAAAGCGCGCGCAGGGGCTAGTGCAGGCGCGACCGGACGTGCAACGCGTCGACTGGAGACTCGATGTAAAATGGCTCGCTGACCATGGTGTCCATCCCGGCAATGCGGCAACGCGCTAAGCGAGCGTCAGCGCGGCTCGTCTTTGGATTCAGATTTGGCCCGTATCGGAGCCGGTGTCGAAGCCAGCACTAAAGTCAAGATTTGCGCCAACATCGGGTGCTGAATCAGGCACCGGTCATCTTTTCGGAACTAATTCACCGCAAGTGCCGGTGGATTACGTATTATGTCGTCCGCAATTCGGGTCACGGGATGTAGGGTAACCGATGTGGGTCGTCACGATCGGCGTCGGCACCTTTGCCGACCGGTCCGAGACATTCAATTGGCGCTGCCGTCCCGGATTGCAGCACGTTTTTTTACAGCCATTGGCACAGTTGCGTTCGGCGCAACACCTAACGGCACGCACTAGATTTTCCGCGGAAAAGAGGTAACAACCATGAATAGCATCATGTCCTGGCTTAGCAAGCTGCGGTCCGTCGACATCGGGACGCTAATGGTTAGGGGCGCCGTCGTGTTCCTGGTCATTGGCTCGGGCTATGTTTTGCTGGGAGACCGCAGCAGTCAGTCAACGGCGGTTGCTCCAGAACAGCTGGCCGCCAATCTAGCGCCCATTGGTCAGGTTGCCGTGACACCATCGCCAGCGACACCCGCGCCCGCCGAGACGGCCCCCGCCCCGGAACCGACTGCCGCACAACAGGCCCCTGTAGCTGACGCTCCAGGTGCTGACGCTCCAGGTGCTGACGCTCCAGGTGCTGACGCTCCAGTTGCTGACGCTCCAGTTGCTGACGCTCCAGTTGCTGACGCTCCAGTTGCTGACGCCACAGAAGCTAAAGCGCCGGCGACCGAATCTCCGGCGGGTGAAGCGAACGTCACGGAAGCTCCGGCCGCTGGCACCAAGGCCGTTGCGGCGGAGCCGGCAGCGGCTCAGGCGGTGCAAACCGTCGAGACCTCGGCACCAGACGCAGCAGGGACTGCGGCCCCGGCAGACGCTCAGGTAGCAGAAGCCTCACCGGGAGCAGATACCTCACCAGGAGCAGAGACCCAAGTAGAGGAAACCCCGACGCCTGAAGTGCCGGTTGAGCCTGTATCCGCGGAAGCAGT
>JGI12210J13797_10029939_pt1 | contig 10046 bp, 6 predicted proteins | sample ElkSlonscriptome_3_FD_13797 | JGI IMG/M metagenome (IMG submission 13797) | reverse complement strand
CCCTGTTGGCCCTTGGGCACGAGGTTCAAGTAGTTCCCCGAATTTTGACAGCACACGCCAGCAGGAACCACCGGTAACGGTTTCGCACCGATGTCTTCACAAAACTGAAAGTACTCGAAGTAGCCGAGCCCCATCGTTTGATGGTAACGCCAGATATTCCGCTGTGACTTTCGCTGCTCGATTGGCCCGATCGTGTCCTTCCAGCGATACATGTTTTCCAGCCCGTCACCGTGAGCGACACCGCCACCTGGGAAACGAACAAAACGCGGCTTCAAGTCGGCGATCACTTGAGCCAGGTCGCGGCGCAAGCCATTGGGCCGATGCTTAAACGTTTTTCGTGGGAACAACGACACCATGTCGATCGCAATCGCACCCGGTCCTGTGGTTGAGACGACCAACCGGGCATTGGCATCGTCGCTCGCGGGGACGGTTTGACCGGTATACTTCGTCCACTGGCCGCTAAGGTTGGCAAGAGTTATTTGGCTGAGCGTTTCGCCAGTCACCCGCTCGAGCCGTACGGTAATCGGGCCTGGAGATCCCGAGACGACACGCGCGAATAATGAAACGTCATAGGTGTCTTTGCCCACCAACGGAATTCCATCAAATCCGACGTTGCGAAGACTCACTGTGTCGCCTTCACGCTCGGCACTGAGCACTGCATAGTGCGGGTTGTTCTCATTGAGAGGATCATGGTTGGCAACGTTCATATCCGTCAGGGGGGTACCCTGGCCAACCAGCGACCACGCGGTCAGAGAATCCCAAGCTCGATTATCACCACGATCGTACTCGAAGGATCGGTTTTGAACCAACTCCGCGTACAAGCCTCCGTCCGCTGCGTAGTTGATGTCCTCGAAAAAGATGCCAATCAGGTCCGGGCTGATCGCTTTCGCTTCATTGCTGACGCGGATGGTTATGTTCGACCGCTTGTCGTGCTCGCTTCCGACCGACGCCCCCCATGGACTTAACAAGCAAAAGAGTCCAAGAGCCATCATGAATCTTTGCAAAGCCACGGTCTTCATCATTTGATCGGGTCGTTGGAGGCGTTAGGGATTCAAATTGACACACGAATCCAACTCGAAAGAATCGTTGCCCTCTCATGGTATAGAGACGAAATCGTATCAACCAGCAAATTTCGCGCATAAAGATATTGAAATGGCGCAGCCGAAGAGGGTAGCCCTTTACAAGCGAGTACAATGACTCTTGCCACAGATAATAGAGGATAAAGAGAGTTAGAAAATGTTCCGTGTATCGTTACTGATGCTTGTGCTTGACCTAATGGTGATCTCTGCGTTTGCGGTTCGCCACTCCAGGGCAAATGATTTGAGGTTCGAGAATGCCAACATTAAGGGAGGTGGCATTGGTATCCGAATCGAAAGTCATCCGAGCCGACCTTATGAAGAAGGCCGTTGGGTCAAGAATCTCGTGGTTCAGAATTGCACCTTTGAAGGCTGCTTGAGCCACGAAATCGAGATCTATGGAATGGAGGGTATTTGCATGGAAGACATCACGCCGAAAAACGGTGGAGAATGCGGTTCGTAAGGAGTAGAATTTCATGCACAAATTCGCCAGCCCAGTAAATAACCAGTCACGATTCGTTACACCTTTCACACGAAACAAATGAACCGCTCTCTCCTCTTATTTGGTCTGCAGGCAGCTTGCCTGTTGTCATTGGTATCCCTGACGCCATTGAAAGTTGTCGCATCTCCGCCCCGCTATGTTGTTGAACTGAAGGAAGGATGGCGATTTCAGCGAGGCACCCAGGAATCCGCTCAGCAGGTCGGGTTTGATGATTCCCAGTGGACGACCGTCAGCGTTCCGCACGATTGGGCGATCGAGGGGCCCTTTGACAAGGAAATCGATAAACAGGTCTTTCGCATCACGCAAAACAACGAGACCGTGGCACGCGAGAAGACAGGACGCACCGGCGCATTGCCGCACATTGGCCAGGGATGGTATCGAACAACTTTCCAATTGCCGCGATACGAGCCAGGGCAACGAGTTCTCATCCTCTTTGAAGGGGCCATGAGCGAACCAATCGTCTATCTCAATGGAACCAAGGTCGGCGAGTGGCATTACGGCTACAGTTACTTCTACTTCGATATCACCGACCACATCAACGCACAGGCGGAAAACACGCTGGCGGTCCACCTGACCAACCGCGAACAGTCATCACGCTGGTATCCAGGCGCAGGACTGTTTCGGAAGGTTCAGGTTATCGTCAAGAACGAGCAAAGCATCGAGCAATGGGGCCAGTTCATCACCACGCCAAAAGTCAGTAGCGACCGTGCTTCGGTGAACATTAAAACGAAGGTAAACGGAGACAACCTGCGTTTGGTGACAACGATTTTTGATGCTGACGGAAATCCTATTGCATCGGACCAGTCGGACAGGCCCGTCAATGGCGAGTTTGAACAAGACATCGCATTGAGCAATCCAAAGCTTTGGAGCCCAGAGTCGCCGTATCTCTACCAAGCAGTCTCACGGTTGTACTTGGGGCAAGAATTGACGGATGAACTGACCACACGTTTTGGTGTGCGGACCTTTCAATTCGAACCGCACAAGGGATTTAGCCTCAATGGAAAAGTCCGCAAATTCAAAGGCGTCTGCCTTCACCATGATCTCGGTCCCCTCGGCGCGGCCGTCCATAAGTCGGCTTTGCGCCGGCAGCTGCGGATCATGAAAGAGATGGGGTGCGACTCAGTGCGGAGCGCGCATAACATGCCCTCGATCGAGCAACTCGAACTTTGTGATGAAATGGGGATCATGTTCCTGGCAGAGAGCTTTGACGAATGGGCCAGAGCCAAGGTGCCAAATGGTTACAATCGATTCTTCGAAACCGACGCCGAGAAAGATGTGGTGAACCTCGTCCAAGCGACCCGTAATCACCCTTCGATTATCATGTGGAGTTCAGGCAATGAAGTGCCGGACCAAATGACAAAGCAAGGTGTCAACCATGCGAAGTTTCTGCAAAATGTATTCCATCGAGAGGATCCGACACGGTCGGTCACCGTCGGCATGGACCAGGTGAAGAGGGTGATGGATAGCGGCTTTGGAGCCGTGATGGATATTCCTGGGCTTAACTATCGTGTGCATCTGTATGAAGAAGCCTATCGCCGCTTTCCGCAGGGCTTCATTCTTGGTTCGGAAACGGCATCCACCGTCAGTTCGCGAGGAATCTATAAATTTCCCGTTGAAAAGTTCCAAATGAAGACGTATCCCGATGGTCAATGCTCCTCTTACGATTTCGAGTACTGCAGTTGGTCCAATTTGCCAGACGAGGATTTCGCGTTGCAAGACGACAAGCCATGGGTCATCGGCGAATTTGTCTGGACCGGATTCGACTACTTGGGCGAACCGACGCCTTACGACCACCAGTGGCCTTCTCGCAGTTCGTACTTCGGTATCTGTGATCTGGCGGGTATTCCCAAGGATCGCTATTACCTCTACCGAAGTCGCTGGAACACCGATGAACCGACTCTTCATCTGCTGCCGCATTGGAACTGGGAAGGCCGCGAAGGAGAAACCACTCCGGTCTTTGTTTACACCAGCTACGACAGCGCCGAACTATTTGTCAATGGCAAGAGCATGGGGACGCAGACCAAGCACGACAAGACGCCACAAAACCGCTACCGGTTGATGTGGACCGACGTCAAGTACGAACCGGGAACGATCAAGGTGGTGGCCTTTGACCAAGATGGCAATGCAGCCGCCGAGCAGGAAATTCGTACCGCTGGCAAACCCCATCGGATTGTGCTCAAGGCCGACCGGTCGAAACTCGAAGCCAACGGCGAAGACCTCGCTTTCGTCACCGTTTCGGTCGTCGACGAAAACGGTATCCCCTGTCCAACTGCCACCGATCCATTAAATTTCGAAGTCAGCGGTGTCGGGGCTTACCGGGCCGCCTGCAATGGTGACGCGACCTCGCTTGAAATGTTTCATCAACCGACCATGAAACTTTTCAGTGGCAAGCTAGTTGTACTCGTTCAATCCTCTGAACAGTCGGGGGAGATCACGCTCAAAGCCAGCGGGGAAGGTTTGGTCAGCGGTCAAATCTCGCTGGAGGCTTTCTAGAGGGCTAAAGGACTATTTGGTGCATCCATCATCTAAAGCTTTACCCAGACAGCTTCCGCTTCATCATTCGAAATTCCTTGTTCGACATTCGATATCCATCTCCTTTCCCCCAACAAAATATCGAACACCGAACAAGTGGGGTGTTTGGTGCCACCCACCAAACGCTTGGTTTTCGGAGCCGTCACTAGGGTATGCGGTGGATGTCGTGCTCGTGCTCGTGCTCGTGCTCGTAATCGATTCGAAGGAACAACCATGATCGACCGACTTTCGACCACGACCGGCTCAACGTTTACGAACTCGCCCTCGAATACACCACCGTATGAACACCATTGAGATGCATTTCCCCATGGCCGAAGACTCAGGACATATCGAACTTGATGGCGACGTGATTCGATACACATCCGCGACTTACTCGGATTGGATAATTCGCGTCGGAGCCGATCACTTCCGAGCTTCCATCCCATTGCGAAATGGTTACATTGCGAATTGGTTCACCTGATCGCAGCACTCCGCCTGCCAACGCTGGTAAGCCTGCCAAAGTAGGGAGCTTTTTCCACTGTGTTACCGCTTGGCTTCGATTGCGCTACCACGATTAGCTTGTTGAGTGTTCGCTGAGTCATCCTGTTCTGAACCTGCGAGCAACTTGGCCATTTCGTCACCATTTTCGAAATCGATCACGATCGGCGGTTGGCCTGGATTCATCTCCATCGCCAAACCGCTAATTCGCCATCCTACTGGCTCGCGGTGAACGGCCCAAACAACTTCGTATTGGCCATTGCTGCCATCGTTGTTCGGTTCCGTCCATATGCTTTGCACCAACATGGATCCAGGTTCATTGGGTATGGCTGCTGCTTGACGGACGTCGAAACGCGCATCCGGAGTCCCAATCGGTTGGACCGTTCGTCCAATTCGCTTCAGCTCGGACTGAGCTCGCTGTGTCAACAATTGCCCCGCATCGGTCGTTTCACCACCCCGGCGTACGCGATCGAGGAACTGCGAGACAACATCCGTCGGTGAAGGCACGTCGGCAAGATCGGCAGATTCACCCGCACGCGGGGCCACTGACCCTGCGGCTATCGAATGCGTGTTACTGCGAGTCGGGTTTGGCGTGGCCGAAGGCTCCGAATTGCAGCCAGCCGAACAGAGCCCAAAGGCAACAAGAATCGCGGGTAATCCAAGAGCATGAAGTGATTTGCGAGCGGCAAACAATGGTTGAGATTTTGGCATATTTGAATCAAGTAAGGTAAATGGACGAATTGGATGCCGCCCAGGTACGAAGGGAGTATCCGGATGGGATTGCAATTGCAAACCAGCGTATTGCGTTGTGAAATAGGAAAGAACAGCCAGGCAAGTCAAGATCACTCAAAAAGCACCCTGCGGCATCCTGACCTCCGTAGCAAAAAACTAGGCGGTGATGGATTGACATTCCATGAAAAAGTGGACAATGGCCTAAGAAGTAACCGGAAGCTAAACTATCACGCAATCACCTGTATTCATTCCACTGCGTCAATTTGTCAAGGAACACCGATCTATGCCTGCTGTCAACCTAATCGACACATCGCTTCGCGATGGCCACCAATCCCTGTTGGCAACTCGTATGAGCACTGAGCAATGCATGCGAGTGCTGCCGATGCTAATTGACTCAGGTTACGACATTTTGGAATTGTGGGGCGGAGCGACCCTCGACTCATGCCTACGTTTTACGGGCGATGACCCATTCGAGAGGCTTGAAACGTTTCGTCAAGCGTGCGACTCAAGTGGCCGAAAAATTCAGATTCGTTCATTGTGCCGTGGGCAAAACTTGTTTGGGTACAACCCCTACCCGGACAACTTGGTATACGAATTCATGAAAGAAGCTTGCCGAACCGGCAACGATCGGGTCCGCATTTTTGACGCGCTGAACGACCATCGCAACTTGATAACGGCGATCATGTCAACCAAGACCTTTAATGGTCATGCGGAAGCCGCTCTTAGCTACACAACCAGCCCCGTTCATGACCAAGCCCACTTTGTCAATTTTGCCAAGCGTTGTCTCGAAGCCGGTGCCGATTCCTTGGCAATCAAAGATATGGCGGGCTTGTTGCACCCAGCCGACGCTTGGGAATTGATTGGAGCCCTCAAGGAAAACTTCCCCGGCGTTGAAATCACGCTGCATAGCCACGACACCAACGGATTGGCGATCGCCAGTTACGTGGTTGGGTTGATGGCGGGTATTAGTCACTTAGACACCGCTTATGGGCCGATGGCGGGTGCAACCAGTCAACCGCCCGCCGAATTGATTCGTTACTTCGCCGATGCGCTTGGTGTTGAACTAAACGTCAATTTCGATCGGGCCGGTGCTATCGATAGCGAGTTGCGACAGATTCGTACGGAGTTAAAAGATGTCGACAAGAATGTGGATTACTTTGGCAATCCGTGGCCAGCTGAGCCTACCGATGCGATGAAAGCGGCCATTGACGAAGCGATCGAATTGCTCGGCAGCAAGGATCACGAAAAATGCACAAAAGCGTGCGACGTGATCGAGGAAAAGATCATGGTCCCCCAAGGCTATCCTGAAATCGACAAGAGCCAGCTCGAATCACAAATCCCTGGCGGGATGTTGAGCAATTTGTATAACCAATTGAAGGACCAAGGTAAGCTCGAATTGATGCCGAAGGTCCAAGCGGAAATCCCTCGCGTGCGTGCCGCCGCCGGTTACCTGCCTTTGGTGACTCCCACAAGTCAGATTGTCGGGACCCAGGCGGTATTTAATGTCATGAAAGACAATCCTTACGAATTGGTGAGCGAACCGTTTCGCGACGTCATGATGGGTAAGTATGGGAAGTTGCCAGGACGCCCTGACCCAGAAGTCGTCAAGAAGTGCTCGCGAGGACAAGAGGTCTACAAGGGCCGACCTGCCGACTTGGTCGAGGATATCGACTTGGAAAAGGTCTACCGGGAAAATGGCAAACTTCTCAAGTCACACCGGGATTTGCTGTTACTGCTTCTTTTCCAAATGCCCGCCAAGCAATTCCTACAGAAGCGGGAAGCGGACGCAGCGAAGTAAACAGCATTCTTTTGGCATAGAGGTTGCACTACGGTGATTCTAACCGAAGCTTTTCACCGAAGTACCGTGTCTCTCTCCTTCGTCGCCTCCTTGCATGGCGACTGCCTTCAAAGAATGCCCCATGTCTAACCAAGCACCTTTTCATGCCCGCTCAGCCGAGGATGTTTTGCGGGAATTCGAGGTCGATCCTGCAAGAGGACTCTCGAACGAAAAGGTGCATTCGGCTCGAGAAACGTTCGGCCCCAACGAACTCGACCGAGCCAAACGCCGCAGCGTTTGGCAGATTTTGATCGAGCAGTTCAAGAGCGTCGTGATCATCATCATGGGACTCGCGGCAATCGCTGCATTGGTGACCGCACAATGGACCGAAGCGATCGCGATCTTGGCCGTCGTCATCGTCAATGCTGCGATCGGCTTTTTTGCCGAATACAAGGCCGCCCGCAGCATGGAAGCGCTTCGCAAACTGGGAGCCCGTCAAACGGTCGTCCGGCGTGCTGGAAAAGAGCAAGAAGTCGAGACCGTAGATCTTGTTCCCGGCGACATCCTCGTCCTGAAGGAAGGATCCCTCATTCCCGCCGACGCGCGCATCATCGAAACCAACAACTTGCGGGTTACCGAAGCAGCGTTGACCGGCGAATCGGTTCCAGCAAACAAGACGACCGAGGCGGTTGATGCCGAAGCACCGTTGGCAGAACGATTGAGCTTGTTGTTCAAAGGGACGTCGATTGCCGATGGCGAAGCGGTGGCAGTGGTCGTCGCCACGGGAACCGAAACCGAGCTAGGCCGTATCTCGCAGCTAACCAATGAGGCGGAGTCGAACACCGCGCCGCTGCAAGAAAGACTTGACCAGTTGGGACGACGACTGGCCTACATCACCATCGGCGTGGCGATCGTCGTGGCGATCAGCGGTTTGATTGCAGGACGTGAAACGATGCTCATGATTGAAACATCGATCGCTTTGGGAGTTGCTGCGATTCCCGAGGGGCTACCTATCGTTGCAACGATTGCGTTAGCCCGTGGAATGTGGCTCATGTCCAAACGCAATGCACTGGTCAACCGTTTGACAGCCGTCGAAACACTTGGTGCAACTCGCGTCATCTTTACCGATAAAACGGGTACATTGACCGAAAACAAAATGCAACTTCATACCCTCGCTAGCTGTGACGACGATATGCACCTTGGCGAAGAGGAAACGCCTGGTTCAAGCGAATTTACCGAGACGAGCAAACGAATCATCCGCATCAGTGTGCTTTGTAACGGAGCTTCACTCGGTAGCGATGAGAATAAATCGGATTCAGGCGACCCAACCGAATTAGCACTGCTTCAGGCGGGACGCAATCACGGTCTTGATCGTGATGAACTGCTCAAGGAAATGCCCGAGGAACAGGTCATTGATTTTGATACCGACACCATGATGATGGCGACCTATCATCGAAAGGACAATCAATACTACGTCGCCGTCAAAGGAGCACCCCAGCGAGTCGTCGACTCATCAACGTCGTTCATCGGCAATGATGAATCGGTTTACGACCTAGATGACCCGACCCGCGAACATTGGAATCGTCGGGTCGATCAACTTGCAGCGGAGGGACTACGTGTGTTGGCTGTGGCGGAAAAACAAGTCGATTCACCCGAGGCAGAAGCTTACGAAAATCTTTGTCTGGTGGGACTGGTCGGACTTCTTGATCCGCCTCGCCGCGAGGTTCGTGATTCGATTCATCGTTGTCAATCCGCTGGCATCCGCGTGTTAATGGTAACGGGCGACCAACCGACAACCGGTCAAGCGATTGGCAAAGCGGTTGGGATTGGCGATCGACAAGAAGCGTTGGCGATGCACGGCAGCGACTTGCGGTCACCCGAGGAGATGTCGGAGGAGCAGCAGCAGCGGGTAATCGATACCGCCGTGTTTGCTCGCGTCAGTCCCGAACAGAAACTCGACTTAGTCGACTTCTATCAAAAGCGGGGTGAGCCTGTTGCGATGACGGGCGATGGAGTCAACGATACTCCTGCATTGAAGAAGGCAGACATCGGGATCGCGATGGGCAAACGCGGTACCGAAGCAGCCAAGCAGACCGCTGACATGATCTTGCAAGATGACTCGTTTGAGACGATTGTTGCAGCGGTCGAGCAAGGACGGATCATTTTCGGCAACATTCGCAAATCGGTTGTCTTCATGCTTTGCACCAATGTTGCCGAAATCCTGGCTGTGACGGTCGCCTCATTGGCTGGCCTTCCACTACCGCTGAGACCTCTACAAATTCTCTACCTCAACGTGGTCACCGATGTCTTTCCTGCATTAGCATTGGGGATTGGACGGGGGCAAGCGAACGTAATGGACAATCCGCCACGAAAACCGGATGAAGCCGTGCTAACGAAGCATTTGTGGACCGGCATCGTCGGTTGGAGCATCGTGGTTGCTAGCTTTGTGATGACCGCGTTGATGGTTGCATTGATGGTACTGGGTTACGAGCAATCGCAAGCGATCACCGTTTCCTTTATGACGTTAGGATTTGCCAAACTATTCTTTGTCCTTAATCTTCGCGATCCGGGCGCTTCGCGTTTCAACAATGACATTACCAAAAACGGATGGTTATGGACGGCTGTCGGATTGTGTGTCGTATTGTTGATCGTAGCGGTCTACTTACCGGGACTTTCGACCGTATTAAACACAGCCCCTCCGACGCCCCTCGGCTGGGCCACCATCCTCGCTCTGGCTGCTGCACCCGCGATCATTGGACTGTTCGTCCCGCCGATGCGATTCCATGGTCAAAGCATGAAAGAAGCAGAGGCTTCTACGTCCGATTCATGACCGCACCCCGAGAGCCAAAATCAATACTTTCGGACCGAACCCGCGTCTATGCCCGTTGACCTGAAGGGCAAGGCAAGATAAATTCTGATCTCAATGGCAGAGAGGGTGTTATGACGCCTG
>JGI12210J13797_10067644_pt1 | contig 10047 bp, 12 predicted proteins | sample ElkSlonscriptome_3_FD_13797 | JGI IMG/M metagenome (IMG submission 13797) | reverse complement strand
GCCAAAAGCATTTTTCGCCTCGGGTTCGACCACCTACGACATATCGTCCTCAACCCCGATAGCTCCAACCGCCAGGAGTTTCAGCAGTCCCTACGGCTTTTGTCCTGTACTTAGGCAGTGGCAAAACCTTTATCAGCTTAGTCGTAACCCAAGCACAACATCGTTATCGGTTTCCACTCCCCCCTGCAGAGGCAGCTTACAGAATATGCCGTGAGCTGAGCTATCGCACCCAAAGCCCGACTCCACTGAATTCAGGAATTAGGACTCAACCAGCGATCGCAAATAGTAGTCCGCATCAGCACAGAGCGGCCTTCACCGCCCCATACCCAGCCTAAACGCCTTCGCCGCTGCTAGCGGGCTTGGGTGCTGCAAGCAGCGCGTCAACAGCTCAATATCCAACTGCGGCAGCGCCTCACTCCGATCAACCTGCTCGTATCCCGACGTTTCGGGGAGCGCAGAGTCATCCTCCCGGTAGCAGTAGATAGAAAGGCGATCGCGCAGCGAAAGCTCAGCTTTCTCGCCCTGCCAAAACCAGACCTCCCGCACCCCCAACCGGCGGTATAGCTCCAGCCGATTGATACTGCCACTCGTCACTACCACCTCAATCGCTAAGTCCGGAACCTCGCCATCTTGACCAATACAGTAGCTCTCATCCGGTTCGCCTCCAGCCTGCAGCTCTGCTTGCCTGAGGGTGGTGGACCCCATCGGAAAGTATTCGATATCGGCCTCAAGAAAGTAAATCTCCAGCAGCGTACCAATTCGAGTTTTGCCGCTCTCGTGCTTGCGACTGGGAGCCAAGACTTCCAACACCCCATCTAGATAATGAACTTGATAGGGAGAAGCCTCTCCCAGCGCCTGTAAGAGAGCCTCGTATTCTGACCAAGTAACCTGGCTCAAGACCCGCCGCTCTTCTGGGTCATCAAGCGTCAATCGGCTGGAGAGATCATTAAGAAGGACCACTGTACAACTCAGCTTGTTAGCATTTCGCCTATTCTAACCGAGGGTTTTGCTCAACATTCGAGCAAGCCCCGCAGCGATCGCGCTTATTGCGGTGGCGCTAGCGATCCCTTATTGAGAGCTTTGGCCCTTGAGCAAAGTTTCTATCGCCCTACCCAGACCGCATATCATCCGGCAGCTCCTCCAACGTCACCCCTAATGCCCGACAAAGCGCCTTCATTTGCGGAATCGTCAGCTCCGGCTGATACTCCCCCCTCTCCCAAGCACTAACCGCCCGCTGCGATAGCGTCCCGTTCCCCGACTTATCCGGAATCTGACGCGCCAGCTCAGCCTGAGTCAGTCCCGTCTGCTGCCGCAACTGCTTCAGCGGCGAGATGTCCTGCTTTTGCTCCTCATCAGATTCAGTCATACCCCACCTCCGAGGCACAAACCAGGTTTTTGTTCGTGGCAGATAGCAATCGTCGCTTTGGGCGATCGCGTAGCGGAAGCTTAGCTTCTATCGCGCTCTGCTGAAAACCTTTCGCCGCTTTGGGCCTTTGCTTTGCAGGGGCAAAATTTTTCGCTGTCAGATTTCGGGTATACCGCCGTATGCCCTTACCGTTGCCTGCACATATTTGTCATTCAAAACCATGTCGCACTACCGAACCCAACTCCACCCCTGGTGCATCATTCGCCTGTTGCCCGACGCCCAGCGCATCACCATCGCCCGCTTTCGCAAGCGCAACGACGCCGACGCCCGCACCCTCAAGCACCTAATGCCCAGCCCGCTTTGACGTGATCTTCGAGCCGCCTCAAGCGCCAGAGGAGCGATCGACTACGACTCTGAACCGAACACCTGCGCCACCGTCAGCGTCAAATCAGGGAGCGCCGTAGCCACAACCTGCTCATCCCATTAGAGCAGCCGACATAGACTCAAGCGCCTCGCCTTAACGCGGCTTCGACCTGCTTAAATTCTTGGGATAAGCGCTGCTTCATCTTCTCTGGTACAGGTCGATTGGGATAGGAGCTATAGTGACCGGCCAACGAGTTGAGCGCTGTCCGCATCGTTGTATAGGATCCAAGGCTGTCCAAATTGTTGTCGCGACGATAGAAAGCGGAGAAATCGTTGATTATCTGACGCGCTTGGGCCTGGCTGCTAGGCCGCTCAGGAGAATCGTCAGGCAGGTTGATGGCATTTCTCAACGTTTCAACCACGGTCAATGTATCCTCTTGGTAGTTTCCGGTAAACCCTGAAGGCGGCGGTGTCGAACATCCGGCCAGGCCAACGACAGCAACCAAGAGCAAAGCAAACAAGCGAGAAAATAGCGTTTTCATGGAGACCTCCACTAAGACAAAGCCAACTGCCTCGGGGTAGCCGCCTTGCGCGCTTCGATGCGCTGCATCAGATCGTTCAGCATTAAGACTGATCTCAAGCTCAGACAGACACAGCCTTGGCTGACGTACCTCGATGACACGCCAATATCTTACCCCGATTTGCCACCCTTGGACCTTGGCAGAGCGTTTGCGCTCTCCCGCTAGCCGCCCATCACGCTTACGGCGGCTTGCCTGTGCTGTGCGAGGGTGGCGACGGGCAATGGCCCCTGGAGGTGGCCCCAGGGCAGCGGTGCCTCCGTCGACCAATCGCTGTGAACGTAATGCTCTAGCGGAGGAATGTCGCCCTTTAGATCCTTGAACCCGCGACGATAGCTGCCCAGGGAGTCGCCATAGTGGCGCACCCGCTCTAGTAGGTAGGATATGCGGCGATCGCCTCGGGAAATCAGCGCCTGAATCACAGACCACTTGTAGCTTTCAGGGCGAAAATCGATGCCTAGGGGCCGCAGCTGCTTTTGCAGCGACTTGAGCCGCTTGTCTCCCTGAGTACTGACGCCAAACCACTGAAACGGCGTATGGGATTTAGGCACGAAGGTACTGCAGCCAAGGGTGAGCCTGAGGCCAGATGCGGCCTGCTTCAGGGTTTTCATCAAGGCTACTGTTTGGGCTAGGTCGTCGTCTGTTTCCCCCGGAATACCCACCATGCCATAGAGCTTGAGGCTCGATAGTCCCCCAGCCTTGGCATTGACGGCGGCTTTCACAATATCCTCGGTGGCCAGCTTTTTATTCACGATCTGCCGGACGCGTTCTGAGCCACTTTCAACGGCGATGGTGATGGACCGAGTCCCGTGCTTTACCAGGGTTTCGGTCAACTGCTGCGTCACAGTATTGGTTCGCACCGATGCAATACTAAGGCGCACGTCGTCATACTCTGGCCGGTTGAGGTAGGCCAATAGGTCATCAAACTCAGGATGCTGGGTCACAGAAGCTCCCAAAAGCCCGAGGCGCTGGGTCACCGTCAGCCCCCGCTCAATGGCTGGCATCAAGGAGCCCTCCAGGCTAGCGGTGCGAAAAGGCAGCGTTAGATAACTGGCTAGGCAAAAGCGGCATAGCTCTGGGCAACTGCGCACCACTTCCACCATATAGATGTTTTCCCAGGCGGCTTTTTCCGTCACGACGGTGGAGGCCGATAGGCGGTTACTGCGATAGGTTTGCTTGGCGACCGCCGCCGGGACATCTGAGCGAACTGGAGCGATCGCGGCAAAAGGGCCATCTGGGGCGCTATAGGTCGCCTCATATAGACTAGGGACATAGAGACCAGGAATCTGGGCAAGGTGCAGCAGCATGTCGTGACGCCGCTCTCCTCGAACCGCATGATAGCCATCGATAAAGGCATCTAGCAGTAGTTCCCCATCCCCGAGCAAAATCACGTCAAAAAAGTCGGCAAAGGGCTCTGGATTAGCCGTCAGCACGGGGCCACCGCCGAAAACCAGGGGATGGGCGGCGGTGCGCTCAGCGGCGCGAACGGGAATATCAAGCTGCTCTAGTAGGGAAAGGAGATTGGCGTAGTCTAGCTCCCAGGAGAGGGAGAAACCCAGCAGCAGCGGATCTTGGGGTAGGGGCTCATGGCCATCTGTGAACAGGCGGCTGACCGCAAGGTCAGGGCGGGCAGAGAGGGTGGCCCACACGACTTGGTATCCAAGGCTGGTGATGCCGACGCTATATTCGTTAGGGAATGCAAAAATCAGCGGCACGGCATTGCTTGCCGATGTCGCAGGGGTAAACAGCAGCCGTTCAGCGTCGAAGGGAGTCACGGAAATATCACAGCGGATGAGAGCCCTTTCACGCTAACACGAGGGCGCTAATACGAGGGGCTATTGAACCGTTAGCGAACCTGCTGCAGCGACAGCTGAAAGGCGATCGCAGTGGCCCTGGGTGGTGCTAGGACCACTGGCTGCTTGAAGATCTAGAAGATCTAATTGAAGAATCGAAGGCGTCGCAGATACTCAACCCGAGAATCTAAATCTAGCGATCGCAGCCGTAGGGAAACATTCTCTGCCGCTGAGCGCGAGTTATATCCGCCAGCGTAGATATAAGAGCCCTGGCGCGCACGGGCAAAGCAAGCCCTCGTCACTTCACTTTGAGCCGTTTGCAAGGTTTCAACATCGCTGATGCTGGCAGGTATGACTACAACATAGTTTCCGGTGTCGATGAGAGAGCGACCAAAGCCCAGAGCCTGCAGCGTCTCTTCCCCGGCAACTCCGGTTGCTATTAGACCCTGAGCCTGCTGGAATCGAGTCACCGCAGATTCTGTTTGGGAGCCAAACTCACCGTCAATAGGCCCAGGGTTATACCGCAGCTCAGCTAGCCGCTCTTGGAGCGCTCTGACGCTACTCCCCGTATCCCCAAACTGTATGGTGCTCAGCCCAGGGCGATCATTGTCAGCCGAGGCCGAGGGGCTGCAGATCCCTGCAGCTGAGACCCCCAATTGGGCTAGTGGGCCGTTGAGTTCATCGCCGACTCCCAATAGCGGCCTAGATCCAATCGGTGGGACTGTAGCGGCGGGTGGGAGAACCTCTATGATGCCCGGCGCAGGTGGAACCGCAGCTAAATCATCCCGGCTAGGGCTAGACGAGATGGGGCGTCCGAAAAGGGCGTCTTCTGTGAGGGGACCAAACACACCGTCCTGCGTCAATCCACTGATCTGCTGAAGGCGAAGGACAGCATCTCGCGTCAGGTCGCCATAGAAACCAGTGACGGGACCGCTGTAGAGCCGCCGCTCCTGCAGCTCTCTTTGAAGTTGTTCAACCGCGACGCCTTCATCGCGCTGTGACAAGGTCTGCCCAAACTGCAGGATTTGTGCCATCGCGCTACCGGCCAGCGCCGTCAGCCCGCTGCCAACAGCCAAGGCCACAATCAGACCACGCTGAATCGATGCCGCTATCCGGGCCCGGCTTGAGGTGAAGCGAGAGCGATCTGAGCGCTGCGCAAGGCGGGGAAAAGATATCATGGGCTCTAACGTAAATTCAGCTAAATTTTCTCCGGGACACCGTTGACTCAACGGCCAGAGCTTAACTCACAGGGTTATGGCCTACTTTATCCCATATTGGACAGAATATTGACAAATACCCCGTAGAAGCCTAGTCCGCTTGTCGCTGTCGAACGGCTTCATACAGCAGCAGCGCTGCCGCCACAGCAACGTTGAGCGACTCAACGGCAGCCACAGATGGAATACTCACCTGAACATCCGCCAGCTGCATGGCCTCGTCCGACAGACCAGCGCCCTCATTGCCCACCAAAATCAGCGTTGGCAGGGTCAAGTCCAAATCCCAGTAGGTCTGAGATGCAGTAGGGCAGGTCGCCACAATCTGCAGCGCACCTCGGAGTTGCGCCACATCATCATGCCAGGTCGCCCGCTGCTCTATGGGTAGCCGGAACCACTGCCCAGCGGAGGCCCGGAGCACCTTGGGATGGGCTACATCAACGCTGTCTTCGCTCAGCCAAACCCGATCTACCCCTGCCGCTGCTGCCGTGCGGATAATGGTTCCTAAATTGCCCGGATCTTGAAGCGCTTCTAGGGCTAGGACTAGGGAGGGGGGGGTAGAGGCTGGAGGAAACTGCTGCTGACTGGCGATCGCAACAACCCCATCAGGATGAGCTGTTGTTGCGATCGATTCTAAAACAGACTCGCTCACCAGTTCGACCTGTTGAGCCTGCTGAGTCGCTTGGTGCCATAGTTGGGGATGACTACGCTGCCAGGTTTCCGTATGGCACACAACCTTGAGGGGCCAGCTGACGCTGCAGGCTTCCTCTACGAGGTGAGTTCCTTCTAAAAGAAAGCAGTTTTGCTTGCGGCGCTCTTTGACCCGGTGCAGCTTGCGGAGCTGCTTGACGAGGGGGTTTTGTCGGCTGGTGAGCATGAAAAACTGCTGCTGCGAGGATCAGTAACCGTTCTTTGCCTGTTCTTCGCTTAATTTAAGGTGGGCGTGATGCGGAACCCGGGACTTGAACCCGGAAGTCCTTATCGGACACTAGAACCTGAATCTAGCGCGTCTACCAATTCCGCCAGTTCCGCAGATATGTATGATGTGTCCCTGCGTCATGTGCTAACGTTGCCAACATTTGCCAACATTTTGCCAACATGATGAATACCGGGAGCAATAGCCTCAGCCATTTCAGCCAAGGTTATTCATCATCTCCCATGTTAACCGGTAAGTCAACACCCCCCACCAAAGCTTAGATTTTAGATGTAAATCTGATGGGATAACCCTCGGTTCGCCTACGGGGACAAAATGACTTGCGCCGCTGCCGCATCAGGGGGGCATTGCTGAGCTGCAGAAACAGCAGCACGAGACTTTAGATCGAGAGGTCTTCGGAGTTAAGAGGGTACAGAGTTAAGAGAGTACAATGCAATTCTCTGCCTTTTGGAGTAAGGAAAGCTGACACTTTTTATCGATATCTGATTTGTTAATTTTTTTTAAGTTAGAGGTAGAAACATTCGCAAGGCACATTTCTGTCCTCTGCGATACATTCTTGCACCTCTACTTGACTGAAATTTTCTATGAAACCTGCACAGTATTTTGCTCTAACCATTGGCATCATTTATGTTGTACTTGGTATTGCGGGTCTACTGCCCAATGCCCTAGAGACTGCCGAAGCTACTAATCTGGCCGTTGACCCCGATCTTCGTGTGGGGTTTGGCTATCTGTTTGGTATCCTACCTGTCAATAATCTGAGCAGCGGCATCAACTTAATTATTGGCCTAACAGGGATGGTAGCGGCGATCGCCCTAGACAGCTCCCGTGCATTTTCTGGCCTGCTTGGTATTCTCATGACCCTGGGCGCAATCTTGGGTTTGATTCCCTTTGCCAACACATTGTTTGGCCTAACGCCGCTGTTTGGCACCAACGTGATTCTGCACTTTGCTACGGCAGCATTTGCAATCTACTTTGGCTTCATTAAGACCCCTGACCTGCTTGAGCTTTCTGATAGCCAAGCCTAGGCCTTGATAAGGCTTAGCGCTTACAATGATGGCGATCGCTGATGATTTGGCGATCGCTATTATGTTTGAACTTCTCTCTTTTAAACGCCTTTAAATGCCGTTCCCGGCATCTGGTCTGCTTTGCCGAGCTTATGTTCTAGGCGCTTTATCGAATATTGCCGGAGTCGCCGTAGGCTTGCCATGCCAAATCCACTAAACCACAGGTCAGCGCCGATGCCACAACCGCACCACCTTTGCGCCCTGCCACAGTGATGAACGGCACTAGGGCGTTCTTCAAGCGATCGCCCCCGTCATCTAGCCCAATAAATGTCGCTGGCGTTCCAATCACCAGCGCGGGTCTGATCGCTTCCGCCTCAATGAGTTCAATGAGCGATCGCAGGGCGGTTTGCGATTGACCCACGACACAGATTGCCTCTGGGTAGCGATGTACCAGAGTCTCCATCCCCCAAGCCGATTCTGTCTTTTCCTTTTGGGGGCGAGTCAGGGTATCCAGGCTGCAGTACACCGGGTTGGCGAAGGTGCGCTGGATCAGCCGAGCGATGCCCACTTGCACCATAGGGGTGTCGACAATGATTGTGCTGCGGGCGGCCAGGGCAGCGGCTCCGGACTGGAGCGCATGGTCTGAAAAGCGAATCAGGTCAATGTACTCGAAGTCTGCGGTCGCATACACTACCCGCCGTACGATCTCATATTCGGCAGGGGAGAAGCTGTGGTCACCAATCTCCTGGTCGATGATGCGCAGACTCTGGGCGTCGGTGATATGCCACTCCATATTATTGCCCTCCTCGTATCGCACAGCCGTATTCCATTGCTCCTCGGTTGAGGGTATCGGCCCCAATGGGCTCCCAGTCTTTGCTGCTCGGTTGGTTCGTCGTTTCTACGTCACGGTAGCTATCCTGACAATCGTACTCCGTCACGTAGTACACAGGCGCAAACATCTCCTTGCTCGGGGCTGGTTGCCAGTAGCTTTTGAGCCGGACCCCTTGAGCGGTCGCCTGAATAGACCTTGGGTCCACATATTGAATGCCCTCTTCTGATTGGGCGACGGCGACCCAAGGGGCGCTGTCAGCAGCGGCGGTGTTACACAACGCACCAAATGCGATCGCCGCGACGACTAGGCCGACGATCCACCGCATCGACACCACCGAAACTATCCATCGCTTTAGTAGGGGCATGGCAAAGACAGAAAACCACGAAAACAGCATGCTCTCAAACAGCACTATACAAGTAATGGCGCTACTATACAGACCAAAGTAAGCGCACATGCCGCGTCTCACATGATTCTTTTCATTAGGATTTTTCAGAGGATAGAGCCCATGAATCCGTGGCGAAAGTTGGGAGATATTGCGTCGACGCTGTTTGCTGTGTTTCTGGTGGTTTGGTTTACAGCCCAATGCATCAAGTTTGGCTGGTATGCGCGGGGTAATCCGCTACTGCGCCCTATCGTGGCCAACGTCCTGGGGTTGGATCCTGAGCCTGCAGAGCCCGGTGCCCTAGAGCGTTTGCGGGAGCTAGTAAACCCGGATGGTGAAGAGGCGACACCCTAATGAGGAGCTGCACGTCCCTCAAGGGCGATTCGCGCTAGTGGCCTGGATCTGGTGGCTTGGCGATCTGGTGGCTTAGCGACCCGACTAAATTTCTATGGTTCTATGGTGATCTCTATGGCGGCTACAGCGACGGAAGCTGTCACCATGGCAGATCGGGTGATGCAGACAGGACAAAAATCACAAAATTGATGTCTGAGAATAAGAGGCGTAAATTGGCGCAAATTACAGCCGCAGCGCTAGCCCAAAAAGTGAGCTAGCGCTGCGGCCTGATCGGATTATTGGACCGGATAAGCTGAGTCTACAGCTGCGCATCCGGTGGCAAAATCACCTGATCGACAGCGTGGATCACGCCATTGCTGGCTTCAATGTCGGTTTGAATGACGGTAGCGTTGTTGACCATCACCGATTCCCCGTCGACGGTAACCTCAAGCGGCGTTCCCGCTACAGTATCGACTTCACCGGCAGATACTGCGCTAGAGGGCACTTCTTGCGGCACTACGTGATAGCTCAGAATCTGAGCCAGCATCTGCTGATTTTCGGGCTGAAGCAGCTGATCGAGCGTCTCAGGCGGTAGAGCCTCAAAAGCTTCGTTGGTCGGTGCAAATACGGTGTAAGGCCCTTCTGCAGAGAGGGTCTCGGCTAGTCCCGCTGCTTTGACAGCCTCTACTAAGATACTGAACGACTCGTCACTCGCCGCTACATCCACAACAGTGCCAGCTGAGGCTTCGGAAGCTGCCTCTTCGCTGTAGTTGGGATCAGCGGATGCCGATTCCTCAGTCATGGCGTCATCAGTCGTCTCAACGACAGTATCAGGCTCACTGCAGGCGCTCAGAAAAGCGATCGCCCCTAAACTGAGCAAACCAACTGTGAGACGCTTTGGGAAAAGTCTGTTTAACATTAAAATTTCTTTCTTCCTTGCCTATGTTTATGTAATTCGTGGTAACTCCCATATAACTTAACAAGAGCGTCTCCAACTGCCGTCACCCGATTGGAGGATGTCGCATGTGAATACTCCCGACGCTCATCCTATGGATAGAGCGCGGGCTTCATCGGTCACCCGATGATCGTTCTGCTTCGTCCGGTCTTGTCTAGGCAAAGCCCCCGACAGATCCCGTCCACAGACAATTTGAACACCCGAAAGACCACGGGCGTTAATGACTTGAGCAGCAGCAATATCTCTCGGCTTGACCGACCCGCAGCTATGACATCGATGAACGCGATCGCCCAGGG
>JGI12210J13797_10012958_pt1 | contig 10050 bp, 9 predicted proteins | sample ElkSlonscriptome_3_FD_13797 | JGI IMG/M metagenome (IMG submission 13797) | reverse complement strand
GATGAAGTCGTCGTCGCCGGTCGTCTGGACCGACATATCGAAGGTGATCGCGGCGATGTCCGCGGGCATCGTGGTGTTGAAGACCGCCGGGATCGAGTTGGCGGTCTGGCGAACCACCGTCGGGCTGTCGACGACGAAGTTCGCCGAGGTGCCGGACACGTCGAGGCTCTGGCTGAGATCGAGCTCGAAGCTCACCGGCTCGCAGACGAAACCATCCTCGACGGTGCACGCCATCGAGCAGCCATCGCCGTCGAAGAGGTTGCCGTCGTCGCACTCTTCGGCGACTTCGACTTCACCATCGCCACAGATGGCGAACGCAGGCGCGGCCCACAGGCCGACGCCGAGCGCCGCCAGGATTCGAACGAGCTGCCGGTTCTTCACGTTGCTTCCTTCTCGCTGGCTGCTCATCGGTCATCCTCCGCCCCGTCCATCGTCTCTTCGGAAGGGCCCGCGTCGCGCTGCTCGATGTCTTCGCCGCCGCTCACGATGTTGAACTCCACGCGCCGGTTTCGGGCGTGGTCCTCGTCCGTCTCGGCGCCTTCCACGATGGGCCGGTCCGGCCCATAGCCGTGCGCCTCGAGCCGCGATTCGTCCACGTCCCCGCGCTCGGCGAGGAACTCGACGACCTCCTCGGCGCGCTTCTGGGAGAGCTCGACGTTGTACTCACGGCGGCCCCGCGCGTCGGTGTGGCCCTCCACCCGAACGCGGGAGATCTCCGGGTGCGCGTTCAGCACCTGAGCCACGTTGAGCAGCAGCGCGTAGCTCCGCCGCTGGATGCGGCTGCGGTTGGTGCGGAAGTAGACCTTGTCGAGAATCTCGAGGCGGCCTTCGGCGATCCGCACCTGCTGCTCCCGCTCGCACCCTTGGTTCTCCGGCGGACCCGGCTCGTCGGGGCAGTTGTCCAGTCGGTCGACCACTGTGTCGCCGTCACGGTCAGCGTCGGGGCAGCCATCGTTGGCCGCAGGGCCGGGCTCGAGCGGACAGTCGTCGGACCCGTCGACGACGCCGTCGCCATCGTTGTCCGGGTCGGGGCAGCCGTCGGCGTCCTCGAACTGGTCCACGTCCTCCGGCTGGTCGCGGCACTCGTCTTCGGTGTCCGGGATGCCGTCGCCGTCGTCGTCGGGGTCGACGCAGCCGTCCTCGTCCTCGTTGCCGTCCCGGTCCTCCGGTTCGAGGGGGCACTGGTCGTCGGGATCGAGCACGCCGTCCTGGTCGTTGTCCGGGTCGGGGCAGCCGTCGGCGTCTTCGAACTGGTCCACGTCCTCCGGCTCGCGGGGACACTCGTCGACGTCGTCCATCAGCCCGTCGCCATCGGTGTCGACGGGCTCGGGCTCGGCCTCCACCTCCGCGGGCGGCGTGTAGCCGACCATCGCGAGCGCGCGGACGTCCGGGGAGCCGAAGCCCCGGGTCAGCCCCGGGCCGGCGGCGACGCCAGCGATGACACCGGTCGAGTGAAAGAGCTTGGCGCCGAGGAGCCCCTCGAAGGGAGTCGTCTCGCGACCAAAGGCATCCGACAGCCCGGTCGAGCCATAGACCTGAGCGTGCAGGTCGAGATGCGTTCCCGCATCGTCGCGCCAGACCGGCACCGCGAAGCCGAGGCCGAAGGTCAGCTCGTCGTCGAATGCGAGGTTGGCGTTCTCGGTCGCCGAGTCCTCGCGGATCCGCACGCCCGCGTTGAACGTCAGTCGTGCGTCGCCGGCCAGTCGACCCTCGAAGAGGAGCTCCGGGTGCAGCGTCAGGAATTCTTCGCCGCTCAAGCGCTGGTTGCTGCCAGCGGAGGGGAAGGTGCCCGTCAGCTGCAGCCCGATGGCCGCCGGGTCGTCGGCTTCGCCGAAGATCCGCACGCGGGCACCGAGATACGCATCCCCCAGACCTGGACCGTCCGCGGTCAGATCGAGGCCGCCGGCCAGCGAGGGCTCGTCGCCGGCCTGCTCGAGCACGACGGGAAGGCCGGCGAAGACGACCACCCGGTCGAAGAGACCGAGACTCAGGCCGATGGTCGCCGTGAGCTGATGGTCCACGACGGAATAGGCCTCGCTGTCGCGCGTGCCCAGGTCGTCCTCCCAGACCAGCGGATCGTGGGCGTAGTCCAGGTGGAGCTGCGCGCCCCAACGGAGATGGCCGAGGTCCGTGGGCCGGCTGAGGTGGAAATCGTCCTCGGGCGTCTCCGACGCGGCGAATCGGTTGAGAGTCGCTCGCTGAGCAGCCGCCGATTGGGCGAAGCCGGCCAGGCAGAGCCCAGCCACGGAAAGGGTGACGAGCGTGCGCATGCCAGCAGCATAGGGGAACGCCACCCGTGAATTGAAGCCCTGTGGTGGCGCGTGCCCCCTGTGAGGGGGTCGCCACCCGGCTCAGAAGTCCGGGGCGTCGGCGGCGATCATCTCGGGGATGAAGCCGTTCTCGAGGCTGCTGTCGCCGAAGTCGTCGACCAGCGATCCGTCGTCCTTACGGACGCCGATGGCGCTCAGGATGGTGTTGAACATCTTGTTGTGGGTGACCTCGCCATCGCGGCTCACGTCGACGTACTTGCCGACGTCGAGGTTGCCGCCGGCGCTGCCCGCGAAGATGAAGGGGACGTTCCGGTAGTTGTGGCTGACGCCGTGGCCGAGGTCGTTGGTCATGCAGACCACGCCGCGGTCCAGCAGAGGCCCGCCGGCCTCGGAGGCGTACTCGCTGAGCCGGTCGATGAGGTGGCGGAAGAGGCGCAGGTGCATCTTGTCGATCGCGCCATGCATCTCCTGGGCGCCCTCGATGGGCGGGCCGTCGGAGCCGTCGCTGAAGATGCGGTGCGAGATCTGGTGGAAGCGCGGGAGCTGCTCGCCGCCGCGGTAGCCGGGGATGGTGTGCTGGGTGCCGTCGTTGCCGTTGCCGAGCTGCAGGGTCGCCGAGCGGACGTAGCCGCAGGCGATGCCGAGGGCGATGAGATCCATGTGCATCTCGGTGACGCGCTGGTAGTTCCCGCCGGAGAGCGGGTCGATGCCCTCCATCTCCATCTCCGCCATCTCGGGGAGGTTGCAGGTCATGAGCACCTCGAGGTCGCGAATCGACGACAGATGCAGGTCCAGGCGCCGTCGGTCGTCGCTGCTCAGGTCACCGCTGAGCACGTGGTCCAGCTGGTCCCGGACCAGGTCGTTGACGCTCATGCGTCGCTCGCGGATCCGGTTGATGACCTCGATGTCCATGCCGCCGAGGCCGGTCATGCGCATGTAGGCGTTCCAGGGATCGTTCTCTGCAGCGCGCAGGTCGCGGGGACCGCGGTAGCTCATCACCTCGGGCAGGTAGCCGCTCTTGCGGCCGGTGAAGAGGGTCAGCGGCTCACGCTCGGGGTGCAGCTCGCGGGCGACGCGGTTGTCCACCGACTCACCCATCGCCAGCGATTCGTTGCCGGAGGGGTCGTCGCTGACCCGCGCGGCGGTCAGGCACTGGTTGCCACCACCGCTGTGGCCGCAGCCGTTCCCCGGGAAGGCGAAGCGCAGGCCTGCGACGGCCAGCAGCTGGTCGGCGTAGGGCGCGAGCTCGCTGAGTGCGCGGTCGCTCTCGGCGGCCATCGCGTCCCGCGTGAGCGGGCCCGTCTCGCGGAGCCAGTAGCGCTCGGGCTCACCGTTGCCCGCCTGGGCGACGCCGTTGCCCTGCCGAACCCAGACGGCGAAGCTGTCGGCGGGCGGTTGGGCACCGGCCCTCGAGCCGATGCGGGTGAAGGTCTCGAGGAAGGGCAGCCCGAGGGCGACCGTTCCTGCGCCACGCAGGAAGAGGCGGCGAGAGAGAGGCTTGGCGATCTTCTTGGAGCGGCTCATTCCGACGGCTCCTCGGTCTGTAGGCGGCGGTTGCGGAAAAGGCGGCTGTCCACGAGGGCGACGAGGATCTCCTTCACGGAGAGGCCTTCGCTTCGAGAGCTCTCGGCGAGGCTCTCGAGCACTGGCGAATCACCCGGCTGAACCGGTCTGCCGAAGGAGTACTCGAGCCAGTTCTTCGCGTAGCAGCGGTGGGCGTTGGTGGAGTCGACGATGGCCTCGGCGAGCTCGACCGGGCCGTCGAAGCCGACCACTCCGTCCTCGAACATGAAGGAGGCGGCGGCGTCGATCGGGTAGCCGTTGTCGTCGGTGCGCCAGCGGCCGAAGTCGTCGAAGGTCTCGAAGGGGAAGCCCACCGGGTTGATGGCTTCGGCGTGGCAGGTGGACCCGCAGGTGCCGGGGCCGGTGATCGAGTTGATCCGCTCGCGGCGGGTGTCGCCTTCGAGCGTCGGCGGGTCGAAGACCGGCGGCGCCGGCAGGTTGGTGCAGAGCACGTAGAGGTTCAGGAAGATGCCGCGGTGGATCGGCGCGGTGTCGCCATCGTGCGAGGCGAGGAAGCCGGGTTGGGTGAAGAGGCCCGCGCGCTGGGTGGGGTCGAGGTCCACCTTCTCGAGGTCGGGGCCGAAGCTGCCCTCGAGGCCGTAGAGCGGCGCGTTGTCTTCGTTCACGTAGGAGTAGGGCGCGGTGTAGAGCTCGCGGAGGCCGCCGTCGTTGTCGACGATGACGTCCTCGATGTAGGCCTCGGCCTCGGCGCGGAGGGTGTCGCCGATGTCCGCCGGGAAGCCCTCGAGCTCCACGTCTTCGTAGTGCGCCAGGTCGAAGAGCTTGCGGTGGAAGGAGCGGATCTTGGTCTCGGCCTTGGGGTCGTCGAGCATTCGCGCGGCCTGCATGCGGAGGCCTTCGCCCTCGGTGAGCTCGCCCGCTTCGGCGGCTCGGAAGAGCTCGGCGTCGGGCATCGAGTCCCAGAGCGTGTAGGAGAGGCGCGAGGCCAGCTGATGGTCGTCGAGGGCGACGAGCCCGTCGTCGTCCGCGCTGCCCGATTCGTCGCGGTAGAGGAAGTGGGGCGACTGGAGCGCGGCCTGGACGACCAGCGCGACGCGCGCCGCGTCCTCCGGCGCGTCGGGAAAGTGGGCTCCGGCGCCCGACGCCAGCATCACGTAGGGCTGGATGTCGTCGTCGGTCACCGGCCGTCGGTAGGCGCGGCGGAGGAAGCGCTCGGCGAAGGCCTCGGTTCGCTCGGGCTCGGTACCGGGGAGGCCGTCGGTCAGCCGGCCGAGGAGCTCGGCGTCGGCGAGCACCTGCGCCGCCATCGTCTCGGCGGCAGACTGGTAGTCCTGCCAGAGGTTCGGGGTGACCTGCAGGACGGTGCTGTCGTTGTCGAAGGCCGTGGTCCCGTTCGGATCGCTCTCGAAGGTCGCGGCGAGACCGGGGGCCTCGCTGAGCTCGAAGAGGTCCCGCAGGGTGTTGTCGTACTGGCCGTGGCTCAGCCTTGGGTAGGCGCTGGTGGCGGCGGGGAAGGCGTCTTCGGGTGTGCAGTCGCCATCGGCGCAGGGATCGACGGTCGGATCGTCGGGATCCCGCGAGCCGTTGCGGTCACCGATGGTGCCTTCGCACGCCAGGAGCGTCGCCAGCACGGCGAACAGGAGGGGCGATGGAGTGCGCAACATTGGGACAGCGAGTATAGCGCCTTTGAACACAATTCACCCGTTACGTCGCTGTCGCGCGTCGGATCACTCGCGTTCGACGAAGCCGCGGGCGAAGATCATGGCCTCGAGTGCCCGCGCTTGGAGCTCGTCGCGGCGGAGCCCGGTCCGCTTCCGCATGTTCCGGAAATGGGTCCGAACGGTCTGCGGACTCATGCCCAGAGCGTCGCCCATGCACTCGTAGGTGCCGCCTTCGAGCAGGGCGCGAAAGACCAGGGACACCTCCGTGGGGGTCAGGTCGAGGGTGCGCGCGACGTGCTCGCGGGCGATGTCTCGCGCGATGCGGTCCTTGATGGCGACGTCCTGGGTCAGTCCCTCCCGATACCAGGTCGGTGCTTCGTCGGCGATGCTCTCCGGCCAGACCTCCGCGCCGAGAGTTCGGCTCGCGGTGTAGAGCTCGATGTCGCACGAGCGGGCGTCCAGCACTCGCTCCGGGATCGCCAGCCGCCGAGCGCGCGCCAACAGATGCAGAGCCTCGGCTTCCGTTCCCCGTTCCCGTCGCTTTCGCCGTCGCCGGGCCTTGGGCAGCGCGAGCACCAAGCGCGTGGGCCGCACGCCTTCGTCGAGAAGCTCGCCCGCGGCCGAGACGCGGTCGACGATCGCCGCTTCCGCCAGCGCCAGCCGGAGCACCTCTCGCCGAGAGGGATCCGGCTCCACGATCAGCACCTCGGGGGCAGCGTTCACGAGTCTCAAGCGTACCACCGTCCTCGATTCAGGGCAGGCGCCAGACGTAGACCGGGGGCCCGCGGTCCGGATCGCGGCCCCCCGCGGCGACGCGCTCGTCATCGAGCCACGCCACCGCGAGGAGCGCCTCCTGTCGACCGTGCACATCGAGCACGAGCTCCTTCGAGCGCACGTTCCACACTCGCAGCGTTCCGTCGTCGAAGGCGGCCGCCAGGTGCTCGCCCTTCGGTGCGAAAGCGAGCGCGTTCGCCGCGGCCGGCGCTGGCCAATCGGTGGCCGCTGCCCACCCCTCGGTCTTGTCGTGGAGCACGACCGCCTCGCGACCAGCGACCGCGATCGTATCGCCATCCGGTCCGAACGCGGCCGCGCTCACGTGCGCCGCGGGCACCATCGCGCGCTCCTCGCCCGTGGCCGGGTCCAGCAGACAAATGCTCTCGCTGTTCTTCGCCGCGGCGACGGCGCTTCCATCCCGGCTCATCGCCAGCGGGCGTCCCCCCGGCACACGCTCCCAGGCCACCCGCCGGTCCTCGCCGATGGCCAGCAGTCGTTCGAAGTTCTCGTCGGCGACGAGAACCGAGCCGTCCGGCCCCAGCGCGAGCTGGGTGACCTTGGACCCTTCGTGCAGCACCTCGGGCAGGTCCAGCTGGTCGAGCGCCCGTCGGCGGATCCCTGTGGTCGAACCGTAGAGCACGGCGCCGGAGACTCCGATCGCCACGGCCCAATGCTCGTCCTCTTCGCGCAGCGAGAAGCGCTCGTCGATGGTCTCACCGTCGACCGTCCAGCCGACGAGCTCGCCACCGGTGCCGGCCGCCACCAGTAGACCGTCGCGTGCCGCGAGCGCGCCCACCTGCAGCACCGGCGTCGACCCGAGCAGCCGCGGACCCCCGGTCGGCTCCCGCACGTCGAGAGCCGGGGCGAGCGCGGCGAGCGCCGCCGGCGGGTTCAGGCGGGTCGCGTGCTCGAGCCGCCGACGATCCGACGCGTCGGCCGAGTAGACGCTCACCAGGATCCGGTGTCGGGCCTCGCCCTCACCGAAGAGCCCCTCTCCGTCGAGGGCCTGCAGCGCGCGGAAGCANGCCTCGAGGCGGGCGGCGACCTCCGCTTCAAAGGCCTCGTCCTCGAGCTCGTAGGGATCCGGTCGCTCCGCCAGCAGCGCCTGGACACGCTCGAAACGGTCTTCGCCCCAGAGATGGAGCGGCGAGCGGGCGAGCGCCCAGCGGTCCGTGGACCCCTCGCTCCCGAGGGACTCGAGCCCTCCCTCCGAGCCCGCCGTCGGCCCGACGAAGAGCACATCGCGCGTCACGTAGAGGCCGAAGGCGTAAAGCGTGTCATCGGGCCGCTCGCTCCGGAGCGCGTCCCAGGTTTCTCGAATGGCCGCCTTCAGGGCTTCGACCAGCGTGTCCTCAGCGCTCACCCCGCCATCATAGGACGGAAGAGCCGAGCGGGATCCGCGAACCGTTCGCACGGCAAAAAGACAGCCCGTTGCGTGACAGGAACGTTCCTGCCATGTAACAGTCAGGTGACACGATGTCCTTGAAGCTCATCCAAGGCGGGCGCGCAGCCCGCCCGCAGCCCCGCCTCTCCGGCGCGTTCCTGCGTCGACCGGATTGGCCGCCTCCGCCGCGCGAGCCGGAGTCCTCCTTCGCGGCGGTTCTCCTCGGCGTCGGGGCGGCGATGCTCGCCCTGCTCGTCCTCGTCTGAGCGCGCGCTTCAGGCGCTGAGCCGCTCGGCTTCGTCGAGCAGGTCGGTCTCGTCGTGGTCCGGGTGCTCGAGCGGGAGCGCGACGGTGAACGTGCTGCCTTCGTCGACCGTGCTCTCGAGGTGGATCGTGCCGCCGAGCGCCTTCACCAGCCGCGCGACCAGCGCCAGCCCGAGACCGACGCCGCCGAATTGTCGTTCGTCACCGCCGTCGACCTGCCGGAAGGGTTCGAAGACCGCGCTCTGCGTCTCTTTCGGGATGCCGATGCCCGTGTCGCAGACGGCGAAGCGCATGCCGTCGCGGCTCGTGCTCACGGCCAGGTGGACCCGCCCGCCTTCGGGCGTGAACTTCACCGCGTTCGAGAGCAGGTTGACCAAGACCTGGCTCAGCCGCCCGCGGTCGGTCAGCAAGCTCTTCGCGTCTGGAGCGACCTCGCTGGTCAGCTCGAGCGATTTGGTGCCGACCATCCAGCCGACGGAGCTGGTCACGGTCTCCACCAGCTCGTTCACCGGTACGGCCGAGAGCCGGATCTCGAGCTTCCCCGCTTCGGCCCGGGTCAGCGAGAGCAGGTCGTCGACCATGCGCAGCAGCCCCTTGGCGCTCCCCCGGATGTCGCGATGGGCGCCGCGCTGCTCCTCGGTGACCGGTCCGTAGATCTCGGCTTCGAGCAGGTCGGTCAGCCCGGTGATGCCGTGGATCGGCGTCCGCAGCTCGTGGGTGACGTTCGCCATGAAGTAGGTGCGCTCTTTGCCCGCCTCGATGAGCTCTTCGGTGCGCTTCTCGAGCGCCCTCCGCTCCTTCTCGAGAGCCGCGAGCACCCCGGTCGTGAACCAGGTCGTCGCGCCGAGGACGAACGCCGCATAGGCCAGCATCAGGCCGAAGCGAGGCAGGGTGAGCGCGTCGAGCTCGGCGGCCGGCGGCTGCTGGATGGGGAGCACGCCACCGTAGACCAGCGAGAGCATCCCCGCGTAGAGGGCGAAGCAGACACTCGTGAGAAGGATCGTCGCCGTCCGGTTCGAGAAGAACGCGAAGACGGTGATCTGGATCACGTAGATCACGAAGAGCGGACTCAGCGGACCGCCGGTGTAATAGATGGCGCCCGTCAGACAGACCAGATCGACGACGGTGTTGAGACCGGTGAACGTGAGGGCGGCCCGCCTGGTCGTCTGGGCGATCCACGCCACGGTGTTGGCCGCGACCTTGATGCCGATGAGCGCGTAGATCCCCGGCGTGTGCGGCACGACCCCGAGCTCCCCGGCCGCGATGGCGAGGACCAGCAGAATGCCGACCACCGCGTAGCCGCTCCAGATCCCCTGACGGAGCTTCGCCCGGTTGGCGGGTCGGTCGATCTCCTTCAGCCAGCGCGGCTGACGCAATCAGGCCCGTCCGATGAGCTCGTGGATTCGTGCGATCAGCACGTTCATGTCGAAGGGCTTGGTGAGGTAGCCGTCCGCCGAGAGCTCCTCCGAGTAGCGCGCTGCGTGCTCCTTGTCGGTGTAGACGGCGCTCATCAAGAGCACGGGGGTCTTCTTTCCCTCGGGGCTCCGCTTCACCTCGAAGCACACCTCGAAGCCGTTCTTCCGGGGCAGCTGGATGTCGACCAACATCATGTCCGGCGTCTCCGCGCCGAACTCTCTGACCCCTTCAGCGCCCGTCTTCGCCAGCCGCGTCCGGTAGCCGTGCGCCTCGAGCAGGTTCGTAAGGAGCTTTGCGTTGAGTGGGTCATCTTCGACGATCAGGATCGACTTCATCAGGGCCTCCGGTGCCAGCGGTCTCTTGCAGGATAGATCGACCTGCCGCCTTTCGGGTAGCGACTCCATTGTTCGGAGGCCGGCCATCGGGCATCCTGCGGGCGCGGGGAGCTCTCCGCGAACGAAGGAGCGGGACGTGGCGGAAAACGGCGGTGGCATCAACTGGCTCGGCATCCTGGGTTTCATCGGGGTGATCGTGCTGCTCAACGTGTTGTCCTACGCGCTCGACTGGAACATGACGTTCTACTGATCGGCGAGCGGTGAGGGTTCGCGAGAAGTGGGTCGATTGGCTCCTGGCGGCGACCGCTCTCGGCTGGGCGATCGATCTCGCCCTCGACCTCGGCGCCGGTGCGCGATCCGTCTGGATGGACGGATCGCTGGTCGTGCTCGATCTGGTCGTCGCCGGCCTCTTTCTATGGCGG